>ENA-UOJJ01000176-UOJJ01000176.1-human-gut-metagenome-genome-assembly--contig:-CS66-NODE-176-length-114611-cov-22.810617_pt1 | contig 114611 bp, 119 predicted proteins | sample MGYA00242343_ERZ723890 | MGnify/ENA metagenome assembly ERZ723890
AAGAAAAACTGCGTCACAGCCTTGGCAGGCCATCGCGCAGCGATTTTGTTCAATTATAATTTTTACACGGATCAGAAATGGGGAAAAGCTGCTAATTATACGTTGTGCCTGAACAGCTCAAAGCTCGGGTATGATAAATGTGAGAGTATAATTATTGAATGTGTATAGTGTAATAAACTTATAATCCCGGATAGCTTATGATTTTATCATGAACTATCCGGGATTACTTTTTAAATATACTTTTTAAGATGTTGTTTGTGAGTCACATTTTATTGAGAAAATAAGGTTACTATAGTATAATAAATTTTGAAAATATTGCAGTAGAATAATACTCGCACCATTGGTGAGAGAAATGGAGAAGTATATGGGAAAGGAGGCAGCTTCATGAAAAAACATGTCCAGACAGATTCAGAGTGGCAGGAGGAAATGTCACAGAAAATAATAGATGAAATACAGTGCGAGTTGTATCTCGACATGCCTTTTATGAAGCTGGCGCTCTCTGCTCTTTCACCAAAGGTGAACGAGCAGCTTTACTCCATGGCAACTGACGGCACATATATTTATTACAATCCAATCAGGCTTATTGATATATTTAAGAAAAATGGCATGTATCTGAACCGGGCTTACCTGCACAGTGTGCTGCACTGTCTGTTTTTTCACCTGTGGACTAAAGGTGAGAGGGATGAATTCCTGTGGAATACAGCATGTGATATAATGGTTGAGTACACGATTGATACAATGGAAAAGAAAAGCACAAAGCGTATCCTAAGCTATATAAGAAAAACCACGTATGAGAGGCTTAAAAAAGAGCGTATCGTGATTGCTCCCGGAGCCTTGTACGCGTGGCTATACAAGCAGTATGCAGAAATAAAGGCTGAAGAAATCACGGATATAGATGATATTGCAAACACAAAGGATAAAAATGAGCTTGCACTTCTGGCACGGGAATTTTACACAGACGACCACGCCCTTTGGCCGGAGGAGAAAAACGACAATGCTATGCCACTAAGCTCATCCGAGGCTAAAAAGCAGTGGCAGAAAATATCCAGACAGACACGCATGGAGAAAAGCCATTCAAAGGACAGCAAATCCGAGGGCGAGCAGGTAATGATGAGGGAACTGTCCGCAAAAAGAAGCAGACGAAGCTACAAGGAGTTTCTGCGCAGGTTTGCAGTGCTTCGTGAGGAGGTACATGCAGATTATGATTCCTTTGATATGGGATATTACGCGTATGGACTTTCGCTTTACGGCAATATGCCGCTCATTGAGCCGCTTGAGACGAGGGAGACATACAAGATAAGGGATTTTGTCATAGTGCTTGATACGAGCTATTCTGTGAGTGGGGAGCTGGTGGAGCACTTTTTACAGGAGACCTTTACGATTCTCACGGAGTCGGACAGCTTTTTTGTCAGGAATAAAATACGCATAATACAGTGTGATGACAGCGTAAAGACGGACGAGGAAATTACAGATGAAAAGCAGATTAAGCCGCTTTTAAACAAGTTTACGCTCGTAGGAGGCGGAGGCACAGATTTCAGACCGGCATTTTCGTATGTGAGAGACCTTCTGGATAAGGGAGAGCTTAAGAACATGTGCGGACTTATATATTTTACTGATGGCAAGGGAATTTTCCCGGCAAAGTGTCCATCGTACAAATGCGCATTTGTGTCGGTTGGTGCATATGAGGGTAATGAGGTGCCGCCATGGGCGATGCAGGTGGAGCTGGAGGAAACAATATGAATATAAAACAGGCAAAAAACGAAGTGAAAAATACAGTGAAAGCATACCTGTCAAAGGATGCACATGGAGAGTACGTGATACCGCAGATAAGGCAGAGACCGATGCTCTTAATCGGACCGCCCGGCGTAGGCAAGACACAGATTATGGAGCAGATTGCAAGAGAGTGCAAAATAGGTCTTGTGGCATATACCATCACGCATCACACGCGCCAGTCAGCGGTAGGACTGCCGTTTATAAAGGAGCGTGAGTATGACGGAAAGAGCTATTCCGTCACGGAATACACGATGAGTGAGATTATAGCCAGCGTCTATGAAAAGATGGAAGCAACAGGGCTTAAGGAGGGCATACTTTTTATTGATGAGATAAACTGCGTGTCCGAGACACTTGCGCCCACGATGCTTCAGTTTTTGCAGTGCAAGACATTTGGTAATCAGGCTGTTCCCAAGGGCTGGGTGATTGTTGCGGCAGGAAATCCGCCTGAGTACAATAAATCAGTGCGCGATTTTGATATGGTTACGCTCGATCGTGTCAGATATATATCGATAGAAGCGGACTATCAGGTGTGGAAGGAATATGCCAGAGATGTGCATATCCATGATGCACTTTTAAGCTATCTTGAGCTTCACCCAAACAATTTTTACAGGGTGGAAACTGACGTGGACGGTATGAATTTCGTCACGGCAAGAGGCTGGGAGGATTTAAGCAGCCTGCTTAAGGTGTACGAGGCGGGAGAACTTGCAGTCACGGAGGATGTAATAGGTGAGTTTATCCACCATCCTGATATAGCAGAGGATGTGTACGCATATCTGGAAATCTACAGAAAATACAATGAGGATTACGGTATAAGCGATATACTTTCCGGAAACGTGAAAAAATCAGTATATAAACGTGTGTTTGATGCTGATTTCGATGAGAGAATCACTGTGGTGAATCTGCTTTTAAGCGGACTGACAGTTGTTTTTTCGGATGTGGCCAGAGAGCGGAAAATGGTGCAGCTATGGTATGAGTTTTTGAAGGAATACAGAAAGTCACAAAGAAGCCCTGAAGAGCAGCAGGAGCTGTACAACAGTGCTGTGGAGCAGTTTTCAAAGAATATGGAGATATTGAAGGAGAGCTCTCTTATTTTGCCAAAGGAGTATTATATCAGACAGGATGTATTAAGGCATATAAAGGGGGATTTTGATACGGTGATGGATGATTTTACCGAAGAATCAGAGAAGCTTTCAACTATGGAGGATGCGGCAGGAGAGAAGCTAAATCATGCATTTGATTTTGTGGAGGATGTATTCTCGGACGGGCAGGAGATGCTTGTCTTTGTTACAGAGCTGACCATCACACCGGAAATCAGCAGCTTTTTAGCTGAGAACGAATGTGAAAAATTTGATATCTACAATGAAAAGCTCATGGTTGGAAGCAATAGGACTAAGCTTTTAAAGGAGCTTGAGAGATAAATCCTGTTGATGTATGCAGGGAAGATTTGAAGGAATTATCTATGATTTATATATTTAGCGCTTTTTATGCTGAGGCAAAAAATATAATAGACCACTATGGCTTAAAAAAGGAAAAAAGCCCTGAAATGGTCAGATTTGATGTGTTTGCAAATGAGAGTATCAGGCTTGTGATAACAGGCGTAGGAGAAATCAATGCGGCGGCAGCGGTTTCAAATATCGGTGGTGCGTATGGGATTTCACCGGATGATGAGATTTTGAATGTGGGGTGTGGCGCTGGTTTTAGCAGTGATATCCGTTTGGGCAGTATATTTCTGGGAAACAAGCTCACTGAGCAGATGACAGGGCGTACATTTTACCCCGATATGCTGATGAAAGCAAATTTCAGGGAGTGTGAAATAGTAACGGTCGCAAGGGTGCTTAATGAAGGGTGCGATTCGGTTGTATATGATATGGAGGCAGCCGCCGTTTATCAGGCAGCAGCATTTTTCGTGGGACCGCATCGTATGCATTTTATAAAGCTTGTTTCAGATGCCGGTGAGAGAATTGACCAGTCGAAAATCACAGAGCTTTTTGCTTTGCAGGAAGACAAAATATGTGGCTATATTGATATACTTTTAAGTGTAGGTGGTAATAAAACTTCAATAGATGATAAGACTAAAGACGAAAATATGGCAGACGGCAATGCGACAGATGATACTAAATCCTCTTGGAATATGGATAGGCTGATTTGCGATATGCGCTGTTCCAAGGTAATGGGGGATCAGCTGGCACAGCTTATAAAGTATTGCAGACTAAGTGGTATAGATTATAAAGCTGTTCTGGATGAGTACTATACAAATGGCTTGCTGCCGTGTGAGAGCAAGCGTGAAGGAAAGAAATGTCTGTTTGAATTGAAACAGAGATTGTTGTAAGAAGGAAATGTCAAATGTGCCAATACAATAAAATGTTTTCACATGTATATGTGGAAAAAGGCGTGGCCGAGCATCCACGTACAAAGCAGATTTTAGAAAAGCTGAATAATACAACAGTCATAGAAATTGACCACTACAAGGATGTTTTCTGCCGCAAAAAGCAGAGTATTTCTGCTCAAAGCAATGCCAAGGCGCTCATTCTGGCAGAGAATACAAGTGGCTGCATATATGAAGGTGCACCGGTGTGTCAGAGCTTTGGAAATGAGAATTTCTACTATTGCTCATGCATGATGAACTGTATATTTGACTGCGAATACTGCTATTTAAAGGGCATGTATCCGTCTGGTAATCTTGTGGTGTTTGTAAATTTGGAGGATATTTTTGCGGAGCTTGAAGCACTTCTGGCGCAAAAAAGCATATATCTTTGCGTGTCATATGATGCAGACCTCGTGGCCATAGAGTCACTTACCGGCTTTGTGAGGGAATGGATTGCTTTTACAAAAAAGCATGAGAATCTTACAATTGAAATCCGCACCAAGAGTGGCAGGTGTGATTTGTGGAGCAATTACGAAGCCTGTGACAGGGTAATTATTGCCTATACAGTTTCGCCCCAAAGGGTTGCAGCAGAGTATGAGCATTTTGCGTCCGCACCTATGGAACGGATGCAGGCAGCAAAATGTGCTATGGATAGTGGATTTCCAGTGCGACTGTGCTTTGATCCGATGATATATTGCAGGGACTGGAGAGGTGAATACAGCAGGCTGGTTGATGACGTATTTTCACAGATAGACGGTTCTAAGCTGTGGGATGTGAGTATCGGAAGCTTCCGCATATCGCAGGATTATCTGAAGAAAATGCGAAAGGACATGCCTCGTAGTGCTGTGGTGAATTTTCCATACGACAATGTGAATGGGTATTACCAGTATCCGGAAAACATACGAAGTGATATGGAAGAGTTTATGATACAGGCTGTATCCGAATATGTGGATAAGGACAGGATATTTATGTGGAAGTGATATTATTGCAATACATTTTCAATACATACACATAGTATAAAGGAGCAATCAGATGAACAAAGCAATTGTAACCGGGGCGTCTTCCGGCATCGGAAAAGCTATATGCAGGCAGCTTGCAGCGAATGGCTGGCTGGTTTACGGAATAGGAAGAAGCTTCAATCAAAGTGATGATATTGCTGGGATAGAGCGTATAGTATGCGATATTACCGATACCGCAAAGCTCATCAAGACAATAAAAGAAATTAATAAAAATCATGATATATCACTTCTCATAAACAATGCAGGCGTCGGCTTTTACTCGCTTCATGAGGAGCTTAATCCTGTAAAAATATCACAGATGGTGAGGACAAATCTTGAGGCACCGATGGTTATCACAAATCTGCTGCTTCGCGATTTAAAGAAAAACAAAGGAACAATAATAAATATCTCATCAATCACTGCTGAAAAGACGAATCCGCACGGCTGTGCCTATGGTGCCACAAAGGCGGGGCTTACGAGCTTTTCCCACAGCCTGTTTGAGGAGGCGAGAAAGTACGGTGTGCGTGTGGTGAATTTAGAGCCGGATATGACCGACACCAATCTGTACAGGAATGCTGATTTTACAGTGGATGAAAATGAAGCTGCAAGAATACAGCCAAATGAGGTTGCAGAAGCAGTGCTTTATGTTTTGGGGCAAAGAGAAGGCCTTGTGATGACAGATATCACCATAAGGCCACAGCTTCACAGAATTGCAAGAAAGTAAAGTGTTTATATTTTAAAAAGCATCAAATGCCATTCGAACGATTGACTTATAGTCATTAAGCGTCTGGCATTTTTTAATTTTCTTCCAGAGCTTTTCAGAGTCAGAAAACAGCCCATGCATATATGCCCAGATTTCCTTCATGCGGAAAATGGCATCCTTTTCACCGGAAAAGATGGACAGATAACCGGATAAAATCTCATCATGCCAGTTCTTTAAGCGCTCGCGAAGCTCGGCTTTATCCATGCTTATACCCTTAAGCTCTGCGATAAGAGCAGGATTTGCAAACAGTCCGCGGCCTATCATGATTTCATCAATATCAGGGAAACAGTCGGTTAGGGCATTAAAACTATTAGTATCAGTGATATCTCCGTTGTAGCAGAGTGTTGTTTTATCAGGATTTATTTTCTGCATGGCGAGGGCGAAGTCATCCATGCGCGGCGTATTTTTATAAAAATCCTTTTGGACTCTCGGATGCACGGTAAGCTCACTTATCGGATATTTACTGTATATTTCGATAAGCCTGGGCCATAGTTCATCATCGTTAAAGCCCACGCGGGTTTTTATTGAAACAGGAAAATCAGCTTTTGTATACAGATCATCAAGGAAGCTATCCAGCATATCAGGATATGCGAGTATGCCGGAGCCTCGTTTCTTGGATACGACGGTGCCTGACGGACAGCCGAGATTTACATTTATCTCATCATATCCGTAAGGAACAAGCTGCCTGTGCAGGTCGATGACCTCGTCTGCCACTATAGACATGGCCTGCGGTATGAGAGTGATTCCGTCGTTGTTTACCGGGTCGATGTCTCTTTTTATCTTGGCATTCATGCGCTTTGCGGCAGGGATGAACGGTGTGTAGTATTTGTCTATGTAGTCAAAATGGTGGTGGAATGCGTTTCTTACTGTATATCCGGTCAGCCCTTGCATCGGTGCGAGAAAAAATTTCATGTGATTGTGAATCTCCTCATTTATGATTAATCAGATTACTGCATGCTACGCATTCGCGTAATCTGACTCTACTTTTTGATCCTTTAATCATAATATGGGAAAAAGCCTGAAATGTAAACCCCCATAACGTGAAAAGAAGCCGAGGGAAGCGACTTCTTTTCGAGGAGTTTAGTTTATGAAAAAATGTTTAAAAAAGGGAATTTGTAAAGGTGTATCTCCTTTACAGGTATTACTATACTAAATAAATTTGTCCAAATTGTGTCCTTAATCGAAAAGAATAATAAAAAACTTAAATAATTTATGAAGAAAAAAGCTAAAAAAATCATTTGAATTTGCACATTGAATATATTGAAAAAAAATTGATAATTAGATACAATAGACAGTAAACGGGTAATTGTATCGGTTGAATACTTATGGTTAGGGAGCAGATAATATGAGTTATGCAGATAAGGTTTTTGTAGCGATGTGTCAGGATATTCTGGAAAATGGCACAAGCACTGAGGGAGAGCTGGTGCGTCCACACTGGGAGGACGGCACAAGCGCCTATACAATAAAGAAGTTTGGTGTCGTCAACAGATATGATTTGTCAAAGGAGTTTCCGGCTATCACTTTAAGAAAGACATATATCAAGAGTGCAACGGATGAGCTTCTTTGGATATGGCAGAAGAAATCCAACAATATCCATGATTTAAAAAGCCATGTGTGGGATGAGTGGGCAGATGAGGATGGTTCAATCGGCAAGGCCTACGGATATCAGCTTGGTGTAAAGCATCAGTATAAGGAAGGCATGATGGATCAGGTGGACAGAGTCATCTATGATTTGAAGCATACACCTTTTTCAAGAAGAATACTTACCAATATATATGTGCATCAGGATCTGCATGAGATGAATCTGTATCCGTGCGCATACAGCATGACATTCAACGTGACACAGAAAAAGGGTGATGACAGGCTCACATTAAATGGTATCTTAAACCAGCGCTCACAGGATGTGCTTGCGGCGAACAATTGGAATGTATGTCAGTATGCGGTGCTTATGCATATGCTGGCGCAGGTGTGTGATATGAGAGTCGGAGAGCTGGTACACGTGATTGCAGATGCACACATTTACGACAGGCATGTGCCAATTGTGAAGGAGCTGATTGAGAGACCGCAGTACGATGCTCCAAAGTTCTGGCTCAATCCTGACATAAAGGATTTCTATCAGTTTACGACGGATGATATCAAGATAACAGACTATGTGACAGGTGAGCAGATTAAGGATATACCTATTGCGGTTTAAAGAATGTGGATATGAAGCAGTTATAAGAAAGTCATTGTTCACTACTTTGTGTGAACAGCAATGATTACAACAGGGAGAAAATTATGAATTTAATAGCAGCAGTTGACAATAACTGGGCAATTGGAAAAAACAATCAGTTGCTCGTTCGGATACCTATGGACCAGAAGTTTTTCCGCGAGATGACTACAGGAAAGGTTGTAGTCATGGGCAGAAAGACACTTGAGAGCTTTCCAAACAGCAGACCTCTTAAGAACAGAACCAACATAGTGCTCACACATAACCCATCCTATGAGGTGGAGGGCGCTGTCGTGGTTCACTCACTTGATGAGCTTCACAAGGAGCTTGAAAAATACAATTCTGAGGATATTTATATCATTGGTGGACAGAAAATTTATGAGCAGCTCGTGGATGAATGCGATGTAGCCCACATCACAAAGGTGGACTTCGAGTATGATGCGGATGCATATTTTCCAAATCTTGACGAGAAGCCTGAGTGGCGGATTACGGGAGACAGCGAAGAGCAGACATACTTTGATTTGGAGTTTTATTTCCTTCGATATGAGAAAGTAAAATAAACTATTAAAATAGAAACGTAAAATAGAAACGAGGATGACAGCAGTATGGACATCACAGGAAGAAAATTATTTGTAAAAGCATTGGAGGAGGAAGGCGTAGATACTATTTTTGCCTATCCGGGAGGAACAGTTACAGATTTATTCGATGAGTTATACAAGACTAATTCAATCAATCTGGTTCTGCCGAGACATGAGCAGGGCCTGATTCATGAGGCTGAGGGTTATGCCAAGTCTACAGGCAGGGTGGGGGTCTGCCTTGTGACAAGCGGTCCAGGTGCTACCAATACAGTTACGGGTCTTGCGGATGCGCATTATGACAATGTGCCACTTGTGTGCTTTACAGGACAGGTACCGCTTCCACTTATCGGAAATGATGCCTTTCAGGAAGTGGATATAGTCGGAATCACCAGAAATATCACAAAGTATTCTGTTACAGTCCGTGACAGAAAGGACCTTGGAAAAATCATAAAGATGGCATTTCATATTGCAAGGACCGGAAAGCCGGGCCCTGTACTGATTGATTTGCCAAAGGATATCCAGACCGCATCCGGTCCGGCAGAGTATCCGGACAAGGTGGAAATCAGAGGCTACCGTGTAAATGATACAGTACATGTCGGACAGCTTAAGCGTGCCTACAAGATGTTAAAGAGTGCCAAAAAGCCGCTTATCCTTGCAGGAGGCGGTATAAATGTTGCAAGAGCCAATGAAAACCTGCGCCGTTTTGTGGAGGCAGAGAATGTGCCTGTTGTCACCACAATAATGGGTAAGGGCGCTATACCGACCACCCATCCGCTTTATGTGGGCAACTGCGGTATGCACGGCAAATATGCGGCAAACAAGGCAGTCAGTGAGTGTGATTTACTTTTTTCAATAGGTACACGATTTAATGACAGAATAACCGGTGACTTAAATGAGTTCGCTCCAAAGGCAAAGATTGTACATATTGATGTGGATACTGCATCTATTTCACGAAATGTAGTGGTTGATGTGCCTATCGTTGCAGATGCCAATGTGGCGCTCGACAAGTTAAACGAGTGGGCTGAGCCGAAAAAGACTGCTGAGTGGCAGAAGCAGATTAAGGCATGGGATGAGGAAAATCCTCTTGGCATGAGAAGAGACAAGGGCATGACACCTCAGATGATTATGGAGCATATCAATAAGAACTATAAAGATGCAATCTACGTTACAGATGTAGGTCAGCATCAGATGTGGGCTACACAGTACTTAGAGCTTGACAGCAACAGCCAGCTTCTTACATCGGGAGGTCTTGGAACCATGGGCTTTGGTCTTCCGGCAGCAATAGGTGCAAAGATTGCAAATCCTGACAAGGATGTTGTATGCATAAGCGGTGACGGTGGACTTCAGATGAATATACAGGAGCTTGCCACCTCAGTTGTACAGGGAGCGGGAGTGACCATATGCGTGCTCAACAACTACTATCTGGGCATGGTGCGCCAGATGCAGCAGCTTTTCTATGGCAAGCGTTATTCTGCAACCTGCCTTCGAAGAAGAAAGGGCTGCCCGGATGAGTGCAAGGGACCAAACGAGGCATGTCCGCCATACACACCGGATTTTCTCAAGCTTGTTGAAAGCTATGGTGGACACGGAATCCGCGTGGAAAAGGAAGAGGATATCGATGCAGCCTTTGCAGAGGCAAAGAAATATAAGGATGTACCTGTAATTATTGAGTTTATGATAGCTACGGATGAGATTGTTCTTCCAATGGTTAAGAGCGGAAATCCTATGAGCGAAATGATTTTAAAGTAGGAGGTGCATAAGATGAATAATATTGAAATGAAAAACAGATGGATTGCACTTTATGTGGAGAATGAGGTCGGTGTTTTAGCAAAGGTTTCAGGACTTTTCTCTGCAAAATCCTACAATTTACAGTCTCTTACGGTTGGAACCACAGAGGATGAGACTATTTCCAGAATGACTATTTGCGTTACAAGCGATGATATTACCTTTGAGCAGATAAAAAAGCAGCTCAACAGAATGGTCGAGGTCATCAAGGTTATTGACCTGACTGATGTGCCTCTGCATATGAAGGAAATACTCTATGTCAGGGTATCAAAGCTCACCCGCGAGGAAATCACCGATATCTTCCAGACAGCGCAGGTTTTTAATATTGACGTGGTGGACAAGAATGCCGACAGCGTGATATTAGAGAGCAAGCTCACAGAGCACCGCAATGATGATCTTATAGCCCTGCTCAAGTCACAGTACAAGCATATCTCGGTTGTGCGCGGTGGTGCAGTGGCTATTGAAGCTATGAGTACCGGCTGTCGTTAATCTATATATATTGCCAAAGAGAAAGGGACGAGAAGAACCCTAATATGTATTTATAAGCGATTACGAAGTGACTTAAATATTGTTAGAATTATCTTAGCCACGTAGTTTTAAGCACATAAATATATATTAGGGTTCTTCTCGTCCCGTAGTATTGAGCGCACAAACACATATATATGCTGACCTCATTCCGTAATATTGCAATAAAATTAGCGAGCCGCAACCTCAATAATTTCACCAACATACATAGTGTGCATATCGTGATCGCCGTACCATTGACGCATAATGGCTTTGTCTGTAAATGAAGCCTCTTCAATAGGCACAGCAGCCATCTTGCGACAAAGGAATACGAGATTTGCCTCATCAGGATATGGTATGCCATGGCGTGTAGCAGGAGTCAGACCGGCCTTTGACCATTTGTCTTCGCCGCGTCCTGAGTGAGCACCACAGTATTTTAAGGCATCGCGGTATTTCTCGCTAAGGAAAGAAAGTGAGAAATACTCACCATTGTCTATGAAATTCTTAGTATATCTGGATTCCCTGATAAAAATAAATACGACATTTTTGCCCCAGAGGACACCGGTTCCGCCCCATGAAACGGTCATGGTGTTTGATTTTTCCTCGTCGCCGGCTGTCACGAGAGCCCACTCCTTACTGAGCTTGGTGAATGGATTGATATCGAGCATGTCGATGGGATATGGTTGAAATGTATGCATAATTTTCCTCCTGAATATTAATAAAATTGACAAATGCTGCTAAGTGTATTGTATGCAGTGCAAGTCAGAAAAATCTGAGATTTTCCTGACTGTACGGGCAGTCGCCCTATCAAATTAAAAATATATAAAAAGTGCTCAGCAAGCTGGCATTTTTATATATTTTCAATTTGGCACTGCTCGTTGCCTACGCTCATTATATCATATGCGCTGTACTTTGTGCATATTATTGTAAAAAGATATTAAGGTAATAATATTCATGAAAAATCTGCACATTTTACAACAGGAGTCAATTGATGAGGGGCGGCTTCAGGTGAGAGTACGACAGAAAAACATGGGGACGCCGGTTGCGGATGCAAGGGTGTCAGTCAGCTATTCCGGGGATCCGCAGGGGAAGATAGAGGAGACTGATACCAACGAATCGGGAAGCATAGAGGCAGTTGAGATTGCCACTCCGCCACTTGAGTATTCTATGTCGCCCAGTGAGTCACAGCCGTATTCGGAGGTGACGGTAACTGTTTCAGCTAACGGATACAGAAATATCACGGTTTCGGGCGTTGAGGTGATGCCCGACAGACTTTCCATACAGGATATTGAGCTGGAAGTACTTGATGCACCGGGAAATGATGTGGACAATATTGTTATTCCGGCACATACACTCTACGGTGATTATCCTGCCAAGATACCGGAGCCGGAGATTATGCCGGTTGCTGAGACCGGTGAGATTGTACTTAATCGTGTTGTGATTCCGGAATATGTTATTGTGCATGATGGGGCACCATCGGATTCCACAGCGGCAAATTATTATGTCAGATATAAGGATTACATCAAAAATGTAGCTTCCAGTGAGATATATGCGACCTGGCCTGATGCCACTATAAGGGCAAATGTGCTTGCGATTATGTCATTTACGTTAAACAGGATATACACGGAGTTCTATCGGGGAAAGGGCTATAATTTTAATATCACTTCGTCCACGGCATATGACCACAAATTCATCTATGGCAGAAATATATATGACAATATCTCGCTGATAGTAAATGAAATGTTTGAAAACTATCTGTCGAGACCTAATGTGAAGCAGCCGATTCTGACGCAGTACTGTGACGGACAGAAGGTCTCCTGTCCTAGCTGGATGACCAGATTGCGTTTGCGTATAAACTCTCTCCAACCCCAGTATTTACAAGGGGTTGGAGGTATAAAAGTAAACATCAATAGTGGCCTCTTTTTTATTAAACACAATTTTTTCCACTACGGATTTCAATAAATCATTGCGTGTTTGCATAGAGAGCTCTTCATTGAGCAGACTATCGTATACTGTTTTGATTTTGCTGCGGAGTGCAGCAGTGGTGTCCGATTTTGCAGCAGGTTTCGGGAGTGCATTTATGCGACTCTCTATACTATTTCTCTCTTCCAGAAGCAGTTCTTTATTCTTACGATACTCTTCGATAGTATCGATTCCATCCATATAAGCCATTTTAATACGTTTTTCTTTCTTTGCGAGTTCATTCAATTGATTCTGATAAATATCAATAGCTGCAGGATAGTTGCTTTGAGAATCTGTATTAATAACCTTGAACGATAGATTTTCAGAGCTAATAGCATCTTTTAATGCTGCTAGAACCATAGGAACTATTTTCTTTTCTGATATAGCATGTGAAACATTACATTTTCCTTTCAAATATCCATAGCACTGCAGGTAAATGTACCGTTTGCCTTGTTTATTGGCACCTGCAAGAGAAATAGATAGCGATCGGCCACAAGCAGAACATTTGACAATACCAGACAACCAGTGAGAGCATACGCCACTTGGTTTCGCATATCGTGGGCGATAATTTGACTCAAGCCGGACTTTTGCTCTTTGAAACTGTTCAGGAGATATAATTGGTTCATGCGCTCCATCGGCAATAATCCATTCGGTCTTGTCTTTTGGACGTGATGCAGAATCTCTTTTATTCCAAACGGATTTACCGGTATATACTTCATTGGTCAATATGTATTTGATTCCGCGGTTTTCAAAAGACTTACCGGCCCGCGTTTTATATCCAAGGGCATTGAGCTGACGTGTGATCTCGATGATAGAGTAACCCTGCTCAGTGTATAGATTGAAAATCATACGGACTATTTCAGCCTCTGATTCCACAATAACAGGAGTTGTTTTGTGTGCCGTAATAGAATATCCGAGGGGTGGACTTGCCTGAAAATTACCGCGCATAGCATTTTCAGTCATACCTCTGGTGACTTCACCGGAAAGACGGATAGAGTAGTATTCGTCCATCCATTCAATGATCCTTTCAATGAGAGTACCAAAAGGACCATCAACAAGAGGTTCAGACACACTTATTACCTCCACGTTATTCTTTCGGAGCAAAGATTTGTATACAATGGACTCTTCCTGATTCCGGGCAAATCGTGAGAACTTCCACACAAGGATCACATCAAAAGGATGTTCCTTGGATTTGGCTAGTCCGATCATGCGCTGAAAGTTTGGACGTTTATCTGCCTTACGTCCGCTTATGCCGTCCTCTTCAAATATGTATTCGTTTGACAGTATGATATTATTTTTGGCAGCATATTCCAAAAGAAGTCTGCGCTGAGCATCAGGAGATAGCTCTTCCTGTTTGTCTGTTGAGACTCTGATATACAGAGCGCCAGTGCGTAGTTTTTCCATATTACACCTATCCTTTCTAACAATTATATGAAAAAAGGGTACAAAAATAACATCTGTCTCTCGACAAATGCCACTCCGAAAGGTATAATATGTCTTGTCTGGGACTTATACTCTTCGGAGTACAGGTTATATCGCCTTGGTGTTGGTAGCACCGGGGCGATTATTAAATTATGTAACCATGTTCTTTAGCAGTAGCTACTAGCTTCTGATAATTCTTTGAATTTTGATTTTTCATATTGCGATATCCACCATATGATTTTGGAGCAATATCTGGAAGATGTTCCAAAATCCAATTATAGTCTTGTCTATCTTTAATATCTGTTTTTTGTTTTGTAATATAGTTATTGTATTCTTGCTTTTCGCTAGAAGTTCTATCATCAACAAATGGACGGTTACTGTATCGAACGGCATTTGAAGCCTTGGTAAAGGTGGGATCAGTTCCGTAGAAGAAGGTATAAAAAGCAAGATTGCAATCACATGTTTTATGATTCAGATAATCAATAAAGATCTTCATATCCGGAAACCCTTTTTTCCCACCCTTAGCATATATACGCTTATGAAATTTAGCACATTCTCCACAAATGCGTGAACATTTAGGAACCTCAATCATATCATTCATATTTTGAACGGATAAGATAGAGGAAAATGTAGAAACTCGCATATTTTCGGTTTGAGTATTCTTAAGTGCTTCTGCTTCTGAAAAGCGTCTTGCAATTTTTAGATAATTTTCAAGCCTGGTATCAACGTTTGTGTAATTCATAGGAGCATAAGGAATGATTTCAAGAGCTTTCTTAAGACAGGCTATAGCACAGTCCATATTTCCCTCACGTTTAAATTGTGTGGCTTTACGTTGAAGTACATATTCAATACTTTGGGTAAAATCACAACGATACTTAAAAGGAGAGGCAGGAACAGGAATACTTTCAATTTCTTCAAGCGTATCCATTTTGTATAGCGTAGCCTTTGAATTATATCCGGATATATTCACATATTGTTGACTGGGGATGTTCTTATTTTGTTGTGCAGTGCTCATGGAATGAAATAGTTTTGATAAAAAAGACATATAAAACCTCCTTAAAATTTTCTTCTCATTTCAACGACTTTACCAAGTATCTTTACTGGTGTAGTGTCTATTTCAGATTCAGTAAATCGCATAGGCTCATATACAGGATTCTGTGGTATGAGAGCAATCCCTTCTGCATATTTCTGCAATCGTTTGCAAGTTGCATCATGCCCATTGACGAGAGCAATCACAAGATCACCTGATTCGGCATCATCGACACGTTGTACGATAACGGTATCACCATCATACAGAGTAGGTATCATGCTGTCACCCTTAATCAGCAGACCGAAGTAATCACCTTTTGCAGCCAAAGCGGGAGAAATCTCTATTTGACCGATCACTTCCTCAACAGCCTCTTTTCCATATCCAGCAGCAACACGACCGAGTACTGGGATAGTGTAGCCGGATTCTATTGGCACAGTATCTATATTTAATTTCTTATCTTCTATTAAATCAGACTTATTTATATTAAAGTAATCAGCCAAAGCTTGTACTTTTCCCATTCTAGGAATGGCTATTCCTTTGCACCATGTATTAAAGGTTTGAGGAGATACGCCAATTGATTTTGCAATTTCAAGCTGTGTCTTTTCACTTTTTGCGATATAAGAATTAAGGTTTTCTGAAAAAATAGCTTTTTGCTTATCTTTAACCATTTTTATTTCCTCCTTATATATTGATAATACAATTAAATTTTATCACAGTCAACAAAAAAACAAAATAAATTGGATTTTAGTATTGACATCAAATTTAATTTGATATACAATAAGGACAACAAAAGGAAAGGAGCAATAAGTAAGTGAGTAAGTTACAGATAAGTTTAGCCGCCGCTAGAGTAAATGCTGAAATGACGCAAACAGAGGCAGCAAAGGCAATGAGTGTATCAAAAAATACTTTGGTTAATTGGGAAAAGGGAACATCAAAACCCTCTATTACACAAGCGAAAGAATTGGCGGCGATATATAAAATACCATTAGATTATATTTTTTTTGCTGATTAAATCAAATTAAATTTGATACAACGAAATAAAAAGGAAAAGATCATGTGGAAAATATTTTTTACTTACAGAGACAAGAGTAAATGTACTGTAAAAGGAAAAGGAACCATTACACCGGGGCTGGCAGTGAAATGCTATTACCGGTACGGACTCCATGCTGCAGAGAGCATATACCAGCAGTACCCCAAGAAAGACCATGAGCCGGTACCACTGGAAGAGAAGATGCGAGAGTTTGGTGTAGATGCAAAAGAGATGAAGACTGCAGTGCTGCAGGCGGAAACGTTGCTGGACAGGATGCAGGGGGAAGGAGAGTGAGAAATGCTAAACATAATTCAAAATGATTTTAAAACTTCAGAAACAACATTTTTGGATGAGGATAAAGTCAATCTGGTTGTAGAAAGTGTAATTGAAACCATAAAAAAAGGACTCCCAGAGGAAGCCCAAACAGTAGAAGCACTTGAATTTATAACAGATCGGATTAAAGAGAGAGTGAAAGAAAAACGAATCGAGTTATAACTGTTTTTCAACTAAATCCTGTAGAGAGTATGAGATACTGCGAAGTTCCTTGCCATCAGTAGCTGCTCTTACATGTACTAAATCAGCATCTGCTTTTGGATTTATAGGATATGTATCATGGTATTCCTTTCCATTTCCAATATAAGTTATATCGAAATAAAATATTTCTTTCTGTGAACAGAATTCCCTTGCCTTAACATTGCATATAAATGATTGGCCGGGAGCAATATATGTTTCTGCAAAATTGGAAAATGGAATGTGATCACTTCGAATAGAGAATGGAGTGATATCAGGAGAACATTTTATTGAAGATATAGTTGCTCCAGTTTGTCCAAAATTCTTTATGACTAAGTAATATTGTGGCGATTGGAAATTTGTGGTTTTAGCGTATATGGCTACATAAGGACGTGATGTTTCATCAATCAGTTTAGAGTTTTGTTTGAGTGTTAATACAGAAATAATTATAGCAATAACGCTTGTAATGAGAGATGCCAGTATACCAATTAATTGAATGACATCAGAAGGTGTTAAAGACATAAAAATACCTCACTTATATATTTACTCGGACGCTGCAACGTCCTGTAAGAAGAGTATACGACTGGAAAGCAGAAAAAGGCAAGATTTAATACACAGAATACAGAGGGAGGAAAGAATGTGACTAAGGAAGAAACACTCAGACTTGAGAAAATCCTCACCAAGATAGATAAAGCAGGATAGGCAGACTACAGGAAACAGGAAGAATATAACAGATTCTGCATGAACACAAGGGGAGACTGGGACGAGGAACAGTATCAAACACTTAGGAGAGAGAAAGCCCTCACAGAAGCAGCGTACCTTGCGAGTCTTGTCGAGCTCAAGGCAGAAGTGAAGAACATGTTGGCTCAATAGAAAATACAACCGGCAAGCCCGGGGATGAAAGCAGAAAAAGGCAAGCGAACATGCAGTATAAGCATAGTATTTACCGGAGGTGATAACCATAGCACTCAAATATAGGATATTCGTTCATACTCTGGAAGATGATCAGATATATCGTTTTGACGATCTGACACAGGAACAGAAGAAAAAATTAGAACAAAAACTAATAGAACAAGTAGAAAATGTGCCATTGAGACTTGCGGAGGAGACATAGACTGCATCTGCAGTCTCAGTGGACAAGCTTAAAAATGACAAATTAAATAATATACTTCTGGGTTTGATGGAGCACCGAAACATGCTATTTAACTCCTATAAATTAAACTATAACTTCCATCTATATATATACGTAAACCTATTTTGTACGCACAAATCGGTGCTCCGTCAAGCCCGGAAACGAACAGAAAGGACAGGACATGAAAAAAAGTGAAATATTAATAACAATAGGCATCAGCTTCTTTCTCCTGTGTAGCATGGGCATAGACAGCCCGGCGCCACAAGGACAGATGCTTGTAATCGGAGGGATGCTCGTATCAGCGTGTGTGACGCTTTTGGGAATATGGTTCGGATGGATCGAAAAAGGACAGCACGAGAGCATCCAAAGGACAATGGAAATAAGGAGGGCGGGCAAGATTGCTGCAGAGGATACAAAAAGTACGCTCCCAGTTAGAAAGACAGAGCGCGGCCACATACATAACAGAGACAGCGACAAAGAGAAAGCGCAGGAGAGAAGAGTCATTTGATGCCGTTTTGCAGGCAGAAATAGCAAAGCTTAAGGCCTCGAAGAGAGGCCTGTAAAAAACAATCTAAAGTATTAATTTTAGGACAGGCTATGGCATATACACAGTACACATTCGACCTTGGGGAGTATACAGCCTATGAGATAAAGTTCGTAGGACGTAATGGAGCCAAGGGAGAGAAGAGAGCAAAGAGACAGAAAGCTACCCCTGAGCAGATGTCCAGGCAGAATCAATGGAATAAAGAGAAGAACATAAGATACGTAATACTGGCCAACTTCCATACAGGCGATGCATGGACCACACTCAAGTACCCGAGAGGTACGAGACCGGATGCAGATCGCATGAGAGCTGACTGGAAAAAGTTCAGACGTCTAATGACTGCATACTACAAGAAGCATGGCATCCCATTCAAGTGGGTGAAGAGAATGGAGATAGGAAAGCGTGGAGGACCGCATATACATCTCCTGGTAAACCATATAGACAACATAGACCTTGTGATCAAGGAGATGTGGCAGAAAACAATAGCGGATTTGTGGATAAAAGGACGCAACTATGTGAATATAGCTCCGTTTGATATAGATGGAGCTGAGGACGTAGCCAAGTATCTTGCTGCAGAGCCGGAGAAGAAAGGCATTGAGGGACAGTACAACCTGTTCGGTGAAGAGGAACAGAAAGCATTCACCCGGGTGGATACCAGCAGGAACCTCATCAGACCACAGCCGGAAAAGAAGAAATACAGCCACTGGACCGTAGCACGTTTCTTTCGTGACGGCATCAAGCCGAGAAAGGGTTTCTATGTGGTGCCTGATTCCGTAAAATGCGGGGTAAATAAAATAACAGGCTATTCGTATATTTATTACATGGAAAAACGGCTGAAAGAGGGCGACAGGAGTCCGAGAGACCGCACAGGCGGCTTAGCGGATGCCGTTTTTCCTGTAGATGAATAAACATACATACAAAAATCTAAAAAATGCTCTTTTCAAAAACGCTGTAGCCCACATAGGCGGCTTATAGAGGAGCAAATCAATGAGGACTGTAAAAATATACATTTACACATCAATCAAGACGATAAAAAGAAACTGTGGTGCAGCAGGCTATGTTTTATCGTATACAACCAAGAACAATGTCGAAGCCACGCTAAGCAAAATAGAGTATCTCAGAAGCATGACTAATCATGAATCAGAGCTTGAGATTCTCAAAAGAGCCCTGTCAAGGCTGAACACCAAGGAACTGCTGATAGAGATATATGCTGATTCACTGTATCTGGAATCTGCAATATACGAGTGGATTCCAAGGTGGGAGCTTGCCGATTGGGTGACCGTAAAGGGAGAGCCTGTAAAGTATGCAGAGAAATGGCAGGAGATTCTAGAAATGCTTAAAGGCAACGATTATTGCATAAAAAGACAATACCACGAGTATAGCAACTGGCTTAAAGACCAGTGCGAGAAGAAAGGACCGGAAGAAAATGGAAAATGAAGAACTGACTATGTTACCGGTGTCGGCAATATACCCACACCCGGACAACCCGCGAAAGGACGTGGGAGATGTAACTGAACTGGCTGACTCCATCAAAAAGAGAGGCATACTGCAGAACCTTACAGTAATGCCGGGACACTGGCTCACAATGGATGAAATGGCAGCAGTCGTGGAAGCGTACACCGAAGACCCGACCGATGAGCTCAAGGAGCTGATTGAGACAAAGTGGAGTGATGAAGGCTACACCACACTGATAGGACACCGCAGAACAGCAGCGGCAAAGCTTGCTGGTATCAGTGAAGCACCGTGCCGTATAGTATACGGACTCACCAAGAATGAGCAGATATCCATGATGCTTGAGGAAAACATGCAGAGAAATGACCTCACAATATATGAACAGGCCGAGAGCTTCCAGCTCATGCTTGACCTGGGCGAGACGGTTGAAACACTTTCTGACAAGACAGGATTCTCAAAGAGCACCATATACCACCGTCTGAATATCGCAAAGCTAGATCAGGGAGTACTTAAGGAGAAAGAGGAGGATGAATCATTTCAGCTTACGCTCAAGGATATGTATGAGCTGGAGAGAGTGGAGGACGTGGATGAGAGAAACAAGATTCTTTCACAGGCATCGAGCAGCGAAAACCTCAAGTACCGTATCGAACAGAATATTCGAGACAAGCAGAGAGAGAAGAAAGGAGAGGAATTGGTAGCCCTACTCAAAGAAAAGGGAGTGCAGCAGTCTGAAATCGATATGAGAGGATATACACCGGGATATGAGAATGTGGACAGCATAAGTCTGTGGGACTTAGAAGACGCAGTGCTCCCGGAGCTTCCAGAGGACACATCAGACCTTGTATTTTACCACTGTCCGGGAAGCTATATAGCAATCAAGAGAAAAATAGAAGAGCCGGAGGAGGACAATTCGAGCAATAAGAAAAGCTCTGAGCTTGCATCAAGGATTAGAGATAACACATCAAGACTCAACAGCATAGAAAAGAGCTTTGATGAACACTTCGGAGAGTTTGTAGACATGACAGTGCATGGCAAAATCCCGGTAAAAGATGATTTACAGGTCATAAATTCACTTATAGTGATAGGAATGCAGATGGGATTCTGCAGTTTCTCATTCAGGAGCCTGTGTGAGTGCATAGATGAGCATTATCAGGACTATGATGGTGAGGAAAAGAAAAATGTTGAGCGCATGGCGCAAAACCTTCCTGTAACTGTTTATATCCTGTGTGCCCTGCACAACAACCTGATATACGGCAGGAGTATATACAACTCATGGAATAATGAGCTTAATACAGAGTATGCCATGCTGGTCTACAAGCTGGTCATGGAGACAAAACATATGGGATTTGTGCCGGATGATGATGAATTTAAGCTGATCAAGGGCACACATCCACTGTTTGATGAGATAAAAGAGCTGGAAGAACAGCGTAAAGCGCTGTAGGAGGAACTATGAAGACAATCATGGATTTGTTTTACGAAACCTATTCACCGCGCCAAAAGTTTTATGGTCTCACAATGTCACTGAAAGAGACCGGAAGAGAACACACCATCAGAATCCGAAAAAGAGACAAGGAAGTAATAAAAGTGACCGAAGAGGACAGAACCCAGTGCTATCACAATGCCACAAAGGAGCTTATAAGGCACTTCCCAATAGAACAGAAGGCAGAAAGGGTGGGATAAATGGCAAAGTACACAAAACACCTTGAATTTTCCACAAAAGAACGTGTGGCAATCAAGGAAAGAGACAATTATCAGTGCATATTCTGCCAGATGGGTTATAAGATGCCACCGGCAGCAGTCCTTGAGATGGACATAACAGATATCATGCACTACATACCACGCTCATCCATGGGACTCGGCATCAGGCAGAATGGAGCTGTCGGATGCCGGTACCATCATCATATGATGGATAACGGCAGCAGTGGAGACCGCAAAGAGATGCTTGAGATGTTTAAGAGCTATCTGGATGAGTTTTACCCCGATTTCGCAGACCGGGACAGAAAATATGACAAATGGAGGTTCCTAAAGGGTGAGTAAAGTAAATATATTTTCACAAGACCTTAACCGGATGAGCAGAGAGCCAATAGGAGGCTTGTCGCTTAAACAGATAAGGCAGCAGGTTATAGATTATCTACAGGGCAAGAGAACCGTCTGTGTAGATTATCGCAAAATACGAGCAGATCAGCGCGGACGCGAGGACGATGAGCCGACAGGCCAAGAGACGCTCGAAATAGTTGAGGTAATGAAATACTTCACAGTAGTTAAAAGACACGGATTTAATACATGTATCCTGCATCAGGACATGTTTTACATCGCAGGAATAGGAGAGTCAGAATGTTCATAGATTGCAGTAAGTTTGAAAAGGTTTTAAAAGCAGATTATAAATCGTGGGGTGTCAAGTTTGGTCTCACAAAAAGAATGATGTATATTCTCCATGGCACTGGCTGGATAATAGAGGCGAATGCTTCATACGTCAACAAGGAGTTCCTTGGAACCGCAATAAAGGTATTAGGACCGGCACCGAAACCGGGCGAGTTTATCAAATATCAAAAGGGCAGCAGTCCACAGCATGAGATGAAACTTGAACCAATGCTCTGGGACATGGCGGAAGAGTCAGATCCGGCTTATATATCACTTATCAAGATTATACAGAATGATAACGTGTATTCGGTCACAAAGACACCAAAAGGCGCTCGCCTGATAAATGATAAGCGTCTTGCTATGATAGCTCCATGCAAGTGTACAGAGGACGAGATACCACCGTGCTCACCTGTGGTACACGATGACTGGCTGCTAACATACAATGACGATATGGCCATAGGAATATGCTTCACAGATCCGGACTATAAACCGGAGCTTGAAGTTTTAAGACTTCTCTCCGGAGTAGATTTTTTCTGGCAGGAGTCAGAAGCCTACAGATTGGGTTGAAACACCTGCGGTAACGCGAAAGAAACCGGGCATGCGAATTAATTTATATCACGAAAACTGATTTGTAAGCCATTTATACACAAGGGGGCCCTTAACCAGCTCCCTTTACCTCGGAGGATAAGATGACAATACAGGAATATGAAGCACAGGGCGGCTGTGAGGGATGCCTCTTTTACGGCACGATAGATGTAGACGGCAGAAAAGGCTGCACGTTTGAGTGGTTTGACGATGAGTCCAACGATTGAAATTATGCAAAAAATTGCGATGGGATAAGCAAGTGAGGAGATAGAGAATTATATGATTGAAGGCAGAAAAGTCTACGACCCATTAACTGATACTTGGAGCACAGGTTATTGGGTTGCAGATGATAAAGGAAATTATTACCCAGTGTGGTAGAAAGGAGCAGCAATGAAGAGATTAACAAGCAACAAAAAAGTATCTGATATGTCAATGATTGAACTGGCACATAATAGCTGCTATGCAGACAATGAACGCAATGCACGGTACAGAGATTATGATTTAGACATTGACAGTAGGCAACTCGTAAGAAATCTTATGAAAGATGTGTGCGGTGAAGACTTAAGCAATTTGACGGACAAAGAATTTGATGAGTATATGGGTTCCATGCTTTCGATTGAATTGGATAGCGAAATTGGACTTTTGGCATTGTTTTATCGCAACTTGTGGGCTATGGCAAATTTAAGAGAAACGTTGAAAAAATACGAGGACCTAGAGGAACAGGGAAAACTAATCAAGATACCGCTTGAAGCGTACTGTATTGTGGATTTTGAAGTGCGAAAGGGCTTTGTGTTGGAAGAAACTTATCATATGAGCAGAAAGCCTTTATTAGTTGTTCGATATGATGATAATTCTTTTAAAAGACATAGTGGTTATTTGGGTATTTCAGTATTCCTCACAAAATCAGAAGCCGAAGCAAAACTGAAAGGACTGAGAGGCGGAGAAAATGACAGCATGGAATCCTGACCACATAATGAAAGTTTCAACCAACAAGATGCCTTGCGCATGTATAGACTGCTTTTTTTGGCTGGCACCATTTAACTCCGATGATGAAGAGACACCATGCAGTTGTTACCTGACAGGTACTACGCTGCCGTGGAACAACGACATAACCGGCGAGCAAAGAATATCAGATTGCCCGCTAAAATTAATCAGGAGAAAGAAAAAGAAAAGAGGTAAAAGATAATGGCAAAGAAAGAAGTTGACGGAGTAGTAGTAGAGGCGAAAAGTATTCTAACTGCACTGAAAATCATTAAGACAGTGTGTGAGGATAACCCCCACTGTGAAAACTGTCCGCTAGGTGATAATATGAGCAACTGTAAAGTAACAGAGGTAGCTCCAAGAGACTTGAAAATAGGTGAATCTGATAGAGTATGGAGGGCATTAAGTTGACAGAACAGGAGAGAGCATGGACGGACTGATTATCAAAAAGAAATGGTTAGACCTTATTGTTAGCGGTAAAAAGACCATTGAAATAAGGGACAGCAATACCAAAAAGCGAAATGAAACAATCTATTTGCTAGAAAGCGGAACACATAGAGTGGTTGCAACAGCTGTCATTAGTTCCACATATCCTATTTCATACTCAAATTGGGCAGATGAAAGGGATAAGCATTGTGTTTATATTACTTATGCAGACCTAAGGAAAAGATACAAAACCCCTTATGCATGGGTATTATCCAAAATCGAACCTATTGAGGATATATGGTATTACGAACACCCACAAGGTGCGGTGATATGGGTTAAGGACGTGCAACCGATTGATGAAATGCAGGATGAAAGAATTAGATATGGCTATTAGCAGAATAGGAGAATAATATGTCAGAAATAGATTTAATAGTATATGGGATACTCTTAGCGTTTACTCTGATCGGAACAACAGAGTTTGTGATAGGGCTGCTATTGATTAGGGAATACGATAAGCTTCAGGAAGAAAAGGATAAGTAGCATGGCATGGTACGCGCTTTACAAATGGTACAAGAACTGGAGCAGAAGAAAATACCCCAATATGATTGATTGGTATTCAGAAAAACTGAATCCCCCAAAATGGATAAAATTAGATATATATCGATGCAGCAGTACAAATCCAAAGAGGACGAAACACAATGAACAGAAATGAATGCTTAAACTGTAAATATTACGAAAAATGCGGTAGACCAAGCAGACCGGTAAAGTGTATGGGCTACGAGAAAGGAGATGACAGAGATGAGACAACACGAGAAACAGGAAGACATGTCTCTTCCACAGATTCTTGAAGATATCCGCGACAGGATATGTGATGAATATTGCAAATGGCCGTCACAGTATCCGTTGGCAACGGATGACGAGGCATATAACAGAATGGGAGAAGAACATTGTGACAAATGCCCGGTTCGAAGATTAACTTAGGAGGCAGCAGTTGAACAGCAGGACTTACAGCGGAGTAAAACCCATAGAACCTATAAGATGTGCATATGAACCTGATAAGGCCTGCACACCGGCATGTAAATACTACAAGACATGTATACACAGCGTACATAAGAAGTAGCAAAAAACAGGACAAAATGATATAATGACGATAGATAGAGCCAAGAGCCATATACTAACCGAGAAATCGGCTGGTGTATGGCTCTTTTTCTATACGGAGGGAAAATATGTATAGAGAAACGAGAAACTACGAGAATATACAGATAATGCGATTTCCGGGAGAGGGAAAATATGATATTCCGGCAATAGGACAAACACAATTCGAACAGGCTGATTTCATTGGATTTAATTATGCCAAAAGCGAGAAGCATCCGGAGAATAAAGCAGTACACTTCTTCCTGGACGATTATCAATTTAACCGGGTGTGGACATATCCGGACAGATACATAGAAATGCTTAGACGGTTCAGGTACGTGCTGTCACCTGATTTCAGCCTGTACACAGATTTCCCAATGGCAATGCAGATATATAACCATTATCGTAAGCATTGGATTGCACGTTACTGGCAGGAGAGCGGAATAAAGGTAATTCCGACAATATGCTGGAGCAGCAGTGAGTCATTTGAGTGGTGCTTTGATGGAGAGCCTACACAGAGTGTTGTAGCGATAAGCTCACTGGGAACACAAAACAGCAAAGAGAGAAAGAAAATATTCTTAGAGGGATACGAGGAAATGATAAAAAGACTGGATCCGGCGCAGATCATATTCTATGGCCGGGTACCGGAGGAATGTAAAGGCAATATAGTACACATAGAGAGCTTCAGTGAGAAGTTCCATAAAGCGGAGGTAGCACAATGGTAATGAATTTGCAGTATTTTGGAGGACGTGGCAGCAGTGGCGGTTTAGGTGGGACAGTTGCGATAACGAGGATGAAAGAACCGGACGAACACGGCAGGGCAACCAGAGAGAGTTTTTACATGACAGGTAAAAGAAATGTACTGATGAACTGGGATGAAGATGGAAATTATCATAAAAAACCTATAAAAACACAAGACGATGTGAGATTGAGCTTTAAGACAAGAGATGAAGCGGTCAAATATGCCAAGAAAAACGGGTATAAGTACATAAATCTCTAGGAAGGAGAGCATATGGATATAAACCTACAATATTTTGGCGGCAGAGGCGGCAGCAGTGGCATTGGTGGAGGATGGTCAAATACAGCACCTGGCGAAAAACAAGCCCGCTTTATGTACAATGGCGCCAAACGAAAGACCGGGGGAGAAGATGGATATATCAAAAACTCAAAGATGGAAAGCAAGTTGCATGACATTGACTCCGGAAAGCTAACCGGTGAACAATTTGCCAAGCAATTCACCACGAGAGAAGAACTTGAAAAGGCAGGCAACTATCTCATGGATAAGAGCACTGCCATTAATTATAAAATATCAGCCTGAGCCTGTACGACAAGCAGAAAGCAATAGACTGGCTGACGAAGTACTTTCTTATGCATCCGGATGATAAATACAAAGCTGAGTTTGACAAGAAGCGGGCAGAGGTAAAGGATGATTCCGCCGAGCAGATACTGGCCAATATGCAGATAATAACGGATGTATTGAAAAATCCGGTACCGAACAGGAAGATAGAGGACTTGGAGGGGGATGAGGAGAGTGAACAGACCGGCACCACTGAGTGAAAGACAATATAAATACTTCCTGAGGAGCTTAAACTGCTGGTTCAACGTTGCCGAGGGAGGCAAACGAGGAGGAAAGAACGTACTCGCAACGCTGATATTCTGTACCATGCTGGAAACCCACAAGAATAAAATTCATTTAGTGGCAGGAGTATCAAGTGCCACGGCCAAGCTGAATATACTGGACTGTGATGGCTATGGACTGCTCAATTACTTCGAGGGCAGATGCAGAGAGGGCAAATACAAGGACAGGGACTGTGTATATGTCCAGACAAAGACCGGAGAGAAGATAGTGCTCGTGTCCGGAGGAGGAAAAGACGGAGATGAGAAGCTTATCAAGGGTAACACATACGGAATGGCATATGTCACAGAGGCAAATGAGTGCCATCGGAAATTTCTGAAAGAGGTATTTGACCGAACACTCTCCAGCACAGATCGTAAGATATTCCATGATCTAAACCCAAAGGAAGAGGAACACTGGTATTATACCGAAATACTGAAATTCCATGAGGAGCAGCAGGCGAATGATGAAAATTACGGATATAACTATGGACATTTCACCCTGGTAGATAACATGAGCATGTCTGATAAGAAAATCAGAACGGTCCTTAAAACATACCAAAAAGGCACTGTATGGTACAAACGTGATATAAAAGGTGAGAGAGCTGTAGCAGAGGGCATTATATTCCGTAAATTCGCAGAGAATAATACCCCATATCTGTGTGATGACTCAATATTGGAATATGACAAGTACGGAGAGTTGTTTCCAAGACCAAGCAAGGTTGTAATAGGCATGGATTTCGGAGGTAATGGATCCATGACCACAATGGTGTGTTCACTGTATTTCAGAGGGTATCACTTTATTTATCCTGTGGAAGAGGACTATCTGAAGCTGTCCCCGGATATAGATGCAGATAACATCTGCGACAAGTATATAGAGTTTTATCGCAGATGTGCAGCAAAGTATGAGCGTATAGACTGGACATTTCCGGACTCTGCCAGCACGACAATGATAAATTCGCTGCGAAGCGCAGCAAAAAAAGAGGGACTTCCGTATGACCATATAGCAGGATGCCGTAAAAATGAGATATCAGAGAGACCGAGGACTGTAGATTTATTGCTTAATACAGGCAGAATGAAAGTGCATAAGAGGTGTGTGAACCTAAGAAAGGCAATAGGCACACTCAAGTGGGATGAGAAACAACCCAACATCCCGGAGGATAAGAATATAGGCAACTGTAATGACTGGTGGGATGCGCTGTGTTACACAATGCTTAATTTTATAGAGTATATAGACTTAGACAGATAAGGAGGAAACAGATGGAAAGCTGTGTTGAGGCAAAGATAAAGAAAATGGGATACAGGGTAAATACAAAGCCATACGGCTATATCAATGTGGCGAATATGTGGTATGGGAATGAGATAATAGACGATTTCCATAAAAGGACCACCATACAGGGCGAGCAGTACGAGATAGAACGTATGGGCTTTGCCAAGAGAGGATGCGCAGATGATGCCAACCTGTGTGAAATCATAAATATAAACATGGGCACGAAAGAGCAGACGGCAGCAGTCGACAAGATACTGGGTGATAACAGATTTAACGTTATGTACCGTAAACAGCTTGAGCATATGAGTGCGACAGGAACAGTAGCAGCATACATACGCTTGGAAGATGCCATATATCTTGATAATGGCAAGGCAACAGGCGGAAAAATCCGCATAACATACTGTTATGCAGAGAACTATACACCTTTGTTGGTGAAAAATGATGATGTAATAGAGGCATGTTTCTCAGCGAATGACTATCAGGGAGATAAAAAGAGGACAACAATGGTCATGTTCACCAGAGGAGAGGACGGAAATTACCGTGCAGATACATTTGTATTCGATGAGAACGGAAAAGAGCTGTCATCTTACTGGATAATACTGGGAAACGTAAAGCCGTTTGCAGTAATGAGAGTGGCAGAGGTCAATAATATCCGGTACATGGATGGATTTGGCTATCCAAAGGTGTACGGAGCAATACCGACACTAAAGAAAATAGATCTCTGCAATATGATACTGTCCACAGACCTTGAAAAGGGCGAAAAACTTGTGCTCACGAATGAGGCAATTGTAGGAATAGACCCTGAGACAGGCAGGATAAGAGAAAAGAACTCTCTTTTGAAGAAATTATTTGTATTCCTGGGCGAAAAGCTCCCGGAGGCAAAGAGCATAATACAGGAGTATAATCCGCAGATAAGAGTTGATGAGATTACAAAGTCATTTGAACTGTGTCTAAGCCTCTTTTCCATGACATTTGGTTTTGGCTCCAAAAAGTACACCTTTGAGAACGGACAGATCAAGACAGCAACGGAGTATATCGGAGAGCGTCAGGATGCCATGCAGGAGCTGAATAAGCAGCGCAAAGAGGCAGTAGACTATATCACCGGCATAATAAGGGCTGTATTGTGGTTTTCCAATACGTTTCTTGAGACATCATACGACATAGATAAAGAGGTCTGCATAGATTTTGATGATTCATATGTCGAGGATAAGACCACACAGATGAGCAACATGAGGGCTGATGCAATGTCGTTCTCTGAGATACCTGAGTTTATGATCAGATATCTTATGATGAGCCTGAATATTGAAAGAGACGAGGCGGAGAAGATATTGGACAGCGCACAGGAGGAGCCGGATCCGGAAGAGGAGGACTAGGAGGTACTAAATGCTGACAGAGAACCAGTTGGAAATGCTTGGAGATAAAGGTGCTGCACTCATACAGGCATCTGAGCAGGATATAATAGCGGATATTGCCAGGCGAATCAAGAAGACAGGGCGATTCACAGAGACAGCAGAGCTTCAGGTCATGGCATTGAGACGCGCCGGATACGATACACAGAAAATCCGTGTTGAAGTCATGAGAATACTTAATGCAGACCCGGAATACAAAAAGATGGTGGCAAATGAGACAAAGCAGTATAAAAGGGATGTCATGATAGCCATCAGGCAGATGGAGAGGGAGGCGGAAGAGGCAGGAGACCGGATAATAGCCGAAGCCGGAGACATGTCTTTTAACCGCGACCTGTATGCGTGGCATCAGGCCGGACAGACACTCACAAAGGACTCAAGTATAGTAAAGCTCATAGAGGAGATGAGCATAGCCACACAGGGCACGCTAAAGAACCTCACCAGGACAATGGGATTCAAAGGACCTCATGACTTTACCAGTCTTGAGAATGCATATATACGCACACTGGATAAAGCTCTGATGAATATGGTATCAGGTGGAATGAGCTATGATGCAGCAGTAGAACAGGCCATTCGGGAGATGGCAAAGAGTGGTTTGAGAAGTGTAAACTATGCCAGTGGACGCACTTACCAGCTTGATACTGCAGTAAGAATGTGTGTAAGAACATCAGCCCACCAGCTTTCAGCCAGGATAAGCAACAGAAACTGTGATATTATGAACACAGACCTCGTGGAAGTGTCAAAACACTGGGGAGCACGCCCATCACATGCCGTCTGGCAGGGCAAGATATACTCACGCTCCGGCAAGAATAAGAAATATCCACCATTCTCAGAGTGCCACTACGGAGAAGCAGACGGATTGTGCGGAGTAAACTGCCGCCATATATTCTATCCGTTTTTCGAGGGCATCAGCGAACCGAACACGTGGCCGGATGAACCGGAACCGAAAGAATATAACGGCAAAATGTACGATTATTACTCAGCCACACAGAAACAGAGAGCTATGGAGAGAGGGATAAGAGCCACCAAGAGAGAAGTTGAAGCCATGAGGTCCATAGGCGGAGAGACAGGAGACCTGCAGTCACAGATAAAGAAGCAGGTGAAGGAATATCACAAGTTTTCTCACAAGATGGGGATAAGCCCGAAAGATAACAGGCTGAGAGTAGTAAAGGGCAGCAGTGATCTTAACAGGACGGAGACGATAAAAAACCAGCCAAAGCGTAATGAATCCAGAGCAATGGAAGAAAAAGCAAAAACTTTATTTGATATTCAACCGATACCGAAGGGAGATACAGTAAAACCAGTTTCGATATACAAGGATTTGAAAACGTCTGACATCGGAAAAAGGGTACTTGAGTATATTGAAAAAAATAATGTAAACGTTGAGATTATATACAACAAAGACAGTGAAAAAGAATATGGATTAAAAAATAAGTATGGGGTGAATGTTGGCAATAATATATACATAAACGCGAGAACATGTAAAACCAAAAAAATGATGGTAGAGACAATTGTACATGAAGAAACCCATCTGGAATATAATATTGGAGGTGACGCACATGCAGAGTGCGTGTGTGATTATAATGCTTTTAAACATCGAAAAGGCGAATTGACTAGAGAGGATATACGAGATATAATTAAGTCGGTAAGACAGAGATATCCGGAATATAAATGGAGGAAGCCGAAATGAAAAAACCCGAGATAGATTTTGAGAAGTTAAGAGCTGGTAAAGAGGTTATATGTCCAAAGTGCAAAACCGGAATATTTAGAACTGAACATGATCCAAAAACAACACATAATTTCAAGTGCGATAAGTGCGGAATGATGATAAATTTTGACTAACAAAGCTGCCAAAGGAGTAAAATAAAATACTCCGGGCATATAAAGTTGTTTGAATATTCAGGACAATGTGATATACTCAGACTAAGGGGTGAGTATATGTCCACAGAAGAATATTGGTACAGGTGTCCTAAATGTGGATATCCGAAGATGATAAAGTATCGAAATGATACAAGGCTGAGGAATTTCCCAGGATACTGCAAGAGATGTAAAAAAGAATCAATTATCACAATAGAGCCAAGAGCCAAATAATTAGATCCAAGTGATTTAGTTATTTGGCTCTTTTTATATTTTAGCGGAAAGGTGCATCCTGAGGGCATGTCGGTACTTTTTTCAATCCGTTTTTTCAGCCGGCAGCAGTGCAATCCTGCCCTTTCCGATTTCCTACCGCAGAAAGTGCGGTTAATAAATTATTTTAGGAGGATACCATGAAAAATATTTTTGAGATCATGAAAGAATACGGCATAGATATGCCGGAGGACAAGAAAAAGGACTTCGAGAAGTCTGTTCTTGAGAACTACAAGACAGTCGCAGACTACAACAAGCAGGTTGAAAGTCTTGACAAGGCAAATGATACCATTAAGAGCAATGATACAGCCATGAAAGGACTCCAGGATAAACTGGATGCATTCAAGGATGTTGATGTTACAGAACTGAAGAACACCATTGCAGGCCTTGAGAAAGACAAAACGCGCATTGAGGATGAGTACAAGGACAAGATGGCAAAGAGGGATTTTGACGATCTCATAAAAGATGCTATCACAAGCGCACATGGTAAAAATGCAAAGGCAATTACTGCATTACTGGATGTTGATACGCTTATGCAGTCAAAGAACCAGAAAGAGGACGTTGCCGCAGCAATTAAGAAACTCACAGAGGCAGAGGACAGTAAGATGCTGTTTGGAGAGCCTGAACCACAGGCAAGGGGAGGCGGAAATCCAATTGGAGATATTGGAGATGGCAGTCACCCGAATACCACAGATAGTATCTCAAGTGCTCTCAAAGAATTTTACAAAAAGTAAAGGAGAAAGAATATGGCACTTACACTTGCAGAGGCAAAAGTCGGTTACACCGATAAAATCGACCAGCAGGTAATTGACGAGTTCAGAAGAGACTCGGTATTACTTGATAAGCTTACATTTGACGATACCATTTCACCGACAGGCGGAAGCAACCTGGTATATGGATACCAGAGACTTGAGACACCATCGACAGCCGGTATCCGTCAGATCAACCAGGAATACACACCAAATGAGGCAAAGAGAACCAAACAGACAGCAAGCCCTGTTATTCTCGGCGGTTCATTTGAGATCGACCGTGTAATCGCTCAGACATCAGGAGCGATTAACGAGCTTGATTTCCAGATCAAGCAGAAAACGCTCGCAGGAGCGAACTATTTCCACAATCTTGTAATTAACGGAACATCTGCAGCGTCAGGAACAGGATATATTCCAAATACTTTCGACGGATTAAAGAAAATCCTTGCAGGAAAGTCGACAGAGGCTTCGACAGATATAGATATTTCAACAACAGCAGCAATGAACAGCAATTATAACGCATTGCTTGATGAGCTTGATGCTTTTATCGCATTACTCGCTGCAAAGCCTGATATCCTTATGATGAACACAAAGATGCTCACAAAGATCAGGGCAGCAGCACGAAGAGCCGGATACTACGACAGAACAAAGAATGATTTTGGTAACTATGTAGAGACATATAACGGAATCGCTCTTTTAGATGCTGGACAGTACTATGACGGCACAAAGACAGTGGATGTTGTAGACACAACTGCTCCAACAGAGTCAGCATATGGAACAACAAGCATCTATGCCGCAAAGCTTGGTCTTGACGCTTTCCATGGTATTTCAGTGGATGGCTCAAAGATGCTTAAGACATATCTTCCTGATCTTTCAGCTCCTGGAGCAGTAAAGAAGGGTGAGGTAGAGCTTATTGCCGGAGCTGTCCTCAAAAACAGCAAGATGGCCGGTAAGTTATCAGGTATCAAGATTCTCGACAAGAAAGCAGCGTAAAAAGAAGGGAGCTATAATATGTCAATTATCAATTGGGAGTATTACAGCTCCCATTTTCCTACAGTGGTACCGCAGAGACAGTTTGAAGCTGTCGAGGCACAGGCAGAAGCAGAATACAACAGGATTGCAAAGCCGTATATGCAGATTCCAAAGGAGCGGGCACAGGACACAGTATTTAAGCTGTGTAACTTCCTTTGGACAAATCAGTCTGCAGCAGCAGGCAGAGCAGTCACATCCGTGAATAATAACGGATATTCTGAATCATATGCCATCACAAACCCCGAACAGGTGCAGCAGTCCATAGATGAAATCATCTACAAGGGCATAGGAACCAGATTGGCAGGTGCATTTTAGTGAATGACAAGACCATAACAGTTTACAACGCACATAAGGGCAGCGACGGAAAAGATATCTGGAAGAGAGCAGTCATATATGGAGTAGAGTACCATTATTCCTCTGACAGAACAGTAAGCCAGAGCGGAACAATCATTTACACACCGATTCTGACGGTTATTGTGCCGGATACAGCCGATTTTGGAACAAAGGCATATATTGATGCAGTGGAATACTCAAAGCTCTCTGTGGACGAAATAGAGGGCTATTTCACATTTAACCCAAGAGGGAACAAAGATATCATAGTTGCCGGAGAGTGCTTCAAAGAAATATCACAGGAGTACAGGATATCACAACTTCAGGCGGATTATCAGAAATCAGGCACGATAATATCGCTCTCAGACAATACAGAGGGTGATTTGCTTAAGCATTACAAGGTGGTGTGTAAATAGTGAGTGGAATATTTCAATTTGCTTTATCAATGAAAGACTGGCCGTCACACGAAAAGATCGTGGAAAAATACGGCATAGATACAAACGGACCGGTGCAGCAGTTTATTGATTCAGAGTGCTTAAGAAGAATGGATCCGTTCGTACCGTTTGATACAGGAGCATTGAAAAACAATGGAGTTCTTAATACAACTATTGGAAGCGGTGAAATTGTCTACAACATGCCGTATGCGAGAAAACAGTACTATATACCGATGCACCATCAGGGAGGCCGTACAGCATACTGGTTTGAGCATATGTTGAATGGCGGCACACGCGAGAAGATACTGAAAGGAGCACAGAAGATTGCCGAACAGATGGGAGACCACTAAAACGATAGGTCAATGCCTCACAGAGTATCTGAAAAGGTATGAGGGCATGGATTTTTCAGATATCCTCACGGACTTCATAAAGTCACCTGAGGGTGATATAAGCGCATACAGCCTGTACAAGACACCGGAACGAAGCGAGACTGAGTTCCAGGACGGAAGTCGACAGATAACAGAGTACTATAACCTCTTTGCAAGGAGACCTACACAGGAAGACGATGTGAGGATAGAGAATAACGCATCACTGGATGAGTTTTCAGAGTGGATTGAGGAGAAAGAGCTTGAAGAGGACTATCCCGAACTGCCTGAGGGCATGACGGCACTTGAAATAGGCATATCAGACTCGGCATCCATCACATCACAGGAGGATACGAGTGCTATTTATCAGGTAACAATAAAATTAACATATTTGAAAGAGAGGTAAAGCGATGCCAGAAGCAGCAAAGACAGCCTTAGAACTGGTAAAAAAACATAAAATTGCATTATTTATTCATAACGGCACAAAGTACGTCAGAATCAAGAAATCCGACGCTCTCACGCTGTCGATGAACCCGATTGAAAAAGAGTATGACTATATAGCTGACGAGGAATCGACTACAGAAGTAGAGGGTTATAAACCGTCTATTGATCAGAATCTTGTCATGTATAAAGGCTCTGATGATTATGAGATGATGTGGCCGTATTTCTACGAACGCAGAACAGGAGCTGCTGCGCACGTAAAGTGCATGATTGTTTACATGCATGAACCGGGAGCAGACGGAGGATATAAAGCATGGGAGACAGACAGTGTTATCTCAGTACAGGACTTGGCAGCAGTCGACAAGAAGCTTGATTTTAAAGTCCTCTTCGGAGGTGGAATCACAAATGGAACAGCCACCATGGCAGACGGCACACCAACATTCACAGCAGAAATAAAGAAAGGGTGAAAAAACATGGAATACACATTACAGATTCATAACAGGGAGTACGAGCTTCCGAAAAAGACTCTTGCAGTAGAGGAGAAGATTGAAAAAATCAAGAAGCTCTGCAGGGATTCAAAAATCACCACCAGAACACAGTATGAAAATAAGCTTAATTTCATTACTGAAATGGTGGGGGAAGACAACGCAAAGGAAATCTTCGAGTCTAACGACATCTCAAATATCGCGGAGATGGACTTGGGCGAAATAGATGCCGCATATAGAGGTGTTCTTGACGGATTCGCAAGGCCCGACAGGGAAGCAGTCGCGAAAGAAAACCTTAAGGTGCTCGGAAACCCTATGATTCAGCAGATGTTAAACATCGCAGAGGGCATGGACAAGCTTCAGGGAGTCCTCAAAGAAAATGATTAATATAACAAGTAAAGCTCTGCCGGATGCCATCGTGGTTGGTGGCAGAGCTTTTTTAATAAAGACAGATTACAGGGTATGGATCAGATTCACACAGGATTTTAAAGCGTGGAAGAAAATGGGATACAAGGGAGCCATGAATATTAAATATCTGTTTGAAGACGATATCCCGGCATTTTCAGAGACTGATGATTATTCAGGAATCCTTGAATTTGCTTTTCCGCAGAATGTAGTGCCACATTACGAACGTGATAATGGTGAAGATGTATTGTTTTACGACATAGACGGAGATTACATCTATGCTGCATTCATGCAGGCATATCACATAGACCTTATTTCTACGGATATGCACTGGCACAAGTTTATTGCACTCATGAATGGACTTCCTGACAGCACAAGGCTGTCGGCTATCATGGGGTACCGTGCATATACAGGCGAGAAAATAAAAGACGAGGCACAGATGTACCGTGCACTCAAAGATGCCTGGATGCCTCCATATGAGGAGACAGAGGAAGAGAAAGCTGCAGATGAAGAGTTTGAGAAATACTTCGAAGGATAGATAGAGCCGGAGCCTTAGAGCCAGAGCCTTAAGAAAGGAGCTGGCAATGAGCGACCCAAAATTAATAATTAAAACACTGCTGGACAACAGCCAGCTTAAGTCCGGATTATCGGACATGAACAGCATGGTATCCGGTGCATCGGCCAAGGTTGGAACCTTTGCAAAGGTAGGGGCGGCAGCAGTCGGAACTGCAGTCACAGCAGGTACCACGGCGGCGGCTGCACTGGTAAAGAAGTCAGTGGAAGGATATGCAACCTTTGAGCAGATGGTCGGAGGAGTTGAGACACTGTTTGGAGCAGGCGGACAGAGCATGGAAGAATATGCACAGTCTACAGGCAAGACAGTGGGAGAGATAGAGAGTAAGTATAACTCCCTGATGACAGCGCAGACCACTATGCTCAACAATGCCAACAACGCATACAAGACTGCAGGCCTTTCAGCCAATAATTACATGGAGACTGTAACAAGCTTTAGTGCAAGCCTTATACAGTCACTTGGAGGAGATACTGAAAAAGCCGCAAATTATGCAGACAGAGCTATCACGGATATGTCAGATAACTCTAACAAGCTGGGTACTAACATGCGCGACATCCAGAATGCATACCAGGGCTTTGCAAAGCAGAACTATACCATGCTTGACAACTTAAAGCTTGGATATGGCGGTACACAGGAAGAAATGAAGCGACTCATCAAGGATGCTTCACAGATGACTGATGTACAGCAGAAACTTGGTGTGACTGTAGATGAAAGCAGTTTGTCGTTTGGAAATATCGTAAATGCCATTTCTGTAATGCAGGAGAGCTTAGGTATTGCCGGTACCACATCAAAAGAAGCTGCAACCACTATTGAGGGTTCGTTGAACAGTGCAAAAGCAGCGTGGGAGAACCTTGTTGTTGGAATGGCAGACGATAATGCAGATTTTGATACACTTGTACAGAATTTCGTTGATACTGCATCCACAGCTGTTGAGAACATGCTTCCTCGTATAGAGATAGCACTAACAGGACTGGGACAACTGATAGAGAAACTGCTTCCGGTCATAGTACAGAAGGTACCGGAGATTATAATGCAGACTCTTCCGGGACTGATAAACGCGGGAATACAGATGGTATCGGCGCTGGGGCAGGGACTGATGCAGTATCTACCGGAGCTGATTTCGTATGCTACACAGCTTGTGGTACAGCTTGTACAGGGGCTGGTGTCAGCACTTCCAAAGATTGTTGAGTTTGCTTCACGGCTTATCCAGACAATAGTTACATCACTGGTAAATGCAGCACCGGATCTTATAGATGCAGGCAAAGAACTCATAGAGTTTCTTGTAAACGGAATTGCTGAAAACCTGCCAAACATAGTCCAGACAATTACAGACCTGATTTCAAATATTAATTCTTTCTGGGCGGAGAACGGTCCGGAGTTTATCAAATGGGGAACTGACCTACTCAGCAACCTGATAGCCGGAATTACACAAGCTGTGCCGGTGCTACTGCAGAACCTCCCGGGAATCATACAGTCTATGGTAGAGGGATTGTTAAATAATGGCCCTGTACTCATCGAGTGTGGTCTTAAGCTTCTGTTACAACTTATTGAGGGAATTTTATCATGCATACCGGATATACTGGCGGCAATACCGCAGATAATAGCCGCAATAGTTGAAGCTTTTGTTAATTACGATTGGCTCGGACTGGGAACCGAAGTTATAAATTTCGTAAAGGACGGAATGGGAGAAAGCTGGGACAATATAGTTGCTTTCTTCACAGAGACCATACCAAACTTTATCCAGTCTATATTTGATTGGTTCAATGAACTCCCCGGAAAGCTCCTAGAGTGGGGACAGAACGTATACACAACAGTTACAACGGCTATATCAGACATGATAACTGCAGCAGTTGAGTTCATATCAGAGCTTCCGGATAAGATAGCTTACTGGATAGGCTTTGCGCTCGGCAAGTTTGTAGAGTGGGGCATAAACCTCGTGAACTGGGCTGTGACGGCTATACCTGAGTTTATAAACAATGTAATAACATTCATATCAGAATTACCGGGCAAGATAGGCTACTGGATAGGCAATGCACTTGCCAACATAGTGGAATGGGGCTCAAACCTCAAGCAGAAAGCAACGGAGGCAGGAAGCAATTTCGTCTCAAGCGTAATAAGCTTCTTTTCAAATCTGCCTGGCAAAATGTGGAACTTCCTGGTAAATGCAGTGTCAAAGATAGTGACATGGCGCTCTAACATGATAGAAAAAGGAAAAGCAGCCGCAAAAGGACTGTTCGATTCGGTAGTCAACGGACTTGCGAATCTCCCAAACAAAATTATGAGTACAGGAAAAAATATAGTATCAGGTCTTTGGGAAGGTATCAAAGGAGCATGGAGTGGACTGACAAAGAAAGTCAGCAACCTCGCAGGAAATCTGTTACAAGGATTCAAGGATGCGCTTGGCATCCACTCTCCATCACGTAAATTTAAGTGGGTTGGAGAAATGTGCGTAGCCGGCATGGACGAACCTATAGCAGACTATAATCCTTACGATACGCTTAATAAGTCTATTAAGGCAAATGCCTCTACAATGAAAGCAAACTTTGTGGGAAGCGGTTCATACGCAGCCACATACAATGCGGTATATGATTATGATGCACAGGCACAGGCTACAGCAAGAGCACTAAAAGGCATGAGCGTAAATATTGATGGACGAAGGGCCGGAAAGCTTCTGACTCCATACGTAGACCAGTTTCAGGGCGAACTGGCCAGAACATGAGGTAACATATGGGAAACTTTGGAATTAAGATAATCACAGACAGTGAGGAATTTCACACAAGCGACATAGGGCTTAAAATGACAGCACTTAAAATTCCGCAGCCAAAAGCCAAGACCAACTATGTGAACGTGCCGGGAGCCTCTGGGAGCATAGACCTCTCAGAGGTATACGGCTCTGTAGTATATGAAAATCGTGATGGCCTGACGTTTACATTTGTTTTAAGAAATGATTTTGAGAGCTGGGCGGCAGCAGTCCAGAGCCTTGCCGCAAAAATACATGGCAAAAAGTGCAAGGTAATAGTGGACAATGACAAAAATTATTATTATGTGTGCAGACTTGCAATCGATTATGAGAAAACTAAGAAATCAGTCGGAACCATAACAATCTCCGGAAACGCAGAACCGTTTAAATACGATATATTTGCTTCTGATGAGAGGTGGGAGTGGGATCCGTTCGATTTTGAAAGAGGAGTGATAAGAGAGCTCATCGATATGCAGATTACGGCCACAGCCAATACAGTGACAATTCCCGGAGCAACTAATTACAGAACACCGGTTTTTGTAGTAACAAAGTCAAATAATCTCAAGTTTACACACAACAACAGGACATATGACCTGTCGAAGCTCGGAACATACAGGTTCCCTGCTGTGAGAGTCGGAGAAGAAAGCCTGACGCTCACATTCACAGGGACAGGAACACTGACAATTAAATTCAGAGGTGCGTATTTATGATATATGAAGTATTTGTGGATGAAAAACCTCTCTTTTATCCGAATGATGAGGAGGCGGTTATATACAATTCCAAACTAGAGGAAGCTCTGAATGATGCCGGTACGTTTACATGCACTGTACCAAAATCGAACCCTCTGTTCGATGAAATATATCCAAGAGTGAGTATGGTACAGATATTAAGAGATGGCAAAGAAATATGGAGCGGACAGGTCAGAACATACGAGGAAGAGTTTGAGGGAGAAAAAGAACTCTCCTGTGTAGGCGAGCTTGCATTTCTGTATGATTCGGTTCAGCCACAGGACAGATTTCAAAATCAGACACCGGCACAGTTTTTTAACCACCTTCTTGCAGTACATAACAGTAAGGTGGAAGACAATAAGAAGTTTGAACCCGGAATAGTGACAGTTACGGATCCAAACAACAGTATATACAGGTATACAAATTATGAAGACACACTCTCGGCAATGAGAAATAAGCTTTGCGACAGTTTAAACGGATACCTGAGAGTCAGAAAGAGCAACGGCAAGAGGTATCTTGACCTTGTGAGACTTGAAGATTACGGCAAATACTGTGACCAGCCTATAAAGATGGGCTACAACATGCTTGATTATTTCAAGAAAAACTCCGGAGAGACAATATACACAGTGCTCATACCACTGGGAGCCAGACTTGAGGAGAGTGAAGTTGATGGGCTTGATGCGTACACCAACATTAAGAATGTTAATAACGGCAAAGACTATATCTACAATGAGGAAGCAGTAAAGCACTTTGGTATGATATGGACCACAAAGAAGTGGAATGATGTGACAGAACCGGCAAACCTTAAAAGAAAGGGCGAGCAGTGGCTTGAGACCACACAGTACGAGACAGTATCGCTGGAACTTACCGCTGTGGATATGTCCATGCTCAATCAGGAACTGGATAAATTTGACCTTGGAGATACGATAAGGGCAGTTGCAAAGCCTTTTGGACTTGATGTCACATATCCGGTACAGAAGAAAACGACATATCTGCAGGAACCCGAAAAGAATACAATAACACTCAGCAATACTGCGGCATCGAAGTCATATACAAAACAGGTGCAGGCTTCAATATCTGATATAGAGCAGAGTATGCCACAGGAGAAGACAATCTTACAGCTTGCGAGAGAAAAGGCTTCACAGCTCATTCAGAGCGCGTCAGAGGGCAACATATACACAGTATATGACGAGAACAACAAACCGAAAGAACTTCTCATCATGGACCAGCCGGACATTAACACAGCTCAAAAGGTATGGAGATGGAACATGAACGGATTCGGATATTCAAATACCGGATACAACGGAGAATACGGAACCGCGATAACGATGGACGGTGAGATAGTCGGAGAGAGAATAACGGCAAACTCAATTAGCGCAGAGAAGCTGACAGTTGAATACAGGGACAAGCTGGATACAAGATTTTCGATTGTAAATGGAAACATTACTGCAGAGGTTGGAAAGTCAACACTCAGTTCGCTCTCAAATGATTATGAAACGGCGAAGAAAAGATATAATTCTCTGATAAACATCATCACGCAGGAAGCTGATTCGTCTCCGAACACTAAGATTAAATTTAATTCTCAGTGTCAGACAGAGGAAAACTATGATTATGTGAATTTGTATTACAGATTAGAGGATAAAATCTACCAGCCTCTTAAAAAAGCAGGCGGAAGCACAATAGCCGGTAAAACTTATATACTTCCATCAAATGATGTGTATATTGAGTGGCACTCAGACAGTACAAAAAGCGATTATTACGGCTTTTCTCTTGATACTCTGACCACAACTACCGAGACTGCAGATACTACAGGCCAGCTGAGCGCATTACCATCTATAGAGCCGGCTGTGGCGCTAGGCGCATCGGCAGTTACCACCAAACATCCTTATAGTAACAATGAAAGCATTCTGTGGCATTTTAAAGCCAAGACTATAGGAAGACAGGCGCTTGTGAACCGGTTCAGTGTTTACGACACTGCATACAACAACATAGTTTCAGCAGTAAACAAAGGAAAAAGCTCAGATGAAATAAGCTCATTGCTTGGCACATACAACAATGCTCTCGCAAATCTGAATGAAGCTTTTTCACAAGCCGGCATTGATACGTCATGGACAGCAGCATATGAAGCATTCAGCTATAGTAAGGCACAGATAAAGTTCCTTGAAGATGAGATAAGTTTAAAAGTAGAAAAAGATGGAGTTGAGTCCATCATTGCTCAAAAAGCAGACTCAATAAGGCTCAAGGCTGATAAGATTGCATGGTCAAGTACATATTCATCAATGACAGAGAATGGAAAATTAACATGTCAGAGCGCAAATCTTACAGATGTTACAGCTACAGGCAAGATGACAACCGTAAACGGCGATAGAAAAGCTGAGATGTCAAATGGACGCTTACGTATTTATTACAATAATCAGGATCTGGGACTGATCGGTGGAAATGGATTTAATGGCTATTCTGATAAGGAAGGATTAAACTTTGACCTTGAAATAACAGGCGATTATATGGCTTGGGCAGCACAGGAAACAACGGGTGGGCATTATAACATAAAGTGGACATATGCAAGAGATGCGTTTGCAAATCTGAGAGGCGATGCTCTTAATGCAGGCTGTGATATCGATATGCATAACTATACGTTGTACAACGTGAAATGGCCTGATGGAGGTGTTACGGGCACCATGAAGTTTACACAAATTTATGGAATGAGCAGTGATGGAACTGCAGAGCACTGGTCTGATGGATGCACGATGCAGTTCAAAAATGGCATACTCATTACTGGAGCTTGGCATGATTATTGATAAAGGAGACAAACATGGATGATGCAGAATATAGATTAGTAGAACAAAAACCAATAATTAAAAGACCAACAGAAACAAATACGGCACAAAAGGAGCAGAACGATGAAAACACAGAAGAATGAGACCCCATACAACATCAGAATTGAGAAAGCAAAAAACTATTTGAGGTACCAGATAAATGCAGCAACAGTACAGTACAATTTGCCGGGAGCTGTTATGGATCTTATTTTGGAAAGTCTTTTAAGAGAGGAAGACAATCAGAGGATTGCACTCGTGACAGAACAGTACGATGTTGTAGAGGAAGAACTTTCAAAAGCCAGAGAGGAGAATGAAAGATGCCAGGAATTAGTGAAGAACTTGAACAAATCACAAGAGCCCGATACGGAGAAGAGGTCAGAGGAGCAATCCACGACTCCATAGAAAAATGCTATGGACATTTCGAAGAGGTCACAAAAGCGTGCGCGGCATCCGAAAAGAATGCAAAAGAGTCTGAGAATGCTGCAGAGAGTGCCAGAACGGACGCACTCAGATACTCCCAGGATGCAAGCAGAGACGCACAGACGGCAAGCACAAGCGCCACGAACGCACAAGGCTATGCTAACACAGCGTACCAGTCCCAACAGAGCGTTCAAAGCATGAAAGCAGCAGTTGAAAAAGACAAGAATGAAATCGAGACCACAATCAAAGATTCACTTCTTGCTAAAAGTGAGGAAATCCTTGCTACAGTAAAAGACTACTTTAATAGGGCACAACAGCTCTATCAGAGCATGTATATAGACTGTGATGGTGAAACACCGCAGTCAAGGCTTGTAACACTGGTAACAATCAATTGCGGAACACCACAGTCAAGACTCCATGATACAAATGGAATACTCTTTGATGGCGGCACACCACTGAACAGAAAGTTAGGAGGTTAAAATGGCAAAAATAGCACCATGCACAGGAACCACGGCCGACTGGAAATCAGTCAGTGAAACTCTGATTCTGGAAAATAGAGAAATAGGAGTTGAAATAGCAAGCCGGTCAAACGGAAAAACTTATACCATTATCAGGCAGGGCGATGGTAAAAATAAGTTTTTCGACCTTCCGGCAATATTCAACCAGAGCGCCTATGAGGATGCTCTGACCACAACATCATCAAACATGCAGACGGTATCAGCTTTCAAGGATAGTATGAATAGTGCAACCCAGAAAGCTACGACTGCAGCAACCAATGCAGACACAGCTACACAGAAAGCCAATGCTGCAGCGAAAGCTTGTGAGAATATTGTGGCAAAACAAAATACCATGGTAGACACAGTAACCAATAAATCGGCTGTCTTAACACTTGAAGACAGTTTATTATGCATAAGGGAGGCTTAAAATGGCAACAGGAGATTTAATAACAAGAATAGCATCGCAGGACACACTGCTATCCGTACTGGATGAAGTACAGAGAATAGGTGCAGCAGTCGTGGACGCGACCAAAATTGACTGGAAATCACTTTTTGAAAGCAGAGCTACAGGAGAAGTCTTTTCAACAAAGTTTTACACATATGAGACATCCACCAGTTCACTTGGAGAGAAAATGAATGCTTCAGTAGGGCTCAAAGCAGTACCGTCGACAGAGACGAGTAAGGGAAGGGATGATTTTGCGGTAAGAAATGCTTTTTCGTTTATTGATTGTAATTTCGTCTGCAATGAAGCAGGAAAACGTGTACCTTCAAAAATAAAAGGACAGGCAGGATTCTCATATACCGGCAAGGTTGACGTAGGAGTACTCACTCCACCAACATACTGGGGAGTAGAACGACATTACGATAAAGGATATTACATTGTTCATTTTTCAGACCGACCACATCCAGAACTGGGACTCGTGCCGACTCCATGGTGTGTAGATGCATCTGGAAACGAAATGGGCTATGGCCTTGTATCTAAATATTGGGCCGGTTACATAGACAATACACTGTACTCATCAAGTGGACTAGCACTCGCAGGATTCATGTCGCACAACCAGATACGCACAGAGATGCAGAAAAAAGGCACTGGCTATTACGGAGCTGGAAGCGAGAGAACGGCATACCTGCTTTGCATGTTGTGGATTAAATACGCGACCAAAAACAGCCAGAGCATATTCAAGGGATGTGCGGACTACAATATCCAGACACAAGTAGCACAGGCTACGACAGGACAAAAATACGTTATCATTCCAACTACAGCCGCAAACGGTCTTGCAACACATACCGCGGTATCTATCGGAGACCCAGGCAGTGACACAAACCACGACCGCGGAAACTCGAAGATGCATAATATCAAGGACAGAGTGAATATCACAAAGATTGAAGCAATCTCTGGCACATCAAATAGCAAGGTGTACGTGGATGCAGATGCATTCAACACAACGACTACAACGTGGCTTTCTACTATGCCATGCCGTACTGGAGACACGGACAACATCCTCGGTGCAGACGGCTATATTGCAAATGATAATAAACACAGCTTCAGAATCAACGGAATCGAGGAGGGTATGGGCGCCTGGTTCGTATCAGCAAATGAGCTCTGGAATAAAGACAGCGCCACAGTGACAAGCTATTATGTCAGAGGAGCCGCTGCATGGTCTGCATCCGCATCCGGATATAAAAAAGTGGCTACTGCTGATATGAAAAACTCGGACGATCAGTGGATAGGAGACATTGAAATTGACGAAAAGACGGGAGTAATATGGCCAAGGGTTTACGGCTCAGGTGACTCTGTTGGTGTTGGAGACCATCAGTGGAAAGGAGGTACCGGAACAGGAATGCGCGAAGCGTTAGAGCGCGCGAGCTTCTGGGATGGCTCTCGCGGCGGTTTTTCTACGTCGAGCCTCTGGTACGATCCTGCGAGCCGGGGCTGGAGCATCTCCGCCGGCGTTTAACCTCCTCGGGGGTGAATTTGCCTCTCAAAGGCAAAGAGGGGCTCTCCCTTTTATTAAAGATTTAAACAGGACTGCATTAATTCCGACAGCGGTCTTGATACATAGGACTTGCCACACGCGCGCGAACTTCAGGAATGGCTCTCACGGCGGTTTTTCTACGTCGAACCTCAGGAACGATCCTGCGAACCGGAACTGGAACATCTCCGCCGGAATTTCTTAACGGCCACTTAGATGGCAGTAGTGTGGCATTTCGCCGAGCTGAACTCAGTCACCGAAAGGTGCTTAAATAAGATACAAGGAGGGTACCACCTCCTACAAGTTTGGAGGTGGGAGCCGTGCACAAGGCACGGTTCGTGGCTAGTAGAAAAACCGAACGTCACTATTGTAAAGAAACGAGATTGAAGAGATATTGCAAAAACATAGATATAACTGACAGAAATTTTATAGAAAAAGCCGTATTCAAGTGCCTGGACACACGTATGGACAGACGCGATACGATGAAATTATTGTCAGAATACATTAATATTCCATATCCAGACATTAAAAGGATAGCTGAAAAATCATACTATCAGAAATACTTAAATGGAGCGATACAGACATTAATCGATGGCATACGTCAGGAGATACTTGATAGAAATTATAAAGTTAAGCCAATATTTTACAGAAATAAGATTGATGGAAATTCAGGTAAACTCAGAAGGATAGGCATACAGGATGTCAAACAACAAATATATGATTATATAGCATGTGAGGCACTCTGGGAGATGTTCGAAGCAAAGATAGGCTATTATCAAACAGAAGCTTTAAACGGAAAAGGACAGCTCACAGCATTAAAAGCTATACGAAAGTGGCTATCAGATCCAGACATGCGTTATGCCATACAATCAGATATAAGGCAGTTTTATCCAAGCATAGATAAAGAAGTACTAAAGACTATGTTATCAAGAGATGTAAACAATGAACCCTTACTGCATCTGACATTTTTCTTAATTGATATGTCAGAACAGGGACTTGTTATCGGCTCATATCTAAATAAGAACCTTGCAAGTTATTATTTATCCGTGGCATATCATTACGTCACAGAACAGTGCTGCAAAGAACGTAGAGGCAAGCGCAAGCGTCTGCTATCACATGCACTATGGTACGCAGATGACTGTATTTTGATAGGAAAAGATTTAAGAGATCTTAAGATGTGTCAGCGAAAATATGAAAAATTTCTCAAGGAGAAATTACATGTGGAGGTTAAACCAAACACAAAGGTCATAGACTTAAAGACAGGATATATTGATATAGTGGGCTTTAAGATATCAAGGAAAAATGCAACGATGAGAGCATCAAACTTCAGAAGAATGAGAAAGAATCTGAAACGCATAAATCGTTACACTTCAGATAATATTCCATTGCATGAAGCGAGAGCATTTAATTCAAGGACTGGTTCGTTTAAGCATCTGGATATGTTACAATATATAAAGGATAACAACATAACTGAGCTGTTAGATAGTTGTAACAATACAATAAGAGCCAAAACAGAAAGGAGAACAATATGCGAGAAATGGTATTCGATTCAAAACAGGACAGCATTAAAGTAACACACCCGGAAGCCGGCGTATCAGATGTAATAATCCTGAAGGATGAGAAAGAGGTAACAAGAACCGATGAAATAAGCAACGAAGAGAAAACGGAGTATCATTATAACGGCAACTCTATCAGACTTTATAAGAATGTTACGGAAGAGGATGTACGAGGCGCAGCAGACCAATATATTGAGATGGCACAGCCAGAGAAGCCAACAGATGAAATGAAAGAATACGCAAACGCACTGATAGATGAGTATACATCACAGCTTATAGATGAGGGGGTATTGTAATATGTCAATAATGGTGGAAAGTTTCAAAAGACTCTACAAATCAGGGTCAAAGAGAGTAACAAAGAAATTCTTGCAGGATAAGCTGAAAGAAGAAAAAATCACGCAGGAAGAGTATAATTATATCATAGGTGAAAAAAATGAGTAATACTATAGAGACATTATCAACACTTTGCGATATAATAGAGAAAATGGCAAAGTTAATTGAAAAGCAACAGATGCTGATAGCCCAGTCTGATATAGACATGGATACGAAAGAAAAAATAGCGAAAGAATCTGCAACGCTGAGAGAAAGATATATTAGAGCCTGAGAGCCGATACCAGAAATGGTGCCGGCTCTTTTATATTTAAAGAAAGGAGCAAACAATGGAAAACATTAACACAATCAAAGCAATAGTAACAGGGGTGGCAGCATTTTTGTCTGCACTGTTGGGAACACTGTATATACCAGTGCTTCTCATGATCCTATGCAACATTATCGATTATGCAACAGGCCTTATGGCAGCAAAGAACCGACCGGACGGAGGCATCAGTTCTTATCGCAGTATCAAAGGGATCAAGAAAAAGGTATCTATGTGGCTGCTCGTAGTCGTTGGAGCTATCCTGGATCAATTGCTGCTGTATGCATCACAGACAATTGGGATTAAAATACCGGTTGCATTTTTAATTGCATGTATTGTAGCAATATGGATCATATGCAATGAAATAATATCAATATTGGAAAATATGATAGACATTGGCATTCAGATACCATCGTTTTTATTGCCACTAGTTAAGAATATTAAATCGCAGACAGAACATATTGCAGGATCAGATCAAAAAGAAAGCGAGGACAAATAAATGAGAATAGGATTAAATGCAGGACATACAATATCAGGACCGGGATACGGCACAAGTGGAGTTATTGTTGAGTCGCAGGAGACACGTAAAGTAGTAGCAAGGCTTACAGAAATCTTCAAAAGCATGGGAGTAACAGTGGTGCCATGTACCATTGATAAGGCAGCCTCTCAGTCTGCTTATCTTAAACAGGCTGTAGCACTTGCCAATCAGGATACCCTTGACTGGTTCATCTCAATTCATTTTAATAATGACTCGGCAAAACAGGGAAAAGGAGTAGAGGTATATACCTATAAGGGCAGACAGTACCAGGATGCCATTGAAGTATGTGAACATATCTCAGCACTGGGATTCAATAATCGTGGTGTAAAGGATGGATCAGGATTGTATGTAGTACATAGAACAAAAGCAAAATCTATGTTGATAGAGGTATGCTTTGTAAATGATCCGGATGCATCAAATTACAAAAATAAATTCAATGATGTGTGCAATGCGATAGCATATGCACTTGCTGACTATGTTGCCCCAGCAGCACCAAAGCCACAGGCACCATCTGTTACTCCGGCAAAACAGAAGTATGTTAAGGTAATATATGATGGAGCTGATGGACTGACTGTGAGAAAATCACCTTCATGGGATGCATCTGCGGCAGCAGGAACAGTAAAGAAGAACGAGGTATTTACTGTGGTTCAGGGACCTATCAAGGTTGGAAGTGGTAGTATGTATAAGCTTAAGTCAGGATTATACATTACAGCATCAAGCAAGTATGTTAGCGTGTTTGAAAAATAATAGCTGGCACTTATACGCAAATGCAATTTGGATGACACAGTGGGGCTCTAAAAATCTCGGTGACCAGGGCTACAGTGCAATTGAGATACTCAGATACTTTTACGGCAGCAACATGTATATCAACACCGCGGAGGCTGTATCAGGAATCCCGGCGTCATGGCCCGGCTACAATATAGGCATAGGCTCGTCAGGACAGAATGTATACCAGATTCAAAAACAGCTCGCCCGCATTGCAAAGGCATATCCGGCCATTCCATCTATTGTGCCGGATGGAATATACGGACCAAAGACAAAGGCGGCCGTGGAAAAATTTCAGGCTGTATTCGGACTTCCGGTTTCAGGTGTGGTGGACTACAATACATGGTATGAGATATCAAATATATATGTCGCTGTGACACGTATTGCGGAGCTTGCTTAATTGGATTAAAGGAGCTAAAATAAAAGTAACTATTCACAACCCTATTTTTCAGATAAAGAAAGACAATTTTATGAATACAGAAACCCAAAATTACAAGATAATTGTGGCATACGACGGCACACGCTACAAAGGCTGGCAGGTGCAGAAATCCACAGATGATACAATACAGGGAAAGCTTCAGCATGTGCTGTCCACACTGGCAGGAAAGCCGGTTGAGGTCATAGGCTCAGGGCGCACGGATGCTGGAGTGCATGCGGTTGGGCAGGTGGCAAGCTTTCACATGCCGAAGCATTTTTCCAAGGATGAGATATTTATATGGCTGAATGAGCATCTGCCGGCAGATATTGCGGTGACAGATATTTCAAATGTGCCTGACAGATTTCATGCCAGGTACAATGCTGTGTCAAAGACATATGTGTATACAATACACACCGGTATTGTGTCAGATGTGTTCAGGAGAAAATATGTATACGACTATGATAAGCCGCTTGACATAGAACGGATGAAAAAAGCAGCAGCGTATCTTCTCGGAGAGCATGATTTTAAAGCTTTTTGTGGCAACAAACATATGAAAAAGTCAACGGTCAGGACGATTTTTTCTATTGATATAGAAAAAACAGGCGCTGATATTGTTATCAGCTACACCGGAGATGGATTTTTACAGAATATGATAAGAATCATCACAGGAACGCTTATCGAGGTGGGCGATGGAAGGAAAAATCCGGATGCTGTGATGGAAATTTTAGCTTCAAATGATAGGGCACAGGCAGGCTACACGGCACCGGCGTGTGGGCTGAGGCTGGAAAGGGTAGATTATGGCAAAGTGGTATGTTAGTGCGAAGAAGGCTGATTTTGCGGCAATCGGAGCGAAGTTTGGAATAGATCAGGTGACGGCGCGGATAATCAGAAACAGAGGTGTTATAGGAGATGACGCGGTAAATGAATTTTTAAACGGCAAAATCTCAGACATTGCAGACCCGGCTCTTTTAAAGGATGGTCAGAGGCTGGTTGACATTCTTTCCCAAAAGATAGCTGACAAGGCCAAAATCAGAATCATCGGCGACTATGACATAGACGGAGTGATGTCTACATATATTCTTGTGAAGGCACTTAAAAGAGCCGGTGCATGTGTGGATTATATGATTCCCGACAGAGTGAAGGATGGCTATGGTTTGAATGTGCATCTGATTGACAAGGCATATGAGGACGGGATAGACACTGTGGTCACCTGTGACAACGGAATTGCAGCGATTGAGGAAATCGCCCATGCAAAGGAGCTTGGAATGACGGTTCTCGTAACAGACCACCATGCAGTGCCTTTTGAAGATATAAAGGGTATAAAGATTTACAAGGAGAGCAAAGCAGATGCCGTTGTAAATCCGCATCAGATAGAGTGCAGCTATCCGTACAAGGAGCTTTGCGGAGCAGCTGTTGCCTGGAAAATTGTCATATTACTATATAGAAAAATCGGCATAGATGAGAAAGAGTCCATGGATTTTATAGAGAATGTGGCATTTGCAACAGTCGGTGATGTCATGCCGCTGACGGGTGAAAACCGTATACTCGTAAAGGCCGGTTTAAAGAGTATTCATCATACGACAAATATCGGCATGAAAGCCCTGCTTGAATGTTGTAATATAGAGGCTGAAAATGTAGATGCATATCATTTTGGATTTGTTCTTGGACCCTGTGTCAATGCGACAGGCCGTCTGGATACAGCCAAAAGAGCACTTGAGTTGTTTTTATGCGACAGGCAGGAGGAGGCCATGCGCATCGCATCAGAGCTTGTAGCACTCAATGATGACAGGAAGGAAATGACTGCAAAGGGCGTCGAAACTGCAGTTGAGATATATGAGAGGGACAATTACGAAAAAAACAGGGTGCTTGTCATATATCTGCCGGATGTGCATGAGAGCATAGCAGGAATCATAGCAGGCCGTATCAGGGAGAGATACAATAAGCCAACCTTTATACTCACAAAGAGTGAGGACGGAGTAAAGGGCTCAGGGCGCTCGATAGAGGAGTACTCCATGTATGAGGAAATGTGCAAATGCAGTGAGCTGTTCACGAAGTTTGGTGGCCACCCGATGGCTGCAGGACTTTCACTGCCACAAGAAAACGTTGAGCCATTCCGTCAGAAAATAAATGAGTATGCATCGCTTACTGACGATGACCTCGTGCCTAAAATACATATAGATGTGCCGATGCCGGTGGATTATGTATCAATGAGACTGGTGTCTGAGTTTTCAGTACTGGCACCGTTTGGAAAGGACAATCCAAAGCCTGTTTTTGCAGACAAAAATCTACGTGTGAGCCGCATGTGGGTAGTGGGTAAAAACAATAATGTGCTTAGGCTTTCTTTGATATCCTCATATGGCACGCCAATCAATGCAATTTATTTTGGTGATATAGAAAGCTTTTTTGACTATATCAGGCAAAGGTTTGGTTCGGACGCGCTTGAAGCTGCACAAAGAGGAAGGTTCAATAATATAGTGCTGTCCGTAGTATATTCACCAAAGATAAATGTATTCAGGGAAAATGAGTCACTGCAGTTTGAAATACAGTATTATAAGTGATATTATATTCTAAAAAGGTAACCGGTAAAGGAGAATAGATCAGTGTTTGGGAACAGAGCAAAAATATCCGCTGAGGAATTAGCGTATATGAAGGAACAATTGGATAATGACAGGGGATTTTTCGAGAATGTAAATGCAAAGTCAAAGCTTATAGAGGCTGATTTTGATGAGCTGGAGAAATCAAGACAGCTTGAGGAGTCATCCCTTAAGCAGCTGAATGATAATGCAAATAATGTGGTGGAATTTTCAAAGGACAGCATGGATGCCATATCAGCCTTAAACGACAGCTTTACAGAGTGTGTAAAGGCGGCTGCGGACAATCTTACAAGTCTTGAGAGTGCGGCAAAGGCAATTGCCACACAGCATGAGGATACATGTGTGCTTGTCGAAAACAATAAGCATTTTACAGCTCCGGCTAAGAGCTTGTCAGAGACATCGGACAGGCTTGAGGAGCATGTGGATAGCTGTGCGGATATAGCTGCGCAGATGAAGGAACAGAATAAGCAGATGAGTGTTCTCTCACTCAATGCTGCTATAGAGGCGGGCATGCTTGGAGAGCAGGGAAAGCTGTTCGTAGAGGCTGCTGAGAGTATAAGGGAGGCATCTGTTTCATATGACAGTGCAATTGATGCTGTTAAACAGGAGCTTTCAGAGGCAAAAGCTGAGATTAGTGCACTTAAAGAGCAGGTGAGTCACCTTGTAGGGCTTCTAAAGGATAACAATGTTGCCACGACAAAGCTCATGAAGCAGGGAGTGGAGCTCAATCATGTGTTTTCACAGTGTGATGAGATTTCAGTTGACATGATAGAAGCGTGCAGACAGCAGATTGTATCAATCCGCAATACACAGGAGGAGATTATCAAGTTTGAGGAGCGCAATAAGCTGCAGATAGAGGATGCATACGCAGAAATTTCGACTCAGAGGAAAAATTCAGTAGAAATAAAATCAACTGTGGACAAGGTGCTCGACTACAGCAGGGAGAGAGTCAGATAACAGGACGGATATGCAGACTGTGAGTGTCATGCATTTTTATGAGTGAAATATAAAAAGACATCAACCGGTGTAAATTCCGGCTGATGTCTTTTTGAGTTGAAAGCTGCAATCATTAAATCATACACGAACCTTGCGGTTTGCCGCATCCTGGAAGCTTCCGCTCTTCTGTGGCAGATGCATCCAGTTTTTGATGTAGACCACATTGTACATAACGAAAGCAAGCATAAAGGCTGTAGAAACGTCAAATACTGAGTGCTGTTTGATAAACATGGTAGACAATATAATCAGAACACAAAGCACTAAGGATGCGTGCTGAACGTGCTTTTTATCCTTGAAATAGCTGCTGTGCATCACCGCAAAATGAATGCCGAGCGAATTGTATACGTGAATGCTCGGAAACAGGTTCGTCGGTGTGTCAGTGGAATAAAGCCACTCGCAAAGCGCTGTAAACATATTGTGGTGCGTGAAATAATAAGGCCTTAAATTGTGACCATTCGGGTAGAGAGTTGATATAACCAAAAATACGGTCATACCGGTGTATAAAAACGCACACAGTCTGTAAAATTCTTTTTTGTCATGTAATGCCGTGAAAGCAATTCCAAAGGCCACATAGCCAAACCACATGATATAAGGAATAACAAAGTATTCACAAAACGGTATATAATCATCTATCGGAAGATGAATCAAGTGATAATGTGTGGTAACAGTGCGCTCTAAATATCCAAACCAGGTCAGATATATGATAAAGTATGATAAAATCCACACATGCTTGTAGCGGTTGAAAAGCTCTATAAGCTTATTCTGTATTTTCTTCATAAAACCACCTTTTTAATCCGCATGAAATTATAACACTGAAAAATAATTCAAACAACACCAAAACAAAAGACTTAATAAATTTTATGAAAAAATTAATAATTGAGACCTTATATAATGAGCTTTTTGTGAAATATTTATCTGCAGCAAAAAGCATAGGATAAAACAGCACTGTTAAAGGGCCACATTAAGCTGTGGGCTAATCTGCATAAAGAATGCTAAAATCCCATGGTGCAAGAGCTATACAATCGCCTGCTGATACTGTACTGTCATCGCAAAGCTTCTTGAGACCGTCTGCATGGCAGGTAACAGTCTGCTCATCATCCGAGTAGTTAAGCAGATAAATGATTTTTTCTCCCTGCATATTGGTGCCGCGCTTTATGACAACGGGATAAGAAGCATCAAATTCATTTTTTGCCTCGCCGAAGAAAAGCTTTAGGGCTTCTATCAGAGTGTCCTCACCAAAAAGTGTGGCAAGATACATGGCGCGTCCTTTGCCATAAGAGTTTTCTGTGATAGCTGCGTGTACTCCCCAGTGCTTGTGCTCATACATAGCAACAGGTGTGGCAGTGGTACAGTCGACCATCTCCATCCAGTCACGCGCTTTTGATGATTTGCCGCCACAGGTTACGGTGACATCGTCAGGCAGGGTGAACTCATCGTACTGTATGCCGAGAGCCTTGTTTATAATATAAGGCTGTACGTCATGGCGTATTTTAAGGTGTTCATCCGAAAAAGCAGATTTAAAGGTCACCACCATATTGCCGCCGTTTGCAACAAATTCATTTAAGGCATTGAGCACATCATCTGTTGCGCTATAGAGTGCAGGCACAAGTATATTTTCATATGAAGCAAAAAGTGCCGGGTCGGCAGGAATCACGTCGTACTCAATGTTCATCAGATACAGGGCATCGCAAAGCCATCTGAAAACGGTATTGTAATTGGAGTCACTTTCGTTGTTCAGCTTAAATTCATTAAGCCCTGTAAGAGAGGCGTTGTCAGCAATAACCGCAAACCTGTTTGTCTTTTTCAAATTTACCAGCCTGTGTCCGTATTTTTTTAGTTCGTTTCCGATAACACTGCACTCCTTATAAAGCCGGTTCGGTCTAAGGTCGTGGGAGAGCACGCCCTTCCAGTAGCTTTCTATGGCATTGTGGATAGAATGCCAGTGCCAGTATTCAACCATGTCTGCACCGTTTGCGATGTGACTTATGGCCTGCAGGCGCAGTTGTCCCGGATAAGGAAGCCATGGGTGATTTCCGGCTGCCTCAGTCTCAAGCACCAGATAGTTATCACCTTTTATGCCTCTTGCAATATTGCCGCAGGCGGTAATCTCGCGGCCGCTCAGACTGCTCTGGGAAGGGTGATATATATCGCAGCCTGCGATATCCATACACTTGGCAGCCTCGTATTGATTGACCTCCGGCTGCATGCCGTAAGAGTAATCGTGCCATTCAAAGTCGAAATTGTGAGTGATGAACTGGTCATCTCTCTTGTATTTTTTGACGATATCGGCCTGCCATGCAAAAAAGTCTGTCACGAGCTTTCTCTGGAATTTTTTGTATTCAGCATCAAGACTCATATTTATAGTGCCGCGGATATCAGGAAAGGCATCCCAGTCATCCACACGGTTGCTCCAGTAATCAAGTCCAAACTCCCTGTTAAACTCGTCAATGTCAGGAAATTCATTTTTCAGATATTCTACGAATTTAGCCTGAGCGTATTTGGAACAGGTGTCATAAGGCTTTGTCTCATTGTCGAGCTGGAAGCCGATCACGCAGTCGTAGTCCTTTACCTGCTCCATGAGCTTTTCAATGATAATCTGTGCATGGTGCAGATAGTCAGGGTTTGTGATATCCATGTTCTGGCGGTGACCGTAGAGCTCTTTGCCGTTATGTGTTAAAGCGAGAATATCGGGATATTTTTTTGCAAGCCATGATGGAATAGCATATGTAGGTGTTCCGACAATGACCTTCAGCTCATATTTTGCTGCGCAGTCAAGCATACGGTGCAGGTGTGTAAAATCAAATACTCCCTCCTCAGGCTCCCATGTGCTCCAGGTGGATTCGGCAATCCTGATAACATTCATGCCGGCATCGCGTATCATCTTAAAATCTGTTTCTATGCGGTCGTAAGGCATATATTCGCCGTAATATGCCACACCATATAATATTTCGTTAAAATTCATTTATATGTACCTCCAATAGTTATAATATGATATGAGGGTCAAAAGATATTTTGACCCTTTAATCATAATATAAATATACGTTAGTAAATAAATGGTGTAAACATTAAACCATCAGAAAGCAAAATGTTGAGCGAATATGCGTGGAAGAATGAGTCAGTTGCGCAAAAATTGCATGTCCAGGATGACAAGTGTATGAAGATAGGTTATAATGAAAAACAATAGAGTTGCGCAACAAATAAAAGTTGTTCAGTGATTAATCACATTCAGATGAAAGAGGCGGCAGAATGAGTAACAATATCACGATATCAGATGTAGCAGAGGCACTTGGCGTTTCAAAGACAACAGTAAGCAGGGCTATATCGGGGAAGGGCAGGATAGGCGCTGCAACAAGAAAAAGAGTGCTTGAATATATACAGGAGCATGATTATAAACCTAATGTAATAGCCAGGGGGCTTGCACAGTCAAAGACATTTAATATATGTGTGGTGATGCCGGGGGATTATGCACTTGTCGATCTGCCATTTTTCCAGGAAGCTATAATGGGGATTCAGGAGATAGCAGGTATGATGGAATACGACCTTTTGCTTTGTATAGGCTCAGGCAATGATATGGCGGGGCTTAGGCGTATCATACAGAATCATAAGGTGGATGGAGTGGTGCTGCTTCGCACGATGGTAGATGATCCACAGGTGACATTCTTGCAGGAGCGCAGGATACCGTTTGTCACAGCTGGCTCATGCAAATATAAGGATGTAAAGCAGATTGACCATGACCATAGAAGTGCCTGCAGGGAGCTGACATCAATTATGCTCATGCGTGGCATGAAAAACATGGCACTTCTCGGTGGAAGCGAGGATATTGTTGTAAATCAGACAAGATACGCAGGCGTAGTGGATGCCCATGAGCAGTTTGGAAAGAAAATAAATGACAATCTTGTATTTTTAAACCTTGAGGGCAAAGCATATATCGAAAAGGCTGTAGATGATGCAATTGACAGGGGCTGCGACTGTCTGCTGTGTATGGATGATGCAGTTTGTGCGCAGGCCATGAGACGGCTCCGCGAAAGGCATATAAAGGTGCCGCAGCAGGTGAAGGTGGCTTCATTTTACAACAGCTCAGTGCTGGAAAATAATGTGCCGTCCATTACATCACTTTCATTTGATTCAAAGGAGCTTGGAGCAAGAGCATGCAAGAATCTGCTCAGACAGATAGAAGGTGAAGAGACTGAGAACAGGACACTTCTGCCGTATGAGGTAGTGTTAAAGGAGTCCACACAGTAAATAGTAAAAGCCGGAGCCGACAAATTGTCAGACTCCGGCTTTTGCTTTATATAGTTTAAAACTGTTAAATCATCGCCAGATAAACCGTCGCGAGTGACACAACAATCTGGATAATTGCAAATCTGAAAACGACCTGTGCATTTGACCAGCCGAGCTTCTTTCTGACGTGGTCATGGATAGGAGTTGTGGTATTCTTTAAAATATGTATCTTCAAAAATCTAAGAAGAGAAACCTTTACGAGTCCAAGTCCACCGTCGATGATAAGCACGAGACCTGCCAGTATGTAGATGAATGGGCTTTGTGATTTAAGAGCACAAATAGCTATGAATATACCCATGGCTCTTGAGCCGGCATCACCCATCAAAAGCTTGCTAGGTGTGGCATTGTACCACAGATATCCGAGCAGACATACTGCAAATAATAAAATACAATAGTTGAAGCTGTCAGCTATTTTGAGCACTGAATCAAGCACGAAGAAGGTCATTATGGTAATGATGGTAAGTGTTCCGGAAAGACCATCAACACCGTCTGAACAGTTTGTGACATTGATTGATACCCAGACTAAAATGACTGTGAGTATTCCAAACACAACAGGTGGAATATTTACAGAGCCGCCAAATATGGCAAAGGTGATTGTGCTTGAGTTGAAATGCAGATACACAACTGCCACAACAATTGCAACCGCAAAATCAAGTGCGCCCTTTAAATACTCGCCCCATGGCTTTTCTGCCGCATCGTCAAAGTAGCCTGTGAGCATCTCAATAACTATAAGCACAAGATAAATGGCAATCTCCGCATTGATTTGTGAGAAAAGCAGTGCCGATATCACAAATGTGAATATAAAGATAATACCGGCTCCTCTCGGCTTCCCGGCTGAAAGCTTTCCGTCCACAGCAAACTGTCTGCCGAGGTCCTTTGGTAAAAATTTATTTAATTTTGCAATAGCAATACATGTGAGTGCGAATGCAAAAATCACTCCGATGAAAGCTATTATCGACATATCTGCCGAAGTCAAATAAGAAATCATATAGTCCTCCTTTGATATTGTATTACAACCTCATTCATTATATTAGTCTGACAAAAAAAAGTAAAGTTTTACTTGCAATTTTAAATAATTGTGTTATTATACTTATATGCTTTAAAGCGTTGAAGCATTAAAACTTTAAATTGTAACATCAAGCTACAGTAATATTTATATTTGTTACAATAATATTTATACTTGGAGGAAACAAAAATGGCTCAGAAAGGTGATTTAATGACAGCACGCCCTGATATCCGCGTGCTTGACGCTACCATTAGGGATGGAGGACTGGTAAACAACTTTATGTTTACAGATGATTTTATCAATGCTCTTTATCGTGCAAACGTAAAGGCAGGCATCGACTATATGGAGTTTGGTTATAAAGCATCTAAGGAGCTTTTTGATGTAAATAAATTCGGCAAATGGAAGTTCTGTGATGAGGCAGCTATCCGTGAGATAGTCGGAGACAACAACTCTGATATGAAGATTTCTGTCATGGCGGATGTCGGCAGATGTGACTACAAGAAGGATATTCTCCCTCGCGAGGACAGTGTGATTGACATGGTGCGTGTGGCTACATATGTACATCAGATGCCATCAGCAATCGAGATGATTGAGGATGCCAAGTCCAAGGGCTACGAGGTAACCTGCAACATCATGGCTATCTCAAATACACAGGAATCAGACTTAGACCAGGCACTTGACATGGTTGCCAAGAGCTCTGCAGACGGCATATACATCGTAGACAGCTACGGAGCTCTCTACCCTGAGCAGATTCGCCGTACTGCCGATAAATACACAGAAATTGCTGAGGCAAACGGAAAGTTCGTAGGAATGCACGCACACAATAATCAGCAGCTTGCATTTGCAAACACCATAGAGGCAGCAGCCCAGGGAGTCAGCCTGTTGGATGCAACAATGATGGGCATGGGACGAGGCGCAGGAAACTGTGCGATGGAGCTTTTACTCAGCTTCCTCAAAAATCCAAAATACAATGTATTCCCTGTACTCAAATTCATCGAAGAGCATATGCTTCCACTCAAGGAGAGCGGTGCTATATGGGGCTACGATATTCCATACCTGCTCACAGGACGCTTAAATCAGCATCCATCAGCAGCCATTGACTACATCAAGTCAGGAGAGACACATTACGCAGATTTCTACACAGATTTGCTTGATAAATAAAAAAAGATAGATGTATATAAATAAATCCGCTATGCCAGATTTTGGTGTAGCGGATTTATTTTTATGCGCGTGAAAACCAAAGAGTAATGCGAAACTCGGTATTATTATGTGAAACAATAGCCCGCCCATTCATCTGCTTCATCATAATCGTAATATTTCTGATACCCATGCCGGTGGTATTAAACAGAGAGCTTTTATCTGAGATATGGTTTGTTATCTCGATACCTGCATCTTTATTCTGGTAGATACAGCTTATGCAGACAGGAGCTTTGTTATCTGCATATTTGCATATATTGTTTGTTATATTGTTAAAAATCCGTCCGAGAAAGTTTGAGTTCACAGTGATTTTAAAATCCTTCCATATGAGCTTTTCTATATCAAGTGAAAAGCTGTTTTCACGTAGGACAAAAGCCATCTCAGAGAGATAGTCACCTATTGCACTTTTCATATTGCATGGAGCGTCAAGCTCAAGAGCTTCTTCATTGCAGGCAAGCGAATAGTCAAAAAGCTGGTCGGTAAGGCCTTTTATTTCGCATATTTTATTGAAAATCACATCTATGTGTTCAGCGGGAATCGCACCCTTTTCATTTTCCATTCTGATAATTTCAGCGTATGATTGCAGCCCTGCGAGAGGAGTGCGGATATCGTGAGCCATGCTTCTTATCAGCATATTTTTTTCATTGATCAATTCGGTTTCAGACTGCTCGACAACGTTTAAAGTGCCATGTATTTGAGTAAGAATGTGTCTGGAAATGAAAAACAAAATCATTATTGCTGTAATTAAAGTGAAGAGAGCATCACAAATAAGCAAAGTTTTGAGATATTTTTCCTGATAGTTATTATATACAAAAATTTTAGCTGTTCTGTCACTAAAGTTTAACGCTGTAAGATAAACAGATATTTTCTGATTATATAATAATAGATTTTGGGGCTTTTTGAGACTTAAATATTCTGTTGAAGCGTAATATGTTTCATTGTCAATGGATATGAGAAAAAATTCGGGCTTTTCTCTTTGAACCCATGTTTCAATGCTTTTAAAATCGTTTGACGAAACCTTATTGTCAGACACATATTTTTGAAAGCTGGTAATATATGGAGCCTGTGTATTGTAAATATAGCTGTCGGAGCTTACATATTCATTTATTATTTTTTCCCCACAAAGGTATATAGCTGTAAATACAGTAATTGAAATCAACAAAGCTATTAAAAATGAAATCAATAAGCTGCTTATGTATTCCTTATATCCGTTAAATTTATTCTTCAAATTTATATCCCTTTCCCCACACTGTTTTAATCAGGTGGGCACAGCCACAGCCGGCTTCAAGCTTATTGCGCAGATTTTTAATATGAACCATAATGGTGTTATTGGAAAACTGTGTATACGGTTCATTCCAGACGCTTTCAAATATATTCTGTGTTGAAAATGTCTTTGTCGGATGAGAAATTAACAGCAGAAGAATCTGATATTCTTTATCCGTGAGAGCAAGCTGTCTGCCATCGTAACTGACATTGTTGCATTTTGTGTATAAGGTTAAGCCACATCGTTCAATAGTGGATGAAGCGGTGGTGTCTGATGCATCTGCATTGTCGTAGACGCGACATCTTCTGATAAGAGCCTGAATACGCGCTATCGGCTCCACGTAGGAGAATGGTTTTACAAGATAATCGTCCCCTCCGGCGGAAAGGGCTTCCATTTTATCGGTTTCAAGAGATTTAGCTGTCAAAAAGAGAATAGGAACATATGATTTTTCCCTGATTTTACGGCATACATCAATGCCGGAAATATTTGGCATCATTATGTCAATAATCAGCAGATCAAAGGTTGAGTCAAATTTTTTAAGCCCTTCTTCACCGTCATGCGCTTCTTCGATGAAGTAACCTTGATTTTCAAGCAAAATTCTAAGTGCATTTCTGATTGTTTCGTCATCCTCGATAATGAGTAGTTTATCCATACAAGCTGCTCCTTATATAAATGAATAAGATTTATTGTAAAAACAAAAGTGATATAAATATAATAGCACATAAAAACACAATATGCGCTTAATAAAATCTGAAAAATTCTGAAGAAATCTGAAGTGTGGATGTACATGACAAGGAAAAATTCAGAAATTTTCATAACAAATTAAGTCGATTTTTCAGAAATATGAGATACTATATAAACATAGACGTCTATGGTAACAATACGGTAGTAAAAAATTACAAGGAAAGGAAAATATGAGACAGCAATTAAACAGAATTATAAGTGATAAAAAAAGTATAGGAATGATAATTTTTATGCTTGTAATTCCAATTTTGGATATTGTACAGATTTATTATCAGGATATTATTAAATTTAATGGAGAAATGGGGAAACCCTATCCGTTATATGTCACATTTTTATCATGCTATTCACAAGGGCACATATTTCAAATGATTTATCTGTGTTTTTTGCCATTATATTTGCTTGTAATAGTGGGAGAAGAGTGTATTGTTGATTATATTACAGGATATAAGAATATATTGATATGTAAAATGGGAAAAAATAAATATATTTTACAAAAAATGAAATCAGCCTTTATTGTCTCATTTACAATTGTATTTGTAGGATTGGGATTAAATCTTATACTCTCACAAATAGTATTTAATGGGGGAACAAATACACCGTTTGATGCAGAACCATTGAAATATAACAGTTTTGTCATGGTAAAAACATTTCTTTTTGAAATAAGCTATACACATCCATTGACAACGAATATAGTCTACATTCTTATAACGGCAATATTTGCCGGCGTTTTGGGAATGATGGGAGCTGCGTTGGCAATATCTATACACGAAAGAAAGATGGTATATGCGTTGACCTTTGCAATCTGGTTCATACCAATTTTGTTTAAAAATTCATCAATGCTTATTTTTCAATCGTTTATGGAATATGATTTTAATGTTGTTGTTCCAGTGGCGATATGGTGTATAGTGCTTTACATTTTAGTGATTATAACAGCTATTATATGGGAGAAAAAAATTGTTGAAGTATAAATATTTAGTATGCGCTTTAATATATGTGGGATTGTGTAGTATAGATTGTTATTTTTCAAATGTACCTATGCTTAATTCAATAGGGCAGATGGGGATAACGGAAGATGTGATTTTCCTGAATATCCACAATTCAGGCAGTAATTTCTGTGGAATTAAAGAAATATTGGTTGTAGATACAATTCCTGTCTTATTGGGAATATACTATGCATTGGACAAAGAAAAAACATATATATTACTTAGATATAAAACGCGGGAAAAATATAATAATAGCCAGATCAGGATAATTATTGTAATGGCGGCAATATTTTCGGCAGTTCGTCAGATAGTTGATTATATTTTTACGGTATATAGTTTTAATGGTGCAACAATTAAGAAATATCCATTTGTGCTGTATTCTCTTATGGAATTTGTTGTTATTTGGATTTTCTTTGTCGCGACAGGTCTTTTTTACAAAATACTTAGAGAGTGTTTACAAAATGAACTTATTGCTCTTATAGGAGCTTTTGGAGTTAATTTTGTACAATTCATTTTGATAAGATTTTGGCTCGTTAAGTTTTGGATACCGGGTTTAGATGTTGCTGCAGCATATAATTTTTTGGAAGGAAATAAATCGTTTGTAAGCTGTTTGGGTATTCTTGCAAAAAATATAGTAATGGCAATAGTTCTGTACATAGCAGGAATAGTAACGTTTGCAAAAAGGGATATTTTAAGAAATGAAAAATAAGTGGTTAAACATAATATTGATCATATGCATGATTATTATGCAAAGAGTTGTAATACAAATGAGTGACTATGAGGTATATCAATTACCGTTTGCCAGTACACTTTTTATTTTTGACAACCAAACAAGTAATTTAGTGCAAATTTTATATGCATATATACCATTGCCATTTGTACTTTTTTACTTTTCGGGTAATGCAAGAGAAATTACAACCGGATATGGTAAGCTTTGGCTGATCAGATCGTATAGCAGAGAGAGGTTATACTTAAAAAATGCTATATTATCAGCAGCGAAATTAGCTTGTATAGTAATAGGTCAGACGATTATTTTTTTAATATGTGATGGGACATGGAATGATTTATCAAGTATAAAATTAATACAGGTAATAGTTACATATTTTGTTGGAGTATGGACATTGATACAATTACAATTTTTACTTGAATTATTTATGGATGCCAGTATTTCAAATATATTTGTAAATGTTTTTTTGGTGGTATCCCTGATAATTGGAAATAGCGTACTGATAAATCGTGATTTAAGCCGGATTGGAGTTATGCTTTTCCCCAATATGCTATTTGGAACGCGTAGTGGGATAATTTATCAAAAAAACATATATGTGAGATACGAAGCTTCAATTACATATGTGATTATATTATTAGTGATTTTAAATATTATTTCAATAATGAAATATAAGAAAACAGACATTTACTGAGGAGATGATATAGTATGATACAATTACAAAATGTAACAAAGAGGATAAAGGAAAATACGGTATTGGATAATGTATCGTATACGTTTAAAAGTGGTTTTGTTTATGGTTTATATGGGCAAAATGGTTCAGGAAAGACTATGCTGCTAAGAGCTATAAGTGGTTTGATAAATCTGGATAGTGGAAGTATTTTCATTGATGGGGAAAAGCTGCATGATAAAATTGAGTTTCCACCTGAGACCGGTATTGTTATAGAAAATATGGAATTGCTGCCGGAATGTTCCGCAAAGAGAAATCTTCAGATGCTTGCAAAGATAAAAAATATAGCTGATGAAAAAGATATAATCTTTTCTCTGGAAAGGGTGGGTCTGGATCCCGACTCTGATAAAAAAGTAAAAAAATTCTCATTGGGAATGAAACAGCGATTAAATATTGCACAGGCAATTTTTGAAAATCAGAAAATTATATTGCTTGATGAGCCGACAAATGCATTGGATGAAGATGCAGTGCAGCTTATATATAAAATAATAAGAGAGGAGAAGTCAAGAGGAGCAACGATTATTGTAGCCACTCATCATAAAGAAGATTTAAAGGAAGTGTGTGATGTGATATTAAAAATTGCGGGGGGAAAAATTGTTGAGGAAAATGAAAATAAATAAGTATTTTCTTGGAATTGTTCTTATAATCATAATAATTATGTACTTTATGGCTGGAGTTCTTTTCCTGGGAAATACAAGAGAAGATAATAATATGAAAGTTAGTACTGAACAACAGGAAATAGCATATCAGACTTTTAAGTCTGAAACAGAAGGCTATAGTCTTGCATCAAAATATGCAGAAAATCTGCAGAATAATTCTTTGGACAAAGAAGCTATTAATTTACAATTGCAGGAGGCAAAGAAATTTTTACAGGATAATATTAAAGGAATAAGCAGGGAAAGTGATAATTTTGCGCAGATGTTTTATTATTGTGGGATCATATATGGGTTAGATAGAAAATACAATTGTGGAGATTATGAATTTGTAAAGGTTGGAATGGAAGTCAGAGAGTATATTATTAAAGTTCAAAATGGTGATATGGATGATGAGCTTGAAGCTGACTTATATGATAAGCTGACAAAACTCACTGCTGATGATATACAGGAGGTTGTTAACGCAATTGATAATTAAAACAAGATAAAAATAGCAAATCTCTAGGACAATGTAATAAACAGGAGCCTGGCAGGAGCATATGCTCCTGCCAGGCTCCGTCATTTTAGCCAATAAACTGAAACACTTTATTTCTTTTTCTTCCACGCAAGCAGCCTCTCCACATGCAGCGGCTTTCCCTGAATAGCCTGCACCTTCAATCTGTTCTCCTCACTGAAACCAACCAGAATATCATGATTAGCCTCAGCCAGATAATCGATAATACCATCGATATCAGACTTAGTGTTCTTCGGACAATGAATATACAGATGCTTATTTGCGGAAATATGCAGTGTATATGAGATGCTGAAATGATACCACAGGATCTTGTGCAGGGTAGAGTATTTGTAAATCCATAAAATCTCTTTGATAGGCACGATGGCATTGCCATAAGGTGAGGTCATGATAAAATAGTGCTCTGTGATAAACATATCCTCGGTGGCAAGCTGTGGCAGTGTGGCAAGCTCCTCCTCAGCCTCGGCAAGCAGCTTGTGTGGGTTGCCGAATACAACAAGATTCTGACATGCCGGTGCTAAAACAGGAAATCTGATGCACAGGATGTAGAATATCAGGCTGATAACAGCATAGATAAGAGTGCCAAAATAAAAAACAAACATAAAAATAGTAGTTTTCAAATGGTACTCAGGCTCATTAAGATAGCAGCCTGTTATGGTATCGGAGAGTCCCTTGGAATCCCAACTCAGATCCTTCGACAGTTTATTTACAAACTGTGTGTAGGTGCCATTGCCCTTTACGATTTTACCGACCACTGTGAGCTTATCGATAGAGGGCAGACCCTCCTCACAGGTGGATGGTGCAAGCAGAACAATAGAGCAGTGCTTATCGCGCATGCAGTAGTAGTAATAGCCCTTGATATCGTTGCCGTCCTTCATGGTGTAGCCGGTAAAGTAAAGCTTTTTAAGGGTGGTTTTTACATATCTGTCCGAATCCTTGTATGCAGCTTCAAAGCTGACAGAATCGTCAATATGTATGGGCGATAAAATATCTCCGAGTGAAAATGCAAACCATAGCACGGTAAGCAGAATGATGTATACAATCGGGGAGAAAAGACGCCTTTTGTAAAATGCTTTGATGTTTTTTGTAATGTAGTGTTCGTAATTATCAATCATATGCTTAGTATAATGGTTTTTGTGCCTTATATCAACCTTGATTTTGAGACATTTAATTGTTATTATATAATCAATAGTAACTATTCAGAACCACTGAGAACAAAAAAGCTGATGCGTCATGCTCGCATGTAAGCAGCAGGTTTTCTTGTTCTCAAGGTGGCTCGAATAGAGCCACCCCCACACATATGAGCAAAATTAGCTGCAAAGCAGTGGGAAAGCACGAGTATCGTGCGGTTTTGCGAATGTGAGTGGGATGGTTCTGAATAGTTACGGTAACTATTAAGAATCACTGAATGAAATGAGGTAATTATGGAAGCATACACGAGTTTTGCCCGGGTGTATGACATGTTCATGGACAATGTGCCATATGAGGTGTGGGGCAGATATATTGTCGAAAAACTGCGTGCAAATGGCATAGACAGTGGATATGTCGTGGACTTAGGCTGTGGTACGGGAAAGCTTACCACGCTTCTTGCAGATGCAGGCTATGATATGATAGGCATTGACAATTCTTTTGACATGCTTGATATGGCGCTTGAGAGAGAGGATGACAGAATCCTTTATCTGATGCAGGATATGAGAGAGTTTGAACCGGGAGAAAAGGTGAGTGCCGTCGTAAGCGCATGTGACAGCATCAATTATATTCTTGAGCCTGAGGATCTTCAGGCAGTTTTTTTCTGCGTGAGAGAAAGTCTTAAAGAGGGTGGCATTTTTATATTTGATATCAATACTCCATACAAATATGAGGTGCTCATGGCTGATAATACCATAGCTGAAAACCGTGATGAGGGCAGCTTTATATGGGACAATTATTATGATGCCGATGAGAAAATAAACGAGTATGACCTGACACTTTTTATAAAGGAGCAGTCAGAGGATGAGGATGACATCTACAAGAAGTTTGAGGAAACTCATTTCCAGAGATGTTATGAGATTTCAGAGCTTAAGGAGCTTCTTGAGCAGTCGGGACTTGTGTTTGATGCGGTGTATGATGCGTACACAGACGATCAGGTGAAGTGTGACAGTGAGAAGGTCACTGTAATTGCACATAAAGCATAGAATTAGATAATGAGAGGTAAATTATGTCAGATTATATAGTAAGAGCAACAGCGGCGGATGCCAATATCAGAGCATTTGCTGTAATATCAAGGGAGATGGTGGAGACCGCCAGAGAGGATCACATGACAACACCTGTCATGACGGCGGCACTTGGCAGACTTCTTTCTGCGGGAGCCATGATGGGAGCTATGATGAAGGGCGATAAGGATATCATAACTCTTCAGATACAGTGCAGCGGACCTGCAAAGGGGCTTACCGTCACAGCAGATTCGCACGGCAATGTAAAAGGCTTTGCCATAAATCCACAGGTTGAGCTGCCACTCAATGCGGCAGGCAAGCTCGATGTGGGAGGAGCGCTTGATCTTGGTATACTCACAGTCATAAAGGATATGGGCTTAAAGGAGCCGTATTCAGGTCAGTGTGAGCTTAAAACAGGTGAGATAGCTGAGGATCTGACCTATTATTTTGCCACATCTGAGCAGATTCCGTCAGCGGTTGGTCTTGGTGTGCTGGTGGATAAGGACCAGAGTGTAAAGCAGGCAGGTGGATTTATCATCCAGCTTATGCCGTTTACACCGGATGAGGTTGTGGACAGGCTTGAAAAGAAAATCACAGAGATTGATTCGGTGACACAGATGCTTGACAGGGGGCTGACTCCGGAGCAGATACTTGAGGAAATTTTAGGGGATTTCGGGCTTGAAATCACAGATACGACTGAGACACGTTTCCACTGTGACTGTTCAAAGGAGCGTGTGAGCAGAGCACTTTCCACATTAAGTAAAAAGGATCTTGATTCCATTATCGCAGATGGTGAGAGCATTGAGGTAAAGTGCCAGTTCTGTAATAAGGCATATGAGTTTACGGTGGATGAGTTGAAGGAGATGCGCTAATTGAAGGACGGATATATAAAGGTCGCTGCAGCGACACCAAAGGTAAAGGTAGCTGATACTGTATACAACGGACAGCTTATTAAAGCTCTTATGAAGGAGTGCACTGATAACGGGGCAAAGGTGGTTGTTTTCCCGGAGCTTTGCATTACCGGATACACCTGTCAGGATCTTTTCTGGCAGGATAAGCTCATAGCTGCAGCAGAGGATGAGCTTATAGGGATAGCAGATTACAGCAGGAGCCTTGACGGCATATTTTTCATAGGGCTTCCATATGAGATAAACGGCATGCTCTATAATATGGCGGCAGTTGTATCGCGCGGAGAGGTGCTTGCCATGGTGCCAAAGACATTTCTGCCAAACTATAATGAGTTTTATGAGGCAAGGCATTTTGCATCGGGAGAAAACTTAAGCACATATGTCACACTGAAAAATGGACAGCAGGTGTCTGTAGATACTGATTTTATTTTTAGCTGCAAGCAGCTGCCAAAGCTTAAGATAGCGGTGGAGCTTTGTGAGGATCTTTGGACTCCGAACCCGCCGAGCATCAGACACGCGATGTCTGGTGCCACTGTGATTGTAAATCTGTCTGCATCAGATGAGGTGACAGGCAAGGCAATATACAGGAGAGAGCTTGTGAGCGGACAGTCTGCCAGATTAATCTGTGGATATATTTATGCGTCAGCGGGAGACGGTGAGTCCACACAGGATGTGGTCTACTCAGGACACAATCTCATCTGTGAAAACGGAAATGTGCTTGCCGAGTCAAAGCGCTTTACAAATGAGACTATATACAGCGAGTTTGATGTAGAAAGAATAGAGACTGAGAGGCGCAGGATGACAACATTTGTTGTCGAGGATGATCACAGATGGGCTGAGTTTGATCTTGAGGTAAAGGATACCACTCTTAGCCGCTATGTGAATCCGGCTCCTTTTGTTCCTGCAGATAAGACAGACAGGGACAGACGCTGTGATGAGATTCTTATGATTCAGGCTATGGGGCTTAAAAAGAGATTAGAGCATACCAACTGCAAGACAGCAGTTATCGGTATTTCAGGAGGACTCGACTCCACACTGGCACTGCTTGTCACGGTAAGGGCGTTTGACCTTTTGGGAAAGGATCACAAGGATATAGCGGCAGTTACTATGCCGGGCTTTGGAACAACAGACCGCACATATGACAATGCGGTAAATCTCATTAAATGCCTTGGAGCTACATTTATCGAGGTGGATATAAAGGATGCCGTAAATATACATTTCAGGGATATCGGACAGAATCCGTCTGTGCATGATGTCACATACGAGAATGGACAGGCACGTGAGCGCACACAGATACTTATGGATATCGCAAACAAGGAAAACGGAATGGTTATAGGTACAGGAGATTTGTCAGAGCTGGCACTCGGCTGGGCTACCTACAACGGAGACCATATGTCCATGTATGCTGTAAATGCATCGGTTCCAAAGACTCTGGTGCGCCATCTGGTAAAATACTATGCAGATACCTGCGGCAGCGATTTGCTGGAAAGTACACTTCTTGATGTGCTTGATACACCTGTTTCTCCTGAGCTTTTACCACCTGAAAACGGTAAGATTTCACAGAAGACAGAGGATCTTGTGGGCCCTTATGAGCTGCATGACTTCTTCCTTTACAATATGCTGCGCTGCGGCTATGCTCCTGCCAAGGTTTACCGCCTTGCAAGGATAGCATTTGAAGGAAAATATGATGATGAGTTTATTCTCAAATGGCTTAAGAACTTCTATCGCAGATTTTTTGCACAGCAGTTCAAGCGCTCATGTCTGCCGGATGGACCAAAGGTAGGAACAGTGGCGGTCTCACCGAGAGGAGACCTAAGGATGCCTTCTGATGCGTGTGGACGTATCTGGATGGATGAGGTTGATAAGCTGTAATAGTAAGAGGAGAACAATGGGAAAGACACATAAGAAAACTCATAGAAGGCAGGGAAGCATAAAACGTGCAAGGCACCGCGACAGGCGCATGAAAATAGGCGCAATAGTTCTTTGTGCAGCGATAATCATAACAACATTTCTGGCGTGTGGCATGCAGCTTTTAGTTCCCGTAGCTGACGCGGTGGTAGGTGCTGATAATAAGACGCAATCAAGAGATGTTGATGTGCAGAAGAATAATAATTCACTTACCGCATCTAAAATGGATTCAGAAAAAAAGCAAAACAGCTCAGAGGCTGATGTAAACTCTGCGGAGCAAGACAGTGAGCCTGACAAGGAAACGAAGCTTGATGAGATACTTCACAGTGCAAAGTATCCGGGACAGCTAAAGGAGCTTGCCAAGAAAAATGATGAGGCAATTGACTTCATATATGAGTATCCTAAGGAGCATTCGATAGAGCATGATATTGATCTGACTGCAGAGGCTTCGCAGGATACAGTACCTCTTTTGCAGCAGTGGGATAAGAGATGGGGCTATGAAAAGTACAGTGGCAATTATTTTGCGGCGAGTGGCTGCGGTCCGACTGCACTTTCGATGGTTGTATTATATCTGACACATGATGCACAGGCATCCCCTCTTGCGGTGGCAGAGTATGCAAAGGAGGCCGGCTACAGTGTGGATGGCTCCGGAAGTGCATGGAATCTTATAAGCAAGGGCTGCAGGCACTACGGGGTAAATGCAAAGACTATAAAGGTGGATGAGGATACATTTAAAGAAAGGCTTGATGAGGGCAATCTGATAGTCGTAAATGTCGGTCCGGGAGATTTCACAGAAAAGGGACATTTTATGGTGATCACAGGCTATGATGATGAGGGCTTTACTATAAATGATCCAAACAGTATCATAAAGAGCAATACCCACTGGCAGTTTGAGAGGCTGGGTTCGCAGATCAGGGCTGCATGGAGGATGTTTGTGTAGATAATAGCAGCAATACATGCATTTATGCTGATGTTTGTGATGCATATGGAAAAATTAAAAATAAGAAATAAAAAACCTGCTGTGTCATGCTTGTCTGACACAGCAGGTTTTTAATAACAAACAGTAAAGTATGGTATGCAGATTATAGCAATTGAATACCATGCTCCTCACATGCCTTAATTGTCTCCTCAGGCCACAGTGAGCTCTGTACCTCACCGATATGAGCCTTTCTGAGGAAGAACATACAGATTCGTGACTGTCCGATTCCGCCTCCGATAGTGTACGGAAGCTCCTTGTTGAGGATAGCCTTCTGGAATGGAAGCTTAGCACGCTCAGGACATCCGGCCTTGTCAAGCTGTTCCTTTAGGGCTTTTTCATCTACACGGATACCCATTGATGAAAGCTCAAGTGCGATATCAAGAACAGGATAGTACACGATGATATCAGCGTTTAAAGCCCAGTCGTCATAGTCAGGGGCACGTCCGTCGTGAGGCTCTCCGTTTGCAAGCTTGTCACCAATCTGCATTACACAGATTGCACCCTTTGCCTTTGCAAAATAATACTCGCGCTCCTTTGGAGTATTGTCCGGGAACATTTCCTCAAGCTCTGATGTGGTGATAAAGGTGATATCCTTTGGCAGAATTAAATCTATGTAGTCGTACTGTATAGCCATGTACTGCTCGGTCTTGCGCAGGCATTTGTATACTGTCTTTACTGTTTCCTTAAGGAAGTCTAAGTTTCTGTCCTCCTTGCGGATGATCTTTTCCCAGTCCCACTGGTCAACAAATATAGAGTGGATATTGTCAGTCTCCTCATCACGTCTTATGGCATTCATATCTGTGTAGATGCCCTCGCCGAGAGAAAATCCGTATTTCTTTAATGCATATCTCTTCCACTTGGCAAGAGAGTGAACGACCTCTGCCTCCTTGTCACCCTGCTCAAGGATGCCGAAGGTAACAGGTCTTTCATATCCGTTTAAGTTATCGTTTAAGCCTGTGGTAGGATCAACGAAAAGCGGTGCTGAAACACGTGTCAGGGAAAGACGCTGTGCGAGCATGCCCTGGAAGAAATCCTTAACAGTCTTGATGGCAAGCTGTGTATCGTGAAGATTCAGTGCCGAAGAATAGTTCTTTGGTATTGTTAATTTGCTCATTTTCGATTAAACCTCGTTGTATTATTAATTTTTAAATAAAATTCCTTTAACCTGATTATTATATCACAATTTTTCTAGAAAGATAGTCCATAATATGATAAAATTAGATAGTTTAAAGAGAAACAATATCGTTTTACCTTATTTTTACGTGTTTAAGGTGTTAATGAAAGGTAGTAGATTTATATGAGAAAAAGAGATATGACCTTTGCTTCGGCGGTGCTTGAGGCAATAGATGCTATTTTAGCTCTTGCGTATATAGGCTTACAGATTTATTATGGAGTGTGCTATCACATACAGGTATTTAAGTTTGTGGCCAATATACTTGTGCTTTTGCTTGTATACATTGCAATCACATGGCTGCAGCATTATCCGGAAAAGCTCAATCACATAGCAGCGGAGCTGTGTGTGGGCAATATCAGAAAGTATTCACTCAGGCTTTTGACGTTTGTAAAGCTTGTTTTTACTGCGGGGCTTCTGGTGCCATGCGTGTGTGATGCGTTTGGAATAGCAATACGCGATGTATACAGCCTTATTATGATAGGGCTCATCCTTGTGGTGACGGCATATTATGAGTACAGGATATTTCAGGAAATAAAGTCATTGCGGAAATAATATAGGAGAAATAAAATGCAGCTTAGTATAGAAGAAGTTAAAAAGCTGGATAGTAACAGCTATCAGATAATAGATATAAGAAGTGAGGAAGAGGTGGCGCACGGTGCCATAAAGGGAGCACTCAATATTCAGGCAGAGGAAATAGAGTCAGATGAGAGGGTGCCACATGATAAGAAGCTTGTCATAGTCTGCAGCCGTGGTAAGACGAGTGTGGATGTGGCAGAGTATCTCACAGAAAAAGGTTTTGATGCGGCAAGCTTAAAGGGCGGCTATATAAGCTGGCTGCTTGATGCCATGAAAGAGGATGAGGTGGCAGAGCGCGATATAAAGGCAGATGTGGAGCAAAGCATCAGAAAGAAATTTAAGAAATCCATCTGGCGCAAGTTTACAAAGGCGATAAACACCTATGAGCTTGTAAAACCGGGGGATAAGATTGCAGTATGTATCTCGGGAGGCAAGGATTCCATGCTTATGGCAAAGCTGTTTCAGGAGCTTAAGCATCACAACAAGTTTGATTTTGATGTGAAGTTTCTCGTCATGGACCCGGGCTACAATGAGGCAAACAGACATGTCATAGAGGAAAACTGCAGGAACCTTGGCATCCCTGCCACTATTTTTGAGTCAGATATATTTGATGCTGTATATGATATCGAAAAATCGCCATGCTATTTATGTGCGAGGATGAGAAGAGGACACCTGTATGCATTTGCAAAGGAGCTGGGCTGCAACAAAATTGCGCTCGGACATCACTATGATGATGTTATCGAGACGATACTCATGGGCATGCTCTACGGTGCACAGGTACAGACCATGATGCCTAAGCTTCACAGCACAAACTTTGAGGGCATGGAGCTTATCAGGCCTCTTTACCTGGTCAGGGAGGACGATATAAAGGCATGGCGTGATTACAACGGTCTGCATTTCATACAGTGTGCCTGCAAGTTTACAGATACCTGTACCACCTGCAATAATGAGGAAAACCGCTCAAAGCGTGTTGAGATAAAGCAGCTCATCGCTAATCTTAAAAAGGTGAATCCTTTTGTCGAGGCAAATATATTTAAGAGCGTGGAGAATGTAAATCTGGCTACGGTTGTAGCATATAAAAAGGATGGCATAAAGCACAGCTTCCTAGATCACTATGATGAATAAGACAGATATATTTCAGGAGGGCATTGTATGGCAGATATCATGGATTATATTGACTGGCGTGGAGATATAGGCTTTGATGAGGTGCATGTAAATGAGGTGGACGGACTGATTTTTTCACAGCTTATTTATGTGCAGATGAAGCCATATATGCCGGATGCAAAGAAGTCATACCTTACGATAAAACAGCTTTCAAGCCTTTACTGCGCGGACCACAGTGATGATGAGATTGAGCAGATGCCTAATCTTTTCCGCCACTCCGCGAGGCTGCTTCAAAAGCTGGCGCACTCAAGGCGCTATGCTGACTGCATTTTGAGATATTATATATACGATATTAGTGAAAAAGAGGAGTCGCAGTTTTCTGCGGTTACGATAGAACTGCCCGACGGCACATATTTCATTTCCTACAGTGGTACAGACCATTCCGTGGTCGGCTGGAAGGAAAACTTTAATCTAAGCTATCTCGATGAGACACCGGGACAGAACAAGGCGAAAAAATATTTAAAGCAGGTGGCAGCATATATTTGTAATGATGAAAATATCAACAATAAAAGCATCAATACAAGAAAGCTGTGGATAGGCGGGCACTCAAAGGGTGGAAATCTGGCAGTGTTTGCCGCCATGCATGTGGATAAAGAGGTGCAGGATGTCATTATTAAGGTGTTTAATTTTGACGGGCCGGGCTTCAATCACAAGATGATATATACGGCAGGCTACAAAAGAATTTTTGACAGAATAGAGACATTTCTGCCACAGTCGTCTATTGTTGGCTTATTGCTTGAACATGTGGACGATTATGAGGTGGTAAGAAGCCGTAATTCGGGGCCGCTGCAGCATGATGCTTTTTCATGGGAGATAATGGGCGGAAGTATCATAAAGGCGGATGGGCTGGACAAAAACAGTGTGCGCCTTGACAAGACACTCAGAAACTGGGTAGGCAGCATGGATGAGGCGCAGCGAAAGCAGTTTGTAAATGTGCTTTTTTCAATAGCATCGGACTCCAATTTTGAGAACCTTGACCAGATGTCATTTAAGCAGCTCATTGAGATGATAAAGGCTGCCGATGAGCTGTCAAAGGCTGACTGGAGCATGCTTAAGGATACAGTAAGACTCCTGATTTCTGCCGGTGTCGGCGTGGTCAGGGATGAAAAGGAGAAATAAATGTTAAATCAGTTTTCAAGAACACAGCTTTTGCTTGGAAAAGAGGCGATGGATAGGCTAAAGGGCGCAAGAGTCGCAGTATTTGGAATAGGAGGAGTGGGCGGATATGTCTGCGAGGCACTAGTCAGAAGCGGCGTGGGAGCGATTGACCTTATCGATGATGACAAGGTGTGTCTTACAAACCTAAACAGGCAGATAATCGCAACCAGAAAGACCATAGGAAAATACAAGACAGATGTGATGGAGGAGAGGATTCATGATATTAATCCTGATGTCAGTGTCGTGACGCACAGGTGCTTCTTTTTGCCGGAAAATGCTGATGAATTTCCGTTTGAAGAGTATGATTATATAGTTGACGCGGTTGATACGGTCACAGCAAAGATTGCGCTTGTCATGAAGGCACAGGAGAAAAATGTCCCTATCATAAGCAGTATGGGAGCGGGAAATAAGTTGGATGCAAGTGCATTTAAGGTGGCTGATATATATAAGACCAGCATGTGTCCTCTTGCAAAGGTCATGCGCCGTGAGCTTAAAAAACGTGGCGTGAAAAAGCTTAAGGTGGTATACTCTGAGGAGAAGCCTACAAGACCGATAGAGGATATGTCTATAAGCTGCAGAACCAACTGCATCTGCCCGCCGGGTGCCGAACACAAGTGCACAGAGCGCAGGGATATTCCCGGAAGCCTTGCATTTGTACCATCAGTGGCAGGACTTATCATCGCAGGCGAGGTGGTACAGGACATAGCCTTTGACAGGGTATGATGAAGAATACAATTACGAAAAGAGAGGAATAAAAATGCCAGTATTTGATTTTAGCGATACACCGGTAGCAAACGAGCATCCGGAGTGTACATATGAGACATTTCATTCGACAGAGACCAAGGCATCGGCCGATAAACCGATTGTTGTGATAGACAATAAGCAAAAGGAATGGGCGCATCATGAGCTCGGTATGTTTACAAATCCGATAAAGCGTACATCCTTTGAATTTGAGAATGGTGATGGGGTGACCAGTGCAGATATCCTGCGCATTGATTCACGCTTCGTCAGCCTTTTTAAGTGGCTTGGCGAAAATCACATAAAGGTACAGCTTTCAGGAGCCAATACACCTGACGGATACGCAGTATACAGGGTGAGGGAGGTGGCTCTCGGCAGAGGCACAAAGCTGTCTGCAGAGGACGGATTCCTACAGTATATGATGGAAAGGCTCTTTGCCAGCACCATGCCTGAGGATGAACCTGACCTCGATGATTACGAGGAAGAGGGCGACAGCATGAAGCTCACCAGTATACAGAGCATCACAGATTTCATGACCTGTGCAGGCCGTACACTGCCTGACAATATACTGCTGTGGGCCAGAAGAAATCTGGCAGTTGCGCGTTCAAGCGAGGTATCACCTGAGGAGAGACGCCATGCGCAGAGAGCACTTTCCATCATGATGAATATCCAGTGGAAGGGAAATTACTTTGAGGCAATTGACCCTGTGGAGGCAAGACGCATACTCGATGAGGAGCTCTATGGCATGGAGAGCGTGAAGCAGAGAATCATTGAGACCATTATCCAGATAAACAGGACTCATACACTTCCTGCCTACGGACTGCTGCTATGTGGACCGGCAGGAACCGGAAAGTCACAGATTGCATATGCTGTTGCACGTATACTCAAGCTTCCATGGACCACACTCGATATGAGCTCCATAAATGATGCAGAGCAGCTCACAGGAAGCTCAAGAATCTATTCAAACGCAAAGCCGGGAATCATTATGGAGGCATTTTCACAGGCGGGAGAGTCAAATCTTGTATTTATCATCAATGAGCTCGACAAGGCCTCAAGCAAAAACGGCAACGGAAATCCTGCAGATGTACTTTTGACACTGCTTGACAATCTGGGCTTTACAGACAACTATATGGAGTGTATGGTGCCGACCGTCGGAGTATATCCGATTGCAACAGCCAATGATAAATCCCAGATTTCTGCACCGCTTATGTCACGTTTTGCAGTGATTGATATTCCGGACTATACCGATGAAGAGAAGAAGGTCATCTTCCAGAGATTTGCCCTGCGCAAGGTATTTGAGCGAATGGGAATGAAGGAGGAGGAGTGCGTTCTCACAGAGGACGGACTTGATGCAGTGATTAAGCTTCACGAGAACACATCGGGCATAAGAGATCTCGAGCAGGCTGCAGAGCATCTGGCAGCAAATGCACTTTATCAGATAGAGGTTGATAAGGTAAAGCAGGTGGTATTTGACGCTGAGGCTGTTTTTGAGCTTTTAGGCTAGCAGGATATGATTACGGATACAGGAATTGTTACGAAAATAAAAGGAGATTGTCAGGATGAGAGAATTTGGAAAATCCAGAAAATTAGATAATGTGCTTTATGATGTAAGAGGACCGGTAGTGGATGAGGCGGCCCGCATGGAGGAAAACGGCACAAATGTGTTGAAGCTCAATATAGGAAATCCTGCACCGTTTGGCTTCAGGACACCTGATGAGGTGATATATGATATGTCTCGCCAGCTCACGGACTGTGAGGGGTATTCCAACTCCAAGGGACTTTTTTCTGCAAGAAAAGCAATCATGCAATATGCACAGCTCAAAAAGCTTCCTAATGTGACGGTTGAGGATATCTACACCGGAAACGGAGTCAGCGAGCTTATAAACTTAAGCATGTCAGCGCTTCTTGACAATGGTGATGAGGTGCTGGTGCCGGCACCGGACTATCCGCTTTGGACAGCCTGCGTTACACTTGCGGGAGGCACGGCAGTGCACTATATCTGTGATGAGCAGTCAGAGTGGTATCCGGACATAGAGGATATCAAAAAGAAGATTACAGACAAGACAAAGGCAATCGTAATAATAAACCCTAATAACCCTACGGGAGCGCTCTATCCAAGGGAGGTGCTGCAGCAGATAGTTGATGTGGCAAGAGAGCACGAGCTCATGATTTTTTCGGATGAGATATATGACAGGCTGGTGATGGATGACTATGAGCATGTGTCTATTGCATCGCTTGCACCGGACCTCTTCTGTGTGACCTTCAGCGGTCTTTCTAAGTCACATATGATAGCAGGCTATCGTATCGGATGGATGGTTTTAAGCGGCAACAAGGCGCTCGGAAAGGACTATATCGAGGGTCTCAACATGCTCTCAAACATGCGTCTTTGCTCGAATGTTCCGGCGCAGTCGATAGTGCAGACAGCTTTAGGCGGATATCAGAGTGTAGGCGAGTATATTGTGCCGGGCGGACGAATCTATGAGCAGAGAGAGTACGTCTACAAGGCATTAAACGATATACCGGGAATTTCGGCAGTAAAGCCAAAGGCAGCATTTTACATATTCCCAAAGATTGATACTGCAAGGTTCAACATCACAAACGATGAACAGTTTGCACTTGATCTGCTTCGTGAGAAGAAGATACTCATCATCCACGGCGGCGGCTTCAACTGGGATAAGCCTGATCATTTCAGAGTGGTATATCTGCCTCGAACAGAGATATTAAAGGATGCCACAGGCAAGCTTGCAGACTTTTTGTCTTCATATAAGCAGAAATAATTATTGGCATAGATAATTATAAAACATATGATATAAAACATATAATATATAAGCTCCGGCACAGAAAACTTTTTGTTCTGACCGGAGTTTTTATATTATGCTGTAATATTTTTTAAAAGTAACCTACCTGTAACTTTACATAATGTATTATACACTTGTATCGCGGGGCGGCTGCACTTTAAAGGACAGACCGCACAGCACTCAAAAATGTATAGAGAAGAAAAGGAGAATTAAATGGAACTGCTTAGAGTAGAACACTTATCAAAAATATATGGAGCCGGAGAAAATCAGGTCAAGGCTCTGGACGATGTGTCATTGAGCGTGGAAAAGGGAGAGTTTGTGGCAATTGTCGGGGCGAGCGGCTCCGAAAAATCCACACTGCTTCATCTGCTTGGAGGTGTTGACAGGCCAACAAGCGGAAAGGTGTATATAAACGGCACTGATATCTTTGCAATGAATGATGATGAGCTTGCCATATTCAGAAGAAGACAGGTGGGTATCATTTATCAGTTTTATAATCTGATACCTATATTAAATGTGGAGGAAAACATGGCAATCCCGATGGAGCTTGATGGAAGAAAGGTGGAAAAAGCACAGATGGATGACATGCTTTTGCGCCTTGGACTTACAGAGAGACGTACTCATTTGCCAAATGAGCTTTCAGGAGGACAGCAGCAGCGCACATCTATAGGAAGAGCCCTGATTACGAGACCGTCTATAGTGCTAGCGGATGAGCCGACCGGAAACCTGGATACCAAGGCAAGCAACGAGATTATGCATCTCTTAAAGACCTCAAACCGTGAGCTCAACCAGACAATCATTATGATTACACACAATATGGAGCTTGCAAAAGCGGCTGACCGCACAATAATGATAGAGGATGGTAAAATCAGATGAATTTGATGAAGACACTCACATTAAAAAACTTAAAGCTCAACAGGAAAAGAACTATTGTCACGATAGTCGGAATAATTCTTGCAACAGCGCTTTTGTCGGCGCTTGTCACACTTGTGTCAAGCTTTCAGTACAGTATGATTGAATACCAGAAGCAAAAGGGCGGCGACTTTCATGTGAAATTTTCGAATGTGAAAATGTCTGAGCTTTCGGAGTTTAAAAACAACAGAAATATTGAAAGCACATTTGAGACAATGGGAATGGGCTTTGCAAAGCTAGACGGCTGCAAGAATGAGGATAAGCCGTATGCATATGTCATGGCAACAGATGAGGCCGGCTTTGAGAGAGGCTGCTTTAAACTGATAGAGGGCCGCATGGCAAAAAATGAGGATGAGATAGTCATTCCAAGGCACTTAAAGACAAACGGACGAATCGACATAAAGGTGGGAGATGAGATAACACTGGATGTCGGAAAGCGATATGATTCAAACACCGAAGGTGTCATATCGGAAAACAGCGCATATGAGAATGAGGCAGAGACACTTACCGATACTGTGACAAAGCACTACAAGGTGGTAGGCATCATGGAAAGACCGGGCTATGGAATGGAGGACTATAGTGCCGCCGGATATACATTTGTCACATACTCTGATGAACTGGCAGCAATTGATAACGGCACAAAGAGTGAGGCAAGCGAAGCTGACACTACACTCACAGTGTACAGCAGATACACTCAAAAGGCTTTAAGAAACAAGGATGCTGTGACTGCAGATATAATTGGTGTGGATGAAAAGCTGTTTGAGAAAGCAAATAATTCATCTGTTGAAATGTCTTCTGAGGAAAGTGACAGGTTCCTTAAAGAGATGGAAAATGCAAAATATGATATATATATGAATGGATACCTTATAAACTATGAGTGCGTTTTCCCGATTGACGGTTCATTTAAAGCACTGTTTACAGTGGCTGCTGTTGTGGCTTTGATAATCATACTGACATCAGTGTACTGTATCAAAAACAGCTTCAACATATCAATCACTGAAAAAATCAGGCAGTATGGCATGCTTGCAAGCGTGGGTGCTACGAGGCGACAGATAAAAAGCAGCGTTAAGACAGAGGCAGCAATGCTTGGAGTGGTTGGTATTCCTGTAGGTACCATGAGTGGTATTTTGGCATCGCTTATACTTGTCAAGGTAGTAAATGCGCTGTCAGCAGGCTGGCTTAACGTTGCTTTGAGCTTTCACACATCACTGCCTGCACTTATTCTTGCTGTGATACTGAGTATAGCAACCATTTATTTCTCAGCAACAGGCAGTGCAAGAAGGGCTGCAAAGGTCACACCGCTTGAAGCAATAAGAAACACAAAGGAGATTAAAATAAAGTCAGCAAAGCTTAAGACACCGGCGATTATAGGCAGAATCTGGGGTATCGGAGGTGTTATCTCATATAAGAATATAAAGAGGAACAATAAAAAGTACAGAACCACAGTGACATCTATTGTCATCTGTTCAGTAACCTTTATTGTGATATCATACTTTATGTCTATGGCCTTTAGCGTTGTTGGGATGTCATATGCATCAGCAGATTACAATATTGGAATAAATATGTCATGTAAAAAAGACATTGATATTGAAAAGTTCTCTAAGCTTTTGAGTGGCATTGAAGGAGCTGAGGATTATCTGGTTGGAGCAGGCTATGATTTCGATGTCAGTAAGCCGGAGTATACAAAGGAATATGGAGAGTATTGCAGGCAGCTTTATGATGACAGTGAGGATGTCTCGCAAATGTTTTTAATCACGGTTTTGGATGATAAATCGTATGATAAGTATGCGTCTGACGCAGGCATAAAAAATGCAGCTGCAGGAGCAATTCTTGTGAATAAATGCACATTTGATGTGTATAATGAGAATAGCTCAAAATACGTCAAAAAAGAGATGGAGCTGTACAAATATAAAGCAGGAGATACAATCGAGTGTGGCTACAATGTGTATGATGATGCTTCTTCTGATGATAATGCAGCAGAAGGCGATACTGAAAGCAGCAAAGATGATAATAATGCAGTGGAAGGTGATACTGAAAGCGGCACAGAGGATAACAGCGGATACGTTGACGAGGAAACAATAAATAACGGAGTCAGAAAGACTGTGGATGTAACTATTGCAGGTGTCACAGACAAGGTACCAATAGGTTATAAGGGCTACAGCAACACGCTATTGTTTATGAACCAAAAAGGCTTTGAAAGCCTATGGGGTGACGGTAAGAACGGTAATGAGATTAAACCGGGATATGCGTCATATTCGGCATATGTGGTTGCAGAAAATGCAGATGAATATCAGGATACATTCGAAAAGGAGACGGAAGGAAATCCTGAGTATTCGCAGATTAGTTTTTATGTCAGCAATCTGGATAAGCAGATGCGCGATGAAAAGTCACTCTTTACACTGCTTGGAGTATTTGCATACGGACTTATTGTAGTCATTGCCTTAATAGGAATCACAAATATCATCAATACCTTAAGTACCGGAATGGAGCTTAGAAGCCGCGAGTTTGCCACATTAAGAAGCATTGGAATGACAGATAAGCAGTTTGTGGGAATGGTCAGGCTCGAGAGTGTGTTTATATCTGTGAAGGCACTTGCAATAGGAGTACCGCTTGGTATTTTAATAAGCTATCTCTTATGTGTTATGATGAACAGGATGGATGACGCAATCATTTATGAGCCGCCGTATAAAGCAATTATATTGTGTATAGTGGTTGTAATAATGCTGATTTATGCTATCATGAAACTATCAATGACGAAGCTTAGACACAATAACATTATTGAGACAATCAAAAATGAAAATCTGTAGGAAATGCGGGAGCTGATATGAAAAAAATACTTCTCATAGAGGACAATAAAGGAATAACAGAGGGAATGTGTGATACCTTTACAGAACCTGAATATGAGCTTTTGACAGCAGGCAGTTTAAAGGAGGCTGGGGCGCTTTTGAGTGAGCACCCCGGCCTTGTGCTGCTTGATGTGTCGCTTCCGGATGGGAACGGCTTTGATTTTTACAGCGAACGGCTGGAAAAAGAAAAAACACCGGTGATTTTTCTTACTGCAAGGGATGAGGAAAATGATATAGTAAAGGGACTTGAGCTTGGAGCGGAGGATTACATCACAAAGCCTTTTTCAGTAAGAGAGCTTGTGGCGAGAGTAAACCGCGTATTTTTACGAAGGAAAAGTGATGACAGCTCATCTGTCATACACGCAGGAAGCATAAGCTATGATTTGGACAAAAAGGAAGCAAGAAGGGCTGGACAGGTGATTGCTCTTTCAAGTCTTGAAAACCGCATACTTGATCTGCTTTTTACTAATCACGACAAGGCTGTGTCCAGAAATGCCGTGCTTGACAGCATCTGGGAGGCGACAGGCAACGATGTGTATGACCATACAGTGACTGTCTATATGAAGCGCATCAGGGCAAAGCTTGGTGAGGATGTGATAAAGACTGTGAAGGGAATCGGGTATCGTGTTGATTCAGATGAAGCTCTTTAAACAGTATCGGCTGACAGAGACAGTTCCCGGGGGAAAGCATGAGAAAGAAGAAATATAATTTAGAGAACAGAAAACATTTTGTGTATTTTGCGATAATTTATACATGTATATGTGTGACGGTTATGGCTTTTACCGTTTTTTTCCAGTACAGGGCATATACGAAAAACTATAACATCACAGTGGCTAAGCTATGTGCGCTTATTCATGAAAAATATCCCGATGTATCAGATGGCAGCATAGCCGCGATTCTAAATGACAGCAGCTTCGACAGCGATTATACAAATTTAAAAAGCGCAGAGACGCTCTTAAAAAAATACGGCATTGATATGGAAAAGGATTCTGCGGTTTTGTCAAATGAAAAAGCGCTTAAAGGAGCGCTTTGGCTAGACATATTTCTTGTTGTGCTTTTTGCAGGGGGCTTTTGCCTTTACATTGTGCTTATAAGATTTAGCTTTAAAAGACAGGTCAGACAGGCTGCGGATTATCTGCGCCGCATAAATCAGGGAGACTACAGACTTGTTATGGCAGATAGCACAGAGGGAGAGATTTCTATACTAAAGGGAGAGCTTTACAAGACAGCAATCTATTTGAGGGAGTCTGCGGAAAATGCAAAGGCAGACAAGCTTTTGCTAAAGGATGCGCTTTCTGACATATCGCACCAGCTTAAGACTCCGCTCACATCACTTTCGATAAATCTGGAAAATCTGGAAGGAAATCCTGATATGGCATCTGAAAACAGAAACAGGATAATGCGCAGGGCAAAGCGCGATGTGGACAATATATCGCATATGGTGCAGGCTATCTTAAAGCTTTCAAGGCTTGAAGCGGATGTTGTGGAGTTTGATGAGAAGGATACGCTGCTGTCTGAAATTGTGTCTGAGGCAGCTGATAATGTTATGGCACTTTGCTATTTGAGAGACATAAGGTTGTCCATAGATGAAGGTTCTGATAAGGATGCCTGTATACATGCTGATGCATACTGGCAGTGTGAGGCCATTACAAACATAGTAAAAAATGCAGTGGAGCATGCAGAGAGTGAGGTAAAGATAGGCTTTTACAGGTATGAGATGTATGCAGAGATAACAGTGCAAAACGATGGAGAAGCCATAAGTGATGAGGACAAAAAGCATATTTTTACGCGTTTTTACAGCGGCAGCGGACAGCCGGCAGACAGCATCGGCATAGGACTTTCGCTCGCGGAAGCAATTGTGCGTCATGACAATGGATATATCCTTGTGGAGGATTGTAAAAAAGATGTATTAAATGAAAAAAATGAATGCAGTGGCACACGCTTTGTGGTAAGATATTTGTGATAAGTTGAGAAAAATTATCAATAAATACACTAGGAAGCGATAAAATGACACTAAAAGAACTTGGCATAGGACAGAGTGCCAGAATACTTACAGTAGGCGGTGAGGGCGCACTGCGTCAGCATTTCCTGGATATGGGAGTAATCCCAAAGGCCGAAGTGACAGTAATCAAATTTGCACCGATGGGAGACCCGATGGAGCTTCAGGTGCACGGCTATGAGCTCACATTGAGGCTTGATGATGCGGCACAGATTGAGGTAGAATTAATTGACAGCCGTTCAAGAAAGCATGAGGGTCCTAAAAAGATAAGCAACACAGCCCATCCCGGACTTGGTGAGGAGGGCAAATACCATGTGAAGGGCAGTGGCAATCCCCTTCCGGATGGTGAGAAGCTCACATACGCACTTGTGGGAAACCAAAACTGCGGCAAGACAACACTTTTCAACCAGCTTACAGGCTCAAACCAGCATGTGGGCAATTTCCCGGGAGTGACGGTGGACAGAAAGGATGGCTCTATTAAAGAACATCCGGATACATCAATCACAGATTTACCGGGCATTTACTCAATGAGCCCATATACTAATGAGGAGATTGTGTCGAGAAACTTTGTGCTCGATAACAAGCCAAAGGCCATAATAAATATCGTAGATGCGACAAATATCGAGAGAAACCTGTATCTGACCATGCAGCTTCTTGAGATGGATATACCGATGGTTATCGCTCTAAATATGATGGATGAGGTGACGGCAAACTCAGGCTCAATCGATGTAAATAAAATCGAGGGACTGTTAGGAGTGCCTGTTGTACCGATTTCAGCCGCGAAGAATCAGGGTGTTGATGAGCTGGTGCGCCATGCAATACACATTGCAAAGTATCAGGAGCGCCCGGGCAGACAGGATTTCTGTGATGAGAATGATTTTGGCGGTGCCGTGCACAGATGTATACACGCGGTCAGTCACCTGATTGAGGATCATGCAAAGCTCGCCGGAGTTCCGATTCGCTTTGCTGCTACCAAAATTATCGAGGGGGATGCACTTATATTAGAGCAGCTTCATCTTGATGAGAATGAGAAAGAGGCAATAGAGCATCTGATTGTCCAGATGGAGAAGGAGCGAGGCCTTGACAGAAGCGCTGCAATTGCGGATATGCGCTTTACATTTATTGAGAAAATATGCGAGAGCACCGTGGTAAAACCAAAGGAGAGCAGGGAGCGTATCAGAAGTGAGCGCATCGACCGTGTTCTTACAGGCAAATACACGGCAATACCGTGCTTTATAGTGATAATGCTTGCTGTATTTTATCTCACCTTCAACGTAATCGGAGCAGGCCTTCAGTGGCTTTTGGAGCAGGGCATAGGAGCACTGACCGCGCTTACGGATAAGGCGCTCACAGCGGCAGGCGTGAATGAGGTGCTGCACGGACTGGTAATAGACGGCATCTTTCAGGGTGTCGGAAGCGTATTAAGCTTTTTGCCGATTATCGTGACACTGTTCTTTTTCTTATCCCTCATGGAGGACAGCGGATACATAGCGAGGGTTGCATTCTTCATGGACAAGCTCCTTCGTAAGATAGGACTTTCCGGACGAAGCATAGTACCAATGCTCATAGGCTTCGGCTGTACGGTGCCGGCTGTCATGGCGACACGTACACTGCCAAGTGAGAGAGACCGTAGAATGACTATACTCCTCACACCGTTTATGAGCTGTTCGGCAAAATTGCCAATTTATGCATTCTTTGTTAGTGCATTTTTCCCGAAGCATGGCGGACTTGTCATGGGAGGTCTGTACTTCCTTGGCATAATTGTCGGAATACTTTTCGCATTTATCTACAGAAAGACTTTGTTCAGGGGTGACGCAGTGCCGTTTGTCATGGAACTGCCAAACTACAGGATGCCGGGCGCCAAGAATGTGTGCCAGCTCCTCTGGGAGAAGGCAAAGGACTTTTTGCAGAAGGCATTTACGGTAATACTTATTGCCACAATGCTGATATGGTTCTTACAGAGCTTTGACATACACTTTAACATGGTAACAGACTCAAAGGACAGCATGCTTGCCGTTATTTCAAGTATTATCGTGCCTGTCTTTAAGCCTCTGGGACTCGGCGACTGGCGTATATGCACGTCACTTATCAGCGGACTCATGGCAAAGGAGAGCGTGGTATCAACACTGGAGATACTGTTTGGCGGAACGGTCACGACAGCACTCACAACACTTTCAGCTGCATCTCTTCTGGTGTTCTCGCTGCTCTACAGTCCTTGCGTGGCAGCAATAGCATCCATAAAGAGAGAGCTGGGTGCAAAGTGGGCAGTCAGCGTGGTGCTTTTGCAGTGTGCGATTGCATGGGTGGCAGCATTTATTGTAAGAGTTATTGGACTGCTTGTGATGTAATTAAAAACAGACTATTCAGAAACACTGAGAACCAAAAAGATGATGTGTCATGCTTGCATGTAAGCAACAGGTTTTCTTGTTCTCAAGGTGGTTCTGAATAGTTACAAAAAATATAAAAGGAGATATGTGATGGAGATTAAACTGGAAAATGAATCACTTGAGCTCACGATAAACAGCTTCGGAGCAGAGCTTAAAAGCATCACCGGCAAGGAAACTGGTACACAGTATCTGTGGGATGCCGATGAGAAATACTGGAAGAGAAGCGCACCGGTGCTTTTCCCGTTTGTCGGCAGCTTAAAGGACAAGAAGTTTACCGTTGATGGGACAGATTATCCGATGGGACAGCACGGCTTTGCAAGGGATATGGAGTTTGAGCTTGTGTCACAGACAAAGGATGAGGCATGGTTTTTACTTAAATCAAATGATGAGACTCTTGCAAAATATCCGTTTGAGTTTGTGCTCGAAATCGGATATAAGCTCTCAGGCAGTGAGATAAAAGTGACCTGGATGGTGACTAATCCTGCGAAAAAGGATTTACTTTTCTCAATAGGTGGTCATCCGGCATTTATGTGTCCGATCGCAGAGCAGGGAAAGCAGTCAGACTATTATCTGAAGCTTGACACAGACAAAGCAATCACCTACGGACTTATCTGTGACGGAGGACTTTTAGACAAGGAGGACAATCTGCTTAAGGTGGATGTGGATGGATACTGTCAGATAGATGAGCATATGTTTGATAAGGATGCGCTCATAATAGAAAACAGACAGGCTTCAAAGGTGAGCCTGTGTACACCGGATAAGAAGCCATACCTTACGGTGTCCTTTGATGCTCCTTTATTTGGTCTGTGGTCACCGGCAGGAATGGGAGCACCGTTTATCTGTATTGAACCGTGGTACGGCCGATGTGACAGAGCAGGCTTTGCCGGAGAATTAAAGGACAGGGAGTATGGTAATTCGCTGGCACAGGGTGAGAAATTTGAGAAGTCATATACGATTGCAATTGAGCTGTAGATTTTCTTGTTCTCGGGTGGCTTAAATAGTTACAAACATAAATATAAGATATAGTTAGAATCGGGGGCCGGCTTTCTTAAGGCCGGCCTGAAGCAGCCATTTCTGATCAATTTTCTTAAGATCTTCACCGAATCTGACATGCAGCCGAACTGAGCCTTCGAGCTGCTCGATATGTTCAATGGTGCCCTTGCCGAACTTTGGATGATTGACATCGTCATTGATATTAAATTTTACAGTACTGTTTTTCTTTTTGCGGTATTCCTGCTCGCGTGAATATGTGTCGCGGATAGGAATACTCTTGTCAGTAATTTTCTTTTTGAGAACCTTATCATAATCGTGCTTAATAAGTCCTTCACCGGCTTTGTAGTAAGGAGTGGGAGCTGCTCCGATAAGTGAGCAGCAGTATCTCCACGCACTTCCGTGGATGCCGGGCTGCCAGTTGTACTTGTCCGGGATGTCCATATTGTACTGCATATAGTGGGCATATTCGTGCTTATATAAATCCATCCTGTCATCCTTTGACAAGGGCTTTGCCACACAGTAGCCGATGAAAAGCAGCGAAAAATGAAATTCTTCTTCATCCTGCCCAAAGCCCGGAGTGTATGCACCGAGCCTGTCAGTATCAAAGCCAAAGGTGATAGGAACCCTTGCACCGTTAAGCCCAAGCTGTCTGTCGAGCTTCTGGTAGAGAAAGCGGATTTCCGCGAGATGTATTTTTGTTTCGTTTTCGAGTAGGTGTCGTAAATTGTTGTCTATGTTCATAAGTATTTCTCTCTAAAAAATCAGTTTGTTTTCAATACAGTAATGATATATTCCATCATCCTCAACCGATTTGCATACAAAATCAGCCTTAGCCTTGACTTCGTCCTTTGCATTGCCCATGGCAACACCCATACCTACGGCCTCAAGCATTTCAATATCGTTATGTCCGTCACCGAAAGCAATTGCTTCATCCTTTGAGAAGCCATAATGCCTAAGCACTGAAGCAACAGCATTGCCTTTGCCACTGTTAAGCGGAATAATATCAACGGCTTTATCCCACCATGCAGTTATCTGTGAGTGGGGCGCGCCGGATAGAATCTGTGAGTGCTCATCTTTTTGGCAGGAGCACATAATCTGATAGATATCAGTTTTGCTTATGTCGTCAAAATTGTCAGCAATTTTAAGCTTTTCACTGCCGAAGGCAAAGTACTGCTCTAAATCAGGGTCGGTACCGTTTGTGACAATCATATGCTCGTTGCTGATTGCAATGGCGCGGTTCATCTGCTTTAGATTGGAAATTATCTGATATTTGTCGTGCTCATTAATAGGATTTTTGAAGATGATATCATTGCCTTTGGTGACGAATGAGCCGTTAAAGGTGAGCAGGACATCAAAATCAATTCCATCAAAATGAGGCACACCTGTGTAGCATCTTCCGGTAGCTATACAAAGGATGATGCCATTTTGGTGGAGCTGCCTAAGTGCAGCAGCAGTGTTTGCTGATAATTCTTTATGTCCCAGCCGAAGCAGGGTGCCATCCACATCAAAGAATGCTATTTTAATCATAATTCACCTGCCTGTTTTAATGCTAGTTTAATGATATTTTCATTTATATAAAATCCGTTTGATTGAATTTTGATTATTGCATTTTTTACAGAAGAAATAATCCCTGATTGTTTAGCTTTTATAAGAACACCTAAGGTGCCCGTTACTGTTAATCCAAGATATTTTGCTGTTTTTTTTGCTGCATTATCATCGATGATAACTAAGTCTGCTTTGGGGTCAGCTTGTGCCAATATCATAACATCAACTTCACCGGCATGAAGCTTTGCTTTGTACATTTTGCGGTCTTCAATGTTAGTGATTGTTTCGACTGTAATCCAATCAAGATTTTGTTTGATTTGTAAACAGGCAGAATCCTTTTTTGCTGTAACTTCGTCGAATACTGCTTTAGGAATAATGATTGAACCATATATTTCTTTTAAAATGTTAAGTAAGTCTGCATTGCACAATGCAATTAATGGTGTTGAATTGACAATTACCCTACGCATTATTCATCTCCTCTATAAATTCTGCTTCATCATCAAAACTGAAGATAGATATATTATTATTGCCTAGATATTTGATGAAATCTTCCTCACTCATTCCGGCTATCTGTGCACAATATCCAATAGAAATATGGTTTTTTAAATAAAGCATTAGAGCAGTAGCTTTCTTGGCAAAAGCATTAGCTTCATCTTTGGTCATTTTGGTATCGTATAATACTTCATCTGGTATTTTTATTGCAATACTACACATATAAACACCTCTTTCTATTTATAATGAATCATTAATTATATCTCAGTTACATGATAACATAATAAGCGCAAGATTAAAAACATTTATTTAAATTTCTGTCACAACGTACCGACCTGCAACAAATGCGCAAAAGTTGCGCGTAAAAACGCGCACCCAATCCATTATTTGTGAAAAATACTTGAAAACAAAAATTTAAAAATGTCGAAATTGCACATTGACATAATCATAATGCTGTAATATACTAAGCTTAGAACAAACGGTTGCGCGAAAAACGTACCTAAGAAATAAATTAAATTACAAGCAAATGGAGGAAACAACGGATGGACAAATTTATTGTTAACATCATTCACCGCCCTGAGATGGTGCCTGAGTACTCAGCAACAGTGACAGGACAGGGAAAAGAAGAGGATATTGGAGATAAGAAGCTTATCACAGAGTCACTCGACATCTTCAAGACACAGCAGAGACTTGCACATGAGGCGGGACTCAAAACCACAATCCAGATGACATATGCTTCGCTTTTTAATGATGAGGCAGTAGAGCTTGCAAAGCAGGATCACGAGAAATACGGTGATGAGATAGCACTTTCACTCCTTGGACTTCCATGTGAGGAGTTTAGAGAGAAGTATAAGACAAAGGATTTCTGTATCTGGATGTTCTCAATGGAGGACAAGAAAGCTATCGTAAATGATGTTTTCGAGAAATTCCATGACAGATTCGGTTTCTATCCTGAGTCAACAGGCTCGTACTATATGGATGCAGACCTTATAAACTACATCAAAGAAAAATACCCAATGGTAAAATGTGCAGTTGCAACATGCTGGGAGGAGGGCCCTAAGGCATACCACACATGTAACAACTCATGGTACACACTCTTCGACGGAGGCCCATGGGCACCATGGATTCCATCAAAGCAGAACACACATGCGCCAGCAGCAAATAAGGAAGAGGATAGCGGAATCGTAGCAATTCCACATCTCTCACGTGACCTTATTGCATGCTATGACGGAAACGGCTCAAACTTCGGAACACATCCACAGAACGTGCTTCGTGGAATGATTTATGATACAAAGACATGGGAGTATCCATATCTTTATAACCTCATCGACCAGTACAGAGACCTTGCAAAATACAATAACGGATACTCATACAACATGATGTTCGTAGGACCTGGCTGGATGAACAAGATGGGACGCTGGGAGCAGCCATATGAGCTTCTTTTAAAGTCATACACAGACGGCTGTAATTACTATGGCAAGTTAAAGAAAGAGGGTAAGCTCATCGACATGACAATGTCAGAGTTCGCTGATTACTTCAGAGAGAAGAAGGGTGTCAACGCAGGTAACTACAATGAGCCTGAGTGTGCACCATGGAGAGATATCCTTTACGGCTCAGACAAGCAGCTCTTCTGGTACTGTGACCCATACATGAGAGCATGCGTAAACATGGATCAGGGTGGAGCAATCGTAGACCTTCGTCCATACGTTGCAAAGCTTGAGTGGCCGGTAGGAATCGGAACAAAGCATGTACAGGATGCATCTTATCCATTCCTTATTCAGGAGAAATATAGAGCAGGATACTTTACACACTATGCAGGAGCTGGAACAGTAAGAAGTGCCAAGCTTTCACACAACGGTGAGGAGGTTGACCTGTGTCTCTGTCCTACACACAGCCATTTTTCAGAGGAAGTTATTGATGGCAAGAAGACAAGAATCCTTACACTTGATCCTGTAGATATTGAGTTTTATGATGTTAAGCTTACTCTTCAGACAAAGGAATACTTTGAGGAGGGCTCATCAAACATCAAGATTGAGCGTAATATCCTTAGCATGAGTGATCCAGATGCAGAGGTTTATCTCGATGAGTACATCACAGCATGCTACGGAACAACAGAGTATCCTGAGGATATGACAGGCATCACACTTACATGTGAGGGAGAAAACCCACAGAGCATCAATTATGAGTACAAGTGTCGTGATGCAAAGGTTGACGGAGCAACTGCAGTAAGCGCAGTAATTCCTGCAATTCAGACAAAGGTTTCGCTCACACCATCTGCAAAGGCAGAGGGATACATTGAGGAAGGATATGCATTCTCTCCAATGTTCAAGCTTGGTTACAAGAAACAGATTAAAGACAAGGAGGTATTTGCAACATGGCTCAACTTGGAAAAGGCAAATTAAATTACAGATGTCCTTTATGTTTTATGAGGGATCTTGATATTGATATGTTCTATAATAAGGAAACAGGTATTTATAGCTGCATCCGTTGTCAGTTCAGAGGTACAGAGGAAGAGGTGCTTCAAGGCAACGAGGATGTCCGCAAGAAGTACAAGGCTATGTACAAGAGATTCGACAAGTTCGATTTTGATTAAAGTAGTGATTGGTACGCTGCTGCTATAATAGCAGCAGCGTGTTTTGCATTTCGCTACAAAGGAGAGTATATATGGCGAAAAGAAAAAAAGACACGATGGAATTCAGATTCTATGAGCTGCCACAGGGAGAGTCAGCACTCGTACTGTGCGGAGAATCCTGGAAGAGAGTGTATGGTCATGAGGAATTTCACCTGCATTTCCATAATCTGCTTGAAATCGGCATCTGCCGCGAGGGAGATGGAAATATGTATCTGGATGAGGATATTTACCAGTATCATGACGGCGATATCACATTTATACCTGAGAATTTTCCACATGTTACAGTCAGCTATGGTGAGGTGGTGAATTTCTGGGAGTACATTTTTATTGACATACATTCTGTGATAGAAGAGATGTTCCCAAACAATACGGCATTCCAGAATGAGGCAGTTACGACTATATCAAAAAAAGCGTTTATGACTAACGTGTATCAGAGCCCGGCTATGGCTGAGTATATAAATGCCATAATCAGGGAAACCCGTGAACACAAGATTTATTGCCAAAGGACGGTAAAGCTCCTTGTGCAGGGAATTGTAATAGAGCTGCTGCGTAGGTATGATGAGCTTCCGGAGGAGGATAATAATATCGTAAAGGGTACCAATATGTCACAGATAGCCACAGCACTTGACTACATGAATAAGCATTACAGCGAATCGATAAAGGCAGGGGAGCTTTCGGAACTATGCAACATGAGCGAGACTCATTTCAGGAGACTGTTTGAATCATACATCAATATGCCGCCTATGGAGTATCTGAATCTGATAAGAGTACAGAAGGCGTGCGAGCTTATGAAAAAAACAAATGAGCCTATGGAGCTTATTGCACAAAAGTGTGGATTCACAACCCAGTCAACTTTTAACCGTAATTTCCGCAAATTTTTGGACACTTCGCCATATCAGTGGAAGATAAATCCTGAAAATTATGAGCATAAGCTGCTGAATTTTAGGATATCTGCACTAAAGGGATGGTAGAAAATGCATGTTTCGTATAATTTTGTACATTTATGATTGAATATGCATGTAATTGTGTGGAATTTGTTAACACATAAATAGCATGTATGGTTATAATGACTATGTAATCAAGAAACGGACAAGTATTCATAGTTAAAATGCCCAATTAAAACAATAAGACTATGAATGAATTATGAACGGAGTATTACAAAAACATCATTTTTATTAGGGAGGAAGAAAAATGAAAAAGAAAGTAGTTTCATTATTACTCGTAACAACAATGGTTGCCTCACTTGCAGCCGGATGTGGAGATTCATCTTCATCAGGAGATGGCACAGAAAAGACAGGTAAGAAGGTAGAGACCGTAGATGACGGTCATACACTTACAGCCTGGGCTTGGGATGCAAACTTCAATATCCCGGCACTCAAAGCAGCAGCAGAGGATTACAAGAAAAATGTAGATCCTGATTTTGTACTCAATATTGAGGAGCAGTCACAGTCATCTGATATTGAGACAGCAATTACAACAGCAGGTTCAGCAGGAGATTACAGTACACTTCCTGACATCGTATTATTCCAGGATCACTACTTCCGGCAGTACCATACAAATTATCCTGATGCATGGGTATCAGCAAATGATGCAGATGTTAAGTGGGATGATTTCAGCCAGGAGAAATTATCATTCTCTACAATCGACGGAGAGCACTTTGGATTCCCTGTTGATAACGGAACAGTTATCTTTGCTTACAGAACAGATCTTCTTGAGCAGGCAGGATACACAATCGATGATATGACAGGCATCTCTTGGAAGGATTTCATCGAGGTAGGTAAGAAAGTATACGAGAAGACAGGAAAATACTTACTTTGCATGGACGGCGACGGAAATGATTTATTCTACATGATGCTTCAGGCAGAGGGTGAGTCACAGTTTAAGGATGGCAAGCCAAACTTTGTAGACAACGCTAAATTAAAAGAAATCATGCAGGTACTTAAGGATATGATCGACAACAATGTTCTTTACCTTGCAAATAACTGGTCAGATTACACAGATCAGGCTGTCCAGGGAGACATGGTTGCAGGCGTTATGAACGGAAACTGGATCATTCCTACAATCGAGAAGGTTACAGACAACAGTGGAAAGTGGGAGATTACATCTCTTCCAACACTTGAGGGTGGTGAAGGCTATGCATCAAACGGTGGTTCTTCACTTTACATCACAAGCAACTGCAAGCAGACAGACCTTGCTAAGAAATTCTTAGCATATACATTCGGTGGCGGATCTTATACAGACAAGGGTGTATCTGAGACATATGACAATGCTCTTAAGAATGGTGGTGTTATCACTACATATACACCTGCAGGCAAGTCTGAGGTTTACAACGAGGGCGTTGAGTACTTCAACAACCAGCCAATTTACGCTAAGATCGTTGAGATGGGTGCAAATGTTAAGACAATCGAGCAGAGCGATTTCCATTACGATGCACGTAAGAAGCTTGCTACAGCACTTATCAATATTACTCAGAACGGTGCAGATATCGATTCAGAGATAAAGACAGCAGAGGATGACCTTAAATTCACAATGGGACTTTAATCTGTTAGCTTGATGGCAAATGTACAGGGAGCCATTAAATGGCTCCCTGTTTTTTCTCAAAGACTTATAGTTAGGAGGCCTTTACAGTGAAGAATAAGAAAAAAGGAATGAGCATAACAGGTAAACAAAGGGCTGCCGGCTGGATTTATCTGGCTCCGGCTACAATACTCATTTTCATAATGAGCTTCTGGCCTATTATCCAGGCTGTTATTACATCATTTAAAACCGGTTCAAGTGCAAATATGCAGTGGGCTAATCCATTTGCCTACAATTACACAAGAATGTTTCAGGATGCGGTTTTCAAGAGATCTATCGGAAACACATTCCTATATTTAATTATCGAAGTTCCAATCATGCTTGTACTGGCAATTTTACTGGCACAGTTACTTAACAACAAGCATCTTAAATTTAAAGGACTTTTCCGTACATGTGTATTTTTACCATGTGCAACATCACTCGTATCATATGCATTGATTTTTAAATCGCTTTTTGCAACACAGGGACTTATCAATACAATCCTTGTTAAACTTGGAATATTAGAGAGCAACTTTAACTTCCTCGGTACAGGCTGGAGCGCTAAGATTATTATCATAGTAGCTCTTATCTGGAGATGGACAGGATATAATATGGTGTTCTTTTTAGCTGGTCTGCAGAATATCGAGTATTCTGTTTACGAGGCGGCAAAGATAGATGGAGCGAGCGGCTGGAGGACCTTCTGGTCTATCACTGTTCCTCTTCTTAGACCTACAATTGTTATGACAACCATCATGTCAATAAACGGTACATTACAGCTCTTCGATGAGTCTGTAAACCTGACAAAGGGTGGACCTGCAAATGCGACAATCACCATGTCACATTATATCTATAACGGCTCGTTTGGTGAAGGTGTTGCAAACTTTGGATATGCATCAGCAATGTCTGTTATCGTATTCATCATGGTTGCTATACTGGCATTTATCAATCTGAAAGTAGGTGACAAGCGTGACTAAGAAAAAACATGGATCATCAATACAAAAAAGGCTTATACCTTCATACATTTTTCTTGTAATAGTTTCGTTCATCTCAGTATTTCCGTTCTTCTGGATGATATCGGCAGCGACCAACAAGTCTATTGACGTTGCAAGAGGTAGAATTGCATTTGGTGGCTATGCCCTTGAGAACTTAAAGAAACTGTTTGCATCACAGAACGTTGCACTTGGAATGAAAAACTCACTTATCAATGCAACAGTTCAGACAATTATAGCACTGCTTGTCTGCTCACTTGCCGGTTACGGCTTTGAGCTCTATCATGACAAGGCAAAGGATAAGCTGTTCTCAGTTTTACTTCTTGCCATGATGATTCCGCAGGTAGCTACACTTATTCCTCTGTTCAAGATGATGTCAAAGCTCGGCTTTATAAATACGGTATGGGGCTTCATGCTTCCGGCTATTTCAACGCCGTTCCTCATCATGATGTTCAGACAGAATTCGAGAAACTTCCCAGTCGATATAATGGAGGCGGCACGAATTGACGGACTCAGTGAGATTGGTATTTTCTTCAAGATGTATATGCCTGTACAGAAATCAACATATGCAGCAGCTGCAGTTATCACATTCATGAATGCATGGAACTCATACCTGTGGCCAAAGGTAATCCTCAATAAGCCTGATGCTATCACAATGCCAATGCTTATTGCAAACCTCGCAGCAGGATATACAGTAGATTACGGTGTACTGATGATGGGCGTTCTTTTCTGCTCCATCCCTACAATGATCGTATTCTTTGTGCTCCAGAAGCAGTTTGCAGAGGGAATTACAGGATCTGTTAAATAAAAGTAAAATAATATTGTTAAAAATCAAGAAGGCAAATAATATTTATTATTTGCCTTCGTCTTATAAGAGGCTTTGTGTTTAAAACATACATGTATCAAATAATAAATACAGTAGATAGGAGTGTAAAAATATGAGTAATTTTGATTCAAATATCATTAAAAATCCGGAAATATTTGAGCAGAACAGACTTGCGGCTCATTCGGATCATGTGTGCTATAAAAATGAACTGGAGAAAATTAAAGGAAAATCAAGCCTGAGATATGATATGAACGGCTTATGGAAGTTTGCATATGCAAAGAATCAGTCCCTGGCTCCTTGTGGCTTTGAGGCAGCTGACTATGATTGCAAAGGCTGGGATGAAATCAGGGTTCCGGCACATATCCAGATGGAAGGCTATGACGTGCCAATCTATACGAATACCACATATCCGTGGGAGGCTGATGAGTCTATAAAGCCGGGCGAGGTACCTGAGATTTTTAATCCGGTTGCAAGCTATGTGAAGTATTTCACAATTCCTGAGAATATGAAGAACAAGAGGGTGTGTATTTCGTTCCAGGGAGTGGAGAGCGGTTTTGCACTCTGGCTGAATGGACACTATGTCGGCTACAGTGAGGACACATTTGATCCGTCTGATTTCGAGCTGACTGATTATATTGTCGAGGGTGAGAACAAGCTTGCGGTCAGGGTATGGAAATGGACATCAAGCAGCTGGTGTGAGGATCAGGATTTTTACAGATTTTCAGGCATTTTCAGAGATGTATTTTTGTATGCTGTTCCTTGTGCACATGTGGAGGATCTGTCAGTTGTTCCTACACTTAATGATACCTTTGACGAGGGCACACTTAGTGTGTCAATAAAGGCAGATGGTGATGGTATTGCAAGTGTAAAGCTTTATGAGCTGGGCGATTTGTCTGTGGAAAAATATGACAGGGCAAAACTTTTATTGGAAGAGTTTGATATAGAGCTTAGGAATAAGGAAATTTGCGAGGGCTCATGTAATGTGAAAAATCCTCTGTTATGGAGCGCTGAAAAGCCGAATCTGTATGAGGTTAAAATTATAGTTAAAGATACGCATGGAAATGAGACCGAGTTTATCAGCCAGCTGGCAGGCTTCAGAAGATTTGAGATGGTAGACGGACTCATGAAGCTAAACGGTAAGCGTATTGAATTTAAGGGTGTAAACCGCCATGAGTTCAGCTCAATAACAGGCCGTGTGCCAAACCGTGATGAGGTGATAAAGGATATTGTCACAATGAAAAAGAACAATATCAATGCTATAAGAACAAGCCATTATCCTGATGATTCCATGCTCTATAAGCTTTGCGATATTTATGGAATTTATATGATAGCTGAGAACAATCTTGAGAGTCATGGCACATGGGAGGCATATAATAAGGGCTATGTTGACCTTGACTTTGTTGTGCCAAAGGACAAGCCACAGTGGAGAGAAATGATGCTGGACCGTGCCAACTCATGCTATCAGAGGGATAAAAATCATCCGGCAATCCTTATCTGGTCATGCGGCAATGAGTCGTTTGGCGGCAAGACCATATATGAGATGTCACAGCTTTTCAGACAGCTTGATAAGCATCGTCTGGTGCATTATGAGGGAGTGTTTAACGATAGAAGCTACAATGACACAAGTGACATGGAAAGCCAGATGTATACTCCGGCTGCAGGCATTGAAAAATTCCTGGCAGAGCATCCTGAGAAACCGTTTATCTGCTGCGAATATACACATGCAATGGGAAATTCCTGCGGTGCTATGCACAAATATACAGAGCTTACAGACCGCGAGCCTAGATATCAGGGCGGATTTATCTGGGATTATATTGACCAGTCAATCTACAAAAAGGACAGATACGGCAAGTGGTTCCTCACATATGGCGGAGATTTCGGCGACAGGCCTACAGATGGAGATTTCAGCGGAAACGGCATCTGCTACGGCGGAGAGAGAGAGGCTTCTCCAAAGATGCAGGAGGTGAAGTTCAATTATCAGAATATCTCGGTTGATTTTGACAGCGACTACATCTTTACAGTCACAAACAAAAATCTCTTTGTAAATACATCGGTTTTTGATGCTTTTGCCATTCTTCTTGCAGACGGTGAGGAGGTTTACAGGACAAAGCTTCAGATATCTGTTCCACCGATGGATAGGGCAAGCTATGAGGTGCCGGTGACTCTTAAAAATTCCATGATAGATGTGGAAAAAGAGTACTGTATTGTCGTATCATTTGTATTGAAGGAAAACACCATCTGGGAAAAGGCAGGATATGAGATTGCATTCGGACAGCATATGATAAAGAAGCCTGTAAGTGAGTATTCATGCGACAAATCAGTTGAGCTTGTTGTTGGAAACGGAAATATCCTTGTAAGAGGTGAGAACTTTAAGGCACTTTTCTCAAGAATGAATCTGGGAATGGTTTCATATGTATACGGTGGCGTCGAGATGCTTCCAAATACTATCCCACTGCCGAATTTCTGGAGAACACCTACCAACAATGATTCCGGCAACATGATGCCACAGCGCTATGCACAGTGGAAGATTGCCAGCATGTATGTGACCACCAGACAGGATCAGCGCTTTGCAGATACATCACCAAGGGTAGAAAAAAATGATAACAATATCGCCATCACATATACTTATTTCATGCCTACCACACCGCAGAGCTCATGCGAGGTGACATACAGAGTTTTTGGTGATGGAACAATAGAGACAACTCTGTCATATGACCCTGTAAAGGAACTTGGCGATATGCCGGAGTTTGGCATGATGTTCAAGCTGGATGCCGATTATGATACAGTGAAATGGTACGGACTCGGACCACAGGAGACATACGAGGACAGACAGCATGGCGGAAAGTATGGTGTATACGAGAATAAAGTGGCAGACAATGTCGCAGAGTATCTCGTTCCGCAGGAGAGCGGCAACAAGTGCAGAGTAAGATATGCAAAGGTAATGGATAAGAAGGGCAGAGGCATGCTGTTCTTTGGTGATGAGCTTTCGTTCTCGGCACTGCCATATACACCACATGAGCTGGAAAATGCTGCACATCACTTTGAGCTTCCACCTGTACACTATACTGTTGTACGTGTGGCAAAGAAGCAGATGGGTGTAGGCGGAGACGACAGCTGGGGAGCACATACTCATCCAGAGTACCTGCTTGATGCCTCAGAGAAAATGGAATTCACATTCTGTTTCCGTGGAATCTAGCATTTTAAGGTTGTCAGGAATATTATTACGCATTTTGAGAGCAGGGACTACTACTGGGGACTGCTCTCATGGTGTAAATAAACGATATAAGGATAAATGATATAAGAATAAATTATATAAGAATTAAGGAGAATTAAAATGTCAAAATTTATTAAGGGTATGGATTTATCAACCTTGCTAGAGCTGGAACGCTGCGGAGCAAAATACTACCAGGATGGAAAGGAGAAGGATATTCTTGACATCATGAAGGAGCATGATGTTGACACAATCCGTCTTCGTCTGTGGAACGACCCAAAATCAGAGGATGGTGAGCCTTACGGTGCGGGTAACAATGACCTGGCTGAGACTATTGCTATCGGAAAAAAGGTTACAGATGCAGGCTTTGGAGTGCTTTTGAATTTCCACTACAGTGATTTTTGGGCAGATCCGGGAAAGCAGATTAAGCCAAAGGCATGGAAGGATTTTGGTGTGGACGAGCTGGAGCAGGCTGTATATGATTTTACACTTGAAAATCTGACAAAGATTATTGAGGCAGGTGTAAATGTCACAATGATTCAGGTAGGTAATGAGCTTTCAAACGGACTTTTGTGGCCTGAGGGAAAGGTACCTAACTACGATAATATAGCAAAATTTGTGAATGCCGGAATACGTGCCTGCCGCAAGGTAAATGCTGATATTCCGATTATGATTCACCTCGATAATGGTGGAAACAATGAGCTTTATGTCAGATGGTTTACAAACTTCATCGAAAGAGGAGAGGAGTTTGAGTATATCGGATTGTCATACTATCCTTTCTGGCACGGTTCTCTCGATCAGCTTGAGTTCAATATGAACGATATTGCAAAGCGTTTCAATAAAGACCTTATCATAGCTGAGGTATCCATGGGCTTTACAATGGACAGCTACCAGGAGTACGAGAAGCTTGCTGATTCTGAGCGTAAGGGTTATGCGACAAAACCGGAGCTTGTTGAGAAGATAGATTATCCTATGACTATTGAGGGCCAGGCTGACTTTACAAAGGATTTCTTAAACAGAGTGGCAAATGTTGTGGATGACCACGGAAAAGGATTTTTCTGGTGGGAGCCTGCGTGGATTCCTGTACCGGGCTCAGGCTGGGCTACACCTGCTTCGCTTAAGTACATGAATGATCCGGGACCATGCGGCAATGAGTGGGCAAACCAGGCGCTCTTTGACTATGATGGAAATGTGCTGCCGGCACTTGATGTTATTAAGAATTTTAAAAAATAAAATAATAACATATGTAATTTTGTTGCATGATTTGATTTGTTATGTTGCATTTTCAGTCGGATGTATTGCAATGTAAAAATGTGCAGTTATAATAGAGTTATAAAGAAAAAACGAATTATTTTAACTATCAATTTAACGCAAATACAATCAGCAAAGGAGAAGAAAAAATGATACAGCAAAACGTATTAGACAAATTCAAGGAGCTTTTTGGAGCAGATGGGGATATCAGAGTATATTTTGCTCCGGGACGTGTAAATCTGATAGGTGAGCACACTGACTACAATGGAGGACATGTTTTCCCTTGTGCACTTACCATCGGTACATATATGGCAGCAAGAAAGCGCGATGACAGGAAGCTTCGTTTCTACTCTATGAATTTTGACAATCTGGGTGTGGTTGAGTCATCACTTGATGAGTTTACACCTGATCCGGACGGACTTTGGATAAACTATCCAATGGGCGTTATGTGGGCCTTCGAGGGACGCGGAATGAAGCTTGAAAGCGGTCTTGATATTGTTTTATTCGGAAATATTCCAAACGGCTCAGGACTTTCTTCATCAGCATCTCTTGAGGTGGTTACAGGATATATGTTAAAGGATATTTACGGCTTTGACGTGACAAATCAGGATATTGCACTTATCGGTCAGTATTCAGAGAACAACTACAACGGCTGTAATTGCGGTATCATGGATCAGTTTGCATCTGCAATGGGCAAAAAGGACAATGCAATTTTCCTTGACTGCAATACTCTTGATTTTGAGTATGCACCAATCGTTTTGGACGGTGCAAAGATCGTGGTGACAAACAGCATGGTTAAGCACAGCCTTGTAACAAGTGCTTACAATGACAGAAGAAATGAGAGTGCACAGGCTCTTAAGGATTTACAGACAGTATGTGACATCAAGACTCTCGGTGACCTGACAGATGAAGAGTTCGAGGCTCATAAGGATGCGATTAAGGATGAGGTTGCACGTAAGAGAGGCAAGCATGCGGTTTATGAGAACCAGCGTACCATCAAGGCTGTTAAGGCACTGAAGGAAAATGATATTGAGACATTTGGAAAGCTTATGAATGCTTCACATGTATCACTTCGTGATGATTATGAGACATCATGTCCTGAGGTTGACGTACTTGTTGATGAGGCATGGAAGATTCCGGGTGTTATCGGATCACGAATCACAGGCGGCGGCTTTGGAGGCTGCACAGTCAGCATAGTAAAGGACGAGGCTATTGATCAGTTTAAGGCAAACCTGACAAAGGCCTATGAAGAGAAGGTTGGAAAGACACCTGAGTTTTATGTTGTTTCAATCGGAGACGGACCTAGCCGTCTGGCATAAAATCAGCAATATGAAATAACAGTAACGGATAAACAGGTTTTTCCCGACAATGATTAAGGAGCATGACATGATTCAGGAGAGAATATTAGAATTAGTAAAATATGGTCTTACAACAGGACTTGTTGACCCTGCTGATGAGGTATACACAGTAAACAGACTTCTCGAGGTACTCGGAGTGGATGACATCGAGGATGAGACATTTGAAAAAGTAGAGGCTCAGCCTGCATGGACACAGGAAGAGGCAGAGGAGAAGCTTGAGGGTATACTCGAGGATATGATGACATACGCATATGACAATGGCATCATGAAAGAAAACAGTATTGTATACAAGGATCTTTTTGATACAAAGCTGATGGGCTGCCTTGTAAATGCACCAAGCGTGATCAGAGCTCGCTTTAAGGATTTATACGACAATGAGTCTTCGCTTGCGGCAACCGATTATTTTTACAAATTAAGCTGTGACAGCAATTATATCAGAAGACAGCGCATAAAGAAGGATATGAAATGGACCACAGACACAGAGTATGGCACACTTGATGTGACAATCAATCTCTCAAAGCCTGAGAAGGATCCAAAGGCAATTGCTGCCGCTAAAAATGCAAAGCAGAGCGCATATCCAAAGTGCCAGCTTTGTAAGGAAAATGAGGGTTATGCAGGCCGCGTAAACCATCCTGCAAGAGAAAACCACAGAATTATCCCTGTTACAATAAACAACAGCCAGTGGTTTTTCCAGTACTCACCATATGTATACTACAATGAGCACTGTATCGTGTTCAATTCAAAGCATACACCGATGAAAATCGAGCGTGCCACATTTGGAAAGCTGCTTGATTTTGTGACACAGTTTCCACACTATTTTGTAGGCTCAAATGCAGATCTGCCAATCGTTGGAGGCTCTATCTTAAGTCACGACCATTTCCAGGGCGGACACTATACCTTCGCTATGGCAAAGGCTCCGATAGAGAAAAAAATCACATTCAAGGGATACGAGGATGTTGAGGCAGGTATCGTAAAATGGCCTATGTCTGTTATCAGAATCAAGTCGGCAGACAGGGATAAGCTTATTGATCTTGCAGATAAGATTCTTCTTGCATGGAGAGGCTATACAGATGAAGAAGCATTTATTTTTGCAGAGACAGATGGAGAGCCACACAACACTATCACACCTATAGCAAGACGTCGTGACGGAGACTATGAGCTTGACCTTGTGCTCAGAAACAACATCACAACAGAGGAGCATCCGCTTGGCGTATATCATCCGCATGCCCACCTTCATCACATAAAGAAGGAGAATATCGGACTTATCGAGGTAATGGGACTTGCAGTGCTTCCGGCCAGATTAAAAGGTGAGATGGCAGAGCTTAGGGATGCAATCCTTACAGGAAAGGATCTGCATTCGACTGAGACTCTTGCATCACATGCTGACTGGGCTCTTAAGTTTATGTCTAAGTATGATAAGATTGATGAGTCTAATATTGATGGTATCATCAATGAGGAGATTGGACTTGTATTTAAAGAAGTGCTTGAGTGTGCAGGAGTGTACAAGTGCACTGATGAGGGACGTGCAGCGTTCCAGAAATTTATAGATGCGGTAAACTTATAATATATTTTTTATAAAAACTTGCCCCAGCGTCCATGCTGGGGCATTGTTGTATATGGACATAATTCTAACTGCTTCTAAGCTGCTTCGTAAAGCTCAATATATAGTATGTTCGCCGGTGCTTTCATTAGGTTGTGAAATAAATTAATTTTTAAATACACTATTAAATACATCATTGGTAATGACTTTTTTACTAAAGACTTGTAACTTGACTAGATTTTGCTTTCTGCAATTTATGCAGGCAGTGGATGAATGCAGGCACCAGGAAGGCATCTGCGAGAATCCATGCGAGTGGGCTTGCAAAGCAGGCGGCAGAAAAGCCGAATATCGGTACAAATACAAGCCCGATGAGCGAACGCGCAATCATTTCTGCTACTCCTGCAAACATCGCAAAGCCGGAAAAACCCATACCCTGTATGGTGAAACGGACTGTGTTTACCAGAACGAGCGGGATGTAGAAAAATGCATTTATCAGCAGAAACTGATGAGCCTGTGCGACAACCTCTGTTTCGCTTGGTGATACAAACAGGTAAATCAGATAGTTGGCTATAAACAGCAGTGCCACAAAAATCAAAACCGAATAGATCGATCCTATAACTGAGGCTGAAATAAGCCCCTTCTTTACACGTTCAAATTTGGCTGCGCCGACATTTTGTCCACTGTAGGTGGCCATTGTGGAGCCGAGTGCGTCAAATGGACACACCATAAACATTGAAATACGGCTTGCAGCGGTCATTGAGGCAACTGCGATGGAGCCTAAGCCGTTTACGGCAGTCTGCAGTATGACGCTGCCTATAGCGGTTATCGAATACTGAAAGCCCATAGGAAGTCCCATGACCATCAGATTTCTGACATATGAAGAGTCAAGCTCCAAATCATTTCTGCTTACATGCAGCAGAGGTACATTTTTTGCTATGTAAATGATGCACAGCACTCCTGATACACCCTGTGACAGTACGGTTGCAAAAGCCGCTCCAAACACGCCCATGTTAAATACCAGAATGAAAAGTAAATCAAGACCGATATTTAGAACAGCCGCGATTATAAGGAAAATAACAGGTATGACCGAGTTGCCGAGAGATCTCAGATATCCTGACAGCAGATTGTACAGTATTGTGGCAGGAATGCCTGCAAATATGACAATCAGATACTGGTAGGCGAGGTCGTAAATGTCGCCTGGCGTATTCATCCAGGTCAGAATGTGACCACAGAGAAGCACAGTGAGTGCCGTCATGATTATTGCGATAATTACAGAGACAATTCCTGCATTTCCTACATATTTTTTAAGGCCTTTTTCATCCTTGGCACCAAAGCGCTGTGCTATAGGAAGTGAAAAGCCGGCACAAACACCCTGGCAGAAGCCGATGATGAGAAAGCAGATGCTTCCGGTAGAGCCGACTGCGGCTAAGGCCGAAACACTTAGAAAACGACCGACGATTATTGTATCCATAAGGCTGTAAACCTGCTGGAAAAGCATTCCGAGAAGCAACGGAAGGGAAAAGCCCAGAATGAGCCCGGTAGGAGAACCTACAGTGAGATCCTTTGAATTATTTTTAGTCATTATTTATAATCCCCCTTGATTAAAAATAGATAAAAATATATATAAAAAATAGTGATTAAGTGTAATATACAACCTTTACAAACATAAGTAAATGAGGTAAAGTTAAATTGTTAGCATTTTTTTGGGTGCATATTTTAAAGTGAATAAAAACGCTGTTTTTATGTTTGATATCATGTTTTTTTGAGAAAAAAATTGAATAATCAGTAATATGTATGGGCTGACATATAATTAAATTTGGAGGAAAAGAATGAGAGACTGGGAAAATAACATTCGAAGGGTTGTACCTTATACACCGGGAGAACAGCCAAAGAATACATGTGTTATTAAGTTAAATACAAATGAGAATCCATATCCGCCAGCGCTGGGAGTGAAGGAGGTTTTAAGTAATTTCAATACAGATGATTTAAGACTGTATCCTGACCCAAGGGTTGATAAGCTGGTAAATGCAATTGCGGATTTCTATAAGATAGACAGCTCGAAGGTGTTTGTCGGAGTTGGCTCTGATGATGTACTTGCCATGATTTTCATGACATTTTTCAATTCGAAAAAACCTATATTGTTTCCTGATATTACCTATTCATTTTATGATGTGTGGGCAGATATGCTTCGAATCCCTTATGAGCAGCTTCCATTGTCTGATGATTTTTCAATAGTACCGTCAGATTACTATAAGGCAAACGGCGGAGTCGTATTTCCAAACCCTAATGCCCCGACAGGAAAGCTCATGCCTCTTGATGAGATAGAGGATATAATAAAGCATAATCAGGATGTAATTGTCGTAGTAGATGAGGCATATGTGGATTTTGGCGGGGAGAGTGCGCTTCCACTCATTGACAAATATGATAATGTCATCGTGGTACAGACATTCTCGAAATCACGCGCGCTGGCAGGCTCAAGAGTTGGTTTTGCCATGGCAAGTCCTGTGCTTATCAAGTATCTGAATGATGTGAAATATTCGTTCAATTCATATACAATGGACAGAATCACAATCGAAGCAGCTACAGCAGCGGTAAAAGACAGAGCATACTTTGAAGAGACCACAGCAAAGGTTATAAAGACACGTGAGTGGACAAAGAAAGAGCTTAAGAGACTTGGCTTTACATTCTGTGACTCAAAGAGCAACTTTATATTTGCAAAGCCTGCAAATGTTTCTGCAACAAAGCTTTTTGAGGACCTTAAGGCAGACAATATATTTGTCAGACATTTTAGCTCACCTGAGCGAATCAACGACTATCTGCGCATATCCATAGGAACTGATGAGCAGATGCATACACTAATTAAATTTTTGGAGAATTATTCATGTTAAAAAAATATATTTACATCTTTTTAATTTCAATGGTACCACTTATTGAGCTCAGAGGAGCAGTGCCGGTTTCGCAGGTGATGGGCCTGCCGATAGTGCCATCATTTATAGTTTGTATCATTGCAAATATGCTTCCGGTACCAATTATTTATCTTTTTGCAAGAAAGGTGCTCATCTGGGGAGCAGACAAACCAATTATTGGAAAGTTCTTCAGCTTCTGCCTTGAAAAAGGAGAGAAGGGCGGCAAGAAGCTTCAGGCAAAAGCCGGAAGAGGTCTGTTTGTTGCACTTTTACTTTTCGTAGGTATCCCACTTCCGGGAACAGGTGCATGGACAGGAACACTTGCTGCAAGTATCCTTGATATGGATTTCAAGTCAACAGTTGCCGCTGTCATGCTTGGAGTACTGCTTGCCGGCATGATTATGATGATAGTAAGTCTGGCGGGCGTGTCTATATTCCTGTAGAATTTATGGGGAGCTTTCTTCGTCCTTTGTTAAACAGTACAAATCCGACCACCAGTGAAACAATTGTAACAGCAATCACAATCACAAAGACCACTACACTATTACCGGGATCAGGGAAAAATCCTGAAAGTGTGCCCCAAAGATTGAAAAGCAGATGGAGCCCCATAGAGTAGTAAATAGAGCCACCGCGTTCGCACACATATCCGAGCACTATGCCAAGTGCAAAGGCATATATGCCCTGAATCCAGTTGAGATGGAACAGTCCGAAAAGTGCAGCCTGCATCAGATTGGCAAGAGCAAATGGCAAAGTCTTTCTGGCACAGCGCATGGTTACACCGCGGAATATAAGCTCCTCACAGATTGGCGCCAGTATTACAGAATAAAGTACTGTCACAAAGGTGGTATCTGTGATGCCTGATGTCTCAAAAAGCTCGTTGTACTGCTGCAGCCAGTCGGGACGGATGTAGCCGGTTAAGTTAGCGATGAAATTGGCAGCAAACTGTGTACCCGGCACGAGTATGACGATTGCCACTAGCATCATGGGATTGAAGGTTTTCTTAGGGGATGGAAGAAAATTACCTTCGTATCTGGCATAGTACCACATGCCAAAAATCGCAATGGTAATGAGTGCATAGATGACCATAATCATCATGTTAAAATTTACAGATGTAAATGTCTTTTCAAGGCGGTCCGATACGTTTGCAGACGGAAAAGCAAGTTTTCCGACAAAACCCTGTCCAAACATTCCCATGCCCATCATAAAGAATAAGGCGATAGTCTGAATTGCCTCAACTGCAAGCAGTGGGACAAATGTGTAAAAGAAATATCCTACTTTTTTCATTTTCAATTTACTCCATTCTGATTTATTAGGCGATAGTAACATTAGTATAACATATCATAATTTAATTGCAAGAAAGCTGTTTACTTTAAAACTTTAATATGTTAAAATTAAAAGTAAATAAATCGCATGAAAAAGGAGAACACGATGAGCAAGAATCTAAAAACAGAAGCAGTAGACCATTTGTTTGATGCTATTTTGTGTCTCAAGGATAGAGCAGAGTGTTATACATTTTTTGAGGATGTTTGTACTGTAAATGAGCTTTTTTCTCTATCACAGAGATTTGAAGTGGCAAAGATGCTTAGAGAGCAGAAGACATATCTTGATATAGCAGAAAAGACCGGGGCTTCCACAGCCACAATCAGCCGTGTGAACAGATCATTAAACTACGGCAACGATGGATATGATATGGTTTTTTCACGCATGGAGGATGGCTCTGACAAAGAGGATTAGTTTATCATAGGGGGAAAGAAAAACAGGCTCATTAATTTGAGCCTGTTTTTTTCCTTTCCTTTCCTGAATGTGTATTTTCATGGGAAGAAGCCTCTTTTTCTTCATTTAGATTGTCAATCATGCGCTCAATCAGCATTTTCTTGATGTAGACATCAAAGCTCAGCATGCAGATAAAGCTGAATGTGTGAAGAAATTTCTGATCCTCATCAGGAAAATCCTCAAATGTTTCACCGGCAATCTTGTATTTCTTGCCGAGATCCTTTAGGAGCTTCTGCGATTCCTCCGCCTCTAAGCTGAAAACCTCAGTATAGACATCCTGCATCGTAAATCCGTCATCATTGCCGAAATACTTCTCGGTAAGCGGATTAAGAATCGAGCGTATATCGTTGATGCTCAATATATTTTTGAAATAATATATAAAAAGCAGTGTGAGCACATGCTCCTTAGAATACTTTTTCTTGTCCGGAGAAGGGAGCAGATTGTTTTTTGCATAGTTGTTTATCATTGTCTTGGTAAGGATTTTGTCGCTTTCATAGCGCTTTGATGCAGCGAGCTGCTCGTCCATGAAGGTTGTGACCTGATCCATGTACAGATCAATATTTGGTATATCCTCCGGCTTTATGTAATCTATTGATTTAAGCTGTTTTAATAATTCTGATAAAAATTCTTTAACGTCATTCTCCATATCATCACCTCAGGCTTTTATTATATAGTATTGAAAACTATATGACAAGTTTTTTTTGAATTTTCTCATATTGGGTTGTGCAAAACATATGTTTGTGGTATGCTGTAGATAAATTATTTTTGTATTTATGGTTTGTGTGCCTGTAATAAGACTGGAGAATTGAGAGGAAAACAGATGAACTTAGATATGTTGAATGAACAGCAAAGGGAGGCCGTTTTGACCACAGAGGGACCGCTTCTTATTTTAGCGGGGGCAGGCAGTGGCAAGACCAGGGTTCTTACATACAGGACTGCCTACCTGATAGATGAGTGTGGCGTCAATCCTTACAATATCATGGCAATCACCTTTACAAACAAGGCTGCGGGAGAGATGCGTGAGCGAATTGATGATATGGTGGGCTATGGTTCGGAAAGCATATGGGTTTCTACATTCCATTCGACATGTGTGCGTATACTGCGCAGGTATATTGACAGGCTGGGATATGACACGAACTTTACCATATATGATGCTGACGACCAGAAGGCTCTGATGAAGGACATCTGCAAGCGTCTTGAGATAGATACCAAGATGTATAAGGAAAAGATGTTTTTAAATGTCATTTCATCTGCAAAGGATGAGATGATTGATCCGATAGAGTTTGAAAACCGCTTCACAGGTGACTTCGTGAAGCGCAAGCAGGCACTTGTATACAAGGAGTATCAGAATGCCCTAAAGCAGAATAACGCACTCGATTTTGATGATTTGCTTGTGAAGACAGTAGAGCTTTTTAAGCTGGATAAAGAGGTGCTGGATTACTATCAGGAGCGCTTCAGATATATCATGGTGGATGAGTATCAGGACACAAATACTGTGCAGTTTGAGCTTATCAGGCTTCTTGCCATGAAGTATAAGAATCTGTGTGTGGTGGGTGATGATGATCAGTCCATTTACAAGTTCAGAGGTGCCAATATCTACAATATCTTAAACTTTGAGAAGCATTTTGAAGATGCAAAGGTCATAAAGCTTGAGCAGAATTACAGGTCTACACAGAATATCCTAGATGCCGCCAATAGCGTCATTTCCAACAACGTGGGTAGAAAGGACAAGCGCCTTTGGACTGACAACGGAGCCGGAGACAGGATTACATTTGAACAGCTTGAGAGTGGCTTCGAGGAAGCGGATTATGTGGCGCGTTCGATAGCGAGACTCGTGAGAAAGGGTGAGGCGCGCTATAAGGACTGTGCTGTGCTTTACCGAACCAACGCACAATCGCGTCTTTTCGAGGAGAAATTTATTGCTGCCAACATCCCATACAAGATTGTCGGCGGCGTGAATTTCTATGCCAGAAAAGAGATAAAGGATATCCTTGCATATTTAAAGACTATTGACAATGGCCATGATGACCTTGCGGTAAAGCGAATAATAAATGTGCCAAAGCGCGGCATCGGAGCTACGAGCATCAATAAGGTGACGGACTATGCTCTTGAGAAGGGGATAGATTTCTATACGGCACTGCGCTATGTCGATGAGGTGCCGGGAATGGCGAGGTCGGCAGGCAAGATAAAACCGTTTGTGATGTTTATACAGTCACTTCGTGCGAGAGCCGAGATGGATTCGGTTTCGCAGCTCATACAGGCAATAATCGATGAGACCGGCTATGTCGATGAGCTGAAGGCTGAGGGCACGGATGAAGCAGAGCAGCGTATTGAGAATATTGATGAGCTTATAAACAAGGCTGTTGATTACGAGCAAGGGGAGGAGAATCCTACTCTCAGTGGCTTTTTGGAGGAAGTGGCACTTGTAGCCGATATAGACGGTCTTGACGAAAACAGCGACTATGTGGTTCTTATGACTCTGCACAGTGCTAAGGGACTTGAGTTTCCGAATGTGTATCTGGCGGGTATGGAGGATGGTCTTTTCCCAAGCTATATGTCAATCACTAGTGATGATGCGACAAGCGAGATAGAGGAGGAAAGGCGTCTTGCTTATGTTGGCATCACGAGAGCCAAGGAGCATCTTACCATCACATCTGCACGCATGCGCATGGTGCGTGGAGAGACACAGTTCAACAAGGTATCGCGATTTGTGAAGGAGATTCCGCGTGAGCTTATGGCAGGCGAGGTTTATGAGCCAAAGCGCCGTGATGATGACCTTGAAAGAAATTCACAGAGCACCTACAGAAAGGCTAAGGAGGCCTTCAAAAAGACACCTACATACGGCATAGAGTATGCGACCACCTTTAATACACAGCGTACAAGGACACCTGTCTACACGCCTGTGAGCAATCAGAAGTCATTTGCCAGTGCCAATACCACCGGAGGCCTTTCATATAAGGTAGGGGACAGGGTATCTCACATCAAGTTTGGCGCGGGAGAGGTCATGGCAATTGTAGAAGGCGGCAGGGATTATGAGGTCACTGTGGATTTTGACAAGGCCGGTACCAAAAAGATGTTTGCTTCATTTGCCAAATTGAAAAAAATTGACTAAAATTATTGTAATTTTTATAGGAAAATTGGATATAATATGCTATAATGGATTTAACAAATAGCATTTGACAATTACTTTTGGAAAAGGAGCGGATTGAATTATGAGTAAAGTTGAAGAATTATTAAAGGACAACAAGCTTGCAGAGAAGCTCAGCATGGCAAAGCTTAATGACCTTCTCAAAAAAGAAGAGGAAGACAAGAAGCCTTCCAAGGCTGTTATCATATTTGCCATCATTGGTGTATTAGTTGCAGTTGCAGCAGCGGCATATGGTATCTACAGATTTTTCACACCGGATTATTTAGATGATTTCGATGATGAGTATGATGATGAATTCGATGATGATTTCTTCGAGGATGAAGACGATGATGATGCTGAAGAGGAAAAAGAGGCACCAAAGACTAAAGAAGAGAAATAATCGTTTTTAGATAATGGGGGCTACATATGTAGTCCTCATTTTTCTTTATGTGTGAAGCAAGGCATTTGCAGTCAGGCATACAAAGGAATAATAAAGTATAAAGAGAGATAAGAATTACATGAAAAAAGGATTTAGAGGAACAGGAACCGTAGAAAGAGTAGACTTCCCAAACAAGGGAATAGCCGTTACAGATGATGGCGACAGAGTAATTGTGAAAAATACCATTCCGGGACAGAAGGTGGAATTTGTTGTAAATAAAGTAAAGCATCAAAGGGCAGAGGGCAGACTCATGGAGGTAATTGAGAAATCGCCTCTGGAGACAGAAGAGCCATGCCCTCACTTTGGAATGTGCGGGGGCTGTACATATCAGACAGTGCCTTACGAAAAGCAGCTTGATATGAAGCTTACCCAGGTGAAAAAGCTCATTTCGGATGCCATTGGCACTGAAAAAGAGTCAGGATATGAGTTTATAGGGATACATGGAAGTCCGAAAAAGAGTGAATACAGAAACAAGATGGAATTTTCCTTCGGTGATGAGTATAAGGATGGCCCTCTTGCGCTTGGCATGCACAAAAGAGGAAGCTTTTATGACCTTGTGACAGTATCGGACTGTCAGATAGTGGATGAGGATTTCAGGACAATATTAAAGGCAACACTTGATTATTTTTCAAAAAACAATATCCCATATTTCCACAGAGCATCACACAAGGGCTATCTGCGGCATCTACTTGTCAGAAAGGCAACAAAAACCGGTGAAATCATAGTCGACCTTGTCACCACCACACAGACAGAGGGCTTCAACGAGGAGGAGCTGCTAGCAGGCTTTAGATATGCGCTTTTGACCAGGTACTATGACGGCAGCTTTAAGGGCGTTTTACACACAAAAAATGACAGCGTGGCAGATGTGGTCAAAAACGAGGGCACAGAGGTGCTCTACGGAGATTCATATTTCTACGAGGAGCTCTTAGGTCTGAAATTCAAAACCACACCATTCTCATTTTTCCAGACCAACTCACTCGGAGCGGAGGTGCTCTATGAGACAGCGAGAGAGTTTATCCTGGGAGATGACAAGGATTCGCTAAACGGTAAAACAGTCTACGATCTCTACAGCGGAACCGGCACCATCGCGCAGCTTATGGCACCGGTGTGTAAGGAAGTAGTAGGTGTCGAAATAGTTGAGGAGGCAGTTTGCGCAGCAAAGGAAAATGCAGCTCTTAATGGTCTTGATAACTGTAAATTTATCGCAGGTGATGTCCTCAAGGTGCTTGATGAAATAGAGGAAAAACCTGATTATATAATTCTTGATCCACCACGAGACGGTATCCATCCGAAGGCTATCGGGAAAATCATAGAGTATGGTGTTGAGAATATGGTTTATATTTCATGTAAACCGACAAGCCTGGCAAGGGATTTGCAGATATTTATGGGCAGAGGGTATAGAGTGGAGAAGATATGCTGCGTGGATATGTTTCCGAATACTTATCATGTGGAGACGGTATGTCTTTTGTCCAAACTTCATGAAGCGAAGCATCATGTGAATGTGAGACATGACATGGACGAGATGGATTTAACGGCGGCTGAGAGGCGCTAAAGGTCCAGGGGACCTTTGCCCAGCGCGGACCGAAGCGGAGCGTAGACAGGCTACTTATGAGGAGATAAAGAAAAATCACAAAGAGGAGTGAATTACATGATGTATAATCCACAACTTGATACATTTATCTGCGTTGTA
>ENA-UOJJ01000182-UOJJ01000182.1-human-gut-metagenome-genome-assembly--contig:-CS66-NODE-182-length-113384-cov-11.741117_pt1 | contig 113384 bp, 120 predicted proteins | sample MGYA00242343_ERZ723890 | MGnify/ENA metagenome assembly ERZ723890
TCTGTTGTTGTAACTGTTGGCTTTACTACAGCCTGTGTAGTTGTTTCTGTTGTTGCCTCTGTTGTTGTAACTGTTGGCTTTACTACAGCCTGTGTAGTTGTTTCTGTTGTTGTATATGTAGGTTTTGTCACTGTCTGAGTAGTAGACTCAGTTGTTGTGCATATAGGCTTAATTACTATTTGTGTAGTATATTCAAAGCAATTTTTAGTTGTTGTTTCTGTCGGTTTATTAAAATTACAGTTTTTAGTTGTCGTTTCTGTTGGTTTATTATTATTACAGTTTTTAGTTGTAACCTCAGTAGGCTTAATAACATTACAAGAATTATTATATGTTCCCTGAACTTTAATTATTCCATTATCAAAATATGTTTCAATGTTTAAACTGTTTGCCTTATCTTCTGCAAAAGCTGTTGTTGACATTGACATCACAATTAATGCCGTTGTTAATAAAAACTTTTTCATATTTGTTACTCTCCTTTTACTTTTTTTCGGCGCCTAAGTTAATTATAGTGTAATATTTGTAACAATTAAATGCAAAATATATGGTATAAGTGTTAAAAAATGCTTGCAAATATGGGAGTTTTCCTATAAAATAGAAAAGATGGAAAGAAATATATGAGTTTAAATAGAAAGGGATTTGTATTATGGCTAAACCTGATATTAATTTGATAAATAAAAGAAGAATTTTTGGTATAATATCTCACCCCGACGCAGGTAAAACAACATTAACGGAAAAGCTTTTGCTTCATGGCGGCGCAATTCATGAGGCAGGTGCGGTTAAAGCCAGAAGAGGACGCTCTGCAAAATCTGACTGGATGGAAATTGAAAAGCAAAGAGGTATTTCTGTTACATCATCAGTTATGCAGTTTGAATATAATGACAAAATTGTTTCAATTATGGATACTCCGGGTCATAATGACTTTGGAGAAGATACCTACAGAATACTTACATCTGTTGACTCAGCAGTTATGGTAATTGATGCTGCTAAGGGTGTTGAAGCACAGACAAGAAAACTTTTCAAAGTTTGCAGTATGAGAGGTATACCTATTTTTACATTTATGAATAAGCTTGACAGAGATGCTATGGAGCCTTTGGCTTTGCTTGAAGAGCTTGAAAATGCTTTAGGATTACCCTCCGTTGCCGTTACATGGCCTATAGGAAACGGTGCATATTTCGAGGGTATATATGACAGACTTGAAAATAAGATATATTTATATAAAGAAAATAAAACTATTGAATTATCAGATGAAGGCGTATATGACAAACAGCTTGATAATATCTTATTTCATGAAAATTTACAGAATTTAAGAGATGAAGTTGAACTTTTAGACGGTGCAGGAAATGAATTTGATATGGAACTTATATCAAAAGGAAAGCTTTCCCCTGTGTTTTTTGGTACTGCCTTAGCAGATTTTGGTGTAACAAATTTCTTGGAGCACTTCCTTGATATGTCTCCTGCTCCGGGAGCAAGAAAAACTATTGATGGCGAGGTACAGCCAACTGACGAATTTTTCTCAGGCTTTATATTTAAAATTCAGGCAAATATGAATCCTGCACATAGGGACAGACTGGCTTTCTTTAGAATTTGTTCAGGTACATTTGAAAGAGGTATGGATGTTACACTTTCAAGAAACGGCAAGAAAATGAAACTTAATCAGTCAACTCAGCTAATGGCAAATGAAAGAGAAACTGTTGATACGGCTATTGCAGGTGATATAATAGGTATTTATGATACCGGTAATTACCAGATTGGTGATACTCTTACAAACTGCAAAGACAAGCTTTTCTTTGAACCTTTGCCTACTTTCCCACCTGAGCTTTTTATGAAAGTAAGACCTATAGATACAATGAAAGCTAAACAATTTCAAAAAGGTGTTGACCAGCTTGCACAGGAAGGTGCAATTCAGATTTATAAAACTGAATATAATGACGTTGTTTTAGGAGCTGTCGGTGCTTTACAGTTTGAGGTTTTTGAATACAGATTAAAAAATGAGTATAATTCAGAAATCAGAATGGAGCCAATGAGCTATAGTGTAGCAAGATGGATTAAAGGCAAGACAATTGATGAAATTAAAGAACTCACTAATTCAAGATGCACTCTTGTATTTGACCACTTTGACAGACCTATTCTCCTTTTTGCAAATGAATATGCTTTAAATACCTTTGCAGAAAGAAATGAAGATGTTGAATTAATTGAAGCACTTGCTGTTGATGATGATTTTTAAAAAAATATACCCCCTTGGAAAACCTGTATTCCAAGGGGGTATAACTTATCTGTAAATCAGCATAATTTAAACCTAATAATTCCTTCCCTGTTATATAACATTTATTCCCCAACATATTAGAATACCTTCTATATCTCTTAGGTATGTTAATATTACTGTAAAATCCTTATTAAAAAGTCAATTTATTCACCGCTTACAAACTTATAATATGATTTCAGCTTATTGGCCGCAAGATAATGTACACTATCCTTACTATATCCACCGCCGGCAAGTCTTTTGCCTGCCTTCTTATTCATTAAAAGTTCAATACCGTCATCAATATTATCTATAGCATAAATATGGAAATCTCCTGCCTTAACAGCAGCAACTACTTCATCTTTAAGCACCAAATCCTTAACATTACTTGAAGGTATTATACAGCCCTGTGAACCTGTAAGTCCTCTTTCATTACATACATCAAAAAATCCCTCAATCTTATAGGTAACACCGCCTATAGGCTGAATATCTCCCTTTTGATTCATACTGCCTGTTACTGCTAACTGCTGATTAATAGGACAGCCGCTAAGACTTGAGATAATTGCATATGTTTCAGTTGAGGATGCACTGTCACCGTCAACTCCATTATAGCTCTGTTCAAAGCAAACTCTACAGCTTAATGTAAGAGGATATTTCTGCGCATACTTACCGCCTAAATAACCAATAAGTACCTGCATACCTTTATCATGAATAGAACCGCTCATTTCAGCCTCTTTTTCAATATTTACAATACCCGCCTTGCCTGTATATGTGCTGGCAGTTATTCTCGTAGGCATACCAAAGGTATAATCACCCATTTCCATTACGCAAAGACCGTTTATCTGACCAACTGCTTCACCTTCTGTATCAATCATAATTTCATTATCAGAAATCATTTTGCTGTATTTTTTAGCATATATATTTACTCTTTCCATACGCTTATTTACAGCTTTTATAATGTATTCATCAGTAATACTTTCAGCATTTTCAAGTCTTGCCCATGCATCAGCCTCAGATAAAACATCACATATCAAACCAAATCTTGTAGTCAGCTTATCCTGTCTTTCAGCTATTCTTACAGAATGCTCCAAAAGCTCACACATAGCCTTTTTCTCAATTGGAAGTAAATCATTTTTAATGCAATAGCCTTTAACAAAACCAAGCATAGCATTTATATTTTCTTCCGAAAAATCCATTTCATAATCAAATAAAGCACATATTTTAAATAACTTAGAAAAGTCATCATCATATTCCTTTAAAAGTTCATAATGATACATTGAACCTACAATAATAACCTTTACATTAATTTCAGCAGCTTCAGGCTGAATACCCGCAACAGTAATTCCACCAAACTGGTATTCCTTTAAAGGTTCAATAGTAACTTTGTTAGTTATCAAAGCTCTCTTCAAGGTATCCCACGCAAAAGCATTTGTAAGTAAATCTGATGCATGAAAAATAAGATAACCTCCATTTGCCTTATGTAAAAGACCGGCTTTAATCTTCATAAAATCAGTGGTTAGATTTCCGTTTTCATTTTCATATTCAACCTCACCAACCAAGTTTGCATAGGTAGGATTATAGTCAACTATAACAGGTGCACCATTAAGCTTACTGTTATCTACAATTAAATTAACACTGTATTTTTCCAGCACTTCCTTAGTATTCTTTTTTAAATTCCAAGGCATCATTGCAGATAAAGGATCATCATTTCCGTCGTCATCATCATCAATAAATAAATCAATATTATCAAGTATGTCCTCTTTAACCTTCAACAAATACTGACTAACATTATCATTTTCAATATATTTATTTTGTATGGGACTTAAATAGTGTCCAATAGTAAACAAACCTATATTGTAATCCATATTTTCAATTTCAGTGTTAGCTCTTTTGTCAAGTTCACGAATTTGTTTCATAGCCGAACTTGCCAATTCATGTACATCATCTGAGCCTTCATTAATTTCTTCCTTTTCCTCCTCAGACAATTCTTCATATTCTTCTTCATTTATAGTTTTACCGTCTATAATAGGAAGAAAATAAATTCCTCCATTACCGCTTGTTTTTACCCCAAAATTAAACTTTTTGGCAGACTCCGTAAGCTCCTTTAAAACCTCATCCTTTTTCTTTTGATAGCTTTTTACTATTCTTTCCTTGTCATCACTATGCTCAATTGATGAAAATGCTTTTGGTATTTCAATACTTAACTGATTAATAAGCTCTTCCATATCTGCTTTAAATTCCTTACCCTGACCTGCTTTTAATTTAAGAAGTCTGGGGGCTCCCGGTTTATCAAAATCCAAAACATAACACATATCATCAGGAGTTTTCTCCTTGATTGCAATATCTCTTGCAAATTTTTCTGCAAATGTTGTTTTACCGCTTGCAGATAAACCTGCTAAGTAAATATTATATCCCTTGCTTTTTACATTAAGTCCAAATTCCAAAGCTTCTGCACCGCTTGGCTGACCAATTAAATGGTTGGTATACCTACTTTCATCAATAGCAATGTCTTTATTTCTGCAAAATTTTTTTAATTCCTTATAATCCAACTCTCTAATCATATAAAACCTCCTCTAGCCTATTATTTCACTTTCAGGAATAAAATACTTCCACATTATATAGGCATCTTCTTTATTATCCTCATAATATTCAGGACGTATACCTTCAAGTTTAAAACCGTTTTTTCTGTACAGCTCCAAGGCAGGCACATTGCTTTTTCTTACTTCAAGGGTAAGCCCAATCATTTCTTTTTTCTCAGCTATTTCAATCAGCTTATTTACAATAATATTTCCAATACCTTTACGTCTGTAATCCTTATGTACTGCTATATTGGTAATGTGTCCCTCATTTACAACATGCCACATACCTCCGTAGCCCATAACCTTTTCATTTTCAACGGCAACAACATAAATAGCAAGATTATTGCTTAATTCCTTTTCTACAGATGCTCTGCTCCATGGAATTGCAAAGCTGTCCTTTTCGATTTCCATTATTCCGTCAATATGACTTTTATTCATTAATTCTATTTGCATTTTTTTCTTCCAATTCTCTTTCTGCCTGTGATTTTCTCAAATAAATAATTTCAAAATCATTAGGCGCAACAGCATCTTCTGTTCTTGATAAAGCAAGAGCGCCTATACAAGCAGCTCTCTGCATATTTGCACACTGAGGTGCAAACTTAAAGCTTGTATTAAATTCAGAAATTCTGTCCTTAAATACAGGAACACCGTCACCTAAAAATACGGCATTTTCATCAATTTCAATCACCTTATTAAGAAGCTCATTAATATCGCATGCCATATACTCACTAAGTTTTTCAAAGCCGTTAATATTAGTGTAAATTGCTGAATAAACCTGATTTCTCCTTGCATCCATAATAGGCACTATCAGCTTATTACATTCAGACAAATTATAAGCAAGACCATCAAGAGTAGGTACAGGTATTATTTTTTTATCAAGTCCATGAGCAAGTCCCTTTGCAGTAGCCGCTCCTATTCTAAGCCCTGTAAAGCTGCCGGGACCGCTTGCACAGGCAATATAATCCACTGTTGATAAATCAAGCTCAATCATATTTTTAAGCTGTTCAATCATAGGCATTATAGTCTGTGAATGAGTTTTTTTATAATTAGTAGTAAATTCAGCTATTGTCTTTTCATTATCAACTAAAGCCACACTTGCTGCAAGTCCTGTTGTATCTAATGCTAATATTTTCATTTATATAACCTCTATTTTCCTATAATTTACATCATCTATTTTTAAATTCTTGCTTATTTCTATCCACTTAACATTATCGGGCAATACCTCTGTAATAAGCTCTGCCCATTCTATAAGACATACACCGTCACCAAAGAAATACTCATCACAGCCAATGTCATACATTTCATCAGGATCCCCAATTCTGTAAACATCAAAGTGATAGAAAGGTATTCTGCCTGAAGTATATTCATTTACAATGGTAAATGTAGGGCTTGTAATATGGTCACTTATGCCTAAGCCTTCGGCAAAGCCCTTTGTAAATACAGTTTTGCCAACGCCTAAATCCCCTTTAAGACAGTATATTTCCCCTGTCTTGGCTGCTTTACCCATTTCAATACCCAATTTTTTTGTTTCTTCCTCTGAATGTACCTCTATAATCATAGTATATTAAGCTCCTTATTTTGGTATTATGATTATAACACATTTTATAAATCAATGCAATAAAAAGGGACAGCCCTTTGACTGTCCCAAAAATTCAATATGAATTGAAACTTTATATTGTGTTTATCGATTATATGTTACTCCCGTACCATTACATACCGTGCAAACCTTTTTACCTGAACCTCCGCAGCTTGGACACACTCCTTCTGATACATGCCCTCCCAGACCTATGCTTGCTGATATTGCAACACCTGAACCATGACAATAACTACAGGTAACACTTCCGCTGCCGTGACATATTACACAAGTTTGTGAACTTGGAACAGATGTATCATTATTTGCTAAACCTGAGTTAACAGACGGAGAACTTCCTGTTTGTGAACTGTAAGAATTAATGAGTCTGACATTACTTCCGTCGGTATTCATAACATACATATTTGCACTTTTATATCCCAAAGTCTTATGACTTAAAGCACCATATATTGCTCCTGAATACTGATCTGCCTTGGCTACCAGTTTAGAATTAACATCCCCACTCCAGAATACAACCGTATTTAAATCATTGGTCAAATAGTTATATTTTTCTGAAGAATTTGATGCAATAAGAGTCTGTTCATCACCGTTTTTCTTATTTATTCTTGTAATGCTACTGTTTTCTCCCTTATAATCCCAGCCGTCATTTATTCCGTCAGCTCTCATATCAAAAGAATGTTTTTCATTATATTCTTTTTCTGAAAGCTTTTTATATTTTCCGTTGCTTGTATAAATTATATAATAGGTATTATCATACATTCTCTCACCGCTTGAGGATCTGCCTATATATATGGAATCTGTAACATATATATTTTCCTTATCTACAAGATGATTAACCGTTGAACCGCTTAATGTAAGAACCTTTGATGTCTTGCCATTGCTTAAGCTTAAAGAATTTATAGCAAGTTTATCATAGTTTGTTATAAAATAAAGTCTGCCGTCTCCTGCTGTAAGCAATTTTGCAGTAGCTTTTGAGTTCTCATAGGAATATAACATAGAAGATGAATTATTACTTAAATCCATATGATATATCTGACAGTTTCCATCACAGGATCCGCTTATATACATAAATCCGTTATATATTAAAAAGCTGTTTATTGAAGATAGCTTGCTGAATAAAATTTCAATTCTTCCCGTTATTAAATCAATACTGCATATTTTATTGTCATTTTCATTGAGATAATATATTTTATTTCCTGTTACAACTATACCCGAGGGTGCACCTCCTGAATTGTATTCAACAGTATTACTTCCGTCATAGGCATATATTGTTGGTTGATAAATAAACGAATAATATACTGTACCATTGTCTATGTAAGCACAGCAGGCAGAAGGATATGCAACCTGAGTATTATAGCTTGTGCTGTTCATATTGGTAAGATTATTTTTAAACACCTTTTCGTTTGTACTTTCCACATAAGCAGGTATAGTAACTTTTTCATTTGTTGGCTCATTTACAGTTGCGGTTATACTATTATTGATACTTTCTTTGGAGTTGCTGCTTGCTCCTGATATTTTAACTGTTTTTATTTCATTATCCCACTCAACAGAACATTCAAAAGCTTCTGCTATTGCTCTTGCAGGAATCATAGTTCTTTCGTTAATTATCATAGGAGCAACATCAAGAGTTGTATCTTTTGCTGTTCCTCCTATTGTTCCCGAAGTCATTACTGTTGAATCAACAGTCATCAAAACTGCCGTATCATCTTTAAAAGCCATAATTTGCTTAGTTTCTGCATCCCATTCAACATCTGCTCCCAAGGCTTCAAAAATTGCCCTTAAAGGAACAAGAGTTCTTCCTTCAACAATTACAGGAGGCTGATCAAATAAAATTTTATTTCCGTTATAAGTAACCGAAATATCATTTGAACCGCCTAGAGCGAACACAAAGTTTAAATTTAACATTCCCAAAATCATAAAAACAGCCAAAAACAAAGAAATTATTTTACGCATAAACCATTCCTCCTTACATTAATATACTCACTTCAAAGTTCTATGTTCTTATATACCCTATCCTTATCCTCCTGATTTATACCCAAATACCTTTTCGTAATATTAAAGGAGCAATGGTTATAAATATTCATAAGGAGAACGGGCTGTACACCCTTTTTCCAAGCATGATAGCCAAATGTTTTCCTAAGGGAATGACAGCTTATATTATAGTCAAGTCCCACATTTAACCCTGCTTTATTTATTATTTCAAAGGCTCTGTATCTTGTAATATGACCGCCTTTTCTGCTTGGAAAAAGATATTCGCTGTTTATGCCTACCTCTTTTATATAGAGCTTTACAGCATTCTTAATCTGATTATTAATAAAAATCACTGATTTTTTACTTGTTTTCTTTTCCTTTAGCTCAATATGCTTTTTTATGGTGCTATTATCGTTCTCCAATATATTTTCCCATTTAAGACTAATAACATCGCATATTCTAAGTGCCGAATTAAGACAAACAGTTATAAGCATATAATCTCTATATTCACCTCTTTCTAAAAAATATTCCTTTAACTTCCTGACATCCGCATACTCTCTTATTGGTTGTGTTGTACTCATTAATTTTCCTCCTTTTAATACTGAATTTAACATTTTAAATAATAATGTGTTGTTCGTTTTTAAGCAAATCAGCTTAAACATTTATGTTGACAGATTTATTATCTTTTAGTATAATTTAATAGAAAGTAAATAAATTTATCTGAAATATGCATATTTTCTTATTTTTTTGCACATTATTAATTTAACATTATTATTTAAAATGTTGTGTTACAAAGTGCGACATTAACAAAATTATTCATAAAAAAATTACCTGTAGCATTAATGCTGCAGGTAATTTTTTATTATTATATATTTAATTTTATATCAAATCAGTCTTTCATTTCAATATGAACAGGCTTTAAATCCCAAATTTCATCAGCATATTCCTTAATAGTTCTGTCAGATGAGAACTTACCGCTGTGAGCTGTGTTTAAAATAACCATCTTAGCCCACTTTTCCTTATCCTTATAAACCTCATCAACCTTTTTCTGTGCCTCAGCATAAGAAGCAAAGTCTTTAAGAACAAAGTATTCATCAGGTCTTGAACCATTGTATCCGTTAAGAAGAGCATCATAAATTTCTCTGAATAATTCTGTATCTTTATCAAGAGTGCCGTTAATAAGCATATTTAATACGCCTCTTACATCAGAGTTCATATTATAAATATCCCATGGATTATAGTCGTTCTTACTATATTCAGCAATAACCTCATCAGCCTTCATACCAAATATAAAGATATTTTCATCGCCAACCTCTTCACTGATTTCAACATTAGCACCGTCAAGAGTACCCATAGTTACAGCACCATTAAGCATAAACTTCATATTACCTGTACCGGACGCCTCTTTAGATGCTGTAGAAATCTGCTCAGACACATCAGCGGCAGGAATAAGTTTTTCAGCTAGACTTACTCTGTAGTTTTCAGCAAATACAACCTTAATCTTACCCTCAATTGATTTATCATTATTAACAAGATTAGCAACAGAATTTATAAGCTTAATAATAAGCTTAGCTCTTCTGTAGCCTGCGGCAGACTTAGCACCGAATATAAATGTTCTCGGTACAATATCCAAACCCGGATTTGCCTTTAACTTATTGTAAAGACTCATTACATGAAGAATATTTAAAAGCTGTCTCTTATATTCATGCAATCTCTTAACCTGAATATCATAAATTGAATTAGGGTCAATTTCAATACCCATATTAGCCTTAAAGTAGTCAGCTAAAGCTATCTTGTTCGCCTTCTTAATATCCATAAATTTCTTTCTGAATTCCTTATCCTCAGCTAAAGGAACAAGCTTTTCAAGCTCAGATAAATTAGTATAGAAGCCATCACCAATATATTCAGCAATTAACTTAGCTAACTCCGGATTTGCATGACCAAGCCATCTTCTCTGAGTAATACCATTAGTCTTGTTGTTAAACTTTTCAGGATAAATATCATAAAAATCCTTTAATTCCTGATTTTTAAGAATTTCAGTATGAAGTGCAGCAACACCATTTACTGAATGACTGCCTACAATAGCTAACCATGCCATTCTAATCTGACCATCGGCAATAATAGCCATCTTTCTGATTTTGTCAGCATCATTGCCATATTTTTTAATAAGAAACTCACAAAATCTTCTGTTAATTTCTTCAACAATCATATATATACGTGGAAGTAATCTTGAGAATAACTCAATAGGCCACTTTTCAAGAGCCTCAGCCATGATAGTATGGTTAGTATAAGCACAGCACTTTTTAGTAATCTCCCATGCTTCGTCCCATGCCACATTATACTCATCAACCAACAATCTCATAAGCTCAGCAACCGCAATACTTGGATGAGTATCATTTAACTGGAATGCATACTTTTCAGGTAATAATGAAAAATCAGTTCCAAACTTCTGAACAAACTTATTCATAACTCTCTGTAAAGTTGCAGATACAAAGAAATACTGCTGACGCAATCTTAATTCCTTACCTGCATAATGTTCATCAGCCGGATAAAGTACCTCTGTTAATGTCTTAGCAAGATTTTCTTCTTCAACAGCCTTATTATAGTTACCTTCATTAAAGCTTTTAAGGTCAAACTTATTTTTTGCCTCAGCATCCCACAATCTTAAAGTATTTACAGTATTATTATTGTAACCTATTACAGGATAATCATATGGTACAGCAATTACAGACTGATAATTTTCCTGTTCAAATTTATACTGTCCGTCCTCTTGCTTAACTGCCTTAACATTACCGCCAAACTTAACCTCAACAGCGTACTCGGGACGCTTAACACCCCACATATCACCGTCCTGAAGCCAGTTGTCAGGTACTTCAATCTGATAACCATTTTCTATTCTCTGCTCAAATATACCATAGTGGTATCTTATACCACAGCCATAGGCAGGTAATTCAAGAGTAGAAAGTGAATCTAAGAAACAGGCAGCTAATCTTCCTAAGCCACCGTTGCCTAAGCCGGGATCTCTTTCAACTTCTTCAAGTAAATTGTAGTCAATATCCAATTCACTTAAAACTTCCTTAACATCACTAAGCATAGTCATATTAAGAATGGCATTGCCCAAAAATCTGCCCATAAGAAATTCCATTGAAAGGTAACATACAATTTTACAGCCTGTTTTGTCATAAGTTTCATGAGTTTCAAGCCACTTATCCGTTACATAATCTCTTATTGTAAATACAAGTGCCTCATAAAGCTGTTCCTTTGTTGCAGTTTCAATAGTTTTGCGTGACAAAGTTTTTACATTAGCTGCAAGCTTTTTCTTAAATTCTTCCTTGTTAATGTGCATTTTAACATCTCCTTTTTTATAAATTTATTCTTCAGTGCCGGACTTTAACTTTTCTGCCTGCTCTGTTGTAATTAATGTGTCCATTATTTCGTCCAAATCACCATCAATAATTGTATCTAATCTGTGAAGCGTAAGACCGATTCTGTGGTCTGTAACTCTACCCTGCGGGTAATTGTAAGTTCTAATTCTTTCGTTTCTGTTACCTCTGCCTATCTGGCTTTTTCTTTCAGCAGCTACTTCAGCGTGCTGTTTTTCCTGTTCAAGATCATAGAGCTTACTCATCAATACCTTTAAAGCCTTTTCTTTGTTTTTAATCTGGCTTTTTTCATCCTGACAGGAAATAACTATTCCTGTAGGCATATGAGTAAGTCTTACGGCTGAATCTGTTGTATTTACACACTGACCACCGTTACCGGATGCTCTGAATACATCAAATCTGCAATCATTCATATCCAACTTAACATCAACCTCTTCAACCTCAGGCAATACTGCAACAGAAGCTGTTGAAGTATGAATTCTTCCGCCGGACTCAGTAGTAGGTATCCTCTGTACTCGGTGTACACCGCTTTCATACTTTAATCGGGAATAAGCACCCTGACCATTAATCATAAATGAAATTTCTCTGAAACCGCCTGCCTCACATTCGTTAGCACTCATTATTTCAGTTTTCCAATGTCTTCTTTCAGCATATCTTGAATACATTCTGAAAAGGTCACCGGCAAATATATTAGCTTCATCACCGCCTGCGCCGCCTCTGATTTCAACTATAACATTTTTTTCATCATTAGGGTCTTTAGGAAGCATAAGAATTTTTAATTCTTCCTTTAATTCCTCAAGCCTTTTATTTCCTTCAGAAAACTCCTCTTTTGCAAGTGCTCTCATTTCCTCATCGGAGTCACCAAGCATTTCCCTTGCCTCAGCAACAGCTTCTGTAATTTCATTAAACTCTCTGTATTTTTCAACAATAGGAGAAATATCACTGTGCTCTTTCATAAGCTTTCGCCATTCCTCATTGTTGCTTATAACCTCAGGATCATTTATTTTGTCCGAAAGGTCAATATATCTTTTCTCAATATCTGCTAATCTTTCAAGCATAATACATTTCCTCCATCAAAATTATATACAACGGCAATATAAATTGTGACCAATTACAACTCTGTCAAGCCCTGCCAAATCCTTTTCGACGCTTATTCTGTCAAAATCATAAGCGGCAATAAAACTTGACACAGCCTCACTCTGATTATAACCGATTTCAAAAGCTATACTGCCATTTTCATTCAAATATTTGCAGCAATCCTTAGTTATTTTTTTATAAAAATCAAGACCGTCAACGCCTCCGTCAAGTGCAAGTATCGGCTCATAGTCTTTAACATCAGGCTCTAAAGTTTTTATAATCTCTCTTTCAATATAAGGCGGATTAGAAAGGATTAAATCATATTTTTTATTAATATTTGAAAAAAGATCACTTTTAATAAACTCAACAGATACTCCATTGTCAGCAGCATTTTTCTTTGCAACACTAATAGCCTTATCTGAAATATCTGCCGCAGTGACTTTGGCTGCACTGTATTTTGCCACACTGACAGCTATGGCACCTGAGCCTGTTCCTATATCCAATACAGATTTATAACCGTTTTTATTTATCATTTCAATAGCCTTTTCAACCAGAATTTCAGTATCACCTCTTGGTATCAGAGTATCTGAATTTACCTTAAAATCCAAACCCATAAATTCACATACACCTAAAATATACTGCATAGGCATTCTGTTTATTCTTTTTAAAGACATTTCATTTATTTTACATTTTTCATCCTCAGTCAGTATTTTCTTAGGATATGTTAATATCTGAACTCTGGACATTCCCGTAGCATTCCCTACAATTAACTGAGCATCAAGTGCTGCGGTATCAATACCTACAGCAGACAACTTTTCTTTTATATTATTTACAGCCTGTACTATTGTCATCCTCAGGCTCCTCCTCCAAGACAGCTTTAAGAGATGCAATGGCTACCTCAATCATACTGTCATCAGGTTCACTTGTTGTTATTAACTGCATTGCAATACCCGGAAAACTGACAATATTCACAAGTAAATTATCATGTCTTCCCGCCCACCTGATTACCTCATAAGAAAAACCGGCAATTACAGGCAGCAAAATAATTCTTAACATTATTCTAAGCCAAAGAACATTTGTTTTGACAAATATAAAAGCAACAATAATACTGATAATCATAACAATTACAAGAAAACTTGTTCCGCATCTTTTATGAAAACGAGTACTTTTCCTTACATTTTCTACAGTAAGCTCCATATCACTTTCAAAACAATTAATTGTCTTATGTTCAGCACCATGATACATAAAAACTCTTTTAATATCCTTCATCTGAGAAACCAATATCATATACCCTAAGAAAATTAAAACCTTAATAACGCTCTCAATGGCACCTCTGACGCCTGGATCATTTCCTAAAAAGCCATTAATCCATCCGCCTAATACTGTTGGCAAAAATATAAATAATCCAATACAAAGTATAATTGACACAAATACACTAAAATAAATCAAATAATCTGCAAGTTTGTCTCCAAATTTTTTTTCAAGCCACATTTCAAACTTACTTTCATTATCATATTCAATATCATCAAGACCTGCAAGTTCAGCAGATTTCATTGTTACCTTCATACCTGTTACAAGAGAGTCAACAAAAGCCACAACACCTCTTACAATAGGTAATCCCCATATAAAACATTTATCCTTGGCAGGTTCAAAAAATGTCTTAACGGTTTTAATTTCTTTATCAGGTGTCCTTACGGATAAAGAGTACATTTTCTTACCTCTCATCATCACACCCTCAATAACAGCCTGGCCACCAATACCTTTACCTAAATTACAACTCTTTTTTTTATTCATATAAACCTCCTGCTACCTGTACAAGCTCATATTTAAATCTGCAGTAGCATTACTCAACTCTGAATTTATTTTATCAGCTTTTTCTTTAATAACATTTATTTCAGCAGCTGCTTCATCATAGCTTAAGCTCTCGTCAGCCATATCATCTACAAGCTCACATAACTCTATAGACGTTTCAACCGCTTTCATAGATAAATTATGAAAATCTATGTACTCATCAGGAGGAGTCATTTCTGATAGCTTTATATATACTGCATTAAGACTCTCCTGTGCTTTTTTGGACTCCTTTTTCAAATTATCCACTTTTTTATTATAATTTTTATCAGTTAAAGAATTTAATGTATTAAACAATGAATTCGCACTGTCAAGTTCTGATATTGTTTCTGAATATTCAGTAACATATTCACTTACGCTATATGTAATCTGCTCTTTTTGATTGCTGTTAATGTATATAGCCTTTGTTGGTGCATCCCATGTAACAGTTGCGCCTGTACACTCTGCTACAGCTCTTAAAGGAATCATAAGAGAATTATTTATAATCTGTGCAGGCACATCCAGCATATAAGCCCTTTCATTAACCTGCATACCTTTATGACCGCTTCTCATTGTAATTACCTGAATATCATTTGATATAACACAGGATTTAGTTTTTGCATCCCAGCTTACATCATATCCCATTTTTTCAAATATACCCCTAAGAGGAATAAGCGTTCTTCTTTCTACAACCTCAGGCTGTTGATTAGGAAAGATAATAAGCTCGCCATTTAAGAATACATTAATTTTCTGTGTATTATTATCTGCTGCAAATGCAGGTACATAAAAAGCTATTGATAATCCACACAATAATGTGCAAATATATATTAACACTTTTTTCATTTTATCACTCCTTATCGAATTATTTTAACACAAAATTAAATTTTATTCAACATATATTTATTTTATGTAAATTTTTTAGTGCCTCTTACAAAAAATATGCAACCTAATATTTTAAATTATGCAATAAATATCCCCCGGTAAAGCCGGAGGAATTTATAAACACCTTAGATACAGTTTTAAAAAGACAAAGCTATCTATCTTAAAGAAGAAATAAACACCGTTATATTAATAATATAACAAAACTTAAAAATGAATATAAAATTAAAATAACACAATCAGAATATAGTGACAAGCTAATACCCAAACTTGAAAAACTGTTAGAAATATATAATACATTTCCTTATACTATGGCATTTTATAGCAACGGAGAAATTAATCTTGCAAAAGACTCCTGTATTCTTCTTATAATTCCCCTCTTTTTGTAACTTTCCATTGTAATCTCTCTGCAATCCTTAAAATCCAGTTCAAATTGTCTGTCAAATTCTTCTGTAACCTTTTTATCATAAATAAAAGCATTTACTTCAAAGTTAAGCTTATAGCTCCTTATATCCATATTGGCAGTACCAACTGATGTAACTATGCCGTCAATAGTCATAACCTTTGAATGTATAAACCCCTTTGTATACTCATAACATCTCACACCTGCCTCAAGCAGCTCACCCATATAGTTCAAACTGCATGAATGTACAAATAAATGATCAGGTTTTGCAGGTATAATTATTCTGACATCAACACCTGAAATCGCAGCAGTTTTTAAAGCTTCAAGCAGACCGTCATCCGGTGCAAAATAAGGTGACTCTATATAAATATTCCTGTTTGCTTCCGTAACCAGCCTGAAATATCCAAAATATATACTATCCCAGCTTGTATCGGGACCGCTTGAAACTATCTGCATATTAACATTTCCATCTGATGAAGTAATTTCAGGGAAATGCCTTGCATCAAGCTCCATTTTTTCACCTTTTGTAAAGTTCCAGTCCATAATGAATCTCAGCTGCAAATCATAAACAGCACTTCCTTCAATTCTTATATGACTGTCCCTCCAAAATCCAAAACGCTTTTTTGCCCCTATATATTCATCACCAATATTTAAACCGCCAATGTATCCCGTTTTACCGTCTATAACAGCAATTTTTCTGTGATTTCTGTAATTAATTCTTATACCTCTCGGAGGTAAAAACACTCTTGCTTCACCACCTGCCAAATTAAGCTTTTTTCTGAAATTCGGTCCATTTTTAACATTTCCTATTCCATCATAAAGAACTTTAACTTCAATTCCTGCCTTTGCTTTTTCAACAAGCAAATCCATTATTATATTGCCTAACCTGTCATCGTGCATTAAATAATACTCTAAGTAAACATATTTTTTAGCATTTTTAATATCTTCAACAAGGGCTTTAAATTTAGAATTACCTTCATGAAAAGCAGTAATTTCATTGTTCTTTCTGTAAATACTTCCACAACTGTTGTAATTCATTACAACAAAGTTATTCAGATACCATGTGTGCTCTATCGGTAAAATTCTTTCATTAAAATTTTCGGGTATATTATTATTTGCAAACTCAGGAAATTTATTTTGAAATTTAATGCATATTTCCCTATCCTCTTGTCCTTTTTTCTCAAACCACTTATGCTTTCTTCCCTCAAATCCAAATATTAAATATATAATAAAACCAAAACATGGTATAAAAGCAAGAACCATTAACCACGCCCATATTACACCCGGATTTTTCTTTTCAAAGAAAACTACAAATATAGCAAACAGCAAATTAAAAACAAACAAAACCACTAAAAATATATACCAGAACTCACCTATAAAATTACGCACAATATCACCCCACTTTATCATAGGTCACATATATATAATAACATAAATTTCAAAATATTACTAATATATATTGCTTAAAATTATTTTACAATTTTATTAATTTATAAATTATTGACATTGTTATAAATAAGAATTATAATTAAAGAAAAAAATATTATACGGAGGTAATAAAATGGAAAATTGTTTATATTGTAAAAACAAGGAAAAACTTGATTCTCTTATGATTTATATTGCTGATTTAAAAGTATGTAAACTATATTTGTTTAAAGAACAGACATATTATGGCAGATGTGTAATTGCTTATAAAGATCACAATGTTGACTTTACAGAGCTTAGTGCTGAAGATTCTGCTGCATTTATTAGTGATATGCAGACAGTTGGCAAAGCTATTATGAAAAGTGTTAATCCTGCAAAGGTTAATTATGGTATGTTCAGTGATACCCTTCCACATTTACACGTGCATATCGTTCCTAAGCAGAAGGATGGCTACGGCTTCGGTGGTACATTTGAAATGAATGTAAATCCTCCTAAGTATTTAACTGATGATGAATATGCTGAAATTATAAATAAAATTAAGAGCAATCTTTAAGAAACTGTAAAAAGAGCTTTAAAAATTGCCATTTAAAAATAGGCCTTCTATGATTTTTTTATCATAGAAGGCCTAAAATTATGGCAAAAAAGTAGTGTATTTGGCAGCTTCTGCGAATACTAACATAGCCCTAATTTATTTATAAAAATAAATTAGGGCTATAAATCAGTTCAACAAATTACAAAAAGCTATAAGCTATATAATAATTACAAAGTCTTAATTGTGTCCATAATATAATCTGCCAATTCAGCACTTGTACATCCGTCATTATGCCCTGTAATCTGAATCTTCTTTTCAGTCTGAGTACAAATATCAAGAGCCTTATCAAGCTTTTCAGCCTTATCACCATAACCAATGTGAGCTAAAAGCATACTTGCTGCCCTTATTATTGAACAAGGATCCGCATACTTATCTCTGCCCTCTTCAACCATTCTCGGAGCAGAGCCATGAATAGCCTCAAACATAGCGTACTTTTTACCCATATTAATAGAGCCGGCAGTACCAACACCACCCTGGAACTCAGCAGCCTCATCAGTAATAATATCACCATAAAGATTAGGAAGAACAACAACCTTGAAGCCCTGTCTTCTCTTAGGATCAATTAATTTAGCTGTCATAATATCAATGTACCAGTCATCAGTTTCAATGTCAGGATATTCCTTGGCAATTTCCTTAAATGTATTTAAGAACTTGCCGTCTGTAGTCTTAATAATATTAGCCTTAGTTACACAAGTAACCTTGCCCTTATTATTTTTCTTAGCATAATCAAAAGCTGCTCTTATAATTCTCTCAGTACCGTCAGTAGTAGCTACCGTAAAGTCAAAAGCTAAATCCTCGTCTACCTCAAAGCCCTTGGAACCTAAAGTATAACTGCCCTCTGTATTTTCTCTGTAAAATGTCCAATCAATACCTTCCTCAGGAATTCTTACAGGTCTTACGTTAGCAAAAAGGTCTAATTCCTTTCTCATAGCAACATTGGCAGACTCAATATTTACCTTATCTCCTGCTCTTGGAGTAGTTGTAGGTCCCTTTAAAATAACAGGACATTCCTTTAATTCAGCTAATACATCATCAGGAATAGCCTTGCCTGCTGCAATTCTGTTTTCAATGGTAAGTCCGTCAATTACCTTAAATTCAACCTTACCGCTTTTTACCTCATCAGCTAATAAAAATTCAAGAATTCTCTGTGCCTGAGCAGTAATTGCAGGACCAATACCGTCACCGCCGCAAATGCCAATCTTAATAACAGGGAGTTTAGAAAAATCAATAAACTCTTTATCAGCCTTCATTTTTTCAACTCTGGCAAGCTGTTCTTCAATTAGCTTACCGAATTTTTCCTTTGCAACTTCAATCTTATTCATTTTTTATTTCTCCTTTGTCTAGTAATTTTTGTTTGTTTCATTAAGGTAATTTTCCATTTCAGTATTGGCAAGCTTAGCAAGCTCCATATCACTAATCTGAGTAACTCTGCCCTCATCATACTGTTTATCTACCCATTCCTTAATTCTTAATACAACAGGGTGCTGTTTACCGATTTTCTTATCACCCTCAAACTTGAAATAATTATTAATCCAGTGAGCAATACCGGCAAGTCCCGAAGTCTTGCTGACAGCAATTTTAACAGGACGTTTAAGTAAAAGCTCTGTATTAAATATATTATAAATTTCCTCATTTTTAAGAATACCGTCTGCGTGAATTCCCGCTCTTGTAAGGTTAAAGTTTTCGCCCACAAATGGTGTCATAGGCGGAATGTCATATCCTATTTCCTTATGATAGTAATCAGCCAAATCAGTTATAATTGTGGTATCCATACCATCAAGAGTACCTCTTAACTGAGCATATTCAAATACCATAGCCTCAAGAGGAGTGTTGCCTGTTCTCTCACCTATACCAAAAAGTGATGTATTAACACCGCAGCAACCGTATAACCATGCAGTAGTAGCATTGGTTACAGCTCTGTAAAAGTCATTGTGGCCATGCCATTCAAGCAAATGATTAGGTACACCTGCATAATGGTGCAGACCATATATAATACCTGATACACTTCTTGGAAGAACAGTACCGGGAGTATTAATACCATACCCCATAGTATCACAGGCTCTTATCTTAATAGGTACGCCGGTTTCCTCATAAAGCTTCATAAGCTCGGAAGCAAAAGGTACAACAAAGCCATAGAAATCAGCTCTTGTAATATCTTCAAAGTGACATCTTGGTTTAATACCTGTTTCAATACACTGACGTATAATTGAAAGGTAATGCTCCATAATCTCACTACGCTTCATATTCATTTTATAAAAAATGTGATAGTCCGAACAGCTTACAAGAATACCGGTTTCCTTAACACCTATTGACTTAACAAGCTCAAAATCCTTTTTGTTAGCTCTGATCCATGTAGTAACCTCAGGGAATCTATAGTCCATTTCAAGACATTTATATACCGCATCCTGATCCTTTTTGGAATAAACAAAAAATTCACTTTGTCTGATTATACCCTTAGGACCGCCTAACCTATGTAACTGTTTATAAATATGCTCAATCTGTTTAACTGTATATGGCTCTCGGGATTGCTGACCATCTCTGAAAGTAGTATCCGTTATCCAGATTTCATCAGGCACATCCATAGGCACAATTCTATGGTTAAAGGCTATTTTGGGAACTTCATCATAACTATATAAATTGTCATATAAATTCGGCTTATCTACATCCTGCAAGGGATAAACCGACTCACGTCTTTCAATAACATTCGTCTTTGGATTAAATATAAACATACCGGCTGCACCTCCATACTATTTATAATAACATATTTAGGAGAATTGTCAACCACTATGAGCTATTTTTTGCATAATTTCCCAAGTAAATTGCAAATTTTATTATTATTTTAATAGTTTTTGTAGATTAACTATTAATTTTTGAATTTTTTTACAGCTTTTCTTTCATTTTTAAAGTCCAATCATTTTTAAAAGCATTGACATCTGTCTTTTTTCACTTTCATTCATATTTTCCATAACAACATTTATCATAGCTTTCTTTTCATCATTAGTAAGGGTAATACCTTTAGGCAATGATTGAACAAAAGCAATAATCATAGCTAATTTTTCATTATATGATTTATTTTTCATACTTTCATTAAGATTTATAAATGCCTTCTTTGTATTATAATCCAGGCAATCAAAGGCCTTATCATCAAATATATTACTATTCATTTATTCCCAATCCCTCCATTATATCAGTAATTTCCATAACCTTTACAAAAACATCTACCATTTTTTGTTTTCTCAAATCCAGTTCGGGTCTTATAGCCATAAGCATTTGCTTTTTTATTCCGTTATTGTTGCTTCCTGACACAGACATTGTTCTGAAATTATTTACCAGTTTTTCAATTTCCATTAATTTTACCATCAGACCTATGTGTTTCTGATATGGCATATCTAAAAAAGGTATTGCATCTTTTATTCTTTTAAAAGCTGTGTTTCCGTCCATTTTTTCAATTATTTCATTACTTGGCAAATTTACGCTTTCAACATTTTCCGTACCCGTATTTTCATTATTAGTACTGTTATTTACATTATTTATATTGTTTACAATACGCATAACAGACAATATTTTCTCAATCTGTGACGGGTCTATATTAATATTGTTGTTTTCTTCCATAATTAATCACCTCAGAACATTATATGCAGACAAAAAAAATAAATCCCAATTAAAGGGATTTATTTTTTTCATATCCATAGAATTTCACATACAATTAAGGCTATTGCATTTGCAATAGCCTATTACTTTATTAATCCGATATAACTATCAAGCTGTTTTTCCTCAAGCTCTGCCACCAAATCAGCAAAAGGCTCTAAATTTCTGTTAACAGCATATTCCTCAAGAGCATTATAATACTCAAGTCTGTTTTCCTTTGCTATTGACACAGGCAGAAAATCATTTAACATAAGCTGATAATTCATTAAAAGTCTTGATGTCCTCCCGTTACCATCAATAAAAGGATGAATTTTGACAAATTCGGCATGGGTCCATGCAACAAGCTCAATAGGATTGAGATTATCTTTATATTCCAAATCAATGTAAAAATTCTTTATTTGAATATACATTTCATTTCCTGATGGCGGTATATGCCCTGCTCCGCTTATTCTGACTTCCTGATTTCTGTATATTCCTCCAACAATAATATTTTCTGTTAGAACAGCATGAATTTCCTTTACAATATCCTCACTCAAAGGCTTATTATCATAAATACATTTTTTTACATAATAATATGCCTTTTTATGATTAACAACCTCATATATTTCTCTTAAATCTTTGCCGCCAATGGAAATTCCATCCTCAAGAACTACTTTTGTTTCCATTAAAGTAAGAGTATTCCCCTCAATAGCAGTAGAATTATGAGTAAATGTAAGTTCAAAATCCTTATCATAAGACGCTAGTGTAACAGCATCTATGGAATTTTTACCCTTATTGTATTTTTCTTTTTTTGATAAAATTCTTTCGTAGTTCATTTACTCACCCCAAAACAACCTATAAAGTGTAGGTTCCAGACTATACTCCTTTATTATTCTTTCTAAGTCCTCTTTCTTTCCTTTATCCTCAGCCTTACCCGTCTTAACTGACCTTATCATAATATTTTTAGGCGTATGCTCCATATCAATAAACTCCATTACCTGCACTTTATAGCCCTTAATCTCAATAATTCTGGCTCTTATGGAGTCAGTAAGAAGTGCAGCAAATCTTTCCTTAATAATACCGTAATTAAGCATAATACCCATATCATCATTTTTCATTTGATGAAAAAGCTCATGCTGACAGCAAGGTACGTTCATCATTACCCTACAGCCCCACCTTATACCATGATATATGGCATAGTCCGTAGCTGTATCACAGGCATGAAGTGTTATAATCATAGCAATTCTGTCATCGGTATTTTCAATATTTGCTATATCCTCGCAATAAAATTTAAGACTTCTAAATTCAAATTTTTCAGCCAGCTCATTACAGTATTCAACAACATCTCTCTTTAAGTCATAGCCTCTTATTTCAATATTCTTTTTCTTAATTATATTGAAATAATGATACATTGCAAATGTTAAATAGCTTTTACCGCAGCCCATATCAATAATAATTGAATTTTCAGGGATTTCATTTTCAATATCCTTAAGCATTTCAAGGAACTTATTAATCTGCCTGAATTTCTTTTGTCTGTGCTTTAACACTATGCCGTTTTTATCCATTAAGCCCAGCTTATACATCCAGTCAACATATTCTCCCTCGCCTATAATATAATTTTTAGCCTTATTATGTTCTTTAGGCGAGCAGCTGACATTTAAGTTATCCTTAATACCTGTTAATGTAAACTGTTTTTTCTTATTCATAAGTATGGTGCAAAACTTATTTGCAGTAATATTGCATTGCTTAAAGTTATCTTCCATTATGCATATAATTTCATCAATAACATTTTCAGGCTCAATATTTTTATGGATAACCTTTTCTCCTATGTATTTGGACACCTGATAGCTTAGCTTACCTTTTAAAATTATTGACGAAATTCTAACCTTATTAGGCTTATCTTCGTCCTTTTTTAAAGGATTGCTTATGCTTACACTTTCAATTAGTTTATTATCTATAATATTTTCAAGCTGATTTTTAAGTTCTCTTTTGTCTAACATAAATTAGCCCTCACATATTTTTACACAATTTCGCACATCTGCATCAACAAGTACAATATCTCCTCCGATTTTCACAATATTGCACCAGTTTATACAATACTCCTTTTTCTTTCCGAAAAAAGAAAATACACCGTTTACAACAGGTATAATTATACAGCATATATTTCCGCTTTTGCAGTCAACCAAAACATCTGAAATACAGCCTATTCTGCATCCGTCCTTAACATTAATTACTTCCTTGTTAATAAGTCTGCCTGTTAAATTTTCACTCATATAATCACCCAATATGATTATATGCAAAATCCAATCCTTTTAAGCCAGTTACGATATAAATTAAACCACTGTTCAGTACCCTCAATGCCTTCAGCAAGGTCAAGACCATGCTTACCCTTAGGAAAAATATGCATTTCAAATGAACAGCCCTTTTCCTTCATTGCCATACCCATTTCAAGAGAATTTCTGCAATCAACACTCTTGTCCTCAAAGGTATGCCATATAAATGTAGGCGGCATATTATCTCTTACTGCAAGCTCACAGGACAGCTCATTTCTAAGCTCCTTGTCATCTCCGCATAAATTATCACCCGAACGTGAATGGGATATTTCCTTAGTAATACTTACAACAGGATAGCACATACAAAGTGCATTTGGCATAGCTGATACACTATCGATTTCATCAATAGGCTCATATTCATAGTGATCATAATGCTCCGCAGTAATACAAGCCAAATGTCCTCCTGCACTAAATCCCATAATACCTATTTTATTTTCATCAATATTGTATTTTTCGGCATTATATCTTATGTATCTCATTGCCCTTTTTGTGTCCCACAAATACACAGGGTGTACATAAGGTGCAACTCTGTAATAAAGAACAAAAGCACTTATTCCCTCTTTATTAAGCCTTTTTGCAACATTAGCACCCTCATGATTTGATAAATGGTCATAACCGCCACCGGGTAAAATTAAAAAACAACTATGCTTTTTGCCATCGTTTATAACAAACTCCTCAAGTTCAGGCTTATTGATATTATGTTCATTGTCAAACTCGGCATTATATCCTAAAGGAGTACCCTTCCATATATTTATCATATTGTCACCTACTTAGTCAATATTTCATATCCATCTTCTGTTACAAGAACTGTATGCTCCCACTGTGCTGAAAGGCTGCCGTCAGCAGTTGTTACAGTCCAGCCGTCTGTCTGTGATACATTGCAGTCCCATGTGCCTGCATTTATCATAGGCTCCACAGTAAATACCATACCCGGTACCATTACCATTGTTTTTCTCTCAGTTCTAAAATGGTTTACAATTGGGTCCTCATGGAATTTTAAGCCGACACCATGCCCGCATAATGCCCTTACAACTCCATAACCGTTTTTATCAGCAATATCATTTATAACATTACCAATATCACCGATAGGTCTGTAAGGCTTAACAGCATCAATACCTGCAAACATACACTCCTTAGTCACTTCAACAAGCTTTCTGGCCTCATCACTTACATTTCCTATCATATACATTCTGCTCATATCGGAATAATAGCCGTTTAAAATAGTAGTAACATCAACATTTATAATATCACCGTCTTTTAATATAACATTTTTACTTGGAATGCCATGACAAACCACATTATTGATTGATGTACAGCAGTGCTTCGGAAAATCACCATATTTATAAGGAGCACAAATACCGCCTGCCTCAGTAGTCATTTTGTAAACAAGCTCATCAATTTCCTCTGTAGTAACACCCTCCTTAACAAAATCATCAAGGGTGTCCATAATAGCTATGGAAACCTTTGCACTATCCCTTACACCCTGTATCTGCTCAGGATTTAATATAAGGTGTTTGTCAGGTATAGGATAAGCACCTTCTACAAACTCTTTTAAATTTTCTTCATCACTTCTTTCGTGGCAAGCCTTGTATTTTTTTCCACATCCGCACCAACACTTGTCATTTCGACCTATTTTAAACATAATTCTACCTCGTTTCTATAAAATTCAACTACATCACTATAATCCTTAGTTTCAAGGAACTTTCTGCCCTTTTCATTGGCAGTATACACTCCCTTATCTACTCTCACAAAAAAATCATAGTGATTTTTAATTAAAACATTTTTTATATTATCCTTACATTCCCTTGTTTTTATTGTACCGTATTTTTCTATGTAGCATAAGGCAGCTATAACACTTTCCTTATGTGCTGTCACTATCTTTTTTCTTGTTTGACCGCCTAAGTTAAGGGACATTTTTCTGACACTTACCTCTTTTTCAATGCCTTTGCGTCTCATCTTTTTTGCACTTGTGTCCTCTCCCCTTGGGTCAAGCACCAAATCAACTCTTTTTGTAGAATTAAGCACAACCAAAAGTCCACAGTCAAGTGCCCTTAAAATATCAAGCTTTTTTATAAATGCTCTGCTTCTCATATTCTTAGGTCTGGGAATAACAGCATAGACATAAGGTGTCATTTTCTTCCTCTGTACAAGCTGATATATAAGCTCAATAGTAAAACCTCTTTTAAGCTCACAAATAACTGTTATATCACCTTTGGTAGCCACAACGTCACAATCCCTGACTTCTGCATCAACCTTAAACCCTAAATCTGCAAAATATTTCTGCACAGGCAAATATAATTCAGTTTCACTCTTTATCATTATTTATTACCTGCCAAAAAACTTTCAATTTCATCAACAGTTCTTATAATATCCTTTGACAAAACTCTGCATCCATCACTTGTCACAACAATATTATCCTCAATTCTTATGCCGATTTCCTCTTCAGCAATATACAAACCCGGCTCTACGGTAAATACCATACCCTCCTCAAGAAGACCCTCATTGTGCCTTCCAACATCGTGAGTTTCAAGTCCAAGCATATGACTTACGCCATGATAATAGTATTTGCTAACATCCTCATCACTGCTTATAAGACCAATTTTCTTTAATTCAACAGCATAATGCTCTTTTAATATTTCATTTAATCTCTTAAATTCAAGTCCCGGCTTAATAGTTTCAATAACCTTCCTCTGTCCCTCTAACACTATGTTATAAATTTCCTTTTGCCTTGGAGTAAATTTACCGTTTACAGGAAAAGTTCTCGTTATGTCACCATTATAATATCCCCACTGGGCACCTACGTCAAATAATATAAGGTCATTATCCCTTGTTTTACAGTTGTTATCGGAATAATGTAGTACAGTACCGTTTTTACCGCTTGCAGCAATAGACTTAAAAGCAAAATCCTTTACACCGTTTCTCTTTAATTCAAAGTCAAAATATGCCTCTATTTCATATTCCATCATACCTGCCTTTGAATTTGCCATCATAGCATAAATACCCTTCTTAGTAATATTTATTGCCTTCTCAATTTTTTCAATCTCACAATTTTCTTTTATCATTCTGAATTCAGCTATAATATTGTGAACATTTATAAATTTAATATATGGATAATTTTTGTTTATTCTATCACTTAAATTAAAGGCATCACCAACAGTAATAAAATCCCTGTTTTCAAAATCCATATAAACATTTTCAATTCTCTTGTTAAACATAAAAGAGGAAAAAATTTCATCAAATTCATCTAAATATGCTACATTTGAAATTCCGCTTATATCAGTTACCTCATCAGGCAGCATTACTGCGCCAACCCACTTAGCCTTAACTTCATCATATCGTTCAATAAAAACTGTTGTTTCACAATCATTACCCTTTTTATATAAAACAACCGTCATATTTTGTCTGTCAAGTCCTGTCATATAATAGAAGTTTCTAAGCGGAGTAAAGGAATAGTTTTCATCACCAAGCTTTTTAGGTGCCTTGCCGCTGAAAAGAACAGCTATAGAATTGTCCTCCATTACATTATATAATTTTTTTCTGTTATTTTCAAAAAATTCTTTATCCACATAATCAGCTCCAATCTAATTTATTATATTACTAATTTAACTTTTTTTCAATATAATTAATTAAATCTCCAAGCCTGAATTTTACATTGACATTTTCTATTTCTTTAATTTCATCATTGGTTATATGCTCACCCTCATTGTCTATTGATAAATCCATAATACCAAGCCATAACCTGTTTTCGCTTAAAAGCATAATACTTAAAACAGATAAATAAATTATTTTTTTCATTATTCAACACCTCATACAAAGTATTGACAACAACAAAAAAAATATACAAAATAAGGAACTGTTATATTACACAGCTCCTTATTATATATACCATAGTATATCCTATTTTTCATTCATATCTTTTTCTATAAGCTCTAAAATATAAGCATTAAGACTTTTATTTTTTGACTTAGCATATGCTTTTATTTCTTCTTTTTGTCCTTTTGGTACTCTAACAACAAATGTATCAACCTTTTCTTTTAAATATTTATCCTTTGAAATTTGTGCTTTACTTTTTTCCATTGCTTCTCCTTTCTGATATCAGCAATAGTGTAATTACATTACAAGTTAATAAATACACTTATTTATTAACTTCAGGATTATCTGTCCTTTCCAATAAATAATCAACGGAAACTTCTAATTTATCAGCTAATGCTATAAGAATTTTACCGTTTGGTATAGTTCCTGTTTTCCAATTACTTTGTACACCCGGACTTACTCCTATCTCTTTACAAAGTCCGGTTACTGTTGTCCCCTTTTTTTCGCAAAGTTTTTTCAAAAATTCATAAAACATAATTACCTCATTTGTATAAAACATAATAAAATTTACCCATATATTTTATTAATATTTCACAAAAATACATAAAAATGTATCTTAATCTTTACAAATACATTTTTATGTATTATAATGATATTAATAATAAACAAACGCTACATATTTTACTTAAAATATGATTATAACAAAAAATATCAATAAATTCAATATTTAGAAAAACAAAAAAATTAGTAATTAGGAATAACTATATGGCTATAATTAAAATAAAATTTTCATTAAGAATCAACCCTGAAATGTATGCTAAACTAAAAATAATAGCTAAAAAAGACACTCGTTCCGTATCAAATTTAATTGATTATCTTATTATGCAAAAGATAGTAGCATATAAATGCAAATTTGAAAATAAGCTATACCTTATATTTCATTAAATTACAATTTAACAATACATAAAACATAAATACCTCGTATATGTAACTCACAGCTTGTACAGCTTATTTATATTTCAGGACTATCTGTTCTACCTAATAAATAATCAACGGAAACTTCTAATTTATCAGCTAACGCTATAAGAATTTTGCCATTTGGTATGGTTCCTGTTTTCCATTTACTTGTATTACCCATACTTATATTTAATTCTTTTAAAACATTTGTAATTTTCAAATTTTTCTTTTGGCATATATCATTTAATCTGTCATAAAACATCTTCATCACCTTTGTATAATTTTAACAAAACAACTACATTAATTTTATATTTCATTATTTATTCGCACAAAAAAATCACTATATTGAAATTTAATCTTGAAAAAATCACTATATTGATTTATAATAATATTAGAAAATAAAACAATAGTTTTTACTTTCTTAAATTATGATTATAACAAAAAATCCAAATAAATTCAATATTTAGAAAATCAAAAAAATTAATAATAAGGAGTAACTATATGGCTGTAATTAAAATACAATTTTCATTAAGAATTAACCCTGAAATATATGCTAAACTAAAAATAATAGCTAAAAAAGACACTCGTTCCGTATCAAATCTAATTGATTATCTTATTATGCAAAAGATAGCAGCATATGAATGCGAAAACGGAGAAATTGAATTAACTGATGAAGATATATATGCTATGTAAAAATATTTATTATAGCAAAAAAAGTTCGGCAAAACCGAACTTTTTCAACATTTAAAAACCAATTTTACTATGTGGCTTAAAGATAGTTAATATCCTTATTAATCTCTTCTTCTTCCCACACCAATAATAGCCAATAATCTTAAAAGCTGAACAAGTGAAGATGCAGCAGCAGCTACATAAGTCATTGCGGCAGCACTTAACACCTTTCTTGCACCACTTACCTCATTTGGCTCAAGGTAGTTGTAATCACCAAGCATTTTTAATGCTCTTGATGATGCATTAAACTCAACAGGTAATGTAATTAACTGAAATGCTACAACAACAGCAAATAATACAGCACCTACAAGAGCAAGTGAATAACTGTTAATAAGACCACCAATTAAAAGACCTATAATAAATAAAGGCATAGCAATTTTACTGCTAAAGCTTACAGCAGGAAAAATTGCTGAACGTAATTTTAATGGTACATAACCCTTTGCATGCTGAACAGCGTGTCCTGTTTCATGAGCAGCAACGCCTAAAGCTGCCACGCTCTTTGACCCATACACAGTATCAGAAAGTCTCAAAACCTTTTTTATAGGGTCATAATGGTCGGTTAAATTACCGTTAATATGCTCAACCTGCACATCATATATTCCATTCTGGTGCAAAAGCATTTTTGCCACATCAGCACCTGTATAACCCCTTGAATTAGCCACTTTTGCATACTTGTTAAATGTAGATGTAACATTTCCCTGAGCTATCATACATATGACAGCCATAAGAATAACAAGCAAATACCATCCATTAAAACCGTATCCATAATAATAAGGCATAAAATACAAAAACATATACTAACCTCCTTTTTAATCCGTAAATATATAATAACATACAATTATTAAAAATTATATATAAATTGCTTACTATTACATTAAAATTTTACCAACTTCTATTTGATGACCTCTCATATAATCGGCACAATTCATTCTTTTACCGCCTTTAGCCTGAATTTCTGTTATCATAATGGCACCGTCACCTGTTTTAACAGTAAAACCATGTTTTTTATCTACAACCAGAATTTCACCTATTTCACCATTTTCATAACCTTCAACAATATCTGCCTTAAATATCTTGAGAACATCATCATCATATTTAGTATAAGCAGCAGGAACAGGATTAAATCCCCTAATCTTATTTTTTATTTCCTTTGAACTCTTACTCCAGTCAATAATTCCCATATCTTTTGTTATCATTGATGCATAACAGCTAAGTGAATTGTCCTGCTTTTCAGCCTTAACCTCACCCTTTTCTATTAAATTAAGGGCATCAATCAACGCTTCTGCACCTACAGGAGCCATTTTATCATGTAATGTTTCATAGGTATCCTCAGGGTCAATTTCAATTTCCCTTTTAAGTATCATATCTCCTGCATCACATTTTCTTACCATATACATAATAGTGACACCTGTTTTTTCCTCACCATTTATTATAGACCACTGTATAGGTGCTGCGCCCCTGTACTTAGGCAATAATGAACCGTGAACATTTACACATCCATATTTAGGAATATCCAAAATTCTCTGGGACAATAACTGGCCGTAAGCAACAACAACATAAATGTCAGCCTCAATTGTTTCAAGAAAATCAATAAATTCATCATCTTTTATTCTTTCAGGCTGATATACAGGAATATTGTTAGCCTCTGCAACAGCCTTTACAGGTGTAGGCTGCAATTTTTTGCCTCTGCCCTTAGGTTTATCAGGCTGACTTACTACAGCAACAACATTATGATTTTTTATAAGTGCTTCAAGAACAGGCACAGCAAAATCAGGTGTACCCATAAATACTACTTTCATTCTATTCCTCCCCGGCATCTACATCCATTAGCTCGCCTTCCATTTTATCAATATAAAGGATACCGTCTAAATGGTCAATTTCGTGACATAATGCCCTTGCCATTAATTCTTCACCCTCAACTATTATATTCTGTCCGGTAATATCAACAGCCTTTGCTTTTGCGTAATTAGGTCTTGTTACGGTAGCCACTTTACCCGGAATTGAAAGACAACCTTCATTGCCTGTCTGTTCACCCCTTGTTTCAATAATTTCAGGATTAATTAATATTACGGGACCTTCGCCAACATCGATTACAACAAGCCTTTTTAACATACCAACCTGTGGTGCAGCAAGTCCGCAGCCATTAGCCTCATACATTGTATCAAGCATATCTTCTGCAAGCTCAACAATTTTAGGTGTTATTTCTGTAATAGGCTTACATTTTTTTCTTAATACCGCTTCGCCCTCTTCTCTTATAATTCTTATTGCCATTTTAATAACCTCCTATATATAATTTGGATTCATATATAAATGTATACTTACATTGCTTAAACTTACATTCTGCTTTAGTTTATCCAAGCAAAACAGAACATAATTTCTCAGTTTTTCTTCATTTTCACATTTAACCATTAACTGCCAGCGATAGTTATTATTTATTTTTGAAATAACAGCAGGAGATGGTCCTAAATGGGTAAACATATTATTTTTATTATAATGTTTCATTACATAAAGCAAATCACTTAAACACTGCCTTATATATCTTTCATTTTCTCCGACAAACATAACTACAAATATATTTGTAAACGGCGGATATATCATATCTTTTCTATATGTAATTTCTTCATTGTAAAAACCCATATAATCATTTTTTGCTGCAAACAGTATACTGTAGTGCTCCGGAGAATAGGTCTGAATAAATACATTACCCTTTTTCTCTGCCCTTCCTGCTCTGCCTGCAACCTGTGACACAAGCTGATAGGTAGTTTCAGCACTTCTGTAATCTCCAACATTAAGAGATAAATCAGCAGCAATTATTCCCACTAATGTTACATTTTCAAAATCAAGACCTTTGGCTATCATTTGAGTACCAATTAAAATATCTGCTTTACCGCTTCTGAATTCATCTAAAATTGTCTGGTGACTGTTTTTTCTTTGTGTAGTATCAAGATCCATTCTTAATACTTTTGCATCAGGAAAGATTTTATTAACCTCCTGCTCAATTTTTTCAGTACCGGTGCCAAAATACTTAATATGTTTTGAACCGCAGCTTGGACAAACCTCAGGAACATTTACACTTGCTCCGCAGTAATGACAACTCAGTCTGTTAATTCCCTTATGGTAGGTGTAATTAACATTGCAATTATTGCAAGTCATTACATATCCGCATTCCCTGCAAGAAACAAAGGTAGAATATCCTCGTCTGTTTAAAAATAAAATAGTCTGTTCTTTATTATTTATGTTCCTTCTAATAGCTTCTTTCAAATCTCTGCTGAATACGGAAAAATTTTTATTTGCAAGCTCTAAACGCATATCAACTATCTTAATATCAGGAAACGAATTGTTAACTCTGTTATTAAGCTGACATAATGTATATTCCTTATTTTCAGCTTTATGGTAGCTTATTATAGACGGTGTAGCACTACCTAAAACCACAGTGCATCCATAAAGCTCAATTAATTTTTCAGCAACCTCCCTTGCATCATACTTGGGTGAAAGCTGATCTGATTTATATGTAGTTTCATGTTCCTCATCTATTATTATTATACCAAGATTTTCAAATGGTGTAAAGACCGCAGAACGGGGACCAATCATAACAGAAATTTCACCAAGTCTTGCTCTGGTCCATTGGTCATATCTTTCACCGTCATTTAATCTTGAATGGGTGACCGAAACTTTATCACCAAAGCGTGAAACAAATCTTTCAACAGTCTGCTGAGTAAGGGAAATTTCAGGTACAAGGACTATTGCCGACTTACCTTCGCTTAACGCTTTTTCTATGGCTCTCAGATAAATTTCAGTTTTACCGCTGCCTGTTACTCCGTAAACAAGTATGGGCTTACCTGTATAATTATCCATTTCATTAAAAACCACATTACAGGCCTTTTCCTGTTCCGCTGTAAGTTTTGGAGGAACTGTCTTTTTAACCGACGCAGTATTAAAATTACCTCTGTATACCTGTTCATATACCTTTTTTATTATACCTTTTTTTATTAATGCATTTATTGGAGCATCTTCAACATCAAGCAGTGTCTTTATATGTGACACAGGTATTTCATCACCCTTCAATAAAAGACTTAATACCTTTTTCTGCTTGGTGTCCTTTTTCATAACCTTTTCCACAGCTTCATCAATATTATTATTTTCACTGTTTAAAACAACACAGGCAAAGTTTTTTTCATTTACTCTTTTAGGTATAATACATTGTATACAGTTACTTAATGTTGTATAATATTTAGTCTGCATCCACTTAGCAAGCTCAATTCTTTTTGGACTTATTATGGAATAGCTTTCACAAATATCATATATTTCCTTAATAATGCTGTCATCAATATCTGCATTGTCAGAAAACCCTGTCACATAACCTTCAATTTTTCTGTTTCCTTTGCCAAAGGGTACTATTACCCTCATTCCGATTTTAACAACTGACATTAAATGTTCAGGTATCTTATAATGAAAAATATGGTCAATATTTGAATGGGAAATTGATACAATTATTAATGCATATTTCATTATATCCGCCCCTTTACAGTCAATTTATACCACAGATAAAATAAGGGGCCTATAGCCATGCTATATCAGCCCCTATTTTAATTATTCTTCGTGCTCAGCTATTTTTTCAGATTCTTCAAAAGAATTTTCTTCTTCAATAGCACCTTCCATATCTTTCATATAATCATATTCTGTCACAGAATTAGCTGCTTCTTCATTTACGGCAGCCTTTTGTACAAGCTCTTTTTTAATTTCTGCTTCGTAGGAATCTTCATCCTTAGGTCTGAGCTTTGTTCCCTGACCTTCAGGTACCACAGTAATCTTTCCTTCTCTTATTTCCTCAACAGCTATTGATACAGGCTTATTTGAATCAACGGCAATATCAGCCATTATTTCATCACCGTCAATTAACTGTCTTGCTCTCTTTGAGGCTGCAATTACAACAGTATATCTGCTTGTTACATCCTTTTCAGAGTTTTTGCTCATAGTATCCATAAGTTCTGCATAAGATGGTCTTAACATTTTAAATCTCTCCCTTAAATTTCTTTATAAATTCTAAATTACTCTTTGTTTTTTCTCTGGCGGTTTCAACAACGGCCTTTAAATCCGACACTGTCTGCTCTAATTCATCGTTTATAACCAAATAATCATAGCAGTCCGCATATTCAACCTCTTCCAAAGCTGTTTTAAGTCTTTGTTCTATTACCTCCTGAGTTTCAGTCTGTCTTCCCTCAAGACGCTTTCTTAAAACCTTTATATCCGGAGTAGTCATAAATATAAGCACAGCATCAGGTACTGCTGCTTTAACCTGCATAGCACCCTGCACTTCTATCTCTAATATTATATTCTTACCATTATTTATCTGGTCTAAAACATATTTCTTAGGTGTACCATAGTAATTACCGTTGAACTTTGCGTATTCAAAGAATTCTCCATTATCTATCATTTTTTCAAATTCTTCTTTTGTTTTAAAGAAATATGTAATTCCTTCAATGTCTCCCGGACGCGGCTTTCTTGATGTAGCCGAAATAGAAAGCTTAAAATCCTCACTTTTCAAAAACTCACTAAGAACAGTACCTTTACCTGATCCGGAAGGTCCCGATAAAACAACTAACATACCCTTATCCATAATAACACCTCTGTAAATTACTCAATATTCTGTATCTGTTCTCTTATTTTTTCAATTTCACCCTTTGTATCTACAATGATATTTGTAATTTCAAGGTCATTTGACTTTGAACCTATAGTGTTTACTTCTCTGTTCATTTCCTGAATAAGAAAGTCAAGCTTTCTGCCTACAGGTACAGTTTCCAGAACAATTGACTTCATCTGCTTAATATGGCTGTATAATCTTGTAATTTCTTCATCTATACAAGCCTTATCAGAGAATATAAGCACCTCTGTCAGTATCCTTGATTCATCAGCCTTAATTTCTTCAAGCTCATTAAGTTTATCCTCAAGCCTTTTTCTGTAATCTTTGGCAACCTCAGGTGCTCTTGTGCTAATTCTGTTTACTGCATCAAGTATGGTTTCAAGCTTTTCAAGAATATTACTCTTTAAAGCTTCACCCTCTCTGGTACGCATATCCACAAAATTATCAACAGCTTCATTAGTTGCATTCATAAGACATTCAAATATTTCATTTCCTGCTTCTTCACTTGATATACCCTTATCTACAGTTATCAAATCAGGAAACTTTGCCACCAAATCAAGAGTTATATTATCTTCAATATTAAACCTATCTTTTAAACAATTTAAAGTTGTAATGTAACCCTTTGCAAGATTTTCGTTAATGGTTATATTTACATCATCCTCAGAAAAACTTTCAAAATTTACATACACATCAATTTTGCCTCTGAACACCTTAGATGTAATTGCTTTTTTAATAGCATCCTCATATGCTAACATTGTTCTGGGCATCTTAATAGTAATATCATTATATCTGTGATTAACAGCCTTAATTTCCACAACAAACTTACGATTGTACAGTATACATTCGCCTCTGCCATAGCCTGTCATACTCTTCATCAGTACATACCTCGCATTTCTTATTACATAGCATATTAATTTAATTATACAACATTTTATTAATAATGAAAAGAGTTTTTTTTATTTTTTGTTGTTGAAATTATAAATAATTATGTTATAATAACATAAAAAATGGGAGGTGTGAAAATGGCATTTGACGGTATTACAATTTCAGCTCTTGTATCTGAAATCAAGGATAAAATTATAGGAGGCAGAATTGATAAAATTTATCAGCCTGAAAGCGACGAAATTATACTAAGCATAAGAAGTTTTGGAAAGGCATATAAACTTTTGCTTACTGCAAATCCATCAAACCCTAAATTTCACTTTACAAATGAAAACAAAAATAATCCTTTAAATCCCCCTCTTTTTTGTATGGTAATGCGAAAGCATCTTCAAAGCGGTAAAATTTTAGCTATTGACCAGCCTAATTTTGACAGAATAATAAATATATATGTTGAGTCAATGAATGAAATGGGTGATTATTCAGTTAAAAAGCTCATATTGGAAATTATGGGCAGACACAGTAACCTTATTTTGTCTGATGATAAGGATATAATACTTGACTGTATTAAGCATATAACTCACGATAAAAGCTCGGTAAGAGAGGTTCTCCCGGGCAGAGAATATACTATGCCCCCTGCACAGGACAAGTATAACACAATGGATTTAAGCTATGATAATTTCAATACAGCAATAAATAATAGCTTAAATAAAAAAGCTCAGGCAATGATTTACCAAAGCTATACAGGTATCAGTCCCGTTATTGCCTCAGAAATATGCAACAGAGCAGGCATAGATGCTTCGGATTTCTGTGAAACTTTCAGTCCGAAAGACATTGATAATTTATATAATTCTTTTAGTTCTGTTGTAGCCGATATTAAGTCTGAAAAGTTTGACCCTCAGCTAATTAACAATTATTTAGGCAAGGTAGTTGACTTTTCACCTATTAATATGACCCAGTTTGCAGGTTTTGATATTAAACATTACTCTTCAATATCCGAACTGGTTGAAGATTTTTACAGAACAAGAGATTTCACTTACAGAATTAATCAGAAAACTCAGGACTTAAAAAAGCTTATATCTCAAAACATAGAGCGTTGTGTCAGAAAAAAGGAAATTCAGATTAAGACACTTAAAGATATAGAAAACAGAGATGAATTAAGACTTTACGGCGAATTAATAACTGCAAATATTTATTCAATAAAAAAAGGTATGACAACTGTTGATCTCACTAATTTCTATTCCGAAAACGGTGAAACCATTACAATTTCTCTTGACGGCAACAAAACACCGTCAGAAAATGCACAAAAATACTTTAAGGCATATAATAAAGCAAAAAGAACATTCGATGCTTTACAGGAACAGATTATTTCGAATGATGAAGAACTTGAATATTTGGAAGGTGTTTTAACATCAGTAGGTAACTGTACTGATGAACAGGATATTAAAGAAATTCGTCAGGAATTAAAAGAAAATGGTTATATTAAGAAGACTAAAGGAACTAAAGGCAAGGTTTCACAAAAAAAATCAAAGCCTTTGCATTTTTTATCCTCTGACGGATATGATATTTATGTTGGCAAAAACAACTTCCAAAATGACGAACTTACATTAAAATTTGCAAAGTCAAGAGATATGTGGTTCCATACCAAAAATATTCCCGGCTCTCATGTAATTGTAGTATATAAGGGCGAAGATTATCCAAACACTACATTAACAGAGGCAGCAGAACTTGCCGCTTATTACAGCAAAGCACAAGGCTCTCCTATGGTACCTGTTGACTATACCGAAAAAAGAAATGTTAAAAAGCCAAATGGTGCAAAACCCGGTATGGTAATTTACGAAACCAATAAAACTGCTTACGTTGATTCAAGTGCAGAAATATTAAACAAATTAAAAAGTATATAAAAATAGGTCTGTTCCACCAAAACAGTGAAACAGACCATTTTATTATTTTAAAATAAAGTATTTACAAACTTAATTTCTGTTAAACCAAAAGCATTTTTTACAAATTTTAGGCATATTTTCTTCATCATTTACTGCCTGGCGAAGTATGTTGTATTTATTACTTTGCCATAATTCCAGAAAACTGCTTTCTGATACATTTCCCACACAATCGCCTACATTACAGCAAAGATATACATCTCCATTATATGCAATAGTAGCACTTACAAGTGGAGCATTACAAACAGTACTTACAATAAAATCAGAAGCTTTGTAATATTTTTCTCCGTAAAAAACATAATCTCCGATTTTTGTTGGATAAACACTTAAAAACATTTCCTGTTCTCTTATGTAATTATATGCCTGTTCCAACTCCCTGCATAACCTTTCGTCCTGATTTGCCGCATATTCATCAGGTGTTGTAACCAGTCCGCAGCCAATACGCCTTATTCCCAAAGAATGTGCAAGTTCTACAATATCCAATATAGAATTTTGATTTTCCTTCTGAATTGAAAAATAAAACTCAGGAGAATATTGAATAGGATAGTCACGATATTTCAACGCTGCTCTTTCAGCATTTCTCATTACACGTTCAAAATCCGCACCACGACGAATATTTTCAAATGTATTTTTGTCTGCACTATCAACAGAAACAGTAATACTCACATTTTCATTAAAAAGAAAATCAATCATTTTGTCTGATAATAGCATACCGTTTGTGGATATATCAACAATACAATCACTGCGTTTATGTTGATTTACAAAAATAACCCTGTCCGCAAAATCTTTTACCAAAAGAGGCTCACCCCAGTTAAACAAGGAGTAGCTTTTTACATATGGTGAAGTTTCTTCAACAATTCTTTTAAATAACTCAATAGACATTGTTTTTCCGCAAATTGATATTTTGTCACGGCACATTTTACAAAACAGATTGCAATCCTCTGTAATGTCAATATATAGCTTTTGAGGGCACAAATAATTATTACCGCAATCTCCTGTACCCTGAAGAAATGCGTAACTGTTATCTAAATAATATTTCATAACTTTTCTCCTTTAAATTAAATAATTTATATTCAAAAATTTCAGGTCAAAGTCATGTTCGGATACTATTTATTTAGCTTCATACACTCTATCCGAATTAGACTTTGTATGAAGCATAAGCATTTATAGCAGGTAACACAACCATAAAAAATTTCCCCTTTCCTTCAAAAAACAAACCTGCCTCTAAAACAGATTTAATTTTTACTATTAAATTATACAGTATTTTGATATTTAAGTCAACTGCTAAAATCAATCAAAGCAGCTTCCGCCCAAAAACTCTCTTATCAGCGAATTTGTAGGTATATCCTGAGGATTTATGGCAAGAAAACTGTTTAAAAGGTTAAGAAGTCTTTTAGCCTCAGTATAACCGCTTTCTGACTTATCAAGATTAAAAAGTAAAGGCTCAGCAATTACTTTAAGTACACACATTTCATATATCAAGGCAGAATTAAATGTAACATCTGCATTTTCCTGAAATGGGAATATGTTTTCTTCCTCACCTTTTAATACCTTATGCCACATATTTATTGTACTGCTGGCAGAAAAACCTCTGAAAAAATGGTCCCTTACTATTCTTCTTATAAGTCTTGTATCTGTTGTAGATATTCTGTTGTGTTCATCAATGTTAAGCTGTGTAAGAGCACTTATATAGATCTTGAATTTATCCTCACCCTGTATCCTTGGTGTAAGTGCATCATTAAGTCCGTGAATACCCTCTATAATAAGCACATCATCTTCTTGAAGCTTTATTTTTTTACCCTTTGCCTTTGATTCTCCCGTTGTGAAATCATAAAGGGGAGTTTCTACTTCTTCTCCCTTTTTAAGAGCAATAAGATCGTTATTAAGCTTCTCTATTTCAAGAGTATTTATATTTTCAAAATTCTTTGTACCATCCTCTTCAAAAGGAATTTCCTCCCTTGGTTTATAATAATCATCAAGAGATATCATATGCGGCTTAATTCCTATTACCTTTAGCTGAACGCAAAGACGTTTTGAAAATGTTGTTTTACCTGATGATGAAGGTCCTGCAATAAATACAAACTTTTTGCCGCTTTTGTGTATTTCATCAGCTATCTGAGCAATTTTCTTTTCCTGCAACGCCTCTGCAATCAATATAAGCTCCTTAATTTCGCCATTACTAATGGCGTCGTTAAGACTGCATACAGCAGATACATTTAAAATTTCTGACCATTTGTTATATTCTTTAAATATGTTCGTCAACTTTGGATATTTTAAATATGTATTAAGGGTTCCCGGATTTTTAGATGACTCAAACTGCAATACAAAACCGTCACTATGCTTAACCAAATCAAAAATTTCAATATATTTTGTAGAAGGCACCATTGTTCCGTAAAGATAATCGTAATAATCATTTATCTTATAAAGAGACACACTTGTAGCTTTAATATATTTAAGCTCCTTTTTACAATTAAAAAGGTTGTTTGCCGTAAATATTTCCTCTGCTTCCGATACTGTAACCTGCAATTTTTCAATAGGAAAATCCGACTTAACCATTTCCCTCATTTCTGCTTTAATTTTATTCAAAAGGTCCTTCGTTATTTCCATACCCCTTATTGTACAGAAATAATTTTCATTAATAGTATGCTCTACCCATACAACAGCACCTCTGCCCAGTATTTTTCTGACAGATGCAAGCATAATGAATATTGCACTTCTCTGGTAAACCCTGAACCCAAGCTTTGATGTAATGTCCATAAATTCAACATTACAGTCATCATTAATTCTAAAATTCAAATCCCTTTCAATATTGTCAACCTTTGCAGCTAAAATAGGATATTTTGCAGCATCCTTATATAGCTTACTCAGCTGAAGCAATGATGTATTTGAATCTACTCTTACATCTTTTTTGATGTTTACAATATTTACATTAAAATACTTCATAAAAACTCCCCCTCTGATTATAAATTATACAATATTAAGAGTCTGACCGTTTACCTTTGACTTGACAAATTCAGCACCTTTAATTTTATCTGACAAAATATCATACAAGGTATCAACAACTATTACTTCTGTCAGGTAATGAGTACCGTCAATAAGGCACAAATCCAAGTCCTCTGCAATCTGTGCATTATGGTAGCCCACATCACCTGTAATATAAGCCTGACAGCCCTCTTCCTTAGCCTTTGACATAAATTCAAAGTCTGCGCCTGCACCCGTACATAAAGCCGCCTTTTTTATCACCCTATCCATACTTCCGTTAACAACAAGGCTTTCAGCTCCTAATTTTGCTTTAACAAAATCAATAAAATCACTGAATTTAACAGGTGACTTTAAATCCCCCATTCTTCCCATATAATTCTCATCACCCATTGGTACAAGTCCCTTTATGTTGTCAAGTTCCAAAAGTTTTGCCAAGGTATAATTAGTACCATAATCCGCTATGTCAAGATTAGTATGGGCTGAATATACAATAATATCATTTTTAATAACCTTTGCTATTTTAACGGACAAAGAAGCATCAAAATTCAGATTTTTTACAGCCTTGAAAATAAAGGGATGATGGGTAATTATCATATTAGCACCAATATTTACAGCCTCATCAATAACTGCTGCTGAACAGTCAAGAGCAATAAGTGCCTTATTTACGTCAGAATTTTTGTCACCTGCCATTATTCCCACATTATCCCAGCTGCAGCAAATATTTTCAGGTGCAATTTCATTTATTATATTTATAATATCTATAGCTTTTACAGACATTTTTTCACCTCCAAATAGCTTTCCTTTAATTTTACAAGTTTGTCATAAGCAGAAGTACCTTCCTTGCCATTTTCCTCCATATTTTTAAGTACCATTAAAAGTTTATTTAATTCAATTTTAATATATTCCTTTAAAACAAGTGATTTTGACTCAATAAGCCTTTTGCCAAACATATATTCAATTTCAGTATAACTTTCTTCCCCTTTTACAGCATTTATAATTGTATAAAATTTATCACTGTCTATAAGCATTTTTTCGTCGGCAATTTTAAATCCAACCTTATGAACATATCTTCTTACCTTATCAATGTCTCTTTGTGGCTGTAACACAAGCTGTTCTGCATTATTAACTGCCTCTTTGTTGCTTTTAAGTACGCTTATTGCCATTAAACCGCCCATACCTGCAATAATAATTGAATTAATTTTTTCGCCCTTATTTATTACTTCAAGGCCGTTGCCGCACCTTATGTCAATAAGGTTCTCTAAATGGCTTGAATTAATGTTAATTTGTGCCTTTTTACATGAACCCTTGCTAATATCGGCGGCAACTGCTTTTTTTACAATACCTTTTTTTACAAGATAAATAGGTATATAAGCATGATCTGTACCTATATCTGCAACAATATCTGTTTTAATTACCGTATCTGCAACCTGCTGCAATCTTTTAGATAACATATTAACCTCACTATTACAAAAAAAGGACTGCAAAGACAGTCCTTTTAATTAATATTATAAATAATCTTTAAGTTTTTTACTTCTGCTAGGATGTCTTAATTTTCTCAAAGCCTTTGCCTCAATCTGGCGTATTCTCTCTCTTGTTACATTAAACTTGGCACCAACTTCTTCAAGAGTTCTTGCTTTTCCGTCATTAAGACCAAATCTAAGCTTAAGCACTTCCCTTTCTCTGTCAGTAAGAGTATTAAGAACCTGATCAAGCTGTGTCTTTAACAATGAAAAAGCTGCTGCATCAGCAGGTGCCTGAATATCCTCGTCAGGTATAAAATCACCTAAATGGCTATCCTCTTCCTCACCAATAGGTGTTTCAAGAGAAACAGGCTCCTGAGCAATCTTTCTGATTTCTCTTACCTTGTCAATAGACATTTGCATTCTTTCAGCAAGCTCCTGATCTGTAGGCTCTTTACCGTTTTCCTGAAGCATCTGCCTTGATACTCTTATAATTTTGTTAATATTTTCAACCATATGAACAGGAATTCTAATAGTTCTTGCCTGATCGGCAATAGCTCTTGTAATAGCCTGTCTTATCCACCATGTAGCATAGGTACTGAACTTAAAGCCTTTTCTATGGTCAAATTTTTCAACAGCCTTAGTAAGACCAAGATTTCCCTCCTGAATAAGGTCAAGAAAAAGCATACCTCTTCCTACATACTTCTTTGCAATACTTACAACCAACCTTAAATTAGCTTCACAAAGACGCTTTTTAGCCTCTTCGTCCCCCTGCTCGATTCTTTCGGCTAGCTCAATTTCTTCTTCAGCAGAAAGAAGAGGTACGCGACCTATCTCCTTTAAATACATTCTGACATGGTCATCTATGTTTATGCTGTCAGAAACAGATAAATCCAGCTCTCTTTCTGAATCACCATCTAAATCATCATCTGAATCATCTATTTCAAGCTCTACGCCAACAAGGTCAATACCCTGACTTTCAAGATAGTCATAAACCTTATCCATCTGTTCAGGATCAAGTTCAACAGTAGCTAAACTATCCATTAGAGTATTAGCATTAAGAGTATTTTTATTCTTTTTAGCAATAGCAATGAGTTCCTTCATTTTGCTGGTAAAAGTAGCATCATCAATGGCTTTCATTTATAATTCCATCCTTTCCTCACTTGTAACTATTTTAACCGTCAGATAATGATATATACAGTTTGCTAACATTTCTTTTTAATTCCATTAATTCAGGCAATTTAGGGTTACTGTAATCATCACTAATCATTTTATCATAATAGGCTTCTTTAACCTTTCTTAAAAGATCATTCATAGCCTTTTCAATTTCATCATCAATATAATCCACCTGTTTTACAAATAGCTTTGTAATTCTGCTTTGCTCCTCTACGGTTTCAAAAAAGCCTATTATATTTTCTTTTGAAACAGGTTTATCATCTTTATACAGATTGTAAATCTGATTTACAGCTTTTATATAAAATTCATCAACAAATTCTTCAGGCTTAATGTGCTGACTAAGTAAATCATAAAATATACGATTAGATACAAGCATACTAATCAAACCACATCTGGCATCATCTACGGCATTTTTATTAATTCCGGACCTTCCGGATATGGCTCTTACACTTACAACACCATTATTAATCTTTGAAATTTCACTTTGAATAGACTCCAAATCTATCTGAGTAATTCTTGATACCTCTTTAAGATAAGCATTAACTTCAATCGGACTGTCCACTGAGGATAAAAGCTTAGCTATATCCTTTGAAAAAGAGATTTTATCATCAAGAATATTAAAGTCATATTTCTTTTGTATCTGTTCTGCTTGAAAAATTATATGATTTTTAGCTTTTTTTAACAATTCGCCAAATTCATAAGCACCAAATTTTTTTATAAATTCATCAGGGTCCTTTGCATCATGTACCTGGAGCACCTTTATTTTAAGACCTGCATTCTGAAGCACCGGTATAGCCCTCAAAACCGCCTTAACTCCGGCATCGTCACTGTCAAAGAGCAATATAACACTATCAGCATAAGCTTTCAGCACCTTTGCATGATTATCATTAAATGCTGTACCCAAAGAAGCTACAACATTATGAAAACCTGCCTGATATATGGCAATAGTGTCCATATAACCTTCAACTAATATAAATTCACGTGCTTTAGCAGCCTTTGCATTATTCAGATTATACAGGTTTCTGCTCTTATTAAATATTTCCGTTTCAGGTGAATTTAAATATTTAGGTTGTCCCTCTCCAAGAATTCTGCCGCCAAACCCAATAATATTTCCATATACATCTATAATAGGAAACATCAGTCTGTTAAAAAACTTATCATAGAATGCACCGTTGTCTTTTTTGGTAACAAGTCCGCTTTTTAAAATTGATTCTTCAGAAAAACCCTTGCTTTTCAATTCTTCATAAAGAGCACCTTTAGCTATGGGAGCATATCCTAAACCAAATTTTCTCCTTGCACCTAGCTTAACCTGTCTGTTGTCCAAATAATCAACTGCATGCCTGCCATTATTAGACATTAGCTGTTCATAATAAAATCTTGCTGCAATTTTATGTATTTCATATAAATTTTGTTTCAGCTCTCTTTTTTTTACAATATCAGCTGTCATCTCAGGCTCCGGCAATGTATAATTTACTCTGTCTGCAAGAACCTTGAGAGCGTCAGGATAACTGTAATTGCCGTATTTCATCATAAACCCAAAAACATCGCCGCCAACGCCACATCCAAAACAATGAAAAAACTGTTTATCCGCATTTACGTGAAATGACGGTGTTTTTTCATTATGAAAAGGACAGAGTCCAACATAAGAGCTACCACTTCTTTTTAATTTTACATATTGACCTATAACATCAACAATGTCATTAGCAGAACGTATATCATCAATAACCTCCTGTGGATAATAGCTCATAAACTCCCCCCTCACATATTTCAGCAAGTTTTATTAAACCAATGTTCACCCTATTTTAATTTTCGACACATATTTTAAATATCCTTTTTTATTATAAATATTTTTTTAATCTATCACCTAAAGACTCATAAATATTTTTAGCAAATCTATCAGTCATACCTGCAAGATAATCAGCTATAATTCTCTCAGTATAATATTCTTCAATATTATTATCGTAATTCTTTTTAAATTCTTCAGGTACCTCGTGAAAATTATCCAAATAATAACCGTACATTATACTTAAAAACCTTCCATACTTTTCTCTTTCCTTACTAAGCATACCGGAATTATACACATTTTCAAACATATACGCTCTTAGCTTATAAAGTGAATTTTTAACATCACTATCCATTTTTATATCATTAATACCTTCACTGCTTTTTATTATATTTCTGATTAAAAAATCTATTCTTTTTCTTGATGTATCACCTAAAATTTCAACACAATCCTCAGGCAAATCACTGTCTGTTATTATTCCTGCTCTTATGGCATCGTCAATATCATGGTTAACATATGCTATTTTATCTGAAATCTGAACTATTTTTCCCTCTAATGTACTTGGTGATCCTGCACCTCTGTGATTAAGCATACCGTCTAAAACCTCTTTGGTAAGATTAAGACCTTCACCGTTTTTTTCAATTCTTTCGGCAACTCTCACACTTTGAATATTATGATGGAAACCTCCCGGCAGTACATTGTCTAAATCATCTTCACCTAAATGACCGAAAGGTGTGTGACCTAAATCATGACCTAATGCAATAGCCTCCGTTAAATCCTCATTAAGCCTGAGCGCTGTAGCAATGGTTCTTGCAATCTGTGACACTTCAAGAGTATGAGTCAATCTTGTTCTGTAATGATCACCTTCAGGTGAAATAAATGCCTGAGTTTTGTGCATTAACCTTCTGAAAGCCTTTGAATGTATAATTCTATCCCTGTCTCTTTGATAACAGGTTCTTATATCGCACATATCCTCTGTTTTATTTCTGCCATTACTGTATTTACTTTTTGCCGCATAAGGACTCAGAACTTCATCTTCAAACATTTCGGTTCGTTCTCTAATAGTCATCTATATCACCTCTTAATAAATATATACGTCACAATTCAAAAAAATCCTCTAAAAATCACTGTTTATTGCTTAACAAATGCTACAAAAATATAATTTTTAAATCAAATAACAGAAATCTGTATTAAAAACAAATTTATAAAACAAACATTTTTTAACCAAACAACTATTTGAAACAATTTTGTTCGTCAAATATTGACATATTTCGTCAATTGAATTATAATATTTAATAATAATCGTATTAAAAATAAATCTGTATATTATTAAAAAATATGTTAGATATTTATATATCGGATAGGAGATCATTTATGCTTAAAATTGCAATTTGTGCAGCAAATATATCTATATGTAATGAAATTGAAGGCTTTATACAAAAATATTCTGTAACAAATCACACATATATTTATATTGATAAATTATACAGCAAAAGTGAACTTATTGAAAATATGGTATCGGGAGAAGAGTATGACTTAGTATTTTTATACTATCACCACAAATCTGACGACACAAGCATAACCGGCAACTACATAAGAAATGAACTTAACAATCAATTAGTCAGTATTGTATATGTATCTGAAAGTGACAACGATACCATAAAATTATTCTCCAGCCAACCCTTAGATTTTATAAAACTTCCTGTCACCGAAGAAAAAATTTCTGATGTATTTAAATCCTTTGAAAAAATAAGAAATAATAGCAAATTATATTTAAAAATAAAAAACGGTATTAATACACATTTTATACCCTACAAAGATATATTATATATCACAAGCAGATTAAGGCAATTAATTATTGTTACTTCAAAAGAAAACTATATTTGTTACGGTAAAATTAGTGAATTAGACAATATTAACGGTTTTATTAAGGTTCATAAATCTTTTATAATAAACTCATATTTTATAAAAGATTATAACTATAAAAGTATAGAATTAACAAACGGTGCTGTCATTCCAATCAGCCAGTCATTAAGACCTAAAATAAAAAAGATAATAGAACACTTATAATATATTCATACGGGCATAGACTTAATTTAGTCTATGCTTATTTATTTAAAAAAAATTAAAATATTTTAAAAATCAGGTTTACAAAATTCATTGTTTTTTCTCCATATAAGCTATAACCGGTTATAAAAAATATATTTATTTTATATGGAGGAATAAACAATGAAATTAAAAAAACAAATTTTAAGTCTATTATGTATTACTGCAACATTAAGCTCCGGCGTATCAGCATATGCAAACACTGCTTCCGGTATATCCGATTTAATAAACAGTAATATACCAAACATTAATGCTGATGACAGTATTGCAAACAGTGAAAGTTTAGAAGCTTTTTATAATTCTTCTTCAGATGATAAAAATATTTATAATTATTTTTATGACAATTCAATCTCTATGCTGTCTGTAGGAACATGGGGTTCTCGTGATACCTGCTATGGAGACACCCTTGATGATGTTCAAAGAATTATATACGATACTTTAGTAAATAATTTTGACAGCGCTGTTTCAGAAAAAACCTGTTATATCAATTCCAGTGTAACAAAATCTGAATGTGAAAAGGCTTTAGAAGGAGCCAGACAGGCATTTTTCTTAGACTATCCCGAGAGATTTTGGAATGATGATTTTGAAATAGCTAATTTTAAAAAGACATCATCAGGTGCAGAAATAACTATCAGCTGGAACTCAGACTTTTTTTCAAACGCTTCTGATGTAAACAGTAAAATGAATGTTCTTGAAAGCAGAGCAGACAATATAATTAATAATATGAATAATTCAAGTACAGTTAAAAGTGATGGTGACAAAATTGCTTATTTACACAATTGGTTATTGGATAATGTATCATATGATTATAGTGCTGCCAGTGCAGGCATATATAATGATCCTGAGCCATATACTGCATATGGGGCAATCGTCAGCGGAAAAGCTGTGTGTCAGGGATATAGTCATGCAATGACACTGTTATGTAAAAAGGCAGGAATTACTTGTATTACAGTAATGGGTTATAAACAGGGAACACCTCATTCATGGAACTATGTAAAACTTATCGGTGATTTCTATTTGGTTGACTCAACAAATGATGACGGCAGCGGATACAAATACAGATACTTCCTTATTCCGTCATCATCAAAATATGTTTCAAATTTAATATTCTATTTACCTTCTACCGCAAACGATTCATATGTAAAATATGGTGATGTGGATGAAGATAATTCTATAAATGTATTTGATGCATCATGGATTTCCGGATATTCATCAAGTACAAACAAAGATTCCTACCGTTCACAGATTTCAGAAATTGGCTTTATTGCAGCTGATGTTAACGGAGATAACAATGTCGATTCAACTGACAGCAATGAGGTATTAAATAAAGTTTTGGACAGTACATATCAGTTACCTGTTTATAATAAGCTTGGATAATATAAAAATAATACTGTAATTTTATAACTCTGTTTGTCGATATATAGAATAATAGTCCTTAAAATATTAAGGGCTATTATTTTATTATGTTAGTGCACTTTATTTTGATACAAAAAAAGTTTATTTTTTTACAAAAACAATTTTAAATTATATTTGTTTGGTATAATTAATAATAAATAAAATGATAAAGGAGTATGAAAAAATGAAAAAATTTTTTATTACAGCAATTATAATATCTTTAATTAGTTCTAATGTTTATGCAAAAAATTCTATTGACGTACAGGAGGCTGCCAACAGACAGGCAACCGAGTATTTCAATGGATATAATAACAGTGAATATGCTACCAAAATTGAAGCACTGGACTTTATTATCAATGTATATGATATTGGTATCAGATATTACTATGATAAAGAACAAGCCGTCAATAATGTTCCTGAAAAATTCAGCTCTGCTGATGATGAAATGACCTTCTACCAATATCAGGATATTCTCTTTAACGGTAAAATGCTCGGAATTATAAGCGAATATGAAAATGATTTCTTCAGCCCAGATGATTTAATAACAAAAGAGGATTTTTACGTTATGCTTTACAATCTTATAAAATCCGAAAAAGTAAAACAATACGAATGTGATGATTTAAATGCAGAAACCGATATTTTAAATAACTATAGCGATAAAAACAATATAAGCAGCTACGCTGAAGATGCTATCGCTTTTTTTGTTAAAAATAATATAATAACAGAACGTAATATGATAAATCCAAAGAATAATATTACAAATTCAGAAATGCTTGAATTGAAAACAAAGATAAATAAAAATTTTAAAAGAAAGAATTTCAACAACTATATTACAAGAATAGACTGCCTTGCAGAATTAAATGATTATTATTACAGTGGAACAGAAGAATCCTTTGGAGCACCACAATTCTTTGCTCCTCCGGAATTTATGGATATGAACGTCAATAATTTAGAGAGCAGTTATAAAAGAGCTGCTGCTGCTTTTGGCAAGAAAAACAATATTGTAAATGGTTATTCAGACGGTACATTTGATCCTGAAGCTTATATAACAAAGGAAGATTTATATACTATGCTTTATAATCTTGTAAAATCAGACAGTATTACCACATTTAATATTGATAATACAGATGCGGATATTAATATATTAAAACAATACAGTGACTTTGATAATATAAATGAATATGCTAAAGTACCATTAGCATTTTTTGCAGACAAAGGATTGGTAAATGTTAGCAACAACAAAATTAATCCAAAAGGAAATATAACTGAAGAAGATTTCTTGAATATAAAAGAAAAAGTTGCTGAAAATATTATGATTAAAGAAAAATATGAACAATATATAGCAAATATATCAAAGTAAAAATATTATTATCATAAGTCTGTTTTTAATCATTGCATAAAATAAATCGGTTAGATAATATCCAACCGATTTATTTTTATATTTTACTTATTATAACAATCTATTCCTTTTAACCAAAAAATAAATGCTCAATCAATATTTTAAGTCCAATTATAACAAGTACACAGCCTCCTACTCTTTCAGCATAAGTCTGAAACATACCGCTTATTTTCTTTCCAAGCATTACACCAATATAAGAAATCACAAAGGCAACAACACCTATTACAGTACATGAAAACCATATATTTCCGCTGTCTACAAGGGCAAATGTTACACCAACAGCCAAAGCATCAATACTTGTTGCAATGGCAAGTACAGTAAGGTTTTTAACAGACATAATATTTGCCTGTGCCTCCTCAGCATTTTCTTCCTCCTCAGAAAAGCTTTCCTTAATCATATTTCCTCCTATTAAGGCAAGAAGTATAAATGCAATCCAATGGTCAAAAGCAGTAATATATTCGCTGAAACTGCTTGCAAGAAAATATCCGATTAACGGCATTATAAACTGAAATACACCAAAAAATGCACCAAAAGTAACTGCATGCCTTATTCTTATTTTTGGCAGCATAAGACCATTAGATATTGATACGGCAAAGGCATCCATTGCAAGACTAACCGCAATAACAAATAGTTCTATAAAACTCACTCTTTATTCCTCCAAACCTGCTACGTAATTAATAAACTGCTGGGCTGTTCTGCCTGAAATACCTCCATGGCTCAATTCCCACTTATTAGCTTCTTTGCATAAGTCCTCATCAGACATTTTAATGCCAAATTTATGTGCCAAGCCCTTGACAATTTCAAAATATTCCTTCTGATTAGGCTTGGAATAGTTAATAGTAACACCAAATCTTTTAACAAGTGAAAGCTTTTCTTCCATTGTATCTGAACGGTGAATACCATTATTACTTTCTAAATCATTTCTGTCGCTCCAATTTTCCTTAATTAAATGGCGTCTGTTAGATGTTGCATAAATAAGAATATTATCAGGCTTCGTTTCCACACCGCCCTCAATAACAGCCTTTAAAAATTTATACTCAATTTCAAATTCCTCAAAGGATAAATCATCCATATAAATAATAAACTTATAATTTCTGTTTTTAATCTGAGCAATAATATTAGATAAATCCTTAAACTGGTGCTTATAAATTTCTATCATTCTAAGTCCTTTGTCATAGAATTCGTTAACAATAGCCTTAATACTTGTAGACTTACCTGTGCCGCTGTCACCAAACAACAACACATTATTAGCTTTTCTGCCTTCAACAAAAGCTTTTGTATTATCAACAAGTTTTTTCTTCTGAATTTCATAACCAATAAGATCATTAAGCATAACCTTATCCATATTATTAATCGGATGGAGAACAACATAACTTTCGGTGGATGATGCAATTCTGAATGCTTTGTTAAGACCAAACATACCTACACCATAATCTCTGTAAAAGTCCGTTACTGAATTAAAAAAATCATTTTCATTCTCTGCCTTTTCAAGTTTTTTACTAAGCATTTGTACCTTTTCGCTTACATTTTTATTATACATAAGCTCCTTTTTACCTATGGCCTTATAATCAGAAATTCTGCTAAAGCAGTCTATACCTAGGGCATATTCAATTTCAGAAAAATCATAGTTAAAAAGTTCAAAAAAGGCTCTGAAATCATTTTTAGCAAAATAATTAACACTGCCTTCATTAGCACCCACCTTCTCACAGGTAATACTAAAAGGATTTTCATTTGTAATAAGTAAAAAAGTAAGATAATTATGCCACAAATTTTTGTCAAAGCCATAATCTGTTGCAACCTCAAGAATTCTCTTAATCTGGGTATATATTCTTACAGTAAGCTCATCTTCAGACTGTGTCTTTTCCTTATAATTCTTAAATATATCACCTAATTCCATTAATATGGAATTCTTCGGCATATCCCCATATATTAAAAGTTTCGAAATAATATGATTCATAAAATATTCCTCCAATCAATTAATACAATAATAATACTCAAAGCCTTCATTAGTCAACACTAACTCTGCTAAACATTTTAAAATTATCAAATCAAACTATTATGAGCATTTTTATTTAATATTGATTAACCCTCTCTTATACATCTTGTCAACAGCTATGATTATGCCAATTTTAGCATGGAACCAAGTTAAGCCTCCCTGCATATATACGGTATATGGCTCCTTCATTGGTGCATCTGCACTAAGCTCAATTGATGAGCCCTGAACAAAAGCACCTGCAGCCATTATTACCTGCGAATCATAACCGGGCATATCCCAAGGCTCAGGCTTTACATAGCTGTCAACTGCTGCACCTGCCTGAATGCCCTGACAGAATGCAATAACATTTTCAGAAGTTTTCATCTGTATAGCTTCTACTATGTCAGGTCTTTCCTCATTTACTTTTGGCATACATTCAAAGCCCAGCTTTTCAAATATTCCTGCTGCAAATACTGCTCCTTTTAAACTGGCATTTACAACAGTAGGAGCAAGAAATAACCCTTGAATAAGGCTTGTTGTTACACCAAGACTTGGTCCGACCTCCTTACCCATTCCCGGAGCCGTAAGTCTGAATGCTGCATTTTCTACACATTCCTTAGTACCTGCAATATAGCCGCCTACGGGAGCAAGACCTCCTCCGGGATTTTTAATAAGAGAACCTACAATCATATCCGCACCAACGTCTGTCGGCTCTAACTCACTTACAAATTCGCAGTAACAGTTATCCACCATACATATTATATCAGGGTTAACGGACTTAACAATATCAATTATTTTCTTAACTGTTTCAATAGTAAGGCTCGGTCTGTATTCATACCCCTTTGACCTTTGTATCTCCACAAGCTTTGTTTTAGGTGTTATCATTTTAGGCAGATTTTCAAAATCAACAGTACCGTTTTCTAATAAAGGAAGCTCCTTATAAATAATTCCATTGTCCACAAGAGAGCCTTTTTGTTCCCTTTTTGCTCCTATTACGCCTTCCAATGTATCATAAGGTGCACCCGCAACACATAACATTTCATCACCGTATTTTAAATTGCCTGACAATGCAACAGTAAGAGCATGTGTACCCGAAATAATCTGAGCTCTTACAAGAGCATCCTCCGCATTGAAAACATCAGCATAAATATCCTCAAGCTTATCTCTGCCAATATCATTATAGCCATATCCCGTTGTACCGTTAAATGCAGTATCGCTTAGATTGTTTTTCTGCATTGCTCTTAACACCTTGTACTGATTAAGTTCTGTAATTCTGTCAATTTCTTCAAATTTACATTTTATATCCTTTTCAATATCAAAGCAGAAATCAAGCACTTTTTCATCAATCCCAAATTCTTTTAAAATATAATCTCTTAACATATTAAATTTAATTCTCCTTAGTTATTTCTTTAGCAATAAACTCAGCCGCAGCCTTAGGACTTTCATAATCCTGCATATTAATCCACATACCATTACTCTGATGCTTAAACCACGTAAGCTGACGTCTGGCAAAGTGCCTTGTATCTCTCTTTAATATATAAATAGCTTCTTCAAGAGAATATTCTCCATTAAGATAGCCTATAATTTCTTTATACCCCAATCCCTTCATCGACACAAGGTTTTCAGAATATTTTTCCATTAAACCCTTTACTTCTTCAACAAGACCATTTTTAAGCATTATATCTATTCTTTTTTCAATTCGTTCATATAGCAAATCTCTGTCCATATTCAATATAAAGCTTTTAACATCATATGCAGGCTCCCTCAGTCTTTCCCTTGCATTATATTCTGAAAACTTTTCGCCTGTATCCCTGCAAAATTCAATAGCTCTTATTACTCGCTTTACATTATTTGGATGAACGGTTTCTGCATATTCAGGATCCAACTCCCTCAAAATATTATGAACATATTCATTACCTTTTTCCGCAGCATCTTTTTCAAGCATAAGGCGCATTTTATCATCCTTTTCACCGGGGGTAAAATCATTGTCATATATTAAGCCATTAACATAAAAACCTGTACCTCCGACCAATACAGGCATTTTGCCCTTATCATAAATTTCAGATAAAGCCTCTTTAGCCATCTTCTGAAAAACAGCAATAGAAAATTCCTCATCAGGATATAAAGCATCAATTAAATAATGCTTAATGCCCTGTTTTTCTTTCTCTGTAATTTTTGCAGTACCAATATCCATATATTTGTACACCTGCATTGAATCCGCAGATATAATTTCACCGTTTATAATTTTAGCAAGCTCAACTGATACGGCAGTTTTTCCGCAGGCAGTAGGACCTGATATTGTAATTAAAGGAGATTTCATTTAAAACACCTCATTTCAAAATATGATTATACTATATTTAGACATAACTTGTAAATAATTTTTGCAAAATGGTAAATAATTTTAATAAGAGCTTTTACACTATATATTTTTCTTAATAATGTTGTAACAACTTAAAATACTTTATTTCAAATTTTAATATAAATGTAATTGAAAACGTAATAAAAATAGTGTATTATAATAATATGGTTATTTTTGTAAATTTTTGGAGGTTATTATGTTTAATAAAGACATTGGTATAGATTTAGGTACAGCCAATACCCTTGTATATGTAAGAAACAAGGGTATTGTAATAAATGAACCATCAGTTGTAGCAATTGACACTACTACAAGAGAAGTGTTGGCTGTTGGCAATGATGCTAAAGAAATGATTGGCAGAACACCCGGCAATATAATTGCCATAAGACCTATGAAAGACGGTGCTATTGCCGATTATGCTGTAACTGAGGCTATGCTCAGATACTTTATTAGCAAAGCTTATCCCAAAAATCCAATTTCTTCAAAACCAAGAATTGTAATTTGTGTTCCTTCCGGAATTACTCCTGTAGAAAAGCGTGCAGTTATTGAGGCTGCAACAGGTGCCGGTGCAAGAGAAAGACATATTTACATTGTTGAAGAACCCATGGCTGCAGCACTTGGTGCTAATTTAAAAATCGATGAGCCTGCAGGTAATATGGTAGTAGATATTGGTGGTGGTACAAGCGAGGTTGCAGTTATATCTCTTGGCGGTATTGTAGCAAGCCGCTCTGTCAGAATAGCCGGTGATCAGTTTGATAGCAACATCATTAACTATGTCCGTACGGAATATAAAATTGATATTGGAGAAATTACAGCCGAAACTATTAAGAAAACAGTAGGCTGTGCTTATTTAGACATTAACACAGAAACAAAAGAAATAACTGTAAAAGGCAGAGATTTAGTTACAGGTCTGCCAAAACCGTTAACGATTAATTCCCGCCAGGTGCAGAGTGCTCTGGCAGATTCTATTGATATAATAATTGATGCTATTAAAAGAACTCTTGAGGATACTCCTCCTGAATTAGCCGCAGATATAATGGAAATCGGTATTTACCTTACCGGAGGCGGTGCCCTTTTAAAGGGCTTGGACAGATTAATTTCCAAAAGGACAGGTATGCCGGTTCACATAGCAGATAATCCTTTAGAATGTGTTGTTAATGGTGCCGGAAAAATAATTGATGATGTTGATATTGTAAACAAGCTTGTATCAAGCGATAAAAAAACATTAGCATAAAAATCTAATATACTGAAAAAGGTATGATAATGTGAACAGAAAATTTAAAATTGTTTTAATTTCATTAGCAATAGCCTCCTTGGGATGTGCAGGCTTTTCACACAACAGAAAAGCTCCTACTTTTGTAGAAAATTCCTATGGATATGTAATTACACCCCTTCAGTCATTTAATTCAAGTATTTTTGACTGGTTTGGCAGTATTGCTAAATATTTTAAGGGCATAAACAGTTTGGATGCCGAAAATAAGGAGCTTAAAGAAAATTTATTAGAAGCCAGAGCTGAACTTAATCGTCTTAAACTGGTAGAAAGTGAAAACCTCCAGCTTGAAGCTCTTGTAAAACTTCAACAGGATTACAGCCAATATTCAACAATTGGCGCTAAAGTTATAGCAAAGGATCCGGGAAACTGGTTTGATACCTTCATTATTAACAAAGGCACAAATTACGGTCTTGAAAAAAATATGGTTGTTATGAATGAAAACGGTCTTGTTGGAAAAATAAGTGAATGTGGATACAACTACTCTAAAGTAGTTTCAATAATTAATGACTCTGATGCAGTTAGTGCAGAGAGTCTAAGAACAAATGATATTGGTTATGTTGTAGCAGATTTTTCGGGAGAAGCAAAATGTAAAATGCAGTATTCCGATAAAAATGCCGACATTTTAGTGGGAGATGAAATCGTAACCTCCCATTTAAGTGAAATTTTTCCTGAGGGCATTAGTATTGGTCATGTAAGCAAACTGATTGTGGATTCGCAAACATCAATGCAATATGCAATTATAGAGCCTTCTGTAGACTTTTCCAAATTAAAATATGTACTTGTTCTTGATACCTCCTTTGAAAAAGAATTTATAGAAAACACAACCGAGAGTGAGGAGCACTAAATGAGATATATTATTTATTTGATTATTTCAACAATTATATTTATATTTCAGACCACTCTCTGCCAATACATAGCAATAGCAGGCATAAAACCTAACTTTATGCTTATATTTGTTGTTTCCATAGCTTTTTTAAAAGGAAATTCCGAAGGCTTGCTCACAGGTATAATAATGGGCCTGCTGCAGGATTGCTATTTTAGTCAGGTAATAGGCAGCAATCTTTTTTTGTATGCCTTAATAGGTTATTTTGTAGGTTGCCTTACCGAGCATTTTAATAAGGATAATATTGTAGCGCCGGTATTTATAACTTTTATAGCAACACTCTTTTACAATTTAGGCTTTTATATGCTTAATATAACTTTAAGGGGATATACTACCCTAAACTCATATATAATTTTGAATATTTTACCGGAACTGATTTATAATATAATTTTTGCATTTATTATATATTTCATATTATATACAATAGACAACAGTTCTCTTGGTAAAATAAGTCAAAGACATAGATTTTAACAGATTGGAATGTATGTATGAAAGAATTATTACGCAATATAGTAAAATTGGATAATTACCGATTATACATTATGCATGGAATAATTCTCCTTCTCTTTTTTATACTTGTAGTAAAGCTTTTTTCACTGCAAATTTCCAAAGGTGAATATTTTAGTCAGGAAGTTAATGGCACAGCCCTTAGAGAAGTAGAGGTTGAGGCTTCAAGAGGCACTATATATGACAGATACGGCAGAGCTTTGGCTGTTAACAATACAGCTTACGCTGTCAGTCTTGACCCAAGTATAGGTGTTGATAATTTAAATAAAGTTTTATTTGACCTTATAACTGTATTAGAAAAAAACGGTGAAAAAATAGTTAAAACTTTACCTATTACCTCTACCCTTCCCCACGAATTTTTATTCGACGGAAGTATAAATCAGGAAAAAAGATGGAAGGAGAATATGAATCTTGACGAAAACCTTACAGCTGAACAATGTTTTGAGGAATTAAAGAAAAGATTTGACATAGATAATACAACAGACAATATAATAACAGGCAAAATATTAGGTTTGCGATGTGCCCTTTATGAAAAAAGGTATTCTAAATACATTCCTATACCTATTGCCTATAATATATCTGAAAAAACCTTAACAGTGTTAAGAGAACAGGGCTCCTCTTTTCCCTGTGCCTTTATTGATAATCAAAGTAACAGAGAATACCCATACGGTAAATATTTCTCGCATATTTTAGGCTATATAGGTGTCATAACAGACGAAGAGCTTAAAAACACTTCAAACAGAGATTATTCAATTAATGATGTCATAGGTAAGGATGGCATTGAAAAAGCTTATGAATCAGATTTAAAAGGAACCGACGGAAGCCAGTACATTGAGGTAGACAGTTCAGGCCGCAGAATTACAACTGTAGAAAATGAAGGTGTTAATCCTATAGCAGGCAATAATGTTTTCCTTACAGTTGATGCTAACTTGCAAAAAGTTGCCTATGATGCGTTGGAAGATGCTTTAACAAATGCACAGATTAGCAGATTATCAGGCGGTGATTACAGCTATAGTGTAAGTTCCGTATTTAAGTCAATGATTGAAAGTGATAATATCAGAATAAAAAATATTCTTAATTCAAATGAAGGCACTACACAAGGTGCAATAAAAAACTATATACTTTCACAAAATAAATCTGCAATAAATGATATGGATACAGCAAGGGAAATTTTACTGAAAGGTTTTGAAAACAATGCAATCTCAGGAACACAGCTTTTAATTGCCATGTATGAACAAGGTCTTATTACAGATGATGATGGTGTTATAACAAAGCTTAAATCAGGTGTTTTAAGTTCATCTTCAGCTCTTATTATGAAAATGAAATCTCAGGAAATCACACCTCAGATGACGGCAATGGATCCATGTACAGGTTCCGTAGTTGTCAACGACGTAAATTCGGGAGATGTACTTGCCGCCGTAACATATCCTTCCTATGACAATAATGAGCTTGTTAACAGCTTTAATAACGAATATTATTTAAGATTGCAAAACGATCCGACTACCCCAATGGTAAACAGACCATATCAAGAGCCGAGAGCCCCCGGTTCAACTTTTAAAATGATTACAGCAGCAGCAGCTCTTGAAGAAGGAATTGTTACTCCTAACTCAACAATATATGATAAAGGTACATTTAAAGATGCAGGTAAGCCATATGCCCGCTGTTGGATAGGCTCAGGAGGCGGCTCCCATGGTGCAGTCAATGTTTCAGGTGCACTTGAGGTTTCATGTAATTATTACTTCTATACAGTAGCCTATAATATGGGTTCCGATAGCATTACAAAACTTAATAATTATATGAGAGCTTTTGGCTTGGATACCCCAACAGGTGTAGAAATTTACGAATTATATAATTCAATGACAAATTACCCTACTCGTATTTCTTCCCCTGAATATAAGGAATATGTTACTAAACAAAGGTATGAAAACCCTTCAGCTTCTGATTTGAAATGGAATCCGGGAGACACTATAAGAACTGCCATTGGTCAGTCTTACAATAATTATACTGCCGCTATTTTATCAAAATATATAGCCACATTAGCAAACGGCGGCACAAGATATAAAAATCACTTTATGAGCAAGATAGTTAATTCAAATGGCAATACTATAAGTCAATATAAAGATATAGTTGAAGAAAATATTGAGCTTAAACAAAGTACATTAGACGCAATATTTAAAGGAATGTATCTTGTAACTTCAGGAGAAAAAGGAACATTAAAAAATACCTTTAAGGATTTTCCAATTAATGTAGCTGCAAAATCAGGTACTGCACAGGAGTCAGATAAAAGAAGCGAACATACAATTTTTGTTGCTTTTGCACCTTATGAAAATCCGCAAATTTCTATTTCAGTTCTCATTCCTTATGGTAATGACAGTGCAACAGCTCCGGCTCCTACAGTAGCTAAGGCAGTTATTTCTGAATATATGCAATTAAATACGACTGTAGAAAACAGAAGCTACAACACTCTTGCAAAGTAAATCTTCCTATATCTTTTGCGAATAATGTAAAGATATATACAATTTTTTTGATTAATTATTTATCAGATTTCTATGTATTATGCTATCATTATTATATAAAACTGTAGAAATACCGATTAATTAATCAGTATTTCATTTATACTTAGGAGGATAACAATGAGTGAAGTAATTGTTGTAACATCAGGCAAAGGTGGTGTTGGTAAAACTACCACCTCTGCTAATATTGGTACAGGACTTGCCATAGAAGGAAAAAAAGTAGTTATGTTAGATGCTGACATAGGTTTGCGTAATTTAGATGTAGTAATGGGACTTGAGAACAGAATAATATATGACCTTGTACATGTTATTGAAGGAACTTGCAGATTGAAACAGGCACTTGTAAGAGATAAAAGATATGAAGGACTTTATCTCCTGCCTGCTGCTCAAACAAGAGATAAAGATGCAGTAACTCCCGAACAAATGCAAAAGTTATGCGACAGTATTAAAGAGGAAGGCTTTGATTATATTATTATTGACTGCCCTGCAGGCATTGAGCAGGGATTTAGAAATGCTATTGCAGCAGCAGATAAAGCTATTGTTGTAACAACTCCCGAAATATCTGCTGTCAGGGATGCAGACCGAATAATAGGTATGCTTGAATCAAACGGTCTTTTAAATTCAAAGCTTATTTTAAACAAAATAAGAGTTGATATGGTATCCAGAAATGAAATGATGTCTTTAGCAGATGTTGAAGATATTTTGGCGATAGATACATTAGGTATTGTACCTGATGATGAAAACATAGTAATATCAACTAATAAAGGTGATCCTGTTGTGGCAAATGAGGATTCCCTTTCAGGTTTAGCTTACCGAAATATTGTTAAAAGAATATTAGGTGAGGATATTCCCCTGTTGGAACTTATTCCTCAGGCAAGAACAACATTATTTGACAAATTATTCAGTTGGCTGCACAAAGATAAGGAGTGATATTTATGTATAATGGTAACTCCTCAGGAACAATAGCAAAAGACAGATTAAAATACTTAATTTTAAAAGATAGGGTTTCATGTACAACTGAAACTCTTGATATGATAAAACAGGATATTATAAAAGTTGTATCAAATTACATAGATATTGACAAAAATAATACCAAATTAATATTAGAGCAGGATATTAAAAGCGATAAAAATATATGCTGCATTAATATCAAAATACCCATTAGATAAAGACAGGATGAGTTAAATGAATAAAAAAGCTTATAGCTTAGACTTTCTGCTGATATTTTGTGTCTTAGCAATATCAATATTCGGAATAATAACAATCGGAAGCGCAACTAAAATAAATGTAAACGGTATTCAGGGAAAATTTTTAAATCAGATTTTATGGCTTATTACCGGTATCTTCCTAATGCTTTTGTTTACATTTTGGGATTACAAAAAGCTGGCAAAGCTATATATACCTATGTATATATTAAACCTTGCTTTATTGATTTTAGTTCTTGTAGCAGGAAATGATGATCAAGGTGTACGTCGTTGGATTTTTGGTATACAGCCTTCAGAATTTGCAAAAATATTTATTATAATTTATTTGGCAAAATTTGTTGACAAATTTAGGGAAAAGGTTAATAATATAAATATACTATTACTTGCCGGAATTAGCGTAGCAGTACCATTGGTTTTGATTAAAATTCAGCCATCCTTATCTGCAAGCTTAGTTTTACTGGCAATATTTATAACTGAAATGTTTCTAGGTAATATTGCAGGAAAGTATATTAAAATTGCGTTTTTAATAATTGTGCCAATAGTCATCATTGTATATATAGATGCATTAAGTTCAGGGCACAAAATACTAAGTACATTTATGACAGACTACCAAATTAAAAGAATTGTAGACTATATACACTCTGATTTTTCAAGTCCTGATTTTTACCAGACAAAAAATTCCATATGGGCAATAGGCTCAGGGCAATTAACAGGTAAAGGGCTTTTTAAAGGTACGATTAACCAGTTAAGCTATTTGCCGGAATCACATAACGATTTTATATTTTCTGTAATTGGTGAGGAATTCGGGTTTGTTGGGTGCTTGACGGTTTTAGTATTTATGTTTATAATTATAAGTAGATGTATAAATATTGGCATAAATTCGGATGATTATTTGGGAACACTTATATCAGGCGGAGTTGCAGGTATGTTAGCTTTTCAAACCTTTGTAAACATTGGTGTTGCAACAGGCTTGCTCCCCAATACCGGTATGCCCTTTCCGTTTTTAAGCTATGGAGGTAGTTCTATGTGGGCAAATATGATTGCTATAGGATTAGTATTAAACGTGGGTATTAATAAACAAAAAAATATTTTTTAGGGGTGATTAAATGAACATAGCGTTAGTTGCAAATGACAACAAAAAAACTTTAATGGAAAATTTATGTGTTGCTTACAGACATATTTTTATTAAACATAATTTATATGCAACCGGTACAACAGGTCAGCTCATTGAAGATACTTCAAACTTGCCTGTACATAAATATTTAGCAGGTGATTTAGGCGGTGAACAACAGCTTGCTTCACAAATAAACAATAATGAAATTGATTTGGTTATCTTTTTAAGAGACACTACTTATCCTGCTAAACCGTCTACTATCGGTTCTGCAGATTTTAGTTCCGCCCTTAGGCTATGTGATATGCACAATATACCTTTAGCAACAAATTTAGCAACAGCAGAAGCATTATTGTTATCTTTGGACAGAGGTGACCTTGACTGGCGTAATCTGGTCAGAAATAATAATTTATGAAATATTTAAATACATATTATTTTATAATAAATATTTTATTATTTCTGCTTATGGGAGCAGACAAATTATTTGCCATATTTAATAAACGGCGAATAAAAGAAGCCACGCTTTTATTCCTTTCTTTAATAGGAGGAGGAATTGGTGGCTTTTTAGCTATGTTTATTTTTCATCATAAAATAAGGAAACATTATTTTATGATTGTTTTTATTATTTCCATAATAACACATCTAATTATTTATTTTCCACTAAAATAAAAATGACCTGCACAAATATGTGTAAAATGTTTTGAAATTAAAAAAATTATCAACAATATTTGAATTTGCATTAAATAAAGGAGATTTCCGTATGAATTTATTAGAAGCAATAAAGGCTCGTCACTCTGTACGCAGCTTTACTGATAAAAAAATAGAAGAAAATGTAAAAGACGAACTTTCAAAAGCAATAAATGAATATAACAAGGAAAGTGGTTTAAATATTCAGCTTTGTCTTAACGAGCCAAAGGCATTTGATTGTTTAATGGCACACTATGGAAAGTTCGAAAACTGCAAAAATTACATTGCTATTATAGGTAAATCTGATTCCGATGAAAAGTGTGGATACTATGGAGAAAAGCTTGTTTTAAAAGCTCAGCAGCTTGGACTTAACAGCTGTTGGGTTGCGATGACTTATAAAAAATCAAAAACTCCATGTACTATAAAAAGTGGCGAAAAAATTAAAATAGTTATTGCCCTTGGTTATGGTAAATCTATGGGAACTGAACATAAATCAAAACCAATTGAAGCATTATGTAAAGTTGACAAAGAAATGCCCATATGGTTTGAAAACGGTATGAAAGCTGCAATGCTTGCTCCAACAGCAATGAATCAGCAAAAATTTATGCTTACTCTAAAAGATAATACAGTTTATGCAAAAGCACTTTTGGGATTTTATTCAAAAATTGATCTTGGTATTGTTAAGTGTCATTTTGAAATAGGTGCAGGAAATGCTGATTTTATATGGAAATAGATATCATCAGAATTACTCGTTAAGATAAGTAAAGAAGGTTTATACAATGGAGGATAAAAAAAAGTTAGTTTTATTTGAACAAACTGCTATTCCTAAAGCTGTTATGTCAATGGCAATTCCTACAGTCATAAGTTCACTTGTAATGGTTATATATAATTTGGCGGACACTTATTTTGTCGGTATGCTTAATAACCCTATAGAGAATGCCGCCGTTACGCTTGCTGCCCCTGTTTTGCTGGCATTTAATGCTGTCAATAATTTGTTTGGTGTAGGCAGCTCCAGTATGATGAGCCGTTCACTTGGCACAAAGGACTATGATACTGTAAGAAAAGTATCTGCTTTTGGTTTTTATTGTTCGTTACTTTGCGGATTAATTTTTTCTTTATTTTATATTGCAGCAAAAGTACCTTTACTTTCATTGCTTGGAACAAATAAAGAAACATTTTCGGCCACATGTTCATATTTAAAATGGACAGTTGCTTTTGGTGCAGCACCTGCAATATTAAATGTAGTAATGGCATATATGGTGCGGTCTGAAGGTGCCACACTCCATGCAAGTATAGGTACAATGAGCGGCTGCCTTTTAAATATTCTCCTGGATCCCTTTTTCATACTTCCTCAGGGTCTTAATATGGGTGCAGCAGGAGCAGGCTTTGCCACATTTCTATCTAACTGTGCTGCATGCATATATTTCTTCGTTCTTCTATTTTTTAAACGAAAAAATACATATATATGCATTCACCCTAAAATGTTCCGTTTAAAAAAGAAAATTATTATAGGAGTATGCGGAGTAGGCATTCCTGCCGCAATTCAAAATCTTTTAAATGTAACAGGTATGACAGTATTAAATAACTTTACATCTTTCTATGGCTCTGATGCAGTAGCTGCTATGGGAATTTCACAAAAAATTAATATGGTTCCTATGTATATTGCTTTAGGATTTTCACAGGGTATTATGCCTCTTATCAGCTATAATTATGCCTGCGGCAATATAAAACGAATGAAACATACGCTTGTTTTCTCTGTAAAAATAACTATTTCTTTTATGATAGTTATATCTGTATTCTATTATTTTTGTGCCGGCTATTTAACAAATATGTTTATGAAAAATGAAAACATAATTGCCTATGGAACAAGCTTTCTTCATGGATTATGTCTTGCACTTCCATTTCTTTGTATGGATTTTATTGCAGTCGGTGTATTTCAGGCAACAGGTATGGGAAAAAAAGCATTTGCATTTGCTATACTTAGAAAAATAGTTATGGAAATACCGGCATTATATATATTAAATATCCTTTTTCCTCTTTATGGTCTGGCTTATGCTCAAACATTAACAGAAATCATTTTAGCAATTACAGCAGTATTGGTTTTAAGAAATATGTTTAGTAAACTTTCAAGAAGCTCAAACGAAACAAATAATATAAATTTAAAAATTTAAGTATGAAATTATAAACAGCTCCCTTTTCTTATGCAAAACACCAAAAAGAGAGCTGTATTTTTATTGGCTGCATTATAAACTAAGCATAATGATACCTTTTTTTATTTTTAACAAAAAATATAACTGTAATAATAACTGTAAATAATTCAGCAGCTGCCACAGCAAGCCATATACCATTAAGCCCCAATATTATCGGAAGTATAAGCACAACAATTACCTGAAAGAAAAGTGTTCTCAAAAATGAAATTGCAGCCGAAATTACTCCATCATTAAGTGCCGTAAAAAAGGCTGAACCAAAAACATTAAAACCACTTACAAGAAACGACAATGCATATAATCTGAAACCATGCTTAGTCATTTCAAATAATTCAGTATCATATCCTACAAAAATTTTAGATAACGGTGAAGATAATACTATTGCAGAAAAGGTTAAAACAAAGCCAAATACCCCAACAATTGATATACTCTTTTTAAGTAAGTTTTTAAGTTCATCGTAATTAGCAGCACCATAGTGATAACCAACAACAGGAGCACTTCCTATTGAATAACCAATGTATATTGCCAAAAATATAAAATTAACATACATAATTACACCATAAGCAGCTACACCGTCTTCTCCTGCTATTTTCATAAGCTGGAAATTGTACAGAATATTCACTATGGATGATGAAAGATTGGTCATTAGTTCAGATGAACCGTTTGTACAAGCCTTTAATAAAATTCTAAGGCTCATATCTGTCTTTGTAAATTTAAGAAGACTGTCATTTTTTCTCATAAAGTAGAAAACGGGAACTATACCACCTACAACCTGACTTACAGCTGTAGCAAAAGCAGCTCCGGCAACGCCCCACTTGAACACAGCCACAAAAAGTGTATCAAATATTATATTTGTTAAACCGGCTAAAACAGTAATTCCAAGACCTATTTGGGGTTTTTCCGCAGTAACAAAAAAGCTCTGGAATAAATTCTGAAGCATAAACGCTATCTCTGCAGAAATTATAATTCTACCATATAAAACACAATCCTCCAGCATATTTTCGGTAGCTCCTATTGCTATAGCTATAGGACGAATATATATTAACCCAATAACAGTAAGAATAAAACCTCCCATAACGGTTGCAGTTGCTATCATTGTGAAATATTGGTTTGCCTTCTGTTTATCCCCCTCGCCAAGAGTTTTGGAAACAATAGCACTGCCTCCTGTACCAAGCATAAAGCCTATAACACCAATACCCATAGTTACAGGCATAATAAGATTTACAGCCGCAAAGGCAGTTTTTCCAACAAAATTAGAAACAAATACTCCATCCACAACACTATATATTGATGTAAATATCATCATAACAATTGACGGCAATACAAATCTTAGCAGTTTTTTATATGAAAAATGTTCCGATAACTGTATTCTCATTTTTCATTACCTCCAAGTCTATATTTTATATATTCTGCAATTACAGGTGTAAGCTCCTTTATTTCCAAGCCTGTTGTGTTTATACACAAATCATAGCCTTCTTTATTTCCCCACTTCATATTTGTAAACAGTTCATGATGTCGTTCTCTTCCTTTATCTACCTGCTTTATTTTTCTTATCAATTCTTTTTCACTCATTTTTTCTTCTTCATCAGCATACTTACGGCATCTCTCTATTTTAGATTTCATATCAGCATATACAAATAAATTTAAAGGCTCATATTCTCTTAATATAACATTTGCACTTCTTCCTACAATAATGCAATTTCCTTTTAATGCAATATTTTTAATAATTTTCTGCTGTTCAACAAGAATTTTTGTCATATTCTGCTGTACCATAACAGAGGCACTTGAAAATGTACGTCCATATTTTACAGGATATATTTTTAATAATCTGTTTTCAAGAATATTTTCCACATAGTCTTCATCCATATCCTTGTTTTCAGCTATAATACTTATTATTTCTCTGTCATAATAAGCATAACCCAAAATTTCTGCCAGTCTTTTTCCAATCTCACGTCCGCCGCTTCCAAATTCACGGCTTATTGTAATAATACTCATACAATACTTCCTCCCAAATAAAAAATATACGTCCGGCTATTTATAATAACCGGGCGCACCCGACATCTTCCCTTCGACCATATCATTACGATGATATATCCTCCGATGACTTATTTGCTATTTTTTTACTTCCTCTCTAAACAACTCCGAATGCTTTTTCATAAGTTTTAAAAATAAAGCACGTTCCTCCTCACTTAAATTTGCAAAAGAATTTTTTTCTGCCTTCATTAATGGAACAATTATTTTTTCTGCGAGGACTTTTCCTCTTTTGGTTAAAATAATTTGCTTGTTTTTTTTGTTATCAAGCTCATGTAAAAGCTGAATAATACCTTCTCCTTCAAGGTTTTTAAGAGCAGAATTTACCGTTTGTCTGCTATATGACCATGTTTCACAAAGCTCCTTTTGTGTATACGCTTCCTTGTTCTCCCATACTGAATATAATATCCAAAAAGCAGTATCTGCCAAATCACAACTTTTAGCATAGTTATGATATGTATCATCAATTATTTTATAAATCTGATTAAATTCAACCATTTGCTCATTTATACTGTCCATATTTCATCACCTCATTAAAATCCGTTTTCGGACAAAACCTATTATAGTATGATTTCGGATTATTGTCAATAGTTTTTTAACTTTTTAATTCCATAAAAAAAACAGAGCATTTCTGCTCTGTATCAGATTGTCAATAAACTAATTTTTTGCAATGCCGTAAATTCAAAAAGCGTCGCAGACTTTAATCCGCAGGTCGAGCTTTGCCCGACCGAGGCTGGTCGTATTGCTCCGCAATACTGCTCGCCTATGCATCCTTAGGACAGGAACTTTTCTGTGATTTTGACGTTCTTAACGTCAAAATTGCGGAAAACTTGGTAGTTCCTACCTTAGCAAACTGCAAGAAATGCAAGCATTTCTTGCAAGGCTGTCGACTTTTTCGACAGCCTGAACAGAGCATTTCTGCTCTGTATATCAATCAAAAATAATTTTTTCAGCAATGCGTGCTGCATCCTTAATACAATCTTCACACAGACGAAGAACCTTTCCTGTTTCAGTTCCCTTTAGTTCCTTGCATATTACAGAACCATTCTGTTCCTTAAAGCTGTCTAATATAGCTCTTGATAACTTATAGGTTTTGCCCTTGCTGTTTGGCAATTCCAAATTTCCGCTGCTGTTTTTTAATCCTGCAAGAATACAGGCACCGGAAACAGCTCCGCAAGTACCCTCCATATTACCCATACCTGCTCCAAGAGCTTCTGTCAGTTTGAATATAGTTTCTTCATCTAAACCAACTAAATCAGAATATGTACAGGCAACAGCTTGTGCACAGTTATATCCTTTGTCATGTTTTTTTATTGTTTCATCAATACGTGTTTTCATATTTAACCTCCATTTCTCAATTTTTGATATACTTGACAGATTATTTTACCTTTATTAATATAATATCACAAAATTATATATTTTTCAAATTAAGCTGTAAACTATTTTTCGTTGTATTCTTTTATCTGATATAAACTAAACAATTCCGTTACAGCCCTATCAAGCTCCTTTATATTTTTTGCTTTCTTTATTTTTTTCGCAATCTTTTCATTATTCTCAAAAAGCATAACCATATATAACAACAACTCTTTCATTTTATGCAAAAGCGGAACACTGCCTGAAAGTATCTCTTTATACCCCTCATACACGTCATAATAAAAGCCTTTAAGCTTATCCCTTGTAATATTTCCCTGATTTTTAATAATCAAAGGCAATGCAGGATTAATGATTACTCCTCTGCCAATCATTATAGTATCAGTATTAGGAAAGTCCTTCAAAAAATTTTTATAATCCTTCAAATTAAAAATATCTCCGTTATAGCAAAGCTTATTTTTACTGTACTCCACAGCGTATTTATATATTTCAGTATCAGGATTGTTGTTATACATATCCTTTCTTGTTCTCGGATGTATTATAAGCTCCTCTAAAGGATATTTGTTATATATTTCAAGAAGCCTGTAAAATTCCTGTGGGTTTTCAATGCCTGTACGTGTTTTTATGGAAATTTTATATCCACTTATAAAAATATTTTCCAAAAAACAGTCAATCTTGTCGGGATAAGCCAAAAAACCTGAGCCTCTGCCTTTAGATACTACTGTACCCGAAGGACAGCCCAAATTAAGATTAAACTCGGTATATCCGTACTGTTCAAGTGTTTTACACATAGTAATAAACCCATCCGATGAATTGGTCAGAATTTGAGGAACTAACACCTGTTCCCTATTATTTTCAGGCAAAATATCACGTAACACCTTTGTTCCCAAAACTCCCTTCTCACTTGGTGTAATAAAGGGAGTAAAATACTTATCAACACCTCCAAAAAATTTATGCTGGCTTGTTCTGAAAATATTGCTTGTTATGCCCTCCATGGGAGCTAAATATATATTCATAATCAATCTCCTGTGTTTTAAATAAAAAGTCCCATAGAAATAATCTTATTTCTATGGGCTTAAATTGTGGTATCATTTGTAATATTTGATTAAATTTACATACCCACTTATACTTGTTGAAACAACATTAATTTACCCTTCCAAAACCTCCAAAGCCTTTCTGAGCTGTGTATCATTTACAATATCACATTCAACCTTATCACTTGATAAAGTTGTATACTCATAATCAGTCGGATTATCCACCTCAATATCGGGAGCAACTCCCACACCATCAATACATACCCCCTTAGGTGTATAGTATTTAGATGTTGTCAGTTTGATTGCACTTCCGTCATTAAAAGGAAAAGTAGTCTGGACAACGCCTTTGCCATAGGTATTTTTACCAATTATTGTTCCCTTTCCGGTATCCTTAATAGCTGCTGTAAGAAGTTCAGATGCTGACGCACTGTTTTCGTTTACCAAAACAGCTAAAGGAATATCAATTTCACCCTCACTTGATTTAATATAGCTTTTATTTCCCTTTTTATCTTCAGTATATGTTATAATACCCTCAGGGATTATATCATCAGCAATCTCAGATACTACGTCAAGTAATCCTCCCGGATTATTTCTAAGATCTATTATAAGACTTGTTATACCCTGCTTTCTTAAATTATCATAGACAGACTTATACTGGTCATATGTAACAGCCTCAAAGCCCTCAATTTTTATATAACCAATATTGTTGTTAAGAATAGTACCTCCTACTGTCGGAACATCAACATCATCTCTTGTAACGGTTGCGTCAAAAACCTGCTCTCCTCTTTTAATTGTCAAAACTATTGATGTACCCTTTTCACCTCTTATACATTCAATAGCATCATTATAATTATCATATCCGACAACCTTGCCGTCAACCTTTAATATTTTATCCCCCGATTTAAGTCCGGCCTTATCAGCAGGGGAATTTTCATAGGCAGACAAAATACAAATAGAATAATCCTCAGGGTCAATAGATGTTTTTGCACCAATTCCGGCATAGTTTCCGCTTGTGCTTATTTTATATGCCTCAAAATCTTCTTTGGATATATATCTTGAATATTTATCTGTAGCCAAAGCTACCATACCGGTATACAAACCATCAAAAATTTTATCCTTATCCAAATCACCTGCATACTCACTCTGCATAAGATTATATATTGCTTTAGCTTTAGACTCATAGTTATAATCCTTTTTTATCCAGATTTTGTAGCTGAGCATAGCTGAATTAATTGCAAGCATAACAGTAATAGTTAGTATTATTCCTATTACTATACCCTTTTTTGTGTCTTTGTTGGTATAATGTTCTTTAGCAGTTTTAGTTTTTAACTCTTCACTATTCATATAACACTCTCCTTTATATTATTGTATTAGCCCATTTCAATTTAAGAACTCTGGCTTCGCTGAAAATCATTTTTATAACCTCTTCCAAATAAACCATAGTAAATGTAATATATATAGGAAGTCCCAAAACCATTGAACCAAGAAAAGCCATTGGCACACCAATAAGCCATACACTGCCCATATCAAGGACAAGACCTGCAAGAGTATCTCCGCCACTCCTGAGTATACCTATAATGTTTGTATAATTTATATTTTTAACCACAATTCCAACTGCAACAACATAAAGCATATAAAGTGCATATTTTCTTCCAATATCGTCAATATCAAAAAATCCTACTATAATTTTAGCAAGCAATGCCAGTATAACTCCTGATATTATCGAAAAAAGAATTGACAATTTTTTTGCTTTTTTAGCATAATCAATAGCTCTTTCTCTGTCCCTTGCTCCAAGAGCATTACTTAATATAATACTACAGGCAGCACCTACTCCAAATCCTGCCACAACAAACAAATTCTGCACTGAGCTTGAAACCTGAACCGCAGCCTGAGCAATCGTACCGCTGTACTTGTAGGCAACATTATAACAGGTTGTTCCTAACGCCCAAAAAAACTCATTTAAAAATACAGGCATTGCAACAACAAAATATTTTTTAATAAACACTCTGTCAAATACAAAATAATCCTTAACACTTCCAATAATAGGGAGCCTTCTGACAAACACAAAAATAAGCTGGACCGTAAGCTCAATACTTCTTGCACATATGGTACCCATGGCTGCACCTCTTACACCTAAGCCCATTTTAAATATAAATATATAATTAAAAATCACATTTGTGACAAGAGATATAAATGTGGTAAACATAGGCTGTGTAGCCTTTCCGATAGCCTTTAGCGATACATTAACAACATTGATAAATGCCGTCAAAAGATAACTGAAAGATATAATCGTCAGATAGCTTTCCCCTAAGCTGATAACTCCTGTATCATTAGAATAAATGCTCAGTATTTCTTTTGGAAATACTCTTGCACCAATAAAAAACAGCAAAGCAAAGCTCTCAACAAAAATTGCTGCCATCCCCAAGACACGTCTTACACCCTTTATATCACCGCTGCCCCAATACTGTGCCATAAATATGGTAGCACCGCTGCATATACCAAAACAGCACAAATTAAACAGAAAAAAAATCTGATTACTTAACCCGACTGCCGTTACGCTTTCTGCACCCAGCTTACCCGTCATAAATGTATCCATTATATTAATTAATGAATTTATTAGCTCATTCAGCATTATAGGCAATGCCAAACCTGTTATGTTTCTTAAAAATACTTTATCTTTAAATAACTCCTTCATACTTTAATTTCCCCTTGCAAATTTCTTTACTATAAGCTATCATAACACTATAGAGATATTTTTGCAAGCTATTTAAATCAGATAAAGGAGGATATTATATGTTAGGAAATAAAACTGTTTTTGTAACAGGAGCATCAAGAGGTATAGGAAAAGCAATTGCAGCACTATTTGCGGTTGAAGGCTACAATGTGGCAATTATGTGTAAATCCTCCCAGAGAGAACTTATTGAAACCGAAAAAGAATTAAAGATTTATAACCCCAATATACTTGCTCTTATGGGTGACTTATCAAATTATAAAGTAGCTAAAGATGCCGTTAACCATATAGAATCGACCTTTGGCTGCATTGATGTACTTGTAAATAATGCCGGTATATCCTATATAGGACTTTTCAATACAATGCGTCCGGAGGAATGGAAAAAAATAATTGATACTAATTTTATTTCCGTACTCAATTGTACTCATTTAGCACTGCAAAATATGATAAGAACACACAGAGGTAATATAATTAACATATCCTCAATGTGGGGTGAAAAAGGTGCCTCATGTGAAGCAGTATATTCTGCTACTAAAGGTGCAATTAATTCCTTTACCAAATCAATGGCAAAGGAGCTTGCTCCCAGTAATATAAGAGTAAATGCAATTTCCTGCGGTGTAATTGATACCCAAATGAATGCATTTCTCTCACCTTCAGAAAAAATGGCATTAAAAGAAGAAATACCACTCGGACGGTTTGGTTCTCCCGAAGAAGTTGCAAAACTTGCTTTATATCTTGCAGAAAATGACAGTGCATACATAACAGGACAGATTATAAGCATTGACGGCGGTATGAGTTAAATTTACAGAAAATTTTTCACACAACTAAAAAACAGCGTAGCAGTTTAAAACTGCTACGCTCAGATTGTCAAAAAGCTTATTTTTTGCCCAAAATATGAATTTTTTATGATACTGGAAATTCAAAAAAGCGTCGCAGACTTTAATCCGACTCTGTTATGAATTACTGTTGTAAAATTAACTAATCCCCTATTTTTAATGTTTACGGCATATATTCTTATATATACCGTTTAACTAAATATTGCTATGTTACTTAATTACAATCTTTCCCTTAACAACCTCAACTTCTTTACCCAAAATCTCCGCCAAATCTCTAAGCTTAACATAATTATATCCGCCAATATTTAATGCCTTAACCCTAAAATTTGTACCATCAGCATTAACATCAAGCTCATCAACCTTATTGTCAATGACAACAGCCTTAGTATCCGTATTATAAGCAACCTGAAACCCCATATTTTCAAAGTTTGCAGCTCTTATATAATTAATTCCATCCTTTAAAATTCTGTCTATCTTGTACTCTTTTCCATTTACAACAGCCTTTCCCTCTGAAACCATTTCACAATCCTCCTTTATTTCATTTACAATATACCTGTCCCATGTTTTTTTAAAATTATCAACATTGCCATATAACTGCTTTAACTTATTTGTAGTACTGCCCCACTGAGGCAACTGAAAATGAGGCTTGTCTACAGGACTTACCCAGTCACCGCCCCATTCCAAACCTAAAGCCTTTCCAATTTTACCAACCTTGCTAAACCAGCCGTCATTGTCATTATATGCACCCTTGCCATCATTACGAATTACATCAAAAGCAACTCCCCACTGGTGCATACTTGAATAGCTTGTACCTTTAGCATTAGTAACAATATTTCCCGGCTCAGTTCTTCCCTTGGCATATAAAGCATTTTGTTCAGAAACGCTTCTGAAACATTCACCAAGCTTAACTGTGAACCCCTTTTTTTTACATTCAAATATAAGCTTATTTGCTAGCTCCTGCAGCTGCGGATGACACATTGTTATATCTCTGCTCATAATCTGCCTCCCAAACTAAACCTTTTTTAATCATCACTTTCACTTATATGTGTAATATCCTCAATGGCTTTATCAGCTATCTCAAGACCATTAATCAAAAAAGCCGGAGCATTCCACCCCAGCTTTACAGCATTTTCAAGTATACTTCTCAGTTCATTTACAAGATAATTAGCAAGTACAAACCATCCAATGCCTATTGTAAAATCAAGATTAATACCAATTAATCCGCCCATTTTAGCAAAAGCTATTGATATGTAAAAAGCAATACCGATTACAACCCAGTAGCCAACCTTTTTAACAATACCCTTGGCACCTGTTTTTGAACTCTCAATCCTGTTTATTCTTGCATAGTACCAGCCCGTAAGCCAGTCCACTATATTAAACACAATGAGTCCCGCAAATAAAAACCAATACTGACCAAACATTGCAGCCAAAACAGTCACAGCAGCACCTCCGATAATATTAATTTTATTAATAATAGTCACTTCCATATTTTAACACCTCCTGCTAACCAAGCCACTCCACAGTAGCATTTACCGCACCCCATGGAGCACCTGTTATAGTATCCTGTGCTTTGTTTATTTTAATACTTTTTAAATTAGTACAGCCCTGAAATGCTGTATCTGATATACTGTTACATCCTTTTGCTATGTTAATACCTGTAAGAGAAATACAATCCTTAAAGGCATAATCACCAATAGAAGCAACATTGAAATTATTACTTGAATTATCCTCAGGCATTGTAACAGTTTTTAAATTAATACAACCCTCAAAAGCGCTTATACCAATACTATTAGCATTTTCAGAAATAATTACCTTTTTTAAATTCACACAATCCTTAAAAGCCTCCATACCGATATTGCCTACATCAGAAAAATCTAACTCAGTAACAGAGCTTCCAATAAACGCGCCTTCCTCCACAGTCCAACTTACAGCTACCTTATTTATATCCTGCCTGAAAGCAAAAGCAAACTTAGGTATTCCATTAATTCTTGTATTAACTAAATCAATATCCTGCTTCAAAATTATGTGTTCATCATTGTGGTATAAATCACCTAAAACATTAACCTTATTTTTATCCACTTCAATACCATTGTCCATTTCAGAATTAAAAGTATTGTCACTGCTGTTATAAACACCAATTTTAGCATAATCCTTACCCAGATATACCTTAGTTGTTTTTCCCTCGCCTTTAACGCCAAGGCGTACAATTGAACCGTCACCATCAATCGTATTTCCTATAACTTCATATGTACCCACACCATTAAGATTTGTTCTGACATTTTTACTGCTTATATTAATGTCATTGTTGCTATTAAGTACAATATTTGAACCTCCTACATTAATCGAAGAACCTTCACCGTTTATTTGAGTATAAACACTGTTTGTTACAATTCTGTCACTGCCTGAATTTTGTATCTTAATGCCATTTCCGTTTATTGTAGCAGTGCTGTCAGAATTGAGCTTAATATTTTTCACACTTGACACTTCAAAATCATTAGCATTTACGGTAATTTTAGAATTAGATGTTTTAATTTCATTTGTGTAAATACTTCCATCACTGGTCTTTGTAGAAACAGCCTTTAAATTAAAACCGCTTTTGCTAAACTTTAAATCCGTTGCAACATTATTATATGTATCAGTACTGAAATTGTTTTTTATTTCAGGAATAATACTTGCTTTTGTAAGACTTATATTTTCTCCCTCAAAAGATGTTGCATTTACGATACCGCCTGCATTTAAATCTTCACAATAAACACTTCCTTCTGCATATATGTCACCGCCTGAGCCTATATAATTACTTCCATTAAGTCTTTCTGCCTCAATATGATATATATTGCTTATAGTATTAGCACCATTACCTGTAATGGAAGAGCCGGTCAATCTTAATGACTCTTCATCAGAATTAAGCAAAATACTTCCTACAGTAATTTTATCTGCATTTATATTTTCTCCCTCAAAAGATGCCGCATTTACAATACCGTCTGCATTTAAATCTTCACAATAAATATTTCCGTCTGCATGTATATTCCCACCTGTCTCCATATCATTTATTGCGTTAATCGTTTCTGCTTCAATATAATATATATCACTTATGGTATTATTACCATTACCTGTAATGGACGAGCCGTTCAATCTTAATGACTCATCATCAGAATTAAGCAAAATACTTCCTACAGTAATATCTCCTGCCTCAATATCATTTACCACAATATCATTTGCCTCTACTTTACCGGTTACAACCTCATCATCCATACCATCTACCTTTTCCAAAAGATAACCGTACAGACCGGGACTGGCTGTTGTATGTACCAATCCTCCAACAAGTCCACTGCCATATACATTAATTTTAATATTATTTGTAGTGATTAAATCACCGCCTGCAACAGCCACGCTTAAAGTACCTTCACTTTCAAGGACCTCCCAAGGCACTTCACACTCACCATTTTTTATTATTGCATCGTAACAAGTATTCTCATCCTTTGAAAATTGAGCTACAATGGGAGTGACATTATCCCAATCAGAATTAAAATTAAATTTGGCTGCTGCATTATTTCTGCTTACAGCAACCATTTTATTTACATCAGTTCTTCTAAGGTTATTTCCTGTTACCTGAAATTCAAATATTATCATTTTACATACCTCCATTCCATATTATTTCTGCATTTACTGCACCCCATGGAGCATCTGCAATACTGCCCTTAGGTTTGTTTACTGTAATTGTTTTCAGATTATTAAGACCTGAAAAAACATTTTTATCAATCCTTTCAACTGTACCGGACAAATTAACACTCTCCAAAGCCCAGCAGTATACAAATGTGTTAGCCGGTACTTGTTCTACTCCACTTAAACTAACGGTTTTCATACCTGTACAGTAATTAAATGTATTTGTACTTATATACTCTGCCGTTACTTCAGCATTTAAGAGTTGGGTACAGCCTCTGAAAGCACCGCTTTCTATTTTATCTGCCTTGCAAATCAGACTTTTCATTGAAGAATCCCTGAAAGCATCTGAACCTATTTCTTCAACATCTTTTATTACAACATTTTCCAAAGTACTGCAATTATAAAATAAATTGCTTCCCAATCTTATAAGTGCTTTTCTTGGAATAAATAAATTACCTGTTGCCGTTTCAGAATACTCATTTGAAAAAGGACTGCTTTCTTCAGTATAATCAGGAGTTATTTCGCCCCATAAATAAGATGTACCATTATTGCATATATAAAGTTTACCTTCACCAAATTTTATTTCGTTTATATCCACGCCTTGATTTGAAAGGCAATTTAGCTGTAATTCATATGCACCTATTATATAATCTCTCATATCCTTAAAAGACTTATTGTTAATATATAAATCACCTAAAATATTAACTTTTTTATTACCAATCTCAACACCGGTATCAATGGTAGCACTGACAGTTTCTTCACTTACATTATAAACACCAATTTTAGCAAGATCCTTGCCTAGATTTACCTTTGTAGTTTTGCCCTCACCTACAACACCAAGACGCACAATAGAGCCTTTACCGTCAATTGTTTTACCAACAGCTTCAAAAGTACCTACAGTATCAAGACTGTTTCTAATATTTTTACCTGAAATATTAACATCATTGCTGCCATTAATGTAAATATTGGAATTACCCACTTCAACTGAACAGCTTCCGCCATTTAATTTTGTATTAGAATCATTTATAACAATCTTATCATCACCGGAATTTTGTATTCTTACGCCCTTACCATTAATGGTAGCCGTACTTTCCGAATTAAGTTTAATATTCTTTACACTTGCAACTTCAAAATCATTGGCATTTACCGTTATTTTTGAATTAGATGTTTTAATTTCATTTGTATAAACACTTCCATCACTGGTTTTGGTTGAAACGGACTTTAAATTAAAACCGCTTTTGCTAAACTTTAAATCTGTTTCAACATTATTATATGTAGAAGTACTAAAACTGTTTTTTATTTCAGGAATAGCACTTGCCTTTGTAAGAGATAAACTGTCACCTGAAAATTCTCCTGCGTACACTATACCGCTTGCATTTAAATCATCACAACTGATACTTCCTTTTGCATCTATATTACCGTCAACATAAATATCATTACTTACATTAAGATCAGTAGTATTAATACGGTCTATATTATCTATTAAAGTATTATAACTTCCTCTGATACCATATGGTGACAGTTCCATAAATTCCTCATCATCCTTAACCAATATTGTATTTGCCGTAATACTATTTGATGCAATATTGTCTGATGTAATATTTTCTGATGTTATATTGTCTGATGTTATATTGTCTGATGTTATATTATCTGCCTCAATATTTGTGGCTTCTACTTTATCGGTTATCACCAGATTATCCATTCCATCCACTTTCTCTAACACATAATCATATAGACCGGGGCTTGCCACTGTCGGTACCAGTCCTCCCACAACACCGCTTCCATACACAAGTATTTCAACATCCTCAGTCATAAGCAGATCCCCTCCGCTTAAACTAAGCAAAAAGCTTCCCTCATTTTCAAGAACCTCCCATGGCACATTACAGAAATTTTCTTCAACAAACACTGAATAAGTGACACCGTCTTTAGTAAAATTAGCCACAATAGAAGAAACATCACTCCAACCTTGAATAAATTCAAACTCAGCCCTCAAATAATTCCTTGTATATCTTATTACCTTGTTTAAATCAGTACGAACAAGAGCAGTACCATTGACCCTAAAACCCAAGCTTTCCATAATTACACCTCACCATACTGTGAATATGTTTTTAATTTCACATTATTGCTGTCATACACACTATATCTTCCCGTAAAGCCTGATAAAGCCAAACGATTAATATAATTACTGTCAGGTATTTTTATAGCAAACTGACCTCCTGAATTATAGCTGCATCCACTTATAAATATACAAGTATTTCCGCCGCTTGTAACATCATTAAAGTCAATAGTATAGCTATCATCAACAGGACTTACAATATCCTCATTCATTACACAATCATGAATATGTATATTTCTTAAATATCCGCTTCCCTTAATTAACGATGCTTCACTTCCTAATGTATGCTCAATATTATATCCAAATCTTACATTGTAAATATACACGCCGTTTACATTTTGCATTGTAAGCAGCTTTCCGCAATCAGAGCCATTAGCCACTTCATAATTTAAATTAATATTTTTCAATGTAACATTGCTTATAATACTTCCCGTATTATTTATATTAATAACACTTGGAGATGTAGGCTTTATATTAACACCGTGACCATTACCCTCAATTATAATGCTCTTATTTAATACAAGGGTATCCGTAAATGAATAAATACCTGCCAGCATTTTTATCATAGAACCGCTGTTAAGGTTGTCAACAAAATCCTGGAAATCGCTAAAATTAGAGCCATCTGACATTAGTACAAAATCAGCACCTGTTTTTAAATTATCATCTGTATCTTCACTTGCAACCACATAACAATATTTAGCCACATTAGTAACATTAGTACTTAAAACATTATCAATATAGTTTGTAACTGCCTGTGAAGTAGGAATATAATCATTATTAATATAATTTTTATCACTTAAATCATCACAATAGCCTAAATTTGCCGCACTTCCCGATCCTAAATTTAATTTACCGCTTGTAAGAGTAATTTTTTGGGTATCGGTTGATAAAGCCTCGTTGCTTTTCAAAATTTTTGTACAACAATTCCATTCATCAGAAATTACGGTAATCTTTAATTCAACGCTATCACTTATGACTTTAATGTCGGTGTTAAGTGTTAAATAAATTTTGTGGTCCTTTGCCCATACAGTTTCAACTGATGCCATGTTAAATAACGGAGTAGCATATGCAGAACTACCTAAGCAAACAATAGTATTTGTATTTGAGATAAAACTTGTACTTACTCCAAGTATTAATGAATGATGTTTCAGGCTACCCGATGCTTCAACAAAAATTAATGCAGCACCATTGCTATAATGTCCCTTTTCAGCAATAATGATATTATCTCCTTCACTTAGATCAGAAGAAGTAATATCACGTATTTTAGTTGTAAGTTTTTTAACAGGAATTTGATTAATAGAATTCTGAACATAAGCACGATCAACTTTTTTACTGTTAATATCATCTAATTGTTCATCTACCTCACTGAAATTACTATTAAAAACATCTAACTGATCAGCCACCTTACTAAAATTACCATTAAAATCCTCAACATTATAAAAATCCTCACCATCAGGATATATAAAGTTATATTTTGTATTGTAGTCCATATTACAATCCCTCCTTTATAATTAAGCCATTATGTGTATATTTTGACAGTTCATTGTGGGTATATTTTTTAATTATATTATGAGTATTATACTTCAAAGTGGCCTCAATCACTATATTCAAGGGCACAGTCCTTTCAAGCATATCCTTTACAACCTTTAAATACTTTTCATTTTTTAACGGCAGCTTAACAACCAGCCTGTACTCTCTCCAATAATAATCAACAGTAAAATCAGGACCGACAATATTTTCAATTCTTTTAATCAGATTTCTTGTACTGCCATTAAGCTTGGTTAAAATCTGAAATCTCCTGTATTCCACACTATCATTAGGTAACACAGATAAATTCAGAATTTTTTCAAGTCTTTCAAGACCTTCATTTTCAGCAGTATAAACAAACATTTCCTTATTAATTTGATTAATACTCTCCCTTGCATTTTCAAGGACATAGTCATCTGCATCAAACAGCAGCTTAAATTCATAAATTTCCTTTAACACCCGAGGTAAATAATTAATTAATTTCATTAATATTCGCCTCCGTTAAAAACAATATAATTAAAATCAAATATTTCATTGCTTTTTAATTCAATAGCTTTTTCACCATTAATAGTCAACTCTGTAATGTCCAAAATTTCATTTAATTCAGACAACTGAGCCATTAACTGATAAGAATTTACAGTAAGATAATCCGAATCCTCCCATTTTTCATTTAGCTTTTTAAGATAATTCTTTAATATCTCAGCACCTGCTAAACATACGGAATTCTCATCAGCGTTTTTAATAAGCTGCCATGTAACATTTATAACCAGCTGTAAACTATCAACACCCTTAACATCAACAATATGACCTATAGGCGCAAAACCTGCTCCCATACCTTCCTCATCAACAGGATCCAGATCTTTTTTAATTACATTAAGTAATTCATTTGAAGGTATATCATTTTCTTTATTAGCTATAATTACACCTACAGTACCACCACTGTCAGGAGTTCTTATAAGCTTCACCATTCCTGCTCCATTTTCTTTTAGCCATTTTTTATAGTAGTCTCTGTTTCCGCCAAAAGCTTCGTTATTAACAAACTCAAAATATCTTTTACGGAATTTCTCTGTATCCTCTGTTTCTTCGCCATCAATAAGCACTTCCGTAAGCTTTGCTTTAGTAAGCCCATCTATTGTCTGCAATGGAAGTAAATTACCAAACTGACTGTTACCAATGACACCGGCAGTTTCACATTCTACCTTCCACCAACCGGCAATAAGTTGTCCCGATTTATTACCAACAGGTTTGCCATCAAAAGGATATGAAGTTATAATTTCAGCAGTATCATTAACCATCTGCTCAATAACAACATAATTTAGACCATTTAAGCTGAACCTGTCACCGGGCTTTACATTTTCACTGCTTCCGCTGTATTCAACTTCCATTTTAAGCAATGCTCTTTTAGCGTCATAAGGTGAAATACCCCTTTCCTTAGCCCTTAAAATAAGATATTCTCTTTCAGCAGTATCAGCAAAGGCATTTTCAAGCACAATTTCAAGGTCTATATACATTTGTGCTATTTCCAGTGCAACAGGAGAAAGGGCGTCAAATATAATACTGCCCTCTCTTTTATCCACATCACTGGGAACCTTTTTTAAAAGACTTTCCAATATATTTTCATAAGTCATACTTTCAAACATCAAACTCCACCTCCTTAATGGAAATATCACCATACTTAGTCACCACAGTAAAACTTATGGAATATTTTTCTCTTACCACTTTGTATTTAAAATCCTTAACATTTATTATTCTGTCATCCTGTAAAAGAGCCTCAGTAATTCTGTTTATCAAATTAGGTATAACAATTTCCTTAATTTGTCCAAATAAATCCCTTAGCTCAATACCATAGCTGTGAGAGAACATAACATAGTCATATCTTTCTATGGATAATATAAGATACACAGCCTGCTCCACAGCTTTTAAGTAATCGTTTACTCTTCCTATTATTCTTTTGTTTTCTTTATCAAGGTAATAGGTTTCGCTTGTCTGTTCCCTGACATCAAAATAACTAATTACCTGTATACCACTTGCTGACGGTAGCATATTACTCCTCCCTTCTTATAACATCTAAGCATAGAAAAAGCTGACCTCCCGCCTTCTGCAAAAGTATCAGCTTGTCATCAATTTTAAGATTTTCCTTTCGTCTGCTGCCAAATTCAATAAAGTCATCGTCAATTTCAAGCTTTTCATTTAACGACACCTTAATGGGATTTATATTTTTAACATTACCATAACACCATGTACAGGGCTTTGTACTGTTTACAGCGTCTACGGAAACCTTTTTTAATATTTTATAAATATCATTGTCATACATAATTACTCTGAAAACATCCTCTCCACCAAATTAGCGTCTGCCTCTTCCAAATCCAAATCACAGGTATATTCCTTACCAAATTTATGACTGGCCTTGGTTATAAAAAACTTAGCCTTATCATATATAACATCACCAACATTAAGACTTACAAAAATACTTGCACCGCCTCTCAATCTTACATCACCAAAACAGCCCTTTACACTAAAGGACTTCTTTTTACGATTACTGATTTTAAGATTATTAGGTCCAACCTCCCAGGGACTTTCATCATCTTCAAGCTTAACTGTTTTTTGCAAAACACCCCAGGCATTTATACTGTCACCATCTTCATAAATGTATTTTTCCCTGTTTCCTGTTTCACTGTCATCCTTGTAAACCTGAATTCTGTTATACACATCATCATCTATTGACGTTTTATAATCAAAATCTTCAGCAGTCTTTTCCGTAAGCAGATAATCGGTAACAAGATCATCAATATTTTTAACATTTAACGAGCCAAAATCATCAAATAATATAAATGTTTTACCCGTAGAAGCTCTTGTAAGCTCTCTTGCATTTTTTAATATGTCAAAAAGGCTCTCGTTATCTTCTACTCTTGAAGGTATAACATATTCGGTATCAGTAACATTGGGACTGCATATAAGATTATGCTCGCCTGCAATCATTTTCAGAACATCAGAATATTTTTTCTCTTTATAACAATATGTATCCTTATTTTTCAAATATCTCAGTTGATCATAAGCAGTACAGCTTATGGTACCGTCTTTACCCTTGCTCTTTTCAAATAAGTATCCATAAAATACACACTGACCTTCAGATTTAAAAATAACTACATTACCTTCGCTAATATCAATATTGGAATCCTTTAACACTTTAAATGTCAACTTGCCTGCTGTATCAACATATTCCGTAGTCCATTCCACACTTCCTATGACAATAGGTACATAGTCATAACCTTTGTTTATTATGTGAAGCTCATATTTACTCCCAATGGATTCAACATTTATGTACTGCCTTTCTTTTACATTAGAACTCATATTCACAGTACTTACAATACTTGTAGTACAAAGCTCCACACTGCCGCTTGAAGTACCTTTTCCACTGCTTGACTCTTCTCCGTTTCCTCCGTTTCCACTGTCACTTACAGTCTCACCGGCACCTGAAGGCTTTTTTCCTCCCTGCCAGCCCCAGCCAAGGAAACCCTTAGGTACATCAATAGATGTTATCTGTACACCACTCCATGCATGTATAATTTTATTGTTACCTATGTATATACCAACATGACCATACTGGTTATTGTTGGAATAATAGACAGCTGCACCAACAGGTATATTTGATTTGCTGTCTGAAACCTTCCATTTCTTACAGGCAGCAGTAGCACTTTCTGCACTTCCATATATTCCTGCGGCTTCATAACATATCCTTACAAATCTCTGACAGTAGTTATCATAATTATGAGAGCCAATTAAACTTTTGGCCTTATTTATTGCCGTTTCAACCTGTGTTGACATAAAATCACCTCTTTTGCAAAACAAAACCTTTGCTTTTATCAGGCTTTCGATTTTATCTACAGCCTGTTAAATTTTTTTCTTTAATATAAGAACTTGACCCGGATAAATTTTATTAGCATTTTCCAGCTTATTAAGTTCAGCGACTTCCTTCCACTTATTAGGATCACCAAGCTCCTTTTTACATATATTTATAAGACAATCGTCTTTTTTTACGGTATATTTTTCAGCTGTCTCCTTATTGTCCTCTCTGAAGTTTTCAGTAGAAACAACACTGGTACCGTCCTCTGTATTTTGAGTATACACATTTTTCTTCGTTCCATATCCTACATATTCCTGAAGCTCAATATCAATCTCCATATCCATGCCATTATCAGCACTTTCTTCTATACTATAGCTTTCAATGGTAACGGACTTGTTTGTTATAATTCCATCACCTGATGCATCAACACCATCATTTATACCTATTTCTCTGCCGCCGCCAATTGCAGTTCTCCATATTGTAAACAATACAATCCTGTTATTTTTAAAAACATCACTAAAATATTTAAGATAGTAATCCTGAGTATAATGCTCTTTTTTTTCCTTTTTTCCATTCCAAAGCCTGTTTGCAAAAGGCAGATTTGTCTGCCTTGGAATAAGCATCTTAAATTTATATGTTGTAAGTCCCGGAGGATTAAGCTTGTTAATAGTAGTACCGTCTATAAGCTCTACCGTAGAATTTTGTCCATTGCATTTTGTTGTTATTTTATCCGGTGTTACAGGAACAAGAACTGAACCTATTATCATCATATAAGGCTGCATAGCCATCTAAATCACCTCTCTTTCAGGTATTTTGAAACACTGATTAATTCAGAAATAAAAATTCAGTGTTTTTATAAAAATACAGTTTTAAAACTGTCAATAAAAATTCTAACACCCAATTAAATATTTACATTTAGTATTTAATTCTTTAAAAATTTTCAAGTATTTAAGCCATTTTTTTGTTATAACATAAATCAAATAATATACTAATAGCAGTGTATTTTACTGACTTTATAACTCAAAATAATATTTTTTTACTTAAATTAACAACATAAGTCAAATAAAATCACACACTGTGATTAAAATTAACCCTTTATATAACTTTAGCTTAAACACACACGCCCTTCAAAAAACCACATTATGTGACTTTTTTTGCATTCTCTTTTTAAATACTATTTCTTCGTAAATATAATTCACGTTTCGTGATTAATTTTATATTTTAATCACAATTTTACAGTAACTGCTCATTATAACCACATTTTGTGGTTTTTTGTTACCCTTATTTTTAAACTGCCCTGTAATAACTGAATTAAATAAATTGCGCAAATTGCTCACGTTTTGTGATTAAATCTTGATATTAACTCAGATTTTATATGCACACGTTATTTTAATCACATTTTGTGATTAAAATAACACCTTTGATTTTTATAATCAAAAAGAGCAGCCAAGCTGCTCTTTAGTAACATACATTATTAATTTCTCTGCTTATAATATCAATATTTACACAAATAATCACAAAACGTGACTAAATTTGACACTCCAATAAAATGCACCTATATTTATCCTTATCAGATATAAACACCCGAAGCGCTTGAATTCATTTTTCTTATCAGCTCATTTGTAAGATAATTTACAAATGTTTCACCATCTTCAGCAGAAGCAAATTTATTATTCATACCACTAAGGTCAACCGTAATATTTTGTGCAGTAGGTTTGCTGTTCTCCTTTTCCATATTTGTCTGCATTATTTCAAGTATAGATTTACTGATAGTCACAAGCTCTGATGAATTATTTGTGGTTGAAAACGTATTTTCTGCAGTATTATATGTATTACTTCCCATATTTGTGGTACTTGTACTTATATTATTCATAGTACTTTCATTTACTCCTGTACCATCCCATAAACCACTGTAATCCTCAGTTCCAAGTCCACCTATATTTGTTCCTCCAAAACTGTTGTTTGAAAGTCCTCCAAAACTGCTGTCTAAACCACCGCCTAAGCTGCCACTTAATCCGCCGCTAATATCAGGCATTGAGAAATTAGTTAAACCTTCACCAAACTCATAGCCGCTATTAAAACTATCAACATAGCCCATTCTCTCAAGTCCCAATGACTCAGTAGTTATATCAAACCGTTCAATCTTCTGCTCATATTTACCATTTCCAAATTTTTCAACAGCCTTGTCAGCCAAATTATTAACGCCATCTATCCAACCGTCAACAGATTCCGCAAGATTTGAACCAAATATCTTATCAATACCACTTGCTATAGTTTTTATTACATTTAATACATTTACAGCCAAATCTCTGAAAAGATATATAACACTCGCTACAGGATCATTAAATAAATTAGCAAAGAAGTTTGCAAAGCTTATCCAAGGATTTACTATAAATCCTATAATTCCCAGTATAAAATCAGCAAAAGCTAAAAATAAATTCCATATTACAGCAACAGCAGTCATAATTACACCTGCAATAATGCCTGTCGCACTATAGCTTGTACCGCAAACCTTATTTATTACACCAATTACAATATAAAGTATTGCTATTATTGCCAAAATTACTATAACAATTGGACAAGTTTCCCATATTAAACTAAATGCTTTTGACGCAGCTCCCCATGCTTTAGTTGCAATTTCAGCAATTTGTTTAGCTTTAGCTACACCAACAGTTGCAGCATAAATAAATCCCAATATAAGTAAAATAGTTATTAATATTGGCTGTACAATAGACCAATTATCAGCCATAAGCCCCCCTACAGTGCTTATTATATCCAATACACCTGCTAATACATTGGCAACAGTAGCCATACCTTCTCCGAAATTTGTCATAAACACCCCAAAACTTGGAGAATTAATAATTTCATTTATTTTATTCCCCACAGGCTCAAAAGCCACTGTAGCCATACTTCCAATATTAGTCATTGTATCAGACCAGTTAGCCTTTGTATTTGCAAATTCAGCATTTATACTTCCTGTAGCACCTAACATGGAATTTTTCATTATATCCGCCGATAGCTGCCCTTGTTCAGCCATACTTGTCATTTGTTCAGTAGACAATCCCATATTCTCAGCCATATCTGCCACTATTTCAGGTGTTGTACTTAGTAAACTGTTTAATTCTTCACCGCTTACAACACCATCACTTAATGACTTTACCAAAGCACCTGTTGCCGCTGCCTGTACCTCGTCACTCGTTCCTGCTACAGCAAACATTTTATTTAGATTTTCAGTATATTGTATAGCTTCATCATTAGTAAATCCTGCACCGCTTAATCCTTCAACTGTAGCAATTGTACTTCCCATGTCAGTTCTTGACCTCATTGAAGCACCATAAACCTTTTCTTGCAAAACTGTATCAGACTGACTGCCGTCATTCATGGAAGAAATACTGTTCTGCATATTCATTAAATTTTCACTATAATTTATAGCTGATGAAAAACCCTTAGCTACAGCTTTTGATTCAAGAAATACTTTAGCAACTTTCTTTACTCCACTATATATTTTTCCTACTGCCTCTGCACCTTCATCTACTTTTTTATTTGTTTTTTCCTGTTCATTAATAATATCCTGATAACTGTTATGTATACCTCCAAAATTAATATTCATAATACCATTAAACATAATATCACTCATATCATTAACTCTGCTCATGTCACTATACATATCATCAAATGAACTATTTACTGTAGCTAATGATGTTGACACATCATTAACAACAGCCGGTAATTGTTCATAAACAGGTACTATTTCATAACCCATACTATCACCTCCTTCAAATTATTTCAACACCAAAAAAGAGCGATTTCTCGCTCTTTTACTAAATCATATCTTCAATTACTATATTACTATTCATACCATTGCTCTCTTTTATGTTTTTGCTGCTGTTTGCCCCAATGCATAATGCCGCAATAAATAAGATTCCGCACAAAATTGTAACAATAACTCTTGTATTTGGATAATATGACTTATTTACCCACATCATAATTAAACCAATAGGAAAGCAAAATATTAATATTGGTATAGTTATTATATCTATGGTTCTCCATTCCTTCTTAGGCATATTATATGGTTTTAGACAAGACAGACATTTTTCTCCAACAGCACCATATGCAATATTTTTACAATGAGGACACTTTATTTCTTTATGTATATCAAAGTTATCATATTTATGAGTTTTATTATTAAAATCAATATTATATCTGCAATTGTCCTTTAAAAGTTCATATGCATATCTATCAATTTCAATTAATGACTTTTTTCCATCTCTGTATGTAATCAATACAATATTGGTATCATGTACCTTTGCAGTCACAGCTCCCGCAAGTCCTCCTGCATCTCCTGCTACAGCCTGCCCTACAAGACTTCGAGCTAAAGCTGACGTCATACTTACATCAGATGAATGGTCAATTAATTGATAATTTGCTACTGTATTATAATCTAAATATACATCTTTTCTCTGCCCAAAAATTGCATTTTTCACAGTAATAGAAACCCTGCCAAACACATAAACAATATACTTTCCTTTAAATTCACCTTCAATAACCCTATTGCTTGCTCTAGCCATAACCATACCTCTGATAATACTATATATTTAAGTATAATTATAACACATAATTATATTTTGTCAATATTTATCAGTATAATTTTAAATATTATTTGTTTTTTAACATTCTAAAAGTTAATTTAACTTTTATATTTATTGTTTTTCCGTTTTAAATCAATTATTTGACCTTTCTCGACATATCCTTCTCATACTTGTTTATACAGGCAATTACGAATCCCTTCTCGGCATCATTTAAATCATAAAACTCAGAGGGTTTCCACCTTAGCTTAACCACGCAATAATATGCATAGCTTGCAAGCTGTTCCCCCTCCTCAATTAGTTTTTTGCCTCTTCAGCATACTCACCGACGCTCTTAAAACCGTTTACCTCCAAAAGATGTGCTAAAAGCTGATAATACTCCCCTGCATTATCAAATAACTTGGTAACTAAATCCTCAGCCTTCTTCACACCATAGCTATCCTGTAATTCCGCATTGTTAAGATTAGGCTCCACAACGGAATTACAAACAAACTTCTTGTTAAATAATGTATTATTAAACTTCGTCTTGCCCTTGTCAGCAAAATTAATCGAAGTGCATTCTTCTCTGATTCTTTCATACTCGTCAATATTAAGCTTCTTAAACACCCAAGGAATGGTATTACCTTCATCATCAGTAAACCTTCCTGTAGGAGTATATTCAAATGTTTCATCAACCCTGTTGTTCTTTTTCATAAATCTTGCAATATCCATTTTAATTTCCTCCTTTAATACATTAATAGTACTAAAACTTTTGTTTTAAATTCAATTTATAATTAAGGGCGGCATATAGCCGCCCCAAATTTCAGTGGGGACAGTCCCCATTTAAAAAAACTAATCTTTTAATAAAACTTTTTACTCCGCTAAACAGTAATTTACAACTTTTTTAATGGTATAAGGTAATTAAATATTTTTATTGTTTTATAACATACCATCTAAGCTGTTAAACTCTGTAGGCATATCCCAATCTTCAAATGTGAAATTAATTTCATCACTTAAATAATCACCATCAGCATCAAACTGAGCTAATGTTACACCGTCTAAATTGCAGTCATAAAGAATAATTTCCTGTCTGCCTGCATCACTTGTAGGATCCTCATTGATAATCTGAATATCAAAATAAAGATCTTCACCGGTATCCTTGTAATGTTCCATTACCTTGTTAAAAATACTTGTATTGTAATGGAACTTAGCCTTACCTGTATATTTAAGACTGCCTGCCTTGTTACCCTTTGCAATCTTACCCAAAATAGGTACCTCAATCTTATTCTTCTCAGCCTTAGCCTCAAGGTTGATAGCCTGCATAAAATTATATCTGTCACCATCAATCTTTACATAACACTCTGCAAGTCTTGCACTTACAGTATCCTTTGCATTTAATTTAGCATTTGCCATATTGCATTCCTCCTGAAAATAAAATCTTTTTTACTTCTTAATTATAATTTTTTTATTTTACTCAACTGTTACAGTCATATAAAGATGTGTCATAGCATTAACCGGAATAATACTGTCAGTTACCACAACACTTCTCTTGTTTTCACCAATTTCAACAGTAATATCATCAGAACTAAAGTCCTCAATAGCTCTTAATGTCTGTAATGTCTGGTGATGCTTAACAATATCACTCTTTAAAGAGCTTCTGCCTGCTGTATCATTAGGCACCTTGCCTAAATAATAAGTATTAAAGATAGCTGCAATATCATTAGCAATCTGGTCACAAACTCTGATAGTCTGATTGTCCTTAAATACCTCTCCCTTTTCCTCAGTAAACTCAGTAAGAGAATTAATATCCATAAGTACTCTTACTTCATCACCAACTCTGTGGAAGGCAAAAATACCCTGATTAATATAGTTTTCTAAATTAGTTTGAGAATAATTAGAAACAGTATCCAAAATATCCTCTGCTGTATAATATTCACCATCATATACCTTGTTTGTAAGACTCTTGTTTATTTCACAGCCTGCAATTGCACCTGTCACCCAAGGCATCACATAGGCATCACAATTAGTAGATACACAACCTTCATAATTTATATTTCCCATATCATATACTACACACTGGAACTTTAAGCCAACCTCATCTCTCATTCTCTTGGTCCACTCAATAACAAGACCATTTTCGTAATCACAAGTAGTCATAGCATTAAAGCTATATGCCTCAAGCTTTGTTAAGAAATTCTGTACAGTTGTACCTGATACACTGCCATCTGCACCGCCTGTAAGAGCAGTACCTGCTGTAACTGCCAGTGTTGTACTCTTAAATGTAACATAATCGTTACTTTTAAGCTCAGCAGCAGTTGCCACTGTCTGACTGTCAACAAGTGTAGTACCCATATAAGTAAGAACATCGAATTTTGTTTTATCATCAACATTAGTCTGAATTACAGTCTTAATGCTGTTTCCCCTTACACCATAGAATTTAGCAGTACAATATGTATTGCTTGCTCTTGTTGCTCCTGATGTATTCAATGCACCAAATATTAAAGTCTTACCGTTTTTAAAGAAATCTCTTACCCAAGCAACTTCATAGTCACTGTACTCATATCCGAATATAGCAAGACTGTTTTTCTGAAAATCTTCTTTTGTAATTGTATGAACATTACCATCATACCAACTTAACGGTTTGCCAATAGCACCTGTACCTCTTTCACCAAAAACATTACTTCCGTTTGAAGTACTTACAAAATTAATATAACTTCCGGGTAACACCTTATTCTGTGTTACAAATGTTCCTCCGCCTAATGCCATATTACTTCACGCTCCCTTCTTTAAAATCCTTAATTAATTTGTCAGTTTCTTCAATTGTGTAGCTTTTATCCTCCTTGAGAACCACACCTAAGATGTCAACATCAAATCTGTACTTTTCAGACTTTCTTAACTGTGCCTTTGTAAATACAGGTTCAGTTTTCTTAACAGTTTCATTTTTTACATTTTTCTTTTCAGCCATTTATTCTGACTCCTTTCTCTTTTAAAACTTCCATGTTTTCAGTTTCTTCATTTCTGTAATAGAAAAATCCGTAGCTTACATAAAACATAAGTCCATCATCTTTATTTTCCCATTTTCTTTCAACACCTCTAAGCTGCCCATTATCATAATCAATTATCTCTGTACAATCCCACAGCTTTTCCAATATACTTTGGGTATTAGCTTTTACAGTGTCGCTATCCTGGTTAAAATAAAATCTGATTTCAATTCCCGCATAAACCTTGTATCTGTTTCCTCTGTATAATTCATCGCTGTATTTATTACAGCCAACAAAAAAACAGGGTGTATTTAACCCCTGCTTTACAGCCTCAGTATATACGGCATATTCGCCTTCTGTATTTATGTACTTATTAATATTGCTGCATACACCTTCTATAATATCTTTAATCATACAATATAACACTCCTTCGTAAAATAAAACAATTTCAATTTATATTTATGAATGTACATTTTACAACAGTTAATCATAAATTTCATTAAGCAAAAACCTTACTGTCCACAATCATAATTTCCTGATGAGAGGAATAAACCCTTGGAATACCGGAGGAAACATATTCCCTCTCTCTTCCCAAATGATTTAATACAATAAAGCTTCCCTCATCAATATGAATTTCAGGTGAAATAATAAGCTTAATTTTCTGATTAACTCCCGTAACGGTACCGGACTGTTCAGCAGCATATATATTATTAAATGATATTACATATGAAATTCTGCAAGGCTCATTTTCAGCTACAAGTACTTTTTCATTTACAGTAATACCTTTTTCATTTACCCTTGACCTATAGGCATATATATTGCAGCTGCTGTCATACAGCCTTTCTGTTATGCCCTTTAGTCTTTTTGTATCAATCACATTTACCACCTCATTTTTCTAAAGGCGGTCAATTCCTCACTCCTGTTGCAAAGGCGGTCTGTTAATTTGTTAAACATACCAACAGCACTGCTGCTGTTTCCCGAATTAAACTCAATGGTTACATCACCCTCTTTAATACTTGATATATCCCCTGTATTAAAATCAATAAGCTCATTAACATCAGCTCCAATACTTTGCTTTGTCTTTAAAAAAGTACCTGCCGCCATATCTACAGCAACATAATGAAGCTCACAAGGAATTTCACTGACATTGCAGAAATTCTTTATGTACTGTTCCGTACCGTTTATAACAAGCTCTAAAGTGGTAATATCCCCCTCATTGAGATTATATCCAAGAGTGCCAAGCCTTTCAACAACATCCCTGCTGTTAATAATCATATAGCCACACCCTTTTTGTTATTCAGCCTTAGAAATAATTCTTGCAATAGGAATAGCCTTGTGATTAATGGTATTGCCGCTGCCATCGCTTACAAGAGCCCAGTTCTCACCCATTTTTAATTCTTCATCTGTTGGTGATAATGAAACCTGTGATTTCTTAGTATAGCTGATGCCATAAGGAGCAAAGCACTTTCTCTGTCTTACATAGAGAGTGTCCTGACCACCCTTTACAGCAGGATTTCTGTCCATTTCATATGGCACCTTGGCACCAATATTTTCATAGGCAAAAGCGCCCTCACCAAGTACATAAGTAACATAGAGAGTATCACCGTCATCACCTGTCATTGTAGGCATATCATCATCAATAATAACAGTTCTGCCATTCCATGTTGCAAGAGTTAAATCTCTCTGAATACCCTGAGAATCAGTCTGCTTTAAATAAGCTAAAAGATTGATATTTTCAAGAGTAGTTGCAATAGCCGAATGCATAATAGCAAGCTTAAACTTATTTTTGTTGTCACCGCCTGCCTTCTGAGTTGCCCTGTTAAGAGTAGATACAGTAATAATACCGTCACCCTCTTCACTTATATCAGTAGTATGCTCCTCTACAAACACAAGGTTTTCATCTCCTGTCATAGAGTAAATACCTTCAAGAATAGCCAGTAATGTCGACTGGTCAACCTCATCAAAGTACTCAGATACCTGGCTTGCAACATTGTCCATAAAACCTGCGCCGCCTGTAATATCCTCAGCAAAATCCATTTCAGTCCAGGCCTTGGCTCTGCCCACAACCACAACACCTCTTTCATAAGCTGTAGTGCTTGTTGCTGAAATATCTGTTTCGCCGTCATAATTAACAACATCACCGTCAAGTAAGCCCATCATAGGTAAAACAGCATAAGCTGTACCCGACTGTGAACTGAAGGCATTTCGGATTTCACTGTTCCCCTTTAAAGCCTTGCTTTTAATAAGCTCATTTTTCTTGAGCTGAGGGATTCTTTCCACATACTTGCCAAAAGCCTGTGGATTAAATGTTTTAGAATCAAATTTTGCCATTTTCATTCCTCCTTTAAAAATAATTTTAGATTATGTCAGGATTTGAAGCCATATAAGCACACAATTCCTCATAATTCATATTTGTAGTATCAACTCCGCTGTCATCGGCACCATAGCCAAGTCTGGTGCCTTTAAGAGTCGGTATATTGCTTTCAAAGAGATAAGCAGTATCCTTATCTCTTACAAGAGCCTCAATTTGTTCATCAATGCCTGTAATATTGCCTTCACCATCAAAGACAATTTTATCCATATCAAGCATAGCCTTAACAGCCTTGCCGGTTTTTGCTTTGCTTATTAGTAAAGCTCTTTCAATGGCATTGTCAATTTTAATGGCATCCATTTCTTCTGAATGCTTCTTATCTGCTTCTTCATTCACAATGTTAAGCCTTTCAATTTCTTTCTTTAATTCCTTATTTTCATCTGCCCCTTGCTTTAACACATCGTTTTCATTGCAGACCTCGTCATATAGGGATTTTTCAACATACTTTTCATTAATTATGTTATTAAACAACTCCAATATTTCATCTGCCTGACCTTCATTCAATCCTTTTTCAATTAAATCATCCTTTTTCAATTTTATTACCTCCCTTGTATTATTTTTTTATATAAAAATAAGAGCAAATACTCCTTACGAATTACTTACTCTTATTAATAAACACATTATTTTATTATATAAAAAAGCAGCCCTTAAACTGCTTTAATGCTCAATATACTTAAACATCTTTATTAAATATTCCCCATTTATATCTGTTTCATCTCCATCTAAAATTCTTTTTCCAAATCTAATAACTCTTTGCCACTGTTTCCTTCCTCCTCTTCATTTCCTCCCCAACATCACACACCCATGGGTGTTTGGCAACAACAGTTTCCTCAGACAGAAGCTCTTTGGACTTAATACAGTTATCAATAGCTTCACTTTCGTTTATCAAAACATTTCTGTTAAAAACAAAATCAACTTTTTCACTTTCAAAACTTCCCCGTCCCCTATGCTCAAGCCATAAATTTATAAACCACAAAAGCTCATTCAAAGATCCTCTGAATTCAGCCTCCATTTTATCGGCATCAAGATCAATATCAGAATACATACTTTTAATATTCATCTGGTTCGGACTTCCCATAAGCCTTTCATCCTTAGCGTCATAACCCATAGCATTTTCAACAACAGCCTTTTTTAGAATATCAATAATAGTCTTGTAATTTTCACAGTTAACAGGTACACTCAGGGTTTCAATGCCACCCTCATCACTAACCTTTACAGCGCTGTAAGCCGATAAATTCTTTCTGAATTCACCTAAATCCTCACCGTCATAATTTTTAATAACAAGTATAGTATTTCTGGGATTTTCCTCCATACCATTGTCAAATTCACTCAGCATTAAGTTAAGAGAATCCTGTAAGCTCTTTACCCTTTTTAATAACGTCAGCTCATTTCTGTTATTTCTGAAAGGAATGAGCGGAATTTTTTCCCACCCAAAACCTCTGTTGTCAGCATAAAAATAAGGCACCTGCCAATCAGTTCCGTCAGGAATAATTCTTCCGCCGTCAAGCACAAACCTGGTAATGCCCTTTTTTTCAAAAACTTCAATTTTTGTTACCTGCTTTTCATTTTTACCCTCATATATAATAACATTGTATACCCTTATAGCGTAATCAAGCATACTGTGCTCCTCATTACTCCATCCCGGAATAATTTGCCAAGGCTTAATTCTTTTAAAATTAAGCTCACCTTTTTCATTGTAATTTACATAAAGCCAGCCAATTCCGCAATTAAAGCTGTCCTCACCAAGCTCAATAATTAGTCTGTCAAATTGTGAATTAAATATTTCATCATTTAATATTTTTCCATATTCATTGTTGTCACACCTTACGGTTATCTGCTTTCCCAAAAGATAATTTACCTTTTGGTCAACAAGCTTGCCATATTGATTATTTACAAGCCTTGCATTGGGAAGATTTGTAACCTCCTCCATACTTCCGCCTTCACCAATAGCATATCTCTTCCTTTTCAGAATATCATGTCTGCCTGCATAATATTCACTTCCCTTAATCATATCAATACGTATGGGAGAATTAATAAATCTGTCAACCTCCTTTTTAATAAAATCAACATCATTTATTCTATCCACAGCACCCTGACGTATAATATTGTTTATTCTCGGTGTCAGCCACCCTTTGAATTGAAAATCAAACACATTACCACTCCTTTAACTTACTTTATATAGCCACACTTTCAGCCCCTGCCTAATCATTTCCTTTATGTGAGGTATTAGTGTTGGAAATAAAAAACTATACATATAATCATCCCTTATAATAAAAAAAGAACCCTTTATAAAAGAGTTCTTAAGATGTCGAAAAGAACCAAAAATCTTGCCAAAAATGCTTACATCATCACCTTCGGCTTCGCTGAAATCCACACATTCATTGTGCATATTAATCTTTTGATACAAATTTCTTTCATTTGCTAAAGTAAAAACTATTAGAACTTTTGCTAAGGCAATTACAAGACTCCGCCTTGTCAAATAAACCTTTCCAAGTCAATTCACGTTTCCCACATATTAATTCACAATATGTACTTATCCATAATCAGGCTTAATTATTAAATCTCACAAATCTATATTTTTTTAACCAGTGACAAACAATAATCAACAAATTCAAGCATATTAGTTTCTTTTATTCCATGTATCTTTGACTTAAAAGTTTCCACTTCATTAATAGTATCTAAACTTAAAGGAGCCTTATTTATGGGAAATATCTTTGTATAATACTCCCCTTTATTTTTTGAATGTATTCTTTCTGTCATAATGCCTGCTTTAAGCATAACATCTTCAAAGTCACTAATATTATATATGGGAACAATATAGTCTTTTAAAATATGATTTTCAAAAAGCTTCCCTGACATATATGCTTCTTTAGTTTTTTCATCACAATCATCCGTATCCATTATAATAAATAGCTTAAAATTTTTCAAAATCTTATTCTTTCTGTCATACTCAATGGAATACTTATCAGCAAAAGCTTTAAGACTTTTAAATTCTCTTCCCTTCATATATTTAAGCAAACCATTTATTTGTACACTGGTTTTTCCCTTGTCATTAGATATGATTTTAATTTTTAAATGCAAGTTTGTATATATATGCCTTGTAAAAAGCAATTCTGTTTTACCATGAACAATCACACAAGCCTTAGTATAGTTTAAATTATTGGAAGGCACATTATTCGCCTCCCTCATCATCATCTGACGACAATTCATCTATAATTTCATCATAATCAATGCCATCAACTATAGGAACACCTCCAAACAATCCCTTTATATACATAGTTCTCAGATTATTTGAACTTTGAATAGGATATTCACTTAAGCATTTTACCTCTTTATTACCTTCATAATCAATATTAATTAAATATACAGATTTAGCGTCTATATCTTCAAGTAATAATGTATTATGAGTTGTAATAATTAACTGTCCTGTAATATCATCTGCCATAGAAAGAAGTAAATTCTTTAACAATAAATCATGAATACCATTATCTATTTCATCATAAACAACAGTTACACCACAAAAAGCACCAAACAATGAACGGACTATTTCCAAAATTTGCTGTGTACCTGCTGATTCATGTTCAAAGCTAATAGTTCTGATTTTACCACCAATCATCTTTTTTACAAATAATTTATATTTTATTGTATTTTTTTCTATGCTTCTTTCATAAAATACATCTTTTATGTCGGCATAAGCCTGTGTAAAGAAATTTCTTAAAATTCTTTCGGAACAATTAAGCTGATATTCTTTTTCTTTCTTTATATTTCCTTTAGATAAATTCATTATAATATTTTCAGGCTTACGGGTTTGAACACCTGAACTTAAGCTTAATGAATCTCTGTAAAATATAGAAACATCCTTAAACATATTCAATACATCAAATAAATAGCTTAAAATTCCATCCTTCATATAAGCTTCATTCTTTTTATCTATTTCATTTCTCAATATACTTAAAAATGTATGTTTACCCCAGTATTGGCATATTTTATCCTTTATATCATTTTCAATCTTTTTATTCAAAAATAAATTACCTGAAAAACTTACATCTATATGCTTTTCATCAACATCAGTAATTTCAAATAAAGTACCGCTTTGCTTGCCTGTAAAGTAATATAACTTCTCATATAAAAATTTATCGGCAAAAGATAATATATAATAACCCTTTTTATCACCAATTTGAAAACCATACTCTACTGTAGTATTGTCATCACAATCTACCATTCTGCACTGTTTAGCATAATTAAGTATGTTGGAATCTCTTAATAACATTTCAAAAAGCTTTTGCGGAATATCATTTTTCTGTGCAATTTCCTTTATTGCATCATCACTACCTGCTGTAATTAATGATGTTGTACTTCTGTGCAAGAAATCTATACTGCTTACAAAATTTGATTTACCGCTTCCGTTTTCACCATAAATAGCGACAAATCTCTTAGCCTTTTTTTTATTTTTATGAAAGTCAAAAGTCACATCACCTAATGACATAAAATTCTTTAACTTTATATAAGTAAACATTTCATTCACCTCCATATTTATAATACCCCCTATTTTTCCGAAAGTCAATAAAAACTTTTAATTTTTATATGCTTTTTATATTATTTTTAACTAAGTTTCTATTTTTATACATAAATATTACCACCTATTATATTCTCAAAATTTTAATAACAGCACAATTTTTTTCTTAATCAAAACATACTTTTAATACCTTTTATTAAGTGGAATCTTCAACCTTACCCAGCTTCTACAATCTAAAAACTTCTGCACCATATAATCAGCCGAAGGATACTGAATAACGATAGCTACATCATAAATAATACCTATTGACTTAAAGTATTTCTCAATACCAAAATCAATTGATGTGTGATATCTTCATATTCAATCGTTTAACTCATATAATCCTTACTCAAAGCTAAAATTCTTACCCTTAACAAATCCTTCAAATCCATACCTCATAGCGTCCATCAAATGATTATCACAATCCACAGGTACATTAATACTTTCACCTGTTCTTTTATCCTTGTCCCATCTGTAATTACCAATTTCCTTAATAAAGTTACTGCACCTTGGATGAATAATAATATTAAAGCCCTGAATAAAGTCAATACCATTATTAATACTGTCCCTGCCCTTTCTTGCAGGCTTAATATGCCTGATTCCAAGACTTTTAAGCCTGTCAATACTTTTTGGCTCGGCACAGTCAGCAATAATTGTTTCCTTGCCGTAACCCATATCATTTATTTTTTCAGCAATTCTTTCATTGCTCATAGCCTTTTCGTAAAGCTCGTCAAATACCCATATGGTTTTGCTTTCTTCATCAATAAGTCCGCAAAAAAGAGCTGTAGGATCATTAGTATAACCAAAATCCAGTCCAAAAGCAGACTTAACTCCCGTAATATTACTGATTTCATTTACATCAAAAAGCCTTTCCTCAAATTTTTCATAGACAAGACCCTCAGTAATACCCCAATTTCCAAGACCTGCAACCTGGTATCTTCTTGGATTTTGAATTTTCATATTTTCAAAAACTCTTATATCGGCTTCATCAAGCCATTCATTGCAAAGATAATTTGTAGTTTTGGCAAGTATTTCACTGTCAGATACATCAAAAAATCTTTTCTTCAGCCAATGATGCTCATTCCATGGATTAAATGTAACAGTAACCTGTTTAAACAAGCCCTCAGGCACTTCACCACGAATAGATTCATCAAGCATATTAAAATCCTCTTCAGATGTTATTTCATAAGCCTCTTCAATCCAACACCAGCACAGACAGCCAATATCAACAGTTATAGATGTAATTTTCAAAGGGTCATCAAGACCTCTGAAATAAATTTTCTGTCCGGTAGGCTTATAAGTAATTTCCAAAGGAGATAATCTGCAATCAAAAAGACTATCCACACCCAAACGGTGAATAGCCCATTTCAGTTCAGTATAACAGCTGTCCTTTAAAGTTCCGAAAACCTTTCTTACAACAAGCAGGTTAGCTTCAGGATATTTCATAAGCCTGTAAATAAGGTTTAATGCAGTTGTTTTGCTTTTTTTGCTGGCTCTTGAGCCTTTGCACACTCTGTATCTTCCCTTAAATCCCCAAAAATCCCTGTAGCCCTTTCCTACAATTTCAGGCAAATATATTTTTTTATTCCTCAAGACAGCTTTCACCCTCAAAACTTATTGACATAGCTCCATCAATGTCAATTTTATCCTTAAATAAGCCATACCTTTTTCCTAAAAGCTCACTGGCTCTCAGTCTTTCCTTAGTAGGCATTGCAATATTGTCTACAACCTGTGTACCATCTCCATCCCATCTTAAAACCTGCTCTTTGTAATCTCCTCTCATTACAGCTGTATAATATTCCATAACCTCTTTAGCTTCTGCAATTTTTTCATCATGCATATCCTTTATCTGCTTTTGGATATACTCCCTTACATCTTCTCTTTTTAATATTCTCCAACCGCCGGAGCCGGCAGCCTTTTCACTTATTTTATCACCATAAACCGCTTTGTATGCTCTTGTAGCATTTAAGTCAATTAAATACTCATCAGCAAACCTTTTGTGCCTTTCAGTCATAGTGCCACCTCCATTTAATTGTTCTTTCCTTAACCTCTCTCTTAACTGATACCATAATAACACATATGTCAGTGACAAAAAGGACAACTTAATACTCTTTAAAATAAAAAGCACCTAACATAAGTTAAGTGCTCGCAATTAAATATTTATCGTTTATATCCCTTTTCACCAATAAACACATAAAATATATAAAAAACTTTATTAATAATAACCCCAATAACTCTGCCCATAACAGGATTATTATTGGGATATAATCGCATTATTGCAAATTTTGAATAATCTTTATCCTTAAATCTGTTTTTGAATCCTTCAGGTATTTGTCTACCAATATCTACCTTTTCAAACTCAAAACTAACCTCTTTAGGTTTGTTCATAAGCAAAACATAGTCTTCAGAAGAAATAGAAATCATTCTTTTTAACAATTGTGCTTCATGACCTTTAAAATCATTATCAGGCTTAAAATAAGAAAGATTAAACTTAATATATTTGGGACTAAAGCAATTATTACAAAATTTAACAGTTCCTTTCTTCTGTTTTATTTTATTATTAGCCTTAGCCATTATCAATCACATTTTCTTCAAAATATGTCTTTATGCTATCTAATGAAACTTCACTGTTTATTCCATCATTTATAACAGCAACATCCCAAGGTGTACCATCTTCATGAGTCATATTTCTCAACTGCCATGCTGTATATATGGCAAAATTGTCATAAGTAAGCTCTAATATATTAAGTGCATTTGCATCCAATTTATTAATTTCCTCTTCATCAGATTTTGATAATTCTATTTCTATTGGATTACTGCCATAAGACTTAAATTTCTGATAAACTTCATCAACAACAGGACCATGTTTCCATGCCAAAATCGGTTCTTCAAAAAGAGGACGTCCTAACAAAGCAAGACAAATACCCTGAGCATAATAGAGAAGTTTTTGTAATTTAAGATGTGAAATACCCTCATATGCACCAAACTCTTCACTTTCAAGAGCTTTTCTTTCTGCATTAGTTTTTAAAATAAACCACTGTGCAATCGTTAATGCTTTATACATATTACTTCCTCCCTTCTTTATTTTCCTGACAATATCTTTGTAAATGATAATATTACATATTTCATAAATATTAATTAAATTTACAAGTATACTACCCCATATCTGCTACAATATTATTATACATATTTATTTTACTTTTGTCAACATATCAAACAAATTTTCGTTAAATCTACTTATTTACAATATTATTATATCACACACCCTGTGACAAAAAGGACAACATTGTTTCAATTCCAATTTCTCCAAACAAAATCTCTAGTCTGCCTCATTCTCCTTCAAATTTTTATCCAAAAACCTGTAATACATTTTCTTCACACTGTCAACGGAATTATATCCCCCTATTTCAAAAGCAATCTGCTGCCAGCTTAAACACCTTAAACATTTAAGAATTAATATCTGCCTTATAATACTGTCATCAACCCCTGCTATGTACTCCATTATTTCGGCCTTAACTCTTTGGCACTTTTCACACAATTTCTTTAACTGATCTATGTAATCAACTCTTGTTACAGCTCTCTTGGCAGTATTATCACCAATTTTGTTACCCTTAGGCATACCATTAAATGCAACAGCACCAACATCACTTTTGTTAAGCTCCCACTCAATTTCCTTTTTTAAAAGTCTGATTTCTCTTTCAATGTAATAAACCTGTTCAAGCTCTCTCCTTGTCATATTCACCCTCCCTTACAAATCCTCTGTATTCAAATATTTCATCTTTACCTAATTTATAATGATTAACCCTTTTAAACTCAAGTTTTTCACAGTCATAGTATTCACTTCTTCCCTTCATAAGTGAAGAAAGTGCCCTGACAGCTTCGGATCTGCTGCCGCACCTTTTAATAAAAGGAGTCATATATTCATTTCCCTTAATGTCATTTATCCACATACTGGCAAAAACACCGTTACTTGAATAATCAATACTGCATACCATTTTTAATTCCATATACATTCTCCAAATAAAGTGCACATAAAGTGAATTTTAAATTTCAAAAAATAAGCTAAAAAATATCTTTTTCTAATTCAAGTGTTAAAAGTGTTAAATTATAAAAACCAAAAAAATATTTATTAATTCAAATTTATTCTTAACCCCCAAAAAACAAACACTTTCATCACTTTAATCACTTTCATCACTCCGCACACAAATTTCAACATTACTCCCAATTACCCACGGTAAACCCCTTAGGAGCAGTTCTCCTTACTCCCGCATAATAGGAATAACCGTCTACCTTCACAACGATAATGCCGTTTTTTTCAGCCTTTTCCTTAATTTTTCTCTTGTTAATAGTCTGAAAAGGCGATACATTTAACCTATACCATTCTACATAATCACTGTCAAGCTCAGTTTTCTTAACCTTATCCTCTCTGTTGCCTGTCACTTCATAATTGCTCTTGATAAATCTGTAGAAGGTGTCAATATTTTCTCTGTACGCTTTTATACAATTCTCACTGGCTTCACATCTGCTGAATTTAAAATTATTTTTTTTAAGTCTTTTAAGTCCCTCCATAGCCCATAAAAAAATGCCGTCAAGCTCCTTTGTCATTTTACTGAGAAGCTTACTGTCTCTCATATTTTCCTCTATGGTGTATTCACAGGGTATAATGCATATTCTTTCAAAAATATGACCGCCCTTGTCATCAGTGAAACCGGGCAAATTATTACAGGCAGCAACAATTCCTCCCCTGTATACCCAGTTAAAACCTTCCTTTCCCTTAAATTCCACCTTAATAGGGTCGCCGCCTGTTGCCTGCTTAAATCCTGAGCTGTCCTCAATATCATTGCTTTGCTGATCTCCAATAAGATTAACTCTTTTGCCATATAAATCAGCTATAACAAATCTGTCAGCCATCTTTTGCAAAGGAATATTAATAGTATTTTCCACACCCAAAAATTCCTTTATAAGATTAATAAAAACTGATTTACCTGTATTCCCTAAAGGACTGTAAAGCAAAAGGCTTTTTTTTGTTTCATAAACCGGAATATTTGATAAAAGCAGTCCAAGCCATTCCTGAAGCACCATCATTTTGCTTTTATCTGTTGTATTCCCATCTGAACATAAATCATTAATGTATCTGTTAAAAACCTTAGGCTCCTCAGCCTCTCTGTTAAAACTGCAATTAAGCTGTACTGAGCTAAATTCCTTATAAGAATGAGGCATCAATATATCCTCATCTATATTGTAAAGACCGTTTTTGCAGTTAATAATACTTTCATTTGCATTAAGCTCCTCAAGTCTGCATCTGTGTATAGCTCCGGCAAGAAGAAGATTATATGTATTGTTTAAAAGATTATCCGAGCTTTTGCCTATTGGCAGAAAATTTTTAATCATAGTCTTAACATCAAGCTTCGAACACTTTTTATATACCCCATTTTCATAACAGTAGTAATCACATATTTCAAAACCTGCTCTGTATACCAATACATGAGGTAAAACCCTATCAATATGATTTGCAAGCATATCCGCATTTATGTATATCTTATCATTAACCATATATGTATAATCTGCATATTCCCATTCCTGTCTTTCAACCAGATATTTAAAATCTCTGCTGTCATTGCCTTCATTAAAATAATCGGTTACATCACCCTTTTCAGCAGTTGATGTAATTACTGTTTTCACTGCAAAAGCAAACCACTTAATATGCTTTTTAATTTCATCCATAAGCCTTTTGCCTGGTTCGTCATTATCTGGCAAAAGTACAACTCTGGAACCCTTAAAAAGTACGGCATATTCCTTTTTCCAGTCATTTACTCCTCCGGCAGTTACTGCATAAAACCCCTTACCTGTTAATGTATCAACATCCTTTTCGCCCTCACATATATAAATATAGCTGTTACTTTGTTTGGACTTTGAAATATTTTCTATTTTGTAAAGAGTTTTCTTACAATCCCCTAAGCCTCTAATATATACACCGTTTATAAGCCTTCCGTAAAATATTTTTTTCTCAGGCAGTCTTACTTTAATATATGACCCATAATTGTATACAGCCTCAGGACTTTCATTAAAGCTGTCCTGCCACCACTCCTTAACAACAGGTCTTTCGTATCCATTATCAAGGTCAGCCATTGTTAATCCCAAAGTCCTCACAATATCTCTTGTATCACAGCCTGCATGACATTTCATAAGTATTTTATCTCCGGCTTCCGTAATTGTAAGACTTGCATTTTTGTCATTATGGCAGGGACATATTACCTGATAGCTGTTTTTTTTCAGCCTTTTAGGAGTGTTAAATCTTAATAATATTTCATTTAATTCCATTACTGTTTACCACCTCTTTTAAAGCTCAATTAATTTTTAAATTCTTCTATAACTCTCTGCTTATTTTTTTGTTGGCATTTAACATTCGCTTTCTGCACTTTGCGTCACGCAAAGCATATTTAATAGCTCTTTCATTCCTGTAACTCAGCCACACGATATATGTAGAATAAACACACCACATAGATGCAAGCACAAGCATTCTGTAAATTACATCTACAGGCAGCATAGCAGACACAACAAGTAAAATATGTACTTTATATCTTAAAATTAATTTCATAATTTAAACCTCCAATTCATTAATCAAAAATATTACCGGGACTTTAATCACCTTTCGTGATTTTATTTTGCAAAAAAAATTGACATTATATCAGTTCCATAGAAATTTGCCAGCTTCATTTTTATTTCATCTCTCGGAATTCTTTTTCCCGTTTCATACATTGTAAGAGCTGAAATACTTATTCCTACACTTTTAGCTACATATTCCCTTGACATATTTCCTCTTAAAATTATTAACCTTTTTCCTATCTTTTCTTTGTTCAAATTAATTCCTTCCTTTCTTCACATTTAGTGATTTCAATTATAGACCACAAAGTGTGATTTGTCAATATATAAATTGTATTTTTTCTCATTTTGTGATTTTTTGCTTTACAAACATCACGTTTTGTGATACAATTCAAGGAGAAGGAGGTTTCGATATGAGCGAATTTAAAGACAATCTTAAATACTTGAGAAACAGAAGAAACTTAACTCAGGAGGAACTGGCAGCATGTCTTAATATTTCCAAAAGCCGTATAGGTATGTATGAAACAGGCAAAAGAAAACCTGATTTTGAAACTTTGGAACTAATTGCAGATTTTTTTAATACTGATATGAATTTTCTTATTGGCGGCGAAAAAAAGACTTATCTTCCAAACTATGAAAATATAATACCGCTGTCAACTCAAAAGCTTCCCCTTTTAGGAGAAATAGCATGCGGAGAACCGATATTTGCAAATGAAAATAAGGAAATATATATTGAAGTCGGCTCAAATATTAACGCTGACTTTTGCCTTCAGGCAAAAGGCGATAGTATGATAGGAGCCAGAATACTGGACGGAGATATAGTTTTTATAAAACAGCAGTCCATTGTAGAAAACGGAGAAATAGCTGCTGTAGTTATTGAAGATGAAGCAACATTAAAAAGAGTATATTATTATCCCGAAGAACGTACAATACGCCTTCTTCCCGAAAATCCAAAATACAAACCCATTATATATACGGGAGTAACTTTAGAACAGATTCATATTTTAGGTAAAGCTGTTGCTTTTCAAAGCACAATAAAAACAATATAATTTTAACTTGCTTTAATGCAACAGAAATTTGCTTTTGGAATTAATTTATTTAGGGTGTATAGGTGAATGAATTTTCAGATACACCCTGGATAAAACAAATGTGGGCTGCAATACTGCAAGCCCACACAACAAAAAAGGATTATATATCGAAAGTAAGCACCTTCGATTTAGCTGTTAATACAGCCCTGCTCATAAAAATGAGCTATATAAACTACTAACACAAAAGTGTCAGTAAATTATATACTATATTTATATGTACTATTTAATAATATTATAACATATACATATTATAATTAAAGTCAAAAATTTCAAATAATTTTGACAAAATAAGCTTTTTCATAAACTGGCATAAGGGACAGACCATTGTTGTCGGTCTGTCCCCATTGTTGCAATCATAGTTTAGTAAATTGTTTTGTTGTTTTGCTTTTATCGTCTTCATTATTGGATTGTGGGAGATCGATTTGCGGAATATCATCATCACCATAGTTATCTTCTAATGTAGCGTTATCATCATTCATAATATCATTCCTTTTCTTTTTTATTCTCTGCAATTGGAATAGTCCCCATTGCTGTTTCAATAAGCCTTCACTCTACTTCTCTTTCGGATTAAATATGCAAGCCATAACAAATGCCGACACAATAGCAGCAGTTATTCCTCCTGCCGTAGCCTTTAAACCACCTGTTATAATGCCTAAAAAACCGGTTTTATCTATTTCTTTCATTACTCCCCTTGCAAGACTGTTTCCAAATCCAAGCAGCGGAACACTTGCTCCTGCTCCCGCAAATTCAACAAGTTTCTGATACCATCCAAGACCACCTAATATACAACCGCATACAACAAACAAAACAAGTATCCTGGCCGATGTAAGCTTGGTTTTATCAATTAATATCTGTCCTAGTACACATATAAGTCCGCCTACACAGAAAGCCTTAACATAGTCCAATATTCTCACCTCAATTCTCTATACCTACACAATGAGCAATTCCTGCAATACTTTCTCCCTGCTGTACACTTGTAGGACTCATTAACGCACCTGTTGGTACAAAAAGCAATTTATTGATTTTTTTATGTCTTAGTTTATTATAAAGCATACCTGCAAATGTTACGGCTGAACATGCACATCCACTGCCTCCGCAATGAGTATCCTGCAGCTCCTTGTCAAAAATTTCAATACCGCAGTCGATATGATTTTTGCTTATATCAATGCCCTTCTCTTTTAACAGCTCAATAAGAAGCTTCTGTCCAACATAGCCTAGATCTCCCGTTGCTATTACATCATAATAATCAGGCTTAAAACCAAAGTCAGCTAAATGCTGATATATAGCATCAGCAGCAGCAGGTGCCATAGCTGCACCCATATTATTTGCATCTGTAATACCCATATCTATAATTTTTCCCGTAGTAATTCTTCTTACATAAGGATGTTCTTTTCCTATTGCAAGTACTGCAGCACCATCACCTGTAACGGTCCAGCTTGCTGTTGGTGTTCGCTGTGTACCCAAATCCATTGGAAAACGAAACTGCTTTTCAGCTGATGCAAAGTGGCTTGATGCTCCGCACAAAACATATTTTGCACCGCCGCTGTCAAGTAAAACCGAACTCAATCCCATTGACTCACCCATTGTTGAACAGGCACCGAACACACCAAAGAAAGGAATTTGCAATCCCCTTACGCCAAATGTAGAACCACAGCATTGATTTAATAAATCACCTGTAACCACATAGCTTATATCAGAAGGATTTAATCCGGCCTTATTAATGGCAAGCTTGAGATTGTCGGAAGCAATTTTACTTTCAGCCTTTTCCCAACTTTCCTGTCCAAATAAATTATCAGTTAATATTACATCAAAATACTCCCTTAAAGGACCTTCTCCTTCCTTAGTTCCCACAGTTGATGCAGTGGAAATTATAGATATATCCTTCTCAAATTCCATTGACTGTTTACCTATATGCTTAGCCATATTTCCTCCTATGACACAAAGTAGTATATTATACCTACAACTATTGAAGTTAAAACACCATATAATATAACAGGACCTGCTACTATAAATATTTTAGCGCCCAAGCCTAAAATAAATCCCTCTTTTTTAAACTCTATGGCAGGAGATGTTACTGAATTTGAAAAACCGGTTATCGGCACAATTGAGCCTGCTCCGGCAAAATTTCCCAGCTTGCTGTACAAACCCAATCCGGTAAGCAAAGATGCCAATACCACCAATATTATTGAAGTATAGGTATTACTGTCCTCAATGCTTAATCCGAATACATTACAGCAATTTGTTATAAACTGACCTATACAACAAATTATCCCACCCACCACAAACGCCTTTAAACAATTTGTAACTATAGGACTATTAGGAGAAGCCTTTTTAACCATATTGCTATATTTTTCCTTAGTTATCTCTTTACCCATAAAAATCACCTCTTAAATTTATAAAAGCATCATATCTGATAAAATCCATCTACAAAATAATATATTATTGCTCCCAAAGCCTTTCCCAAAGCAAGAGCAATTATAAAATATTTAATACCTCTGTTTAACATAGTCCTCCTTGTAAGTATAGGTATTACATTAAGTACCTCGGCAAGTGAAACAGCCAAACATCCATAAAAAATACCTATAAAAAGCCCATATACCATTGTTGGAATAACACCAATTGGCAAATAATAATTAAATATTAAAGTTAATACACCAAAAATACCGCCTAATATAATAGCATTTTCATAAAGGATAATATATTCATTTGTCTTTGTCTTTTCAGCTAATCTCGGAACTACACCGATAATAGCAATAAAAGCAAATACAGCACCTGATATAACTGCACCGCCGCCAATACCCAAAAGAATTAGTATTAAATATTTAAGTATTGTCATTATTCTTCTCCTTGCTTAGTGTATCTATAATGTTAGTGTTTACATCATTTTCATATACCGATAATTCAACCTCTATAGGTGTAGGGTCACTTGTCAGCTTTTTGTTTCCTAAATGATTAAAGAATACTACAATACCGACAGCCAATCCGATTGCATAGGGCAGATCAATTATTGCAGGATTTTCAACTCTTTCTCCAAAAAAAATATAATAATAATTTTCAAAAACTGTAGCCATCTGAGCATCAGAATGAAAACTCATTATTGCAGTCGCCGAACCGGCAAAAAGAACTAAGGCAACAAAAGCAATTTTAATATAAGTCCATATTTTATTCTTTTTTTTAGGTATTGAATATTCGATTATTGTATCCATTTCCCCCACATTATTTATAGTATTTCCCGGAAATGCTTTATCTATGGCATTTATTATATCTATAATTGAAATTAAATAGCATTTGTTTTCATCTTCCTTTATCTCCATTATTTTTACATTTTCAACTCTTGATTTCAAAGAGCTTTCAGTATAAACCTCAGCAATATCCTTTATGTGTACAGGCCCCGTTTTGTATAGCTTTACTTTTTGGTTAGGCTTTATATATATATCCATAGCACCACTCCTACAATTAAAAATACTGTGTGTATTCACACACAGTATTATTTGTAATACTTTGACTTTTTATACTTAACTTATCATATACTCTCTCATTTTTAATAAAATTTTCTTTTCAAGTCTAGATACCTGTACCTGAGACACGCCGATTTTTTTTGCAACCTCACTTTGAGTAAGCTCCTCTATATATCTCATCATTACTATTTCCTTTTCTCTTGTATCCAGTTTTTTCAGTGTTTCGTTCAATAATATATTATTAACAATTTTTTCACTCTTATCTTCTTCAGCTGCAATAGTATCAATAATATGCATATTTTTACCGCTGTCACACTCAATACTTCTGTCTATTGAATCTACTTCTCTTGATGAATTTATCGCCATTACAAGTGTTTCTCTGTCAATATTAATATATTCAGCTATTTCCTCAATACTTGGCTCTTTATTATTTTTTAAAGTCAATGCTTCCCTTGCCTTCATTGCCTTAAATGCAGTTTCCTTCAATCCTCTGCTGACCTTTATTATACCATCATCTCTTAAAAATCTTTTTATTTCTCCGATAATCATAGGTACAGCATAGGTTGAAAACTTAACATCATATTTAAAATTAAAGTTTTTTATTGCCTTTACAAGACCCATTGAACCTAATTGAAACAAATCATCAATTTCAATATTTCTGCTCTGAAATCTTCTTACAATACTCCAAACAAGTCCAATGTTTTCATTTACAATACATTCAAAGGCATCCTTGTTTCCTTCCTGTGCCTCTTTTATTAACATATGTATTCTATCCATATTAAACCAAGTCCTTATATAATGTTATCTTAGTTCCAACTCCCGTTTCAGACTCTACTTCAATTTTATCCATAAAACTCTCCATTACAGTAAAGCCTAAACCTGAACGCTCACATTCAGGCTTTGATGTATACATTGGTTCCATAGCTTTTTTAATATTTTCAATTCCACGACCATAATCCTTTATTTCTATAATAATACTATTTCCTATAACACTACAGCATAAATCAATTTGCCCGCTGTCACCGTCATAACCATGAATAATTGAATTTGTCACAGCCTCCGATACAGCAGTTTTAATATCCTCAATATCGTTAATACTTGGATTTTTGTATAAAAGAAATCCTGCAACTGCAAGTCTTGCAAAGGCCTCATTTTCTGAAACAGCATCAAAAGTAATTTTCATCTTATTCATTATTACTCCCCCATTCCTTTAAAGCCTCACTTATTGTATTATATTTACTTATTATTTTATATAAGCCTGACATATTAAATATTCTTTCCATATTTCCTCTTATGCCTGTCAATGCAATCTTTCCGTTTCTTTCCTTAATTTCCCTGTAACGACCTAAAATCATACCGATTCCCGAACTGTCCATAAACTCGACATTTGTCAAATCTATAATCATTTTTCGAACAAATTTACCTGTATTTAAATAAATTTCTCTTTTTATTTTTTCACTTGTATAATGGTCAATGTCACCGCTCAATTCAACAATATAAATATCATCACTGTATCTGCAATTTATCATCTTAAATCCCTCCTATATATTAATTTTAAGGCTTGTACGATATAGTTTCAATAATTTTCTTCAAACAAATTATCTAAAAACACTTTACTTTTTTTCAAAATGTGATAAAATAGCATTAGAATAAAATTTCGAAAGGTTGATATTATGCAGGAATTAACAGAAATGCAGTCCAAAATTTATGAATATATAAAAAGTGAAATAAAAAAAGGTATTACACCATCTATCAGAGAAATATGTAAAGCCGTAGGTTTGTCCTCTACATCTTCCATACATTATCATCTTGATAACTTAGAACAAATGGGATATATTTCGAGACCTAAGTCCAAAAAAAGATGTATTGAAATACTTGAAAATGACTTTTATATGGACAGTGCTTCATCCATAGGTGTACCTGAATACAGTAATGTTCCTATTATTGGTTCTGTTGCTGCTGGTCAGCCAATACTTGCAGCTGAAAATATAGACGGCTATTTTCCTGTTCCTACAACTTATTTAACAAATAATCAAACCTTTATGCTTAAAATTAAAGGAAACAGTATGGTTAATGCAGGTATTTTAAATAATGATCTTGTTTTAGTACAACAGTCATCATCAGCCAAAAACGGTGAGATTATTATTGCCCTTATTGATGATTCTGCAACCTGTAAAACATTTTATAAAGAAGATGAGTATATCCGGCTTCAGCCTGAGAATGACTCATATGAGCCTATTTATGTAAGAGAGTGCAATATAATAGGAAAGGTAATCGGTTTATTTAGGAGCTACTAATTATGGATAATTTTCTGGATTACTTAGTTAAAAAATCAGATATAAACAAAAATGAATACTTTAACTATAGAAAAACAAGTCATATAACTGAAAAAAATAACAAGCCTTTTGTCTACGAAAAGATTTTGGAGCCTGTTGTTAATGATTATGTTGTATTTGATTTTGAAACAACGGGTATGAAACCCGGAATTAATAATATTATTGAAATTGGTGCAGTTAAAGTAATTAAAGGTGAAATTTCAGGTATTTTTAATACGCTTATAAATCCTGAACAGTTTATACCCCATTACATATCAAACATTACTCATATCTCTAACGATATGGTAGCTGATAAAGAAACAATTTATGAAATTTTACCTAAATTTGTTGACTTCATAGGTGATTTACCTTTAATTGCTCATAATGCCGTATTTGATATGTCTTTTCTACTTACAAATGCAAAAAAACAACATATAACTATTAATAATCCTGTTCTTGATACGCTTTATTTAAGCAGAAAATTTAATAAAGAGTGTGAAAAACATAACCTGGCATACCTTACGAAATACTTTAATATCAAATTGGATAATGCACATAGAGCCTATTTTGATGCACTTGCAACCAATCAGGTATATAAACATATTCAGCAAAAATATAACAATTCTAAATTAGAAAATACTTGACAAAAGCTGTAATTCATAGTATAATTGTTTTGTTATGAATGTGTGCGTGTAGCTCAGCTGGATAGAGCGTCTGACTACGGATCAGAAGGCCGCGTGTTCGAATCATGTCACGCACATTTAATTGTAGTAAATAAGCACATTACAGAGTTTTTTCTGTAATGTGCTTATTTCATTTAACACCATTTTAACGCCATAGGCTTAACATTTTAAATATACTAACAAATTTCGATAAAACATATTGGTTTCCGTTATAAAATAACAAACCATCACAAAAATGTCGAAAAATGTTATTTTATAATGGAATGAATTTAATTTTATAATTTATTCAAAATGATATGCAACCCTTGTCACATTTATCACTTTATTTAAACCTACAATTTATAATCTTTTCTATTGTACCGTCTGTTTTATTAACCTCAATTTCGGACATATATTTTAAATCTCTGTCTTTAGAAATCATAATACTATTTATTAATTAAATAAAAATTCAAATAATTATGTAAACGGAAATTTATTTCATATCAATATATTTCCTCTCCTGATAAAATATTTTTGTATATTTTATCAAATTTTAGGAGGAACAAATATGAAACAGTCAAATTTAGATAAGAATTCAAACTTATTAAAACAAGCAATTAGCGAAATCCTTATTTTAAAGAGGAATGAATTAGGATATACTCAAAAATATACAGCAGAAAAGAGCGGAATTACTGAAAAGCAGTACTCAAACATAGAACGTCAAATAAGC
>ENA-UOJJ01000206-UOJJ01000206.1-human-gut-metagenome-genome-assembly--contig:-CS66-NODE-206-length-108457-cov-247.825963_pt1 | contig 108457 bp, 109 predicted proteins | sample MGYA00242343_ERZ723890 | MGnify/ENA metagenome assembly ERZ723890
AGCAACAAGAAAGCCATTCGATATATAATGAAAAGTTAATCATTTCTTTTATAAATGGCTGTCGCCTGTTTTAACAAACTTAGTTTTAGCACGCAAACAGCGTGGCTGTTTGCGCCTGATAAATTGTTATATCGGAAGATTTTTATGGGCGCTGCCCATACCCGCAATTTTTGAAAAAATTGAGTAAACTTTTTTTGCTTTTGGGAGGATAATTTAGCGTTAGCTAAATTTCAATCCACCGACCGACACTCCGCTAAACCACAATTTACCCCAACTATTTAAAAAGAACCGAAAAAACACCTTTCACAATTAAAGTGAAAGGTGTATTATTTATGCACAATTTACTATTCTGTTAAGTATATCATCGGTAGACTCGTTAAGCACATAAGCAAACTCGCCGAGCACCATTTTCTCAGCCTCTTTCAAAAAGCGTTCATCAGCCATATGTAATCTTTTGCCTCTTTTTAACTGCTGCTTTTCGTGAAGTTTTAAAGTTCTGATTAATCTAAGCAATTCAGATGACTTGCCCTCTGAAATGATGTTTTTAAATGTTTCAAATCTTATATTCTTATTGGAAATCCACTCTTCTTCTTTCGGCATATTATCCAAAAGGTCGATAATCTCATCTTTAGTAAGTACGGCTCTCATTTTTCCGACAAGTTTTTCATTTTGCACGGGAACGAAAACCTTTGCGGTTTTTGTCGCATTAGGACTAAGAACATAATACTCTACATTTACCTTGTCTATTCTTTTTGTTGTAATCTCGGTAACAGTGCAAACACCGTTAACACCATATGCGACTATATCAGATACCTCAAACATTTTCGGCACCTCCATGCGCAGATTTGTAAGCGTTATTTCGATAAAACATACTTCTCTCCTATTCTTAATTCTCATTCGTTAGTAATTGTTTAAAACAATGTCTGACAAAGCGGAAAACAGTTTATGCTTATTATATTTCTTATATCTAATATTATACCATATTTTGATAAATTATGACATAGGCAATATAGCTAACAATGTTATAAAATATGTTGTAAAAAATGCTAATTATTTCTGTTTTTAAAAGAATAAAGCTCCCGAGTTTATCGGAAGCTTTATTTAAAATAAAAATTATTATTGTTCTTTTCTGTAGAATGGTTCTACACCGTTTATTGCATTTCTTGCAAGGTCCATAGTAACAGGCATTACAACAAGGTCTACATCTTCAGTAAGGTATGGCTGTGCGGTTTCTTTTATAGCGTCAAAAATCTTTTTCATATCGCCGATAAAGTCAACTACAACAAGGAAACTCTTTTTGTCGCTGTGCTCCATCATTCTTAAGAAAGCAACGTTTACATTTGGCTCTGTGCTGAAATGATTGATAAGTGTAGCCATAAGGTCAATAGGATAATCCTTTGGTTCGCCGATTTTAATCTGCTCACCCGGCTTGAACAAATCTTTATTAAGTGTGTTAAAGTCTTTCTGCTGCTTGATTGAAATAATCATTGGCTTAGGGAAAGTAACGCTCTTGCCAAACGGATTGATAACAAAACCGACAACACCCGAATGTGGATCCATAACCATTTGAGAAATGCTATCAAAATCAGTAACTACTTTTTGAGCATTCTGGGTATCCTGCCACTTAAATAATTCTTCTGTATCTGTAAAAAGTCCAAAGAATTTTTCTTTTTTCTGATTTTCAAGAAGTCTGAACTGAACCTGTGTTGCCTGCTTCATAACAGTCTGACCGTTTTCTGTAACAGCCTGTGTTGTAGGAACAACCTTTGCAGGTAAAATAAACTTAGCCTTTACAACTTCTGTAATCATCTTATCGACGTTCTCTTTTGAGTTGTCTTCCTGCATATTTACAATTGCTTCTTTTAAATCAGGGTTAAAAATCTTTTCAGCAGGTACTCTGCTGTTTTCCATTTTCATTTCGCTCATAATAATATATCCTCCAACAGTTATTCTATAGTATATGTTTTGCCGTCCTCAACAATAAGTCCCTTATCTGCTGGATACTGCTGAGAACCGTCTTCGTCACCGTCATTAAAAATAATATACGGTGTTTCCCAATCGTCTTCAAAAGTATAGCTGTACTTTCCGTCACTTTCCTTTGTCATTTCAATTCCCGGCCAGGTTTCGTTTTCATACAGTTCATCGTTGTAAACATATGCAAAAATCTGATCGCCCCAGCTGTCGGGCTTTTCAAAATATACCTTTGTGCCGCTTGAAATTGAATATTTTACTTCTGTAGCAAATACAACTCTTTCGTAGGTTTTTACACCCTTGGAATTTTTAGCTGTAAGTTCAAGTATTGCTATATCACTTCCGCTCGGTACAGAAACGGTTACGGTTTCTCCGTTCTTATATGAAACAGCCGCGGCTCCGTTAAGAGCATATTCCGCATTATCAGTATTTGCACAAGTAAGTGTGACTGTTGCGGTTTTACCGCTTTGAATATTAAATACGGTGTCCTCGGCAACGCCTACTTCGGCGGCAGCTTCATATTCCTTATAACCGTCGTTATAAAGAACTACCACACTGTTTGCCGGAATATCGGCATCAGAAGTAAGTTTACCGTTTTTAACGGTGTATTCTGTCTTGCCGTCAACTCTGTTTACATATGTACCGTCGGCAAGATTTGTTTCAAATCCTGTCTTAAGAGCGTCTTTTGTATTTACAATTACCGCTCCTTTTGTGCCTCTTTCAATCATAACAGCAGTTGAATCGGAGTTCGGATTTACAATATTTTCGTCTTCGCCAATCATAGCTGTACGGAAGAAATTTACGGCTTTTACACTCTTATCCTTGTACATATCGTCACCCTCTGTGCCGATACGGTTCATTCCCCATTCGTTTTCAACACTTGAATAGTAAGGACGATCGAAGAACAGCGGTGTACCGTCTTTTCTTGCAGTAATTACTGCCCAACCGAGGATAACCTGCTCCTTTGTCATACTGTACCAGTTGCCGTCATTAATGTAGTTATCGTGAGATTCAACCCATGTAACCATATTAAGCGGTGCGTCACCGAGCCAATAATCACTTACAGTACCTTTTGACAAAATATTGTTTGTAATTGCGCCTCTGATTTTACTGCCGTATGTACTTGCTGTAGTATGACCTATTGCCTCAATATAGTCGGCAATTCTTTCATTGTTGCCCTGAAGCACCTCTCCGTATATAAACAGATTGTCAGCATTGTTTACTTCGGTGATTACTCTCTGCCAGAAGTTATTTGTAAAGCCGTCATCTTCCTTAGGATCGTCAGGTAAGCCGATGTGCTTTGCAGTATCATAACGGAAACCGTCAGCACCGCAAGCGACACAGTCATTGAGATACTCAATAAAATAATCCTGAAAAGATGTGCGCTCTGTATTAATATCAGGCAAACCACCCATTTTGTAAGTAGTGCAAGCAAGTCTGTTTGAAAAGTCATTGAGGTCATACGCATTGTTTTTATGATAAAGCGTGTCCAAACTTCCGCCGCCTGCATCAATAAGATCCTGACTTACTGCGCTTGTGGTCGGTGTTGTGTGGTTAGCAATAACATCAACAATAACCTTAATACCGTACTTTTCCGCCTCGTCACACATAGCTTTAAACTCGTCACGAGTTCCGAGCTGATAGTTACCGATTTTAAAATCGGTGGGCTGATAATGATAGTACCATTTGCCATCACCGTAAAGCTGCATTCCGCCGTTCTCGCCCTCAAGGCAAGCATTAATAGGCGAAGTCTGCAACGCCGTATATCCTGAAGCCGCAATGTCAGCCATGGATTCCTTTATAGTATTGAAATCCCACGAAAAACACTGCAAAATTGTACCGTTATCAATCTTATCTGCGTGAGCATACTCGGTAGAAGTATTGGTTGAAGTATTATCATCTGAACCGTTCTGCGAATTTGAACAGCCTGTCAAATAAACGACAGAACCTGTGAGCATAGCAGAAACCAACAGACCTGATAATATTCTTTTAAACAAATAATCACCATCTTTCATTTCACAATTAATCCGAGTGCGATAAGCCACAAGGATAAAATTATTATAACATTATTTTTTAGCAAAATAAATAGTATTTTGAGATTTTTTACAATTATTTTAAAAATTCCTACCTAATAAACAAAAAGAACCTGATTTTTTTGGATAATCAGACTCTTAAAATATTACTTTTTTTCGGTAAGGAGTTTGTTTAACTCCTCCATAAATGTATTAATATCCTTGAATTGGCGATAAACCGAGGCAAAACGAACATATGAAACTTCATCAACCTTTTTAAGGCGCTCCATTACAAGTTCACCGATCTGCTCGGCAGTAATTTCTCGTTCAAAGCCGTTCTGTGCAGTAAGCTCAATGTCAGTGACCATTTCTTCTACCTGTTCAACAGAAACAGGTCGCTTTTCACAAGCACGAAGAATACCTGCAGTCAGCTTATTGCGGTCAAAAACTTCTCTTGATTTGTCACGCTTGACAACATAGAGAGGAATATTCTCAATAATTTCATAAGTTGTAAAACGCTTTCCGCACTTAAGACATTCTCTTCTTCTGCGTATTCTTTCCCCGTCATCTGCTGAACGGGAATCCACAACCTTACTTTCTTCAAATGAACAATATGGGCATTTCATAAAAAGCTCCCCTAAATCACAAATATTCTAAAAATATTATAACATACCGAAAAATTCAAGGCAATAAATATTTATTTACAAATTTATTACATTTTTGCTCTATGCTGATTTTTACAAATGAAAAAAGCAACAGTTGAGAATAAACTCGTCTGTTGCTTTTTTAGGGGTAATAGGGTTATAGAAGAAATTTATGTTATGTAGTTGATAGCATATTTTTAACAGCTCATTCGCTGTTTCTGTTAAAATTATAACAGAATAATACTATTTTGGAAATTGCATTTGCAACGATTTTCAAGAAACTGTATAAAAATACAGTAATAAATTTTATTGAATACTCACTAATATGCCAAGATTTAATTAATATCAAGACTAACACAAGCAATATTCATTACTGCTTTATAATATCCCTACAATTCATAATTTTTGCAATATGGTAAAATTATCACCGTTAAAATCTATTAATCCGTCTTTTTTCATTTTATTAAGCTCACGGGAAAGCGCCGATTTATCAACGCTTAGATAATCCGCAAAATCCTGTCTTGAACCTTCGATGCAAAAAGAAGAACTTCCGTCACGCTTTTCTCTGAATTCAAAATAACGCATTATTTTTTTGCGTATGGAACGCTCTGAAAGCACAATTTTATATTCGAGAGAGCGCAAATCCATCTCCTCAAACAATACAAAAAGATTTTTAAGTAATTTTTGCTGAATAATAATCTTTTTATAATCATTTTCTTTAATTTTCGCAAAATCCAGAAAAAGAATTGTCGACTCCCCATGCGACACTATTTCAATATCGCAATGTGTGGTTCGTGGTGCGGCGGTGATAAGCCAACCTATGCTGTCACTGTAAACTCTTCCCAAAATTTCACGAACTCCGTCTGAATTATATTTTTGTATTTGAGCCGCACCCTCAAGCACAAAAGCGGAATATTTATGAATTTTGCCTGAACTTACAATAATATCATCATTTTTATAGCTCTGAATTTTATAATCAAATTCCACAAGCGCCTGTTCTATTTCTTCATCTGTAAAACTTTCAAAAATCGGGTGCTTTCTTAGGAATTCAAAATGTTGTTCCATATTTCCTCCGACAAATTAAATATGCAATACTAAAAATATCCGCACCAAAATATACGGATATTTTATCCGTATATTCAAAATAGTTTGCGTACTTTTAGCAAAAACTATTTTATTAAATTATTGAATCTGCAAGAGCGGCAAGCTGAACTTCATTTTCAGCTGTCATAGTTGAACGGATTGTAACCTTGGCATCTGAAATCTCAATGCCCTTCATTTCGTCAAAATAAGGCTGCATAGACTTGATTGCACAAGGTGCCCATGAACCGTTTTCAATCATAGCGACTTTACGGTTTTTGTATCCCTTAATTTTCAAATGATGTAAAAAGTCATTCATAACGGGGAAAACTCCGCCGTCATATGAAGGAGCGGCCACAACAAGTGTAGAATACTTAAATGCGTCCTCAACATTTTCTGCCATATCACTTCTTGAAAGGTCAGAAATAGCAATCTTTTTATCTGTTTTCTCTTTCAAAATATCATAAAGTTTTAAAGCGGCTTTTTCGGTATTGCCATGAATTGAACAATAAGCGATAAATATACCGTCAACCTCCGGCTCATACTTGCTCCAGATGTCATAAAGGTTAATATAATAACCGAGATTTTCAGTAAGAACAGGACCGTGTAACGGACAGATTTTCTCAATGTCAAGCTTAGCTGCTTTTTTAAGCAAAGCCTGAACCTGCACACCGTATTTTCCGCAAATATTAAAGTAATATCTTCTTGCCTCGCAAGCCCAATCTTCGTCTGTATCAAGTGCACCGAATTTACCGAATCCATCGGCAGAAAAAAGCACTTTTTCCTTGCTTTCATATGTAACCATAACCTCGGGCCAATGTACCATAGGTGCCATATAGAAAGAAAGTGTATGTTCGCCGAGGTTTAATGAGTCGCCCTCTTTTACAGTAACCGTTCTGTCGGTAAGGTCAATGTCAAAAAATTGAGGCAGCATATTAAATGTCTTAGCATTTCCGACAAGCTTCATATCGGGATATTTATCTGCAAGCAGCTGTATGTTTGACGCATGGTCAGGCTCAAGATGATTAATAATAAGATAATCGGGAGTTTTTCCGTCAAGTACATTTTCAAGATTTGCAACCCATTCATCGGTTTTTCTCTTATCCACCGTGTCAAGTACGCAGATTTTTTCATCAAGAATTACATATGAGTTATAAGAAATGCCGTTTGGCACAATGTACTGACTTTCAAAAAGGTCAATATCTTTATCATCAACGCCGATATATTTAATAGCATCAGAAATATTTATATTCATTTTTATTCTCCCCTTAATTAAAATAATAACAAATCAAATAATAACCCGTATATGATTATACCATAATTAAACATATATTTCAATAGAGTCAGGCAGCAAATTAGCTACTTTTACAAAAGCAAAAAACATATAAACAAATACAAATAAATACTCCTAAGCAGTAAATATCAAAAAAACAATACTTAAAACAGATAAAATTGTTGCCAATGCAGGAGCAAAGCTCAGTTCTATATTATGAATATATTTTATTTTGTCGAGCAATGGCGGAAATTCACCATAAACATCGTAATAACAGACTATGGATTTTAAATATCGGGCAACCTGAAATCCGAACATTCCAAAAGCCGTCATGGTATTTACAGCATTATTTCCGATATAACTGATATTTTTATTTATAACAGCAAGAAATATTAAACAACACATTACTAAAGAAATTGCTATATTTGTACGGGAAACATTTTTACATTCTGCATTATAAGAAAAAATCCAGAATCCAACCGCACCGCAAATCAAAAGTACGGCAAAGAGTATATGTAACGGATAATTATACGGATATAAAATTTTATTATCGTATAAAATCCTTGAAATAAAGAGCAAAACAGCATTATACAAAAGCAGTCCCATATCTCCTATCAATATTTTTTTACTCATTCAATAATCTCCTTAAAATAAATCAGTCTTTGCAGTACAACTTACTTATAATTTATGGTTACCGAAAAAAGTGTGAATAGATAAGATGGTTCATCACTATTTTTGTGGGATGGTGAACGGACAGAAGGAATAGAAAGATAGCGAATCAAGGTGAAGAAAAAGTCGTCGTCACGGTAACCGTAGCCGATTCGTTTAGCGACCTTGATCTTGTTGTTGAAGCCTTCGAGCTTGCCGGTGCCATCCGAGATATCGGCTACAACTTTTGGCTTTGTCAAGATACGCTATATAAAGTCTAACTTTTTGAAGTTACATCAAGTACGGTGATTTTGGTTGCTCTATTTAGAAGTCTAATAGATATGTGCCATCTGAATACTTCCTAAATGTAACATAAGTTTTTCCATAAAGTTCAAGCATTTGTTTTGTAACATATCCACCAGATGGCGTTCCAATTTTCTTGCGAATCCACTCGCCTAAAATCGAATTACTTTCAACACTATGAATAGCTTTATTATTTTGCTGAGCCATTCGCATATGAAAAGAACCAAAATCCTTTGTTATAACTTTGAACATAGGACAGTTTTCATCATCTGGATTAACTCTGTCAGGAAAAAACCTTCAACTTTATCTTGATGATTGTATGGAATATAAGCTTGATTACGATTTCGCTTTGTTCCGTTCTTTCTAATTCCCCAGTTAATACCTGAACCATAGCCAGTATCACTGCCATCCGCACGAAGCAATGAGACATTAAGTGTAGCAACAGGTTGCATTGCATCATACATAAGATAATCTTTTTCAGAATTATCTGGTTCTTCAACTGCATCAGGACTATTATTAACAACCTTGCGAAGTTTGTCCTTAGCTATTGGGTCAAAGCAGTCTATCGTATCAGGCAACAAATTCTTATAGTACCAATACGCACTAAGCGGATTACATCTGCTAACAGTTTCTCTACGTTTGTAAAAAGCATTCATTGTGTAATTTAACGAACCACAATATGCTATCGTTGGTAGTATCTGAATCTTTTCATCTGGTTGCGACCAAATGTAAATTTTAGAATGCACATCCGGTCCATTACAAATATATCTACAGCTTATTTGGGGCATTCCCCTTGAGTCATTAAGGAAGTGAATCAAACGGCAAATATCTTCATGCTTTTTCTGAGAAAGACTTGATTTAGTCATTCACAAAATGACCTCAACATCTAAACCTTTTACAAATCTCTTGTTTTTTATTCTCTCTTGCAATGCAATCATATGTGTTGAGATTCTTTCAAATTCGTAAAAGCAGTTACAATTTTCAATGAATTACACGGGGAGAGATTTCCAATTCTTGCTGGTGCATAAAGTATTGGCTCATCGAATTTTTCTGATATAAAGGTTTCTTCTTTGGTTATTTCATCAATTCTTGGAATCATAATCACTCCGCCATATTAGCTGGTATCCACGGATAATCAATTCCCGTAAAACTATTAAGCACAGCAGTGATTACAACTTCAGGTAATTGACACGGAACAGCCATTCCTATTTGTTTGCGGACACTACTATAATTTCCCACAAATTCATAATTATCTGGAAAGGTTTGAATCCTCGCACGTTCTCTGTTTGTAAGTTCTCTATCTGTCCAGTGATACATAAATGTGCCACCACCAGCTGCTGTAACAGTATAAGCTGGCTTATCTGGGTCAAGTTTTCTATATATTTGGCTTATTTTTGTTTTTGTTTTAATTTTAAGCTCCTCAGGGAATAACTCTCCAAGTCGTTCTTCTGCTTGCCAAACATTTTGCCCGCATTTATAAGAGATAATCTTCTAATAACCTTTTAAGTCAGCTTTCTAACTTCATTGTTTGGTGCATTATCAGGAATTTCTGCCAGTGCTGTTCTTGCCGTAATATCGCAAGAAGCATACATTTTAGGGTCTGGGACATGAAACTCAACAGGTAAATCATTACGAATGCCAACGATAATAACTCTATGACGAGTTTGTGGTACTCCATACTGTTCTGCTTTATACAAATTCACATTGAACTTGTATCCTGCCGCTCTCATATCATCAAGAATAATCTGGAAGTCTCCTGAACCCGCTGAACGAATCCCTGAAAAATTTTCAGCGACAAACCACTTCGGCTGATATATTTTTAAAACTTCAATGCCATACCAATATAATTGACCAAACTTCTCGTTTGCCAATCCTTTATGTTCCTCTACATTAGAAAAGCTGTTTCACGGAAAGCCATAACAACATGCATCAATATCTCCAAGCTTATCAATCTCAAGTTCACGAACATCACTACAGTAAACAGTTTCTGGTTGGTCAGGGCAGATGTTTTTTTCTGTAAGTTTCACAGGTATCCGAATCATAATCATTTGCCCATGCGTGCGAAAGCGAAAGTTTTCCATCGTTGCTTGTTGACCGTAAAGCACCACACGCAAGACCGCCTGGACCGCAAAAGAGTTCGCCTAATCTATAACACTTCTTGTCCCATCAATGTTCCTCCTTAGAACGGCAAAGCCATTCTTTTTCTATATCTTCATACGGAAGATTTGGCTTACCTCTGCCATTTTCCCAGCGGTTTATTGAAGCAACTGATGAATTTATCTCCTTAGCAAATGCTTCTTGCGATAAAAAAGCTCTTTGACGTGTTATCCTGATTATTTCTGCAAAAGCCAACTAATCACTCTCCTCTCACAATCCTCGTACCAGTTTATCATAAACCAATCATTTTTTCAAGATATACCCCCTTCCACGATATCCTCATCTTATTAACCTCTTGACTTCTTGAAAAAGAAAAGCCACTGCCGATTGATAGTGACTTTCCATTTCAGCTTGCAAACGACATCAGCAGTTTGCTGATAACCTCGACTGCCGTTTGCTTTTCGGCTTGTATTTGATTGTTTAATAGGTGCGTAAGGCAATAGCGGATAAGGCTTGTTTCCTCAGGCTCAAATGTGATTTTCTTCTTGCGGTTCGGTTTCATCGTATCCGATATATTTACCAGCCGAAGAACAAGAATATTAATCTGATAATTTGTTTCCTCATTGTAGTTTTTACTTTGACAGAACAGGCTGTTGATAAGAACATTAAGATAATAATAATCAAGCTCTGGTGTTTGCTGTTGCCATGTTCTCTTTTTCATGGTATCTCTGAAAGTAATGTATCTTCATAAGTTATTCCTCATTCTCCTCATCATCGAAATCCTCCGATGTAAGTAATACCGTTGGTGTATACTCCGTTTCCGGCACCATGCGCTTTATTACCACAAACAATTCTTCAAAGTAATCTCCTGGAAGCCAGTAAATCTCTTTGAATTTCGTCTTATCTGAATATGTGATAGTGAACTCAATACCACCAATATCCGTACAGAACTCCTGTATGCCTCTTTCAATGATTGCCGGAAGCATACCCGCAACCTTGTCGTACATCATCCTAAAAATAGGACTATTTGTTTTATAACTCCACTTTCTGCTTGGATTGAGCTCTGATTCGTACATCGGCTTGTATTCATAAGAAATTGAAGTAGGCGTAATGGTAACTTTATCATTGTATGCTTCATCTGCAGGGCCATAGCCGGAATTCCCTTTTATTACAATCCTGGTAATATACTTCATATTCTCCATCTGCGTAGCAATCTTCTTAATCAAGCACAAATCCGCTGGTAGCCACGGAACTTCATACAAGGTTTCCCTTGTAAGCCAGCGAGCTGATTCTGCCTCCAGGAGCTTTAGCTCTCCGTCAGTAATTTCACACCAAAAGCAATCCATAGACAGGTGAAATGTAGGATAATCGTGTTCAATCGTATCAATCAGATCTCCTACGGATACCATTACATCTAGCTCTTCTTTTATTTCTCTTATAAGGGCCTGCTGTGGCGTCTCTCCGACCTCAATCTTTCCGCCAGGGAACTCCCACTGTCCTTTAAATTCTCCGTAGCCTCTTGCAGTTGCAAATATCCTGTCACCTTGACGGATAACTGCTGCTACCACTCTAACTGTTTTCATATTGTCCACTTATACAAATTCCAGCAGCTTCTTCTCCATGCAGAATTCGTATCCCATCTTCTTTTCTCCAACGGTTTCAAACTGTATAACAATGGTAGTACCGGCAATCTCAGTAATCTTGCCGGTTCCAAAGAATTTATGCTTCACTGTTTTACCTACAATATCCGCTGGGATAACAACAGGTGGCTTCGGTTCTGGTTTTACATACACCGGCGCCTTTGCAATCGGAGGTTTTGTTTTACTCTTTTTGCGTTCCTGCATCATTTTGGTATATTCTTCATCCACGTTCTTACCGCGTGCCTTGTAGTCCTCCATATCTTTGAATACAAACATTTGTGGCTTATATACGTCATTATCTGGAACTGGCCGAACAGGGAACATCCATACTTTTCTTGGCACACCATCCTCACCAGGCTGGGTATCCGCATATGGTTTATCCACCAACTCAATTCTTCCGCAATAAACATATTCGCCAGCATCCATAACCTCAAACAGATGAACATCAACTCCATTATAATCAGATTCAGCTAACGTAGCATTCTGCGCCCAATGGATGTCCTGGTCACCTGATTTACCCATGCCTGTATAATGTAGAACTCCGCCTATCCATTTATCATGATAAAGGCCCTTTGTATAATCGGATACAATAACAAGCGTATTCGTTGTTCTTGAACGACGCATACCTCCCATATTTCCGCATTTAAATATTTCTACGATATCCGCATTCTTTACAATTTGTCCTATTTTTAAGCCGGGATTAAACATAATAATACGCCTCCACTTCCATAACATCTATTCCACTGCCAACTCTGCCTCTTGATATCGAGTAGCCTAAACTGCGGTCGGCACTGACAACAATCCCCGTGCCACAACATATGACATCTAATCCACAGCCTAACCCCTACTACTCATTTTTTGCTGTCTGGCAAATTCGCTTAGTAGATATGTTTTCATACAAGAAAACCGAGCTTTTCACAAGGCTCCTCTGATGATGCTCACCTCGCAAAAAGCCCGAAAATATGCCACTTTTCAGCTATTATTTATCTTTTCTCGACAGCAAGCAAACTGTTTCCACATGGCTCGATTGCTCCAGATTGATGTCAAAAATCCGCCGGACTGAGCCGTTCGTTCTCGGAAATATATCAACGGTATTTTTGACTTCAAAATAGCCATTTTTTCGACCGCGCTCGTTCTTGGAAACAGGTCGATATGGTTGTCCCTACTTATAATATGGAACCGGCAAATCCTCCAATCGCCTCAATCCTACGCTCTGAGGAAACAAGTCCGAAATCCCATCGCCTCGACCTTAGAGATTTTATACATCAGGTTTTTCTCCAAATTCGAATCTTGCATTTCCTGCAGCAATAGCAGCAACCGCAACTTCCTCTTCCGTCTTATCAGGAACAACCCATAAGCCCTTTACGAATCTGGAATAGTACTCATCCTCTATAAGCTCCTTCGGAGCTTGAATGCGATAATTGTCAGGATACTTTTCAGACGGCCACTCCCAGACATATTCCAGTATTCCAAAGAACTCTCCGATGCGTATAGCGCATAAATTCGGCGACCCGATAAGGACTGAGTACTTTATATTCTCATTATCAAGTCTACGACAGAATTCTTCGCACTTTTTTATTTCGTCCAAGCTCAACGGTTTGCCTTTGATCTCGAACCACCTATTCAAGCTGGGAATATAAAAGTCCGGAAGATATCTGGTTCCATCCATTTCGAATCCTTCGATTTCATATTCATAAGTTAGACCGACTGCATTGAAAAAGACTGCCCAGCGAGCTTCAAGTCGACTGCGAAATCGATGTCCGTCATATTCCGTTTCAATTGCTTTAATATCACTACTCACGGACGAATAAGCCTCCTTCTTCAAATGCAACATAATTACCATAATTCATGTCTTATAAGAACTCTCTTCGTGTCCTTGTATTTTTCACGTAATGACGGAATATTTATATCAGTACTTAATACTTCACGTACGACGCCCCATAGACCATCTTTTTCATCTGGAAAGCTATCCATATACTGGTTGAATGGAAGCTCCATCACGAACTTTGCCTGATCCTCGATGCCTCTGCCCGGAACACCATAATCCAGTATAGGAGGCAACCCGGTTTTGATATCTTTTCCAAAAATAATGGCTCCTGATGCCGGTGCTCCTCCAAGCAAGGTCATGCTTATCGCAAGATCAATCATTTTATCATCAAGGCTAATCCATGAGTGATCAAAGTACAATCCTTGCCCAAGCACCTCGCCTATACATAGATCAGGTTTGTATCCGATCTCAGACAAGCAAACATATAACGCAGCGCACGAAGCGTGGCAGGCACCCCACCATTGTTTTCTCTCCATGTACCTGTACATGTTTACCAAAACATCCTCGACATCTTCTTTATAGCTGTTCTCTTTAACTGCATATCTTATTTGCTCCGGAACACTCATTGTGTCCTTTCTTAAACAGCAATTCTTATATTTCTTTCCGCTTCCACATGGACACGGATCATTTCTTCCTATTTTCATCATGCGCCCCTTCTTTATTATTTTATAAACGGCACAATCACATCGTAGAACCTCTTCGTCCAATCAGCGTGGAAGTTAGCCATCTGGAGCCAATCGGTCTCATTCTCGATGCTGACATTATTCAGCTGAATGAATACCTTGGACGATTTGATGTCGTCGCCACGATTCCACTGGAGCGTCGTGCCCAGCGCTGATTCAATTTCTGCTTTATGTGTGTATAGGCTATCGAAGGCAGCCTTGTTTTCTTGCTTATTTCCTCTGCCAAATACGACCTCTGCCCGCGCTGCATCAAAGTTTGCTACGCAGCAAAGATAAAAGCCACCTATACCAAAGAAGCCATTGATCCAGTTATCTCTTGACGGATTAACATTGGAGAAGGAGCCGTCCTCACCGTGCGCCTTCTGGATAATAGGAAGCGCGTATGTCCAGTATTTTCTCCGGAGCTCGTAACGGCTACCCGGTTCATCCTCATTGACTTCGTTTTCATCACGCAGATAAAATACCAAATCTGCCGGATCTTCATCGTACAATTTGAAGAGACGACTCAGAACAGATAGCTTGCTCTGAGTGCTGGTGTTTGTCCATACATAGATGCCATCGCCGATCTCAAGCGACTTCGTGAACGCATCCTGATTTGTATTGAAGTGGAGGGCGATGTTCTCCTCCTCCGACATGGCCAGCTTAGTGATAATGGCCTTATCCTCGGCATACAGAATCTGAATAACCTTCTGGAACATCTCAACCCAGCTCGTTACCGGCTGCTCAGTGTTTTTAAAGGTGAACTTCGCAATCAGTCGTCCGGTCAGTTCGCCCTCATCCTCAAGCGTATAAGTATCAAGCTGCTTTTCTTCCGGTTTGTATTCTGTGACAGGTGCTGCCCAGATTGACAGAGCCCGACCCATGAGATATTCGCTGCGCTCCTCCAGCTCCGCCAGCGTCCACTTGTCCTTCTTGGCAATCCAAGTATTCATGCGGATACCACTGTCATCGAAACCGTTCTGCATGGTTTTCTTTTCAGTGAAAGAGCTATTGCTGTATTTCGAGTTGTAGGCCGTCAGCGTAAGATTTGCCATGCGATGCAACCACAGCTCATGTATCTGCTCATAGTCATCGCCCAGCTCCTTCTGCCACACCGGTGTCAGATGCTGAGGCATAATGTGCTCAATCGAATAGGTGCCGTCGTCACAGTGACGGTATACATCCTTATCCTCCGAAGTGCCGAAGTTCTCGAAGCGCTCAAGAATGTAAATCTTATTCTTGCTGTTCATCAGATAAACTGGACGTTCCTCAAATGCCGCCTTAAACTCCACATCGTCCGGGAAGCGGGCACGCTCTTTCTTGGAAAGAAGTGCATACTTGAGCTTCTCGACATAGTTGTCCTCGGTACCGTCGTATCGTATGATCTCTCGGTGCAGCATGAGGAAGATTTTATTCAGAGCATTTGTCGGCAGGTCACACATCGTCCTGCGGAACAAGTAATTCTCTGTCGTCAGGAAAATCTCAGTGACCTGTGCCAACGTCAGTTTGTTTTCGTTATATAGGCGCAGCACTTCGAGAAAATACGGCCTTGTTACCGTAGTCTCCAGACGGTTCAGTCGGTCAATACAAGCGTCAAGGGCGGCACTGCCGGAGTTACCATCAAGGAGAATCTGGTACCGCTTTGCATAGGCCAGCATCTCGGCAAGGAGTGGTTCCGTTTCGATTTTTCCAAGCTCCACAAAGTCCTTAAAATTGATGTAGATCTTCTTCTTCTGCGGGATGGCCTGCTGCTTCACACTCAGGTAATCTCGGATAAAGGCACTTACATCATACTTCGTGCAGACCTCGATCTTATTCCAGTATTCCTCGTAATAATCCTCCTGCTCCTTAGAAGGCAAACCCATCAATATGAAGTTTCTGATCTTATCACCTTCACTGAGGTCAAGACCGGTCGAGTTCAGGCTCTCAAAAATGAGCTGCGGATTGTCGTCCATATCCAACCGGATGTTTATAATTTCCAGACAGCAGATCGCATCATAAAGCTGATCGATGGTGATTTCCTGTTTCTGAATGCGGTCATAGAAATAATCGTAGTTTACAGTCAGATTGGATTCACGGATATGCTCTGTCGGATCAGAGAACAGCTTCCCAAAAGCAGTCTGGTCATTCTTTACCGGTTTGAGCTTGATACGGGTATCCTCCGGCTTCCACTTGTCCACGAGGTATTCCTCGAAAATTCGCTGTTTCAGATTAGCGGTCTCCGGCACAATGACACCCTTATCAATCAGGTTATACATTGCAAGGAACAACAGCGAAACTGTCGTAAGACGCTGCTGGCCATCGATGATCAGGAACTCCTCATTATGCCCATCCGGATTATAGACGGAAACAAGACTCCCGAAAAAGTGACTCTTCCGGTGTCCCTTGATGATCTTTACGAGGTCATCATACAGCTGCTTGCAGTTCTCGGTCTTCCAGTCATAATTTCTCTGGTACACCGGGATGACAAACCGCTTGTCAGAGCCCTCCATATATTTAACGAATTTGCATTCCGAACCCTTCATATGTTGTTAGTCCTCCTTCTTAGCTCCGTATGGCGCTGGATCTTCAGCCACCATTGAAACCGGAGGCTCATAATCAAATGAATACACTTTTTCTGCATCGGACTTAGGTGTTGTTGGCTTCTGATATGTTGCATTGAAAATCAAATCCAGTAACCAGTCCCTGAAGGACTGATTCCGGCGACTCCGGGTATCACCCTGATAAGCAGTATATAGTTCCATTCCACTGGACATATTACGGAGGATTGCCTCCCATGTAGCGCGTTCACTCTCATCGCGAGCATTCTGAATATCCGAGAACTGCATTGCATTCTGATAACGCTCGTCCTTCTTGACCTCTTCGGCGATTTCCTGAATTTGCTTCTTGATTTTGTCTTCATCTGTCCAGTCGCAGTTTCCCCACACATCATGGAACGATTCGAGGATATGAGTAAGCGTATCCAATTCAGGTACTGGAATGCCTATATCCGTCTGAACCGGCACAGGCTTCACCTCTGCATCCTCATTGGCCAGCGAGATTGACATGGTCTGCTGGGCAACAACTCGATAGCTATCAAGATCGACGCTTTCGATGATTTTCTTATAATCGTCATTCTCGTCTCCCACTTTCGGGAGTTTTGGCACGAGAAGTGTCAGGAAAATAGACAGTTTCTCCCAGTCCGGAGAACCATACGGTAATATGGACGACAGGAAATTATAAGTACGCACAAATCCCTTTGCACTCTTCTTGAACTCTACCTTGTCGTCATATTCTAAAGCCTTAAACAGCTCGACACACCTATCGATGATCGGATCAAGCTGTTCCCGATCTGCATTATTCAAGTAGAGCTCAACAAACGTGTTCACATCGTCATCGGAATAGACCTGCATGGGCTCCATGTTGTCAATCAGATCATTTAGTTTGTTTGCATCTGTCTCGCCGGAAAGAACCGTGGTCTTATAGTATCGCTCAAAGGATTTCTGAATATCAGCAGGATTGTTGATGAAGTCCAAAACAAAGGTATCTGTCTTGTACGGTGCACAACGATTCAAGCGCGAGAGCGTCTGTACTGCCTTAATGTCAAACAGTTTCTTATCCACATACATCGTCTGTAAAAGAGGCTCATCATATCCGGTCTGGAATTTGTCCGCTACGACCAGAATACGATATGGATCTTTACGGAATTCCTTCTCAATCTTGGCACTTGGAAATCCATTGATCTTTGCCTCGGTATATGTTTCACCATTATAGCGAGCTTCACCTGAGAAAGCGATCATCGGCTTGTACTGGCTTTTGCGCTCTTCCAGCTCTTTCTTGATAGCAAAGTAGTATTCAATCGCTCTTTGAATTTGATGGGTGACTACCATTGCACGAGCCTTGCCCTTAATCTTCATCCGGACATTATTATAAAAATGTTCAACAATGATACCGGCCTTTTCCTCTATAGCATGAGGATCGCTTTCCACATAAGAACGCAGGATTTTATTTGCTCTCTTCTTATCGAAGAGCGGATCATCATTGACGGTCTTAATCAGGTGGTAGTAACTCTGATAAGGCGTATAGTATTTCAGGACATCAAGGATAAACTTCTCCTCGATTGCCTGCTTCATCGTATACACATCGTGTGGCTTAGCCCTTTTCGTTCCGTCCTCATTTAAGATCGGATTGCCGTTTTCATCAGTTATGATTTCACCAAACATTTCAAGGGTCTTATTTTTCGGTGTGGCCGTGAACGCAAAATAGCTTGCGTTCTGAGCCATTTTCTTGCCCTCGATGATTGTGTTGATCTTGTCTTCAAAATCGTCATCATCGGTATAAACATTGCCTGAAATAACAATGTTCATCTTTGCAGCGAGACTACCGTTCTGGCTCGAATGCGCTTCGTCGATAATGATCGCGAAGGTGCGATTCTTATATGCTGTAGAAATATCGTTCAAGATGAACTGGAACTTGTGCACTATGGTAATGATGATCTTCTTACCCTCATCCAAAAGGGTATGCAAATCGGACGCAGACTTTGCCCAGCCTACTGTAGAGGAAACCTGCGTGAATTGCTTTATCGTATTCTTGATCTGCTTATCGAGGTTGATACGGTCGGTAACCACAATAACAGTATCAAAGATATTCTTACCGCCGTTTTGAAGCGTGACAAGCTGATGGGCGAGCCAAGCTATTGAATTCGACTTGCCACTGCCCGCGCTATGTTGAATAAGGTAACGCTGCCCGGCACCTTCCTTCTTGGCGCGGTCGAGAAGCATCGTTACAGCCTTCAGCTGATGGTACCTTGGGAATATCTGTTTATACGAAGTCTTCCCTGTATCCTCGTCCTTATCCGCAACAATCTGGACATAGTTTTCCAGAATCTTAGAGAACTCACTCTTCGTCAGTATGTCTTTCCAAAGGTAATCCGTCTTGATCCCATTCGGATTTGGAGGATTACCTGCGCCATCCTCGAAACCTTTGTTGAATGGCATGAAATATGAGTCGTCCTTCTTCAGTTCGGTACACATCATGATTTCGTTATCATCAACAGCGAAATGCACAATGCAACGCTTAAAGCTGAACAGCTTCTCCGCAGGGTCTCTGTCCGTTTTATACTGCTTGACCGCATCAGCAGTATTCTGCAGCGTGAACTGGTTCTTCAGCTCCATCGTGATAATCGGAAGGCCATTCAGGAAAATGCAGAGATCAAGCGCAAGGCGGCCATATTCCTTGGAATACTGCAGCTGACGAGTCACGCTAAAAATGTTCTGCTCATATAGCTCCTGTGCCCGCTGGTTTCCCTTGCTCGGCAATACCTGATAGAATTCCAGTGTCTTATTCTTATATTTAAAACCTTTTCTGAGTATCTCAATAACACCTTGGTCAGAAAGCTTCCGACTGAGCCTCTCCAGAAACTTTTTCTTTTCTGCCGGTGTATCAAGTATACGCAGCTCCGCTAAATCTCGTGGCTGTGTGCTTTGCAAATAGCGAAACAAACGCTCTTCATCAATCGCATACTCCTGATTGTAGTCAGCATTTGTCCCTTGCTCATAACCGTTTTCGTTAACAAGCCAGTTAACGATGAGAGTCTCGAAGCCATTCTCCTTAGTGTTACTTGGCATTATTCATCGACCTCCTCGTCTACAGTTTCAACTTCTTCTGAATCCTCATCGGAAGTTTCATCCTCAACATCTTCATACGCAGGTATATAAACATCTCTGACATCTATTTTCCCTGTAACTGCATCGTAAATGGTTCTTGTCTTCAGTTCTTGAATCAAAGCAATTTCTTTCTTGACTTTCTCAATTGCATCATCGATCCTCTTGCAAATATTATCTAAATAGTCTGCAATTGCTATCTGTTCCTCCATCGGGACAACCGGCAGATCAATTTTTGCAAAGTTCGCATATCTAAGTGCTTGCCCATCTCTAACAAGATCAGAAGTTCCTCTCAACGCCTTAATGTATTCAGGAGACTTCAAAAACCACTTGAAAAACCTATCGTATACATATTCGTGATTGGGGATCAGCATCACATAGGCAGAGCTGATTTTTCCGCTATAATTACTGTATTCAATACCGCCTTGAAAGCTTCTCATGCTTATGACAAAGTCGCCCTTTTCGACATGCTTAAGAATGTCTTCTCCAGTAAATACTACAGTTACGCGGCGGCCTTCTTGCTCCATGAACCACTGCTGAGGAACAACCCCGTATTTTTGAGAAGCAGTTAATTGTTCATCCTCTGGCTTCGCTTTATCTTTTCTCAAGAAAAACAATCTTTTGCTCGGAAGCATGTTCCAGTTTTCCGGAATTTCATTAAGCCATGAAGTACCACTCTTTTTCAGAGGATATCCTTTTACCCCTCTTGTAACAGCAGTGTTAATTGCAACGACTCTGAGTTCCTTAAGCCTCTTGATTTCCTGATTTTTTGCATGAATAACTCGATTCATTTCAGAAGTCTTCCAATCAAGAAATCTGACTATCTGGTCTTGTTCATCAATTGGAGGAAAAACAACCTGATAATTGACAAGATCAGCAGCCGAAAGTGTTTGACGCACACCCGCCCCAAGGCCATTAAAGATATTTCTCTTGTACCAATCAAAATACTGGTAATAGAAATATCGCAAATTCAGGCTGACTCTCGGTTTAAGTCGAATGTATGCTGAACTCATTATCCCTTTTTCCCAGACTATTCCTACCCGGCTGGTTGAAATATTCTCCAAGTCTATGAGTTTGAACACAAGCTCATCTTTATCAAAAAGCTGATAGGTAGCATAATCGGCTGGTGCAAGACCAATAGGATGATCTACATCGTTACGAACAACACCCTTAAGCGTCAGCGAAAGAACATTTTTTTCTTTCCCATCCTTGTTGATAACTTTAGGATTATCAAAATAGCGTTTTGCTTTATCACAATCCCAGTGCGCTGGCATTTCTGCATTCCATCGAATACCAGTTGAAATATAGTTCTGATATGTTCTCATCTCTCAAAATCCTCCATTATTCCGGCAAGGACTCCGTCCGATTCTTTCTCCAGAGTTCTTAAATCCTCGATAATGTCTTCTACAGGCCTCAAGCCAACCGGCTTGTAAAAATACTTCGTGAAGCTGAGCTCATATCCAATTGATGCTGACTTCTCATCAATCCATGCATCAGGTACATACGGTTTGATTTCTTTCTCCAAAAATCCCTCAATACCGCCTTCATAGAGCATCGGTATCTGCTCGCTATCCTTTAGATTCTTATCAGGCTCAATGTTACCTTTTGAATCAATAACCGGCTCAGCGTCCTCAGAAACATAAGTTAAGTAATCTCTCAGCAGCTTCTTTCGCTTTGCCGTCAGCTTAACACCCGCATCCTTTGAAACTTTTTCAATCTCATTAATAAAAGAATTGAAGCTATTTACGCTTTCTGTTTTCTGAATATTCAAATAGTTTCTCACAACTGTTATAAGGTCATTATCCTTTCCTTCCGTCAACAGCTGTTCGATCTTTTCTTCCGTCAAGTCAACTTTTAATCGCAGAGGCCTCTGAACAGCAACAGCGTAATACCCAAATTCCTCATTTGGGAAAACCATACTGTATTTAGGATCAGCATCCCTATATGCAAGATAGAGATCTACAATTGTGCGACGAATACTTGGAGTTATTTCGCTGTTCTTTTCACCAATATTCTTTTTGAGGAGCGACTTCATAGATGTTGCATCAATAAGCTGTATTGTCCCCCTACGCTTTTCATCCTTCTTATTTGTGAGAATCCACAAGAAGGTTCCAATATCCGTGTTGTAAAACATCTTTTCCGGTAACGCGACAATCGCTTCAAGTAGGTCATTTTCAATAATGTATCTACGCAGATTGCTCGCACCGCTTCCTGCATTTCCATTAAAAAGAGACGAACTATTATGCACCTCTATGATTCTGCTTCCGAGCGAAGTCTTCTGCTTCATCTTGCTAATGTTGTTTGCAAGGAACAGCATCTGAGGATCACCAATATCAGGCAGCAAGGTATACTCCGGGTTACCATCATAGTCAATAATAAAACGCGGATCGGTAATCTCGTCTTTCTTAATATCTCCCCACGCCTTAAGTTCTGCCTTCCACGAGGTACCGAAGGGTGGATTTGAAAGCATGAAGTCAAACTCATCCTTCGGGAAGCCATCGTTAGAGATGGTGGAGCCGAAAAAGATATTATTGACCTGCGTGCCCTCGCCCTTAAGCAGCATATCCGCACAGGCGATGGCATATGTTTCATCAAAGTTCTCCTGACCGAAAAGATTGATGGAGACCTTCTTGCCACGACGCTCAGCGAGATTCTGAATACAGGACTCGCCGACAGTGAGCATGCCTCCCGTGCCACACGCTCCGTCATAAATTCTATATGTGGTGCTCTGAATCTTATCCTGAATCGGGATAAAGGCAAGGTCGGCCATGAGCTCGATAATGTCACGCGGCGTAAAGTGGCGTCCGGCGTCTGTCACATTTGTCTGCTCATTGAACATACGGATAACCTCTTCAAACAGGGTACCCATTGTATGATTATCAAGTGCCTCCAATTTTTCAGAGCCGTCCTCATTTAGAACAGGCTTATTGCTGAGGTTGATGCTCGGATCGACAAATTTCTCGATAAGCAATCCAAGCCTATCCTGCTCGGAAAGGCGCGGAATCTGATCCCGGAAATGAAACTTATTAATGATCTCCTGTACATTTTTGGAAAATCCATCGAGGTAGTCGATGAAGTCCTTCCGGAGCTGCTGTTGATTCGTTCTGGACTTCAAGTCACGCAGCGTGAAGTCAGACTTGTTCACAAAGGCCTGTCCAGCTATTCCGCAGAGCGCAGGATCAATATCGACAGTGACTCCGTCCTTCTCGAATTTCTTCTTTGCCGCTACCACTTCATCGTGCTTCAGCTCCAAGACCGCATCAAAACGGCGGATGACCAGCATCGGAAGAATGACCTTCCTGTAGTCACCCACATCATATACATCTACAAGGCAATCGTTAGCGATTCCCCAGATAAAGGATTTCAATGCGTTATACGTTGACTGATTCATATTTAAAAAACTCCTTGTCTGTTTATTGTCTTTGCCATTCATTTATTCCACATCCTTCGAATCATCGGGCACCATTTCCATGATGTCTCCGACATCACAGTTCAGGGCAGCACAAATCTTCGACAGGATTTCAGTACTGACGTTTTCATCCTTGCCAAGTTTCGCAAGTGTTGTTGTGCTGATCCCGCTGGCAGCTCTTAAGTCCTTTTTCTTCATATTTTTATCAATTAGTAATTTCCATAATTTCTTATAGCTGACTGCCATGTATTCTCCTCCTAACCATTAGAGTCCTATCGGCAAAAGACGCCTTATAAATTATAACACATCAGGCGAGAGATTTCAACCTGATTTCAGATTAAAAATTTGCATTTGCGCATTAAATATCTCGTGTACCGCAATAAAAATACTTCCACTTCTTAGACGGTCGAACGCGGAAGGTCTGGGAAATAGCCCATGTTCACTGTACTACTGTAGATTTCCTCGCCTGCTTTTTGCTAAGGGCATGTGCCACCGTTTAAAGAAAATTTACATTTGAGCCCTTGACTTCGTTGAAGCAACTGTGTATACTTAGTGTAGTATTTAAGCGAACACGCTTACATGCTACGAAAGGAGGATCGTCATGGAAAACAAATTCGGAGAATTTGTAAAAGCCAAAAGGCAGGAGAAAGAAATCAGCCTGCGAAAGCTTGCCGAGGAGCTGGGCATTGTCCCTGCTTACATGAGCGATATTGAAAAAGGAAGGAGGTATCCGCCAGACAAAGACAAAATCTATAAAATCGCTGAGGTGCTGGGTCTCAACGAAGATGACACAAATACGCTATTCGACTACGCTGCCCTCTCAAGAGATAACGGCGTATCTCCTGATCTATCTGACTATGTGATGGGTGTCGGCAATCTCCGCACTGCTCTTCGTAAAGCACGTGACATCAATGCCGGTGAGGATGATTGGCAGAAAATTATTGACATGCTGGAAAATCAGGAAAAAAACGGAGGCAACACGTAATTTGCGGTACTATGACTACAGCAAAACCCAGCTCGAAAATGAGGCGGACAGCCTGAACGAGTCTTTTGACAAAGAACGCCTTATCCGGCCTAAGAAAATTGATGTATATGACGTGGTGGATTTTATCCACTGCACGCCAGACTGGTTTTACTTGTCACCGGATCAGTCGATTCTTGGAATGACAGCCTACAACAACGGCTACTACTATGCTTGGATTCCCATCAATGAAGCCGACGAGACTCCGCCAGACAACATCGTATTCAATGGGATGTTTCCCAAAAAGACTCCTGTCGAGAAGGGAACTATCATCATTGATCGGAGTATCAACGAGGGCGACAATCGCGGAATCGAGAACTTCAGCTGCATTCATGAATGCTTCCATCAGAAGCTTCATACACGCTGCTTTATGAATCGGTCAGCAAATTACCAGCACTTCTGCCAGAAGAAAGCCTTCCGCGCAGAGACCGGAGACAGGTCAAACATGTCCGCTATCGAGGTCATTGAATACCAAGCCAATTACTGCGCTGCTGCATTCCTGATGCCACGGGAGGCAGCCACAGCTGAATTTCTTAAGACAATGGGCTTACGTTCATCACCGCCTGCACCACTTCCGAAAACCTACGATGTCGATCAGGCAATTTCTGAACTGGCCGAGAAATTCAGTGTCAACTACACACCCATGAAATACCGGCTTCAGGAATTAAAACTGGTATCCAGAGAGGAACTATCTCTCGACGAATATTTTTGTTAGCACGGGAATGTGCTCTCACAGGTGCATTCCCATATTTTTTACCATAGGTGTAGTAAATCAGCGAACACGCTTATATACTACAAGAAAGGAGGAAGGCATGAACAAGCCGCTCAAATGTCCCGTTTGTGGAAAGAGAGCCTGCGATGTATCAGATATTCCGAAGGAAAAGCTGTACATCGAGCTCAAGTGTCCTAACTGCAATCACATCGTAAAAATCCTTTGCGATGAGTCAGCAGTAAAGGAATCCTCCCACAACCGTATTGCTGCTTACGCAATGCAGGCAGGAATGTAACAACTGAATCGAAAACTTAATACGCAAAGCATACCGAGCAACGGAGTCGAGATGAACTACCAAATGGCCGGATGACTTTGAAACACAATGTTTCAGAGTTATCCGGCCATTTGTGTTTCTTATGACTTCGGCTTTGCGTTCTCTCGGCTCCTTTCGTTCAGAAAGGAACCGAAAATGAAAAATTCTAAGAAAAACAATGACAACAAGCGTTACTTTCCACTTCGTGACCCGGAGAATCCCTTCAAGGTCACACTCACCCCTATCACCGAGGAGCAGTATCGTTCCCTCTATCCAGATATCTGGGCAACACAAAAACGCGAGCAATATCATGGACGTTGCATGTGCACCAAACGCTATCTCTGGAAATGCGACGGGCAGTGCGACCTGTGCGAATACCACGCTCCCGATACCACTTCTCTCGACGAGCCGCTTCCGGACGGCAACGGCACTCTTGGAGATTACATTCCGGACAGCAGACCTTCTATAGAAGATATTATTGCTGACCGCGATTTGCTCAAACACCTCATTGCCCGGTTCCGCGAACTTGATCCGGATGCAGACCGCATTATCCAGATGCGCCTCGACAATCCTAAGATTTCAGATCGTAAGATCGCGGAAGCCCTCGGTCGCCCGCAGCGTACCTTTGCTGACCAAATGAAGCGCTACTACACCGAGCTTCATAAGATCGAAAACAAGTAATCATCACACCCTTTCCGGCCATTGTCCCACCTTGGGATGATGGTCGGAATTTTTTTATAAAATCCTCCGCTCAAATCGGCAGTTCATCTCCAGTGGAAGGTGAAGGCAAGAGAACACAGCCTTCAGAAAGCGAGGTGAACATGATGTACCGCAGTTACGCAGACACAGGCGGCAACGTGAACGAGGAGATCAAGCTCCTGAATTCTATCAGCCACGTATCCGCCAGACTGGCAAGGAACCTCTCACTCCTTGCCGCAAGCCAATCCGAGGAAGGAGGAGAAGGAGGAAAAGAAAATGTCAAAGATGGCAGAAATGGCACAGACCATCGAAGAGCTCCGCACCGCTGCTGCTTCTATTAATGCCGCAGCCGACTGGCTCTACCAGCAGTTTTCCGGTGATGACGATGAAGCGAAAGTCACTGAGGCCCCCGCCAAGAAGAAACCAAAGCTTGAACTCAAGCTGGAGGACGTAAGAGCCGTCCTTGCTGAAAAGTCCCGCGCCGGTCATACCGCAGAGGTACGCGCCCTGCTTAAAAAGTACGGTGCTGCAAAGCTCTCGGAGATCAACCCGGCAAACTACGAAGCCCTGATGAAGGACGCGGAGGTGATCGGCAATGGCAGCTAAAGCACACGCAATCCTGTCCGCGTCCAGCTCCGACAGGTGGCTGCACTGCCCGCCGTCGGCAAGGCTCTGCGAAACCTATGAGGACAAAGGATCAGACTACGCTGCAGAAGGCACCGACGCTCATGCGCTTGGCGAGCACAAATTGAAAACGGTGCTGGGACTTCCTTCAGAAGACCCAACCGACAACCTCAAGTGGTATTCCGAGGAGATGGAGGATGCTACCTCCGGCTATGCCGAATATGTGCTGGAGCAGATCGAAGCCGCCAAGGAAATCTGCGCTGATCCGGTAGTCCTTATCGAACAGCGTGTAGATTTCTCCCGCTGGGTAGAACAGGGCTTCGGAACCGCCGATTGCGTCATCATTGCGGACGGTACGCTCCGGGTGATCGACTACAAGCACGGCTTAGGCGTCTTAGTCTCCGCAGAGGAGAATCCGCAGATGCAGTGTTATGCCCTCGGCGCTTTGGAGCTTTTCGATGACATTTACGACATCGATCAGGTTTCCATGACCATTTACCAACCGAGACGCCAAAACGTCAGCACCTACGAAATCAGCAAGGACGACCTGTATCACTGGGCGGATGAAGTCTTAAAGCCCACCGCAGATCTGGCCTTTGCTGGTGACGGGAATTTCCTCTGCGGTGAATGGTGCGGCTTCTGCAAGGCTAAGAACGAGTGCCGCGCCAGAGCCGAGGCAAATCTGAAGCTCGCGCAGCATGATTTCAAGCTCCCGCCACTGCTTACAGATACTGAGATCGAGGTCATTCTCGGCAAGGTAGATGAACTGGTTAGCTGGGCTTCCGATATTAAGGAATACGCTCTGCAGCAGGCTCTCTCCGGTAAGGAATGGACAGGTTTCAAGATCGTCGAAGGACGCAGCAACCGCAGATACAGCAATGAGGCCGCCGTCATTGACGCGGTCGAGAAAGCAGGCTTTGACCCGTATGAGAAAAAGCTGCTCGGCGTCACCGCCATGCAGAAGCTCCTCGGTAAGTCCCGCTTTGATGAACTCCTGACGGCTTACATCGAAAAGCCACAGGGCAAACCCACACTTGTGCCGGATAGTGACAAGCGCCCGGCCATGAATACAGCAAAAAATGATTTTATGGAGGAAAACGACAATGAGTAAGAATGTAAAAATCAGCAATCCCATGAAGGTTATCACCGGTGCCAGCACCCGCTGGAGCTACGCGAACGTCTGGGAGCCGAAATCCATCAACGGCGGCACTCCCAAGTACAGCGTGAGTCTCATCATCCCGAAGTCCGACACCAAGACCATCGCCAAGATTCAGGCTGCTATCGAGGCTGCCTACAAGGAGGGCGAGGCTAAGCTCAAGGGCAACGGCAAGTCCGTACCGGCGCTCTCTGTTTTGAAGACTCCTCTGCGTGACGGCGATGCAGAGCGTCCGGACGACGAGGCCTACAAGAACGCCTACTTCGTCAACGCCAATGCAACCTCTGCACCCGGCATCGTGGACGCAGACCTTAATCCGATTCTCACCCGCTCCGAAGTGTACAGCGGCGTGTACGGCAGAGCCAGCATCACGTTTTATGCTTTCAACTCTTCCGGCAACAAGGGAATCGCCTGCGGACTCAACAACCTGCAGAAGATCCGTGACGGTGAGCCTCTCGGCGGCAAGGCAAGCGCTGAGTCCGATTTTGCTACTGATGACGATGAAGATTTTCTCAACTAAGGAAAGGAGCGCAAAACAATGGAAAGCACAGTTATGATTTCATCCCTTCTCTGCAACATCCTGATCGGATGCTTCTGCATCGTAGTTCTGTCTTGGGCAGTGGTCGCCATCCAGACGGTGATCAATGACTTCAAGCGTGAGAAGCGCGAGGAGAAAAAGGCCGCGCAGGACGACGAATACCATATCAAGCGTATGGAATCCCTGAAATAATCCAGTAACGGCAGGCGGCTTAGGAGTGATCTTAAGCCGCTTGTTTGAATTGAGGTGAAAATCTATGCAAACACTCAGTATTGATATCGAAACCTACAGCGACGTGAACCTATCCAAATGTGGCGTATATAAATATGCCGAGTCACCGGATTTTGAGATACTGCTGTTCGGCTACAGCGCCGACGGCTCCGAGGTGACGGTCATTGACCTTGCACAGGGAGAACGCCTGCCGCAGGAAATTATAGATGCTCTGACTGATGATACTGTCATCAAATGGGCTTTCAATGCAAATTTTGAACGGGTGTGCTTATCCCGATATCTCCGTGATCTTGGAGTAAGCCTTGATCCCTTCCATGATAACCACCCTCTCTCGACCGAATGTGCACGCTTCTTAAATCCCGAAAGCTGGCGCTGCTCTATGGTCTGGGCGGCAACAATGGGACTGCCGCTTTCTCTGGAAGGCGTCGGTGCCGTCCTCGGTCTTGAAAAACAGAAACTCACGGAGGGAAAAGACCTGATCAAATACTTCTCCGTGCCCTGTGCTCCGACGAAAACAAACGGCGGTCGCACAAGGAACCACCCTTTCCATGCACCGGACAAGTGGGAGGCCTTCAAAAAATATAATATCAGAGATGTAGAGACCGAGATTGGCATTAAGGATCGTCTTGCTAAATTCCCTGTGCCGGAGGCGGTCTGGGATGAATACCACATCGATCAGGAAATCAACGACCGTGGTGTCCGACTCGATATGGATCTGGTAAAAGAAGCCATCGAAATGGACTCCCGCTCCCGGTCAGAACTGACTGCTGCCATGAAAGATATGACAGCACTTGATAATCCAAACTCCGTCCAGCAAATGAAACAGTGGCTCTCCGACAACGGGCTCGAAACCGACAGCCTTGGAAAGAAAGTCGTGGCAGAGCTTATCAAAACCGCTCCGCCAGAACTTCAGACCGTTCTGGAACTCCGACAGCAGCTTGCCAAATCCTCCGTCAAGAAATATCAGACGATGGAGCGCGCGGTCTGTGACGACGGCAGGGCTCGCGGCATGTTCGCCTTTTACGGAGCCAATCGTACCGGGCGCTGGGCAGGAAGACTCATACAATTACAAAATCTCCCGCAAAATCATCTCCCGGATCTGGCCGACGCACGCGCTCTTGTCAAATCCGGCGACTTCGATGCTGTGAAGCTCTTATATGAAGACGTCCCGGACACCCTCTCTCAGCTGATCCGGACAGCATTTATCCCGAATGATGGTACGCAGTTTTATGTTTCCGACTTCAGCGCCATCGAAGCAAGAGTCATCGCGTGGTATGCCGGTGAGACGTGGCGTCAAAAAGTCTTTGAAACCGGAGGTGACATCTACTGCGCCAGCGCCAGTCAGATGTTCCATGTTCCGGTCGTGAAGCATGGCATTAATGGCCACTTGCGTCAAAAAGGCAAAATCGCGGAACTTGCGCTCGGCTACGGCGGCTCGGTCGGTGCCTTAAAGGCAATGGGCGCTATTGAGATGGGACTTTCCGAAGATGAGCTTCCTCCGCTGGTGGATGCATGGCGGCAGACAAATCCCAATATCGTGAAATTCTGGTGGGATGTCGACCGAGCTGTTATGGAGGCCGTGAAATATAAACACACAACCAGTAGCTACGGGCTTACTTTCTCCTGCCGCTCCGGGATGCTCTTTATTACGCTGCCCTCCGGACGGAACCTCGCCTATGTGAAGCCAAAGGTCGGTACGAATAAATTCGGAGGCGAGTGTATCACCTATGAGGGCATCGGCAGCACGAAAAAATGGGAACGGCTCGACTCATATGGGCCGAAATTCGTGGAAAATATCGTGCAGGCAACCTCCCGCGACATTCTCTGCTATGCAATGAAGACGCTTCGCTGCTGCTCCATCGTCATGCATATCCACGACGAACTGGTCATCGAAGCAGACCCTCGCATGTCTCTTGACGTTCTCTGTGAACAGATGGGCAGGACTCCGCCGTGGGCAAAAGGCCTGAAGCTCCGCGCAGACGGTTACACCACGCCCTTCTACAAAAAAGATTAAAAATCGTCCGCTCAAATCAGGCGTTCATCTCCAGTGGAAATTGGAGGTGGACGCCTTTAAGTCTGCCCGGAAAGGAGGACTTTTGAGTGAGCAACGATTATCGCAACAGCGAAGGCTATCCTGACCCAACTGCAGGTGAAGCACTATCCCGGATTGCTGCAAATGAAAAGCAGTTCCTTCGTGCTTTCCGGCCTATCGTCTACATCTGCTCTCCGTTTTCCGGAGATGTGGAGACAAACGTAGCCAACGCCAGACGCTACAGCCGCTATGCCGTGGACAAGGGATATATCCCTATCGCACCGCATCTGCTATTTCCGCAGTTCCTTGATGATGACAATCCCCAAGAACGTGAGCTTGGTCTTTTCTTCGGGAATGCCCTCATGAGCAAGTGCGCTGAGATCTGGGTATTCGGCAGTCGCATCTCATCCGGTATGGAAGCAGAAATCAAACGCGCCAAGTGGAAAGGCTATCGCTTGCGCTATTTCACAGAAGAATGTCAGGAGGTTTAACGCTATGTATGAAATTAAAGAAAATCGCAGAGAGCTTTTCGATGGCACGGAGATTACTACCTACACCCGCGATGTGGTAAGTGCCAATATCCTGCAGGTCGAAGCCGGGACGACCGGCTACAAAGGTGGCGACACCGGCCACGGCGGACGCACTTATTTCCGCATTTCCGATGAAGCCAGCACAGATATCCATGTCAGGCCTTTTATGGACAGATTCGGCTGCAACGGTTTTGAAGTTACCCTTGGCGGCGACTGCGAACTGGAAACCATGATCCGCGCCCTGAAATTTATCACGAAGGTGCTGGAGGAAGAATCGGAGGAGGTGTACGACTGATGTTTACCCTGTATAGCGCCGATTTTATCGGCAATCCCGGAAACTGCTCCTATCCGCATAAGACCGTTGTCATGGACGCGGACAGCATGAGAGACGCAGTCGGTCACGACTATGTGTGCGCGGAGTACAAAAATCACTACCGCAACAGCGACAACTTTCTCTCCGCTGACTGTCTTCCCGTGGATTGTGATAATGACCATTCAGAAGATCCGAAAGACTGGATCACACCGGCAGACGTGTTGGAGGCATTTCCGGGAGTAAGCCTCGCCATCCATTACAGCCGCTTTAATCAGCGCGAGAAAAACGGCAAACCGGCAAGGCCAAAGTTCCATGTGCTCTTTCCCATCGACCGAGTGACGGATGCCGCCCTCTATAGCGATATGAAGAAGCTGGTCAATTCCATATTTCCGTATTTTGATACGAAGGCTCTGGATGCTGCTCGCTTCTTCTTCGGAACACAGGAGCCGAATGTGGAGCTCTATCCCGGTCGCATGAACCTGACGGAATTTTTGAATGACGACGAGTTCGATTCAGACCTGCCCGGCGGGCATGAAAAAGATGTCGTGATCCCGGAAGGAAGCCGTAACGCTACCATGTCCCGCTTTGCCGGTATTGTCATTAAGAAATACGGCGATACGGAAAAAGCCTACCAAAGTTTTCTGGAAAAGGCCGCGATCTGCGTGCCGCCTCTGGATAACAGCGAGCTTAATACAATCTGGCACAGTGCCCAGCGCTTTTATTCCAAGATCAGCCGCGAGGATGGTTATGTCCCTCCGGAAGTTTATAACGACGAGAACAGCTATAAGCCGGAGGATTTTTCTGATGTAGGACAGGCCGAGGTGCTCTCAAAGTATTTTGCAAGCGAGCTGCGCTATTCACCGGCCACCCACTTTATCCGATACAGTGACCACTACTGGCAGGAAACAGAGCCCGGCGCACAGGCCGTCGCTCATGAGCTCACCCGCAGGCAGCTCGCAGAAGCCAATCGAAATATGATGGAGGCTCTGCAGAAGCTCAAAAACTGTGGTGCGCAGGAAATACTTGATAACACATCCAAGGCCAAAGCTGAACAGCTGATGAGCGACGAGCAGATGGAGGCCTATCAGGAGTTCCTTGCCGCCAAGGCCTACCAGAGCTTTGCCGTTCGCAGACGCGACTCCAAGAACATTACATCTACCCTCAAAGAGACGCACCCGATGCTGGAAATCTCGCCGAGAGACTTGGACGCAGACTGCTTCCTGCTCTGCACACCGGAGGCGACCTACGACCTTCGCAAAGGTATGGCCGGTGCCCGCGAACATTCTGCTGATGACTTTATTACAAAAATCACGTCCGTGTCACCCGGCAGTAAAGGAGCGCAGCTCTGGCAGGATAATCTGGATCTGATTTTTCAGAAGGATCAGCAGCTTATCGACTATGTACAGATGATCTGCGGCCTTGCTGCTATCGGGAAAGTTTTTGTGGAGGCGCTCATCATCGCATACGGCGATGGACGCAACGGCAAATCCACCTTCTGGAATGCCATCTCCCGCGTGCTGGGACTCTACAGCGGAAATATATCCGCAGATACCTTGACCGTCGGCTGCCGCAGAAACATCAAACCGGAAATGGCTGAGGTCAAAGGTAAACGCCTGCTGATCGCTGCGGAAATGCAGGAAGGCGCAAGGCTCAACGACTCCACCGTCAAGCAGCTCTGCTCTACGGACGATGTGTTTGCGGAGAAAAAGTATAAAGACCCGTTTTCCTTCAAGCCCTGCCATACGCTGGTGCTGTATACGAACCACCTGCCTCGCGTCTCCGCTTCCGATGACGGTATCTGGCGCAGGCTTATCGTGATCCCGTTCAACGCCAAGATCGAGGGCAAGGCCGACATCAAAAATTACGGTGAGTACCTATATGAAAATGCCGGTGAAAGCATTCTGGCATGGATCATCGAAGGTGCTAAAAAGGTCATCGCGCTGGACTACCAGATTCCGGTGCCGGACTGCGTAACAAAGGCCATCGATGAATATCGCAGCCAGAACGACTGGTTCGGACATTTTCTGGACGAGAAGTGTGATGTGGATGAGTCCTTTAAGGAAAGCTCCTCGGCACTTTATCAGGCATACCGCAACTACTCGCTGGACTGCAATGAATATGTGCGCAGCACGGCAGATTTTTACTTTGCGCTGGAGAAAGCCGGATTCGAGCGGCTGACACTGAATCGGAAGCGCTATTTCAAGGGCTTAAAGATTCATGAGGACAACGGTGCAGAGGAAGATTTTCTGCAGTAATCCGGGACTATGACAAGGTGTATCAAGGTCTTATATAAAAACTCTCTTAGCCCTTAAAAAATAGCTCTAAGAAAAAGTTTGGTAAATACCATTGATACACCTTGCACATCCCCTGAAATTAACGCCTGACGGAGGTTTGCAATGATAGAAAAACAGATAGAAAACAAGTTAACTATGGCGGTGAAAAAGAACGGCGGCATTGCACTTAAGCTGGTGTGTCCCTCTTTCGCAGGAATGCCCGACCGCCTGATCTTACTCCCTGACGGCCATATCGGTTTCGCAGAGCTGAAGGCACCCGGCAAAAAGCCACGCCCTCTCCAGCTCTCGCGCCACAGGCTGCTGCGGGAGCTTGGCTACCGAGTATATGTCATTGACGATCCGAAGCAGATTGGAGGGATAATCGATGAACTTCAATCCACATGATTATCAGGACTATGCCATCCGCTATATTGAAAAGCACCCTGTGGCCGCAGTCCTTTTAGACATGGGACTTGGCAAGACAATCATCAGCCTGACAGCAGTATATAACCTGTTGTTTGACAGCTTCGAAGTGCATCGTGTTTTAGTGGTGGCTCCCTTAAGAGTCGCCCGCGATACATGGCCAGCGGAAATCCAGAAATGGGAGCACCTAAGAGGTCTTACCTATGCGGTCGCAGTCGGGACACCGAAGGAGCGAAAAGCCGCCCTCATGCATGGAGCAGATATCACGATCATCAACCGCGAAAACCTGCAGTGGCTGATTGATGAGTCCGGCTTTCCCTTTGACTTCGATATGGTGATTATCGATGAGCTGTCGTCCTTCAAAAATCATAAATCCAAGCGCTTCAAGTCACTGATGAAGGTACGGCCACGGATTCATCGGATTATCGGCCTGACTGGTACTCCTTCCTCCAACGGTCTCATGGATCTGTGGGCAGAGTTTAAAGTACTGGATATGGGCGAGCGCCTCGGACGCTTTATCACGCAGTACCGGACAAATTACTTCATGCCGGACAAGCGAAACGGCGAGATCATCTATTCCTACAAGCCGCTGCCCTATGCGGAAGATGCCATCTATCAGAGGATCTCAGATATCACGATTTCCATGAAGTCCACCGACCATTTGAAGATGCCGGAACTGGTTTCAACAGAATATGAAGTGCAGCTTTCCGACTCTGAGCGCAGCCGTTATGAGGATTTGAAACAGGAGCTCATATTGCAGCTCCCCGATGGTGAAGTGACTGCTGCCAATGCCGCATCGCTTACGGGCAAGCTCTCACAGCTCGCAAACGGTGCCATATATGCCGATACCGGTGAGGTCATCGAGTTCCACGATAGGAAGCTGGACGCTTTGGAGGATATTATCGAGGCCGCCAATGAAAAACCGCTTCTTGTGGCCTACTGGTTCCGGCATGACCTAAGCCGCATCAAGAACCGCTTCAATGTCCGGGAGATCAAGACCAGCCGCGATATTGCTGACTGGAATGCGGGAAAGATTCCTGTAGCAGTCATCCATCCGGCCTCTGCCGGTCACGGTTTGAACCTTCAGGCCGGAGGCTCCACCCTTGTGTGGTTCGGCCTTACATGGTCTCTGGAATTATATCAACAGACCAACGCCCGTCTCTGGCGGCAAGGTCAAGAATCCGGCACTGTGGTGATCCAGCACATTATTACCAAGGGCACCATCGACGAAAGGATTGTAAAGGCGCTATCCAAGAAAGAGATGACGCAGACCGCACTGATTGACGCGGTCAAGGCTGATCTTGAGGTGGTGTGATGACCGATCCTTATGAAAATCTCGCCAATGCCATCGTGCTGCAGGCAGTGAAGGATTACCGGGATGCCCTGAAGCGCCTGAAAAAGAAGCCCGGTAATCAAGCTGCTATGTCGGATGCAATGGAGTGTGAACGGTTCTTCCGCTCCGGCTGGTACAAGGCCTTAACGAGTGTGGACGGCGAGTATCTCATACAAAAACTACGAGAGGAGGCGAAGTCCTTATGACAGTAAAAGAATATCTCCATCAGGCCTACCGCCTTGATCAGAGAATCAAGTCCGACACGATGGAAGCACAAAACCTGCGTGAGATGGCAGGCAGCGTGTCGGCTATCCAATATGATAAAGACCGCGTGCAGACATCGCGTAATACCGAAGCACCATTTGTCCGGACGCTTGAGAAGCTGTGGACACTGGAAAAGAAAATCGCCGGTGAGCTGGAAATGCTATCAGACCTTAAGAAACAGATACGGGAGGTCATTGAGGCAGTCCCTGATACCGACGAGCGCATGGTACTCAAGTACCGCTACATCCATAACTATACATGGGAGCAGATCGGGATGGAGCTCTGTGCAGATGCCCGCACCATTCGTCGCTGGCACGGTAAGGCGCTCCTTCATGTGACGCTTCCGGATGATCCGATTATCATTTGAAATGCGCCCGAAATGTCCTGTTTTGTCCTAAGATGTCCACCCGCCCTTTATGATAGTATATAATCAGCGAAAAGAATAAAGAAACAGCTGCACGCGCAGCACACAAGCCTTGCGGGAACACCCTGCAGGGCTTTCTTTATGCCTGAAAGGAGGCACAGCTTATGCCAAGAAAACCACAACGACCGTGCCGCTATCCCGGCTGCCCACATCTAACGGACGGTGTTTATTGTGAGGAGCACGCCAAGGTCATGGAACAGCACTACGAGAAGTTCCAGCGTGGCTACTCTCCCGGCAAACGCTACGGCAGAGCATGGAAACGAATCCGTGACCGCTACGTTCATAAGCACCCGCTTTGTGAGCAGTGCTTAAAGGAAGGACGTTACGTCGCGGTCGAGGAAGTCCACCACATCGTGCCGCTTGCTGAGGGAGGATCGAATGACGAGACCAACCTTATGAGTCTTTGTCGTTCGTGTCACGAGAAGATTCACCGCGAGCGCGGCGACCGGTAGGGCGGTCAAAATCTCTACGACCCTTTTCCCCGGAAAACGGCGCGGGGTCTTTTACGCAAAAATTGCAATTCAAACAGGGTATTAAGCCCTGCACCACAGAAATGGAAGTGATCGACATGGCGAAAGACGGAACCTATCGCGGCGGGCGGCGTGTCAAAGCTGGCTCCAAGCCGGACGCCCTCGCCGACAAAATTATGAAAGGCGCACCTGCAAAGCGTATGGAGCTGCCGGACTTCACTGACGACATGACCGACTTCGATGTTGACGACATCGGTGACGGCGTGGAGCTGGAAGGCATGGATATGCCAAGCCCGGATGATTACCTCTCTGCTCTTCAGAAGGACGGTAAGCCCCTCGGTGCAGATGAAATCTATAAGGAAACATGGCTGTGGCTCAAGGAGCGCGGCTGCGAGAGGCTGGTAAACAAGCGCCTGCTTGAAAGCTACTCTGAGGCCTTTGCCCGGTATATCCAGTGCTCCGAAGCTGTCAGCAAATACGGCATGCTCGGAAAGCACCCGACCACCGGCGCTGCAATTGCGAGCCCATTCACACAGCTTTTGATGAATTTTCAGAAGCAGGCCAACCTGCTCTGGTATGAGATTTACGACATTGTGAAGCAAAACTGCACCGAGCCATTTGAGGGTAGCCCGCAGGACAGCGTGATGGAGCAGCTGCTTCGAAGCAGGAGGAATATGTAAATGAACACACAGAAATTAGAACAGGTACCTATTGATAAACTGGTGCCCTACGCCCGGAATGCCCGGACACATAGCAAGGAGCAGATCGCACAGCTCCGGGCTTCTCTCAGGGAGTTCGGCTTTGTGAGTCCTGCTGTCATTGATGCGGACTATAACATCCTCGTCGGCCACGGTCGCATTACGGCTGCCCGCGAGGAAGGATATGAAACCGTGCCCTGCGTCTTTGCCGAGAACCTGACGGAAGCACAAAAACGTGCGTATATCCTTGCGGACAATCAGCTGGCGCTTAACGCAGGCTGGGATGAGGAAATGCTGTCGGTCGAATTATCTGACCTGCAGGATCAGTCCTTTGACCTATCTCTCCTCGGCTTTGATGCCGGTGAGCTGGATAAACTGCTCGGCACCGGAAACGAAAAGGACATCGCCGATGATGATTTTGACCTAACCGCTGCCCTTGAGAAGGCTTCCTTCGTAGAGCCCGGCGATATCTGGACGGTTGGCAAGCATAGAGTCATGTGTGGAGATGCCACCTCGCCGGAAGATGTGGAAAAGCTCATGGACGGCAAGAATGCAAACCTTGTTCTGACCGATCCGCCCTACGGCGTATCCTTCAAAGCCTCGGATGGTCTTACGATCCAGAACGACTCTCTCAAAGGCGAGGAATTTTACAAGTTCCTGCTGGCAGCGTTTAAGAACATGGCTGACCACCTCGAAAAAGGCGGAGCTGCTTACTGCTTCCATGCGGATACCGAAGGGCTCACGTTCCGAAAGGCATTCATCGACGCAGGTTTTCACCTCGCCAGTGTGTGTATCTGGGTAAAGAACAGTCTCGTGCTCGGTCGCTCCGATTATCAATGGCAGCATGAGCCTGTGCTCTACGGCTTTTTGCAAAACGGCAAGCACCCGTGGTATTCCGACCGCAAGCAGACCACCATCTGGAACTACGATAAGCGAAAGCGCAATAAGGATCACCCGACCAGCAAGCCGCTCGATCTTCTGGGCTATCCCATCCAGAACTCCTCTCAGGAGAATTCTGTAGTTATTGATACCTTCGGCGGCTCCGGTTCCACGCTGATGGCCTGTGAGCAGTTAAACCGTATCTGCTACATGATGGAGCTCGATCCGAAATACGCCTCTGTCATCCTTCGCCGTTACGTGGAGAATACCGGCGATGAGGAAAATGTGTATGTAATAAGGAACGGCGAAAAGCTCCTCTATTCCGCTCTGGCAAAGGAAGTCGAGACCTCTCCGACGGCGGGTGTATAGTACACAATTTCTGCCCGGATTCTCCGGCGATTTTCTACCTCAGAAAATGTCGAAAATCGCTTGATAAATAAGGCTTTCAGAGTGATGTATATACATGCCGAAAGGCACAGCAACAACCACATTTTCAAAGGAGGAACACACTCATGAAAGCAAATTACAACGTAACCGGAAACGACAGAAAAGCATTAGTCGCAGCCATTGAAAACCTCACCGGCGACAAGGCAATCTACATGCGTATGCCGACCTGCGCTTACGAGATCGGCGACATCACGGTCGACAAGGAAGGCAGCGTAACCTGCGAGGACGCAGACAAGCTGGAACGCATCATCCACAACCTGATCGCGGATGGCTTCACACCGGAGGATACCGAAGAGGTCGAAAGCGACGATGAAGCCACTGGCCTTACCGTCAGCCTCCCGCTCGACAAGGTGGCGGTCGGAAACCTCACCAACCTCCTCACAGCCAAGGAAAGCCTCATCAAAAAGGCTCTCGGCATTGACGACCTTGGCATCGAGGTCACAGAGGATATGGTCAGCTTCCCTTGGTTTACTGAGATGCCGGAGCCGGAAGAGGTCAAGGCCTACACCCACTTCATTGCAGCCCTTGGCAAAATGAGCCGGGATTTGAAGCGCATCAGCGCCACCGAGAAGGAAGTCGACAACGAGAAGTACGCATTCCGCTGCTTCCTCCTGCGACTTGGCTTCATCGGAAACGAGTATAAAGCAGAGCGCAAGATTCTCCTTAAGAATCTCTCCGGCAACTCCAGTTGGAAGAACGGCGCACCGGAAAAGGAGGTGGCAGCATGCGAATGATCACAAAAGAGCAGCTTGAAGCGCTCCGCTCCCGCTACCCGGCAGGCACCCGCGTGGAGCTTCTCCAGATGGACGATGTGCAGGCTCCGCCCATCGGCACCAAGGGAACCGTTACGGGAGTCGACGATACCGGCAGCCTCATGGTGAACTGGGACAACGGCTCCGGCCTAAATGTCATCTACGGCATTGATCGTGTGCGAAAGATGGTGGACTGACATGGATGAAAAGGTAAAGGAGCAGATTCTTGCTATCCGGGATAGCGGCCTTACAAATATGTTCGATATAAACATGGTACAGCGGCTGGCCTATGAGAAAGACTTCTACGAACTGGTTTTATACCTTGAGGATCACCGGAAAGACTACGTGAATTTCATTCTGACCGGCGAGGCATAAACTACACAATTTAGGCCTCAAAACTTCCTGCAGGATTGTCACATATATTTCGATAAATAGCTTGCTATTACAGGCGTTCAGAGTGATATATGTACATACCAAAAGGAAAACAACCACAAGGAGGAAACCACCATGAAGTACACAATTGAAGCCATAGAAAACGCGAAACCCGGAATGCGCTGGGAAGAGATCGGATGCCATTGGACGCTGGGACAGGCCTACCTTTACAGCAAGGAAGCCGGAAACGACCTGCCGAACTTCGCCGAAGTCATCTGGGATTACGACATCGAAGCGATCCTTGCAGATTGCCGGAAGCTCGGAGTAAAGGAATTCACCATCAGCTCCACCTTCTCAAGCCTCATCGAGACCATTGCAAAGTTTGAGGAGCTCGGCTGCACGCTGGACGGAATTGTAAAGGTCAAGGAGCGCTACACCCACTTCGGAAGCGACGAGCACGCCCTCATCCCGGCCTTCAAGATGACGGTAAAGGAGGCGTAAGAAAATGTGGAGCGAAGGAGTTATCGGCATCCCGGATGCCAAGGACAAGAAAAAATATACCAAATGTCACTACTGGGTAAAGCACTACGACGAGCCAAGCGAGACCTACGGCATCAACGGCGGCAGGATCAGCAAGCTCATGATCAAGATTGACGGCGAGACCGTTTGCAACTATGACAGAGGCTGGGACATTCATCCCACCTGCAAAGAAGCAGAGATGACGCTTTGCATCCTGCTGGAGAACCACAACTAAGCATTAAACCCCGAATATGAATATTCCGGGAGACTGAGCCAGAAGGCTCTTTCTCTCGTACTGATACCGGATCGCTTAAGCGGTCTTTTATTTTGCCCTGAAAGGAGGCGGCCACCGTGCCAATGCGAAAACTGAAAAACTATAAGCCGACCCGCTTCATGGCAGAGACTTCTCACTACAGCAAGCAGATGGCGGACTTCGCTGTGATGTTCATCGAGCAGCTCACCCACACCAAAGGCACATGGGCAGGAAAACCCTTCGAGCTCATCGACTGGCAGGAACGAATCATCCGCGACCTGTTCGGTGTCCTGAAGCCGAACGGTTACCGTCAGTTCAATACGGCCTACATCGAAATTCCGAAGAAGATGGGAAAGTCAGAGCTGGCTGCCGCTGTCGCCCTGCTCCTTTGCTGCGGTGACGGTGAGGAACGCGCCGAAGTCTACGGCTGCGCTGCCGATAGACAGCAGGCCACCATCGTTTTTGATGTTGCTGCGGATATGGTAAGGATGTGCCCGGCGCTTAATCGGCGCGTCAAAATACTGGCCTCCCAGAAACGGATCATCTATGAGCCTACCAACAGCTTCTATCAGGTGCTCTCCGCTGAGGCCTACAGTAAGCACGGCTTTAACATCCACGGTGTGGTATTCGATGAGCTGCACACCCAGCCGAACCGGAAACTCTTTGATGTAATGACAAAGGGCTCCGGCGATGCCAGAATGCAGCCGCTGTATTTCCTGATTACCACTGCAGGGAATGACACAAACACCATCTGCTATGAAGTCCACCAGAAAGCGCAGGACATCCTCGACGGCAGGAAGGTCGATCCAACCTTCTATCCGGTCATTTACGGTGCGGAACCTGACGAGGACTGGACTGATCCGGAGGTGTGGAAAAAGGCAAATCCCTCTCTCGGTATTACAGTCGGCATTGACAAGGTGGAAGCGGCCTGCGAATCAGCAAAGCAAAATCCCGGTGAAGAGAATTCCTTCAGGCAGCTGCGCCTTAATCAATGGGTAAAGCAGGCTGTCCGCTGGATGCCAATGGATAAATGGGACGCCTGCGCCTTTCCGGTCAATGAGGACGACCTCGAAGGCCGTGTCTGCTATGGAGGTCTTGACCTGTCCTCCACTACGGATATTACATCCTTTGTGCTGGTATTCCCGCCACGGGATGAAGACGACAAGTATGTGATCCTCCCGTACTTCTGGGTGCCAGAGGATACGCTGGATCTTCGCGTGAGACGCGATCATGTGCCCTACGATACTTGGGAGAAGGAAGGCGTGCTGCAGACTACCGAAGGCAACGTCATCCATTATGGTTATATCGAGAAATTCATCGAACGCCTCGGCGAGCGCTTCAATATTCGCGAGATAGCTTTCGACCGCTGGGGAGCAGTCCAGATGGTTCAGAACTTGGAGAACATGGGCTTTACTGTCGTGCCCTTCGGACAGGGCTTTAAGGATATGAGCCCGCCCACAAAGGAGCTCATGAAGCTGACACTTGAGCAAAAGCTCGCCCACGGCGGTCATCCTATTCTCCGCTGGAATATGGATAACATCTTCATCCGTACTGACCCAGCCGGAAATATCAAGGCTGACAAGGAAAAATCTACAGAGAAGATCGACGGAGCCATCGCCACCATCATGGCGCTTGACCGTGCGATCCGCTGCGGCAACGACAACGGTGCTTCTGTCTATGACGACAGAGGCATTTTATTTATCTGAAAGGCAGGTGATCAATATGAGCATATTTTCAGGACTGTTTCGTTCAAGAGATAAGCCTACCAATTCAACAACCGGAAGCTCCTACCGCTTCTTCTTCGGCGGGACGACCTCCGGCAAGGCTGTAACGGAGCGCTCCGCCATGCAGATGACGGCGGTCTACTCCTGCGTGAGGATTCTGTCCGAGGCAATTGCAGGCCTGCCGATACACCTCTATCGATACGGCGAAGGCGGCAGCAAGGAAAAAGCGATAAATCATCCGCTCTACTTCCTGCTTCACGATGAGCCAAATCCGGAAATGACATCCTTTGTATTCCGGGAAACATTGATGACGCACCTACTCCTGTGGGGAAACGCCTACGCGCAGATCATTCGGAACGGCAAAGGCGAAGTAGTCGCACTCTATCCTTTGATGCCAAATCGTATGACGGTCAACCGTGATGAAAACGGAGAGCTTTATTACGAATACCAAACATCACAGGATGAGGCGCACACGATGAACGGCAGTCGTGTGAGGCTCCAGCCGTCCGACGTACTGCATGTTCCCGGCCTTGGCTTTGACGGTCTTGTGGGCTACAGCCCGATTGCAATGGCTAAGAATGCCATCGGCATGGCAATAGCCTGCGAAGAATACGGAGCTAAGTTTTTTGCAAACGGTGCGACTCCCGGTGGCATCTTGGAGCATCCCGGTGTGGTTAAAGATCCGGAGCGTGTTAGAGAAAGCTGGAACTCTGCCTTCGGCGGCAGCTCTAATGCTAACAAGGTGGCTGTGTTGGAGGAAGGCATGAAATATACGCCTATCTCCATCTCACCGGAACAGGCACAGTTTTTGGAGACGAGGAAGTTCCAGATCAATGAAATCGCACGTATCTTCCGCATCCCGCCTCACATGATCGGCGACCTTGAGAAATCGAGCTTCTCAAATATCGAGCAACAGTCGCTGGAATTCGTGAAATACACGCTCGACCCGTGGGTATGCCGCTGGGAACAGTCCATGCAGAGAGCCCTGCTCTCTCTGGATGAAAAGAAGGAATACTTCTTTAAGTTCAATGTGGACGGGCTTCTCAGAGGCGACTACCAGAGCCGCATGAACGGTTATGCGGTCGGACGTCAGAATGGCTGGATGTCCGCTAACGATATCAGGGAGCTTGAAAACCTCGACCGTATTCCGGAGGAGGAAGGCGGCGACCTGTACCTGATCAATGGCAATATGACCAAGCTCAAGGACGCAGGCATTTTTGCGGTCTCGGCACAGACGCAGGAGGAAGCTGATGAAACGAAGGAAACACAAACCGAACCGGAACCCGAAGACGGGCGCACCCGGTTCAGAAAGAAGGAGGCACTATGACCAGAAAGTTTTGGAACTGGGTGCGAAACGAGGAGCCGGACAGTTTTGGCTCCGACCGAACACTCTACCTCGACGGGGAAATTTCCGATGAGACATGGTTCGGCGACGAAGTAACACCCAAGCTATTTAGTGATGAACTGCATGCAGGCGATGGAAACATCACCCTCTGGATCAACTCTCCGGGCGGTGATGTTTTTGCTGCTGCGCAGATCTACAACATGCTGATGGATTACCCGCATGATGTGACGGTCAAGATTGACGCTCTTGCTGCTTCGGCGGCATCTGTTATTGCTATGGCCGGAACAAAGGTCTGCATGAGCCCCGTGGCCATGATGATGGTACACAACCCTGCGACCATCGCCATCGGTGATACCGAGGAAATGCAGAAAGCCATCGACATGTTAAACGAAGTCAAGGAATCCATTATGAATGCCTACGAAATCAAGTCCGGGCTTTCCCGCCACAAGATTTCACAGCTCATGGATGCTGAGACATGGATGAACGCCAAGGAGGCCGTGAAGCTCGGCTTTGCTGACGAGATTCTGTTCAGGGATGGTGAGAAATCTGTCCCGGAGGATACGGCTGACGCGGAGATGCTTTTCTCCCGCAAGGCTGTCACTGATTCGCTGCTTTCCCGACTGATTCCTAAGAAGAAGCCGGAAGCAAATAAACACATGGTACCAGTAACCGATCTTGAGAAGCGCCTTTCGCTTCTCGCACATTAAAGGAGGATTTTTACTATGACTCAGATTATGGAACTCATGGACAAGAGAGCGAAGGCATGGGAGGCCGCTAAGGCGTTTCTTAATAGCCACTCTCAGAACGGCGGCATGGTTTCTGCGGAGGATGCCGCAACCTACGACAAGATGGAAAAGGAAGTCACCGACCTCACCAAGGATATCGAGCGCCTACAGCGTCAGGAGCAGATCGACAAGATGATGAGTGCACCGACTTCTACTCCGCTCACCGGAAAGCCCGGTGTAAAGGATGAACCGGAGGATAAGCCCGGCAGAGCTTCTGCAGCCTACAAGAAGGCCTTCTGGGACAACATCCGTCATCCCGGCAATCCTGCAATCCGCGATGTACTTGAGGAAGGAACCGATGCAAACGGCGGATACCTTGTTCCGATTGAATTCGAGCACACCCTTGTTCAGGCGCTCAATGAAAACAACATCATGCGTACTATCGGCTGCAAGGTCATTACCACACAGAACGAACGCAAGATCCCTGTGGCAAATGGCCACACGCAGGCGGCGTGGACTGCCGAGAACGGTGCCTACACCGAGAGCAATCCGACCTTCGCTCAGACCAGCATTGACGCTTTCAAGCTGACTGACCTCATCAAGGTGTCCGACGAGCTGCTTTCCGACAGCTTCTTTGATATCGAGGGCTACATCTCTGAGGAATTCGGTCGCGCCTTCGGTGAAGCTGAAGAGGATGCCTTCATCAACGGTGCTGTGCAGACCGGCCAGACGGCTATCGACAGACCTACTGGCCTGTTCATCCCTTCTGCCGCTGGTGGTGCTCCTTCCGGCGTTACCGCAGCTTCCGCTACGGCAATTACCGCCGATGAGCTGATCAGCCTTGTGTACTCTCTCAAGGCTCCTTATCGCAGCAAGGCGAAGTTCCTCATGAACGATGCCACTGTCGCAGCTATCAGAAAGCTCAAGGATCTGAACGGCGTCTATGTATGGCAGCCTGCACTTACTGCCGGAGAGCCCGACAGACTGCTTGGCTATCCGCTCTACACCTCTCCGAAGGTACCTACAATGGCCGCAGGCGCAAGAGCCATCGCATTCGGCGACTTCTCCTGCTACTGGATCGCTGATAGAGCCGGTCGCACGATCAAGCGTCTCAACGAACTTTACGCTACCAACGGTCAGGTCGGCTTTACCTGCACGGAGCGTGTTGACGGCAAGCTGATCCTTTCCGAAGGCATCAAGATTCTCGACATGAAGGCAACTTCCGGTTCTTAAGACAGGGAGGTGAACGACCGTGGCTTTGATTTCAACTGAAGATGCGAAGGCCTATCTGCGCGTAGATTCGTCGGATGAGGATGCCACGGTCGGTATCCTCTTGGCCTCCGCAATTCGCTTATGTATTGATATTGCAAGACTTACGGATGATCAGTGGGAAGTGATCGACTCCGATGCCGCTTCTTCTGATGAATATACCGAAGCGGAGCTGTCTGCAATCCGGGAAACCATGAAGGTCGCTATCCTCTATACCTGTGCCTATCTCTTTGAGCACAGGGAGGAAGCCGACCACCATGCTCTTACCATGACACTGCGCTCTCTTCTTTTTGCAATACGGGAAGGAGCGTTTTCATGAATATAGCAGCTATGAGGGTGCGAGTCACCTTCCAGAAAAATACGGTCATCGTCGACAAATACGGAAACCACAAAACCGGCTGGGCGGATTATTTTTCCTGCTGGGCGACTGTCGGCACGAGCTCCGGTTCCGAATCTTCCGGTGTAGTCATCAATCCGGAGGAATCGCTGGACTTCACCTGCCGCTACTGCTCTGAGCTTGCGGATGTGGAATCGACAAAATACCGGATCATCGCGGAAGGCCGCACCTACAACATCACCTATGTGAATCCGATGGGCTATAAGCATAACAGCCTGAAATTCAACTGCAAGCTGGAGAAGAACGCATGAGTAGAAATGTATCAATAAACGAGATGGGCGACGTCATTATGGAGGAGCTCGAAAAATATTCAAAGCTCGCCACAGATGACATGAAGGCCGCTGTGAAAGAAACGGCGGCTTCCGTCCGTAAGGATATTCAGGCAGGCGCTCCGGTTGATACCGGCAAATACAAGAAAAGCTGGTCAGTCAAAAATATGCATGAGGATTCACAGAGTATTGACCTTGTAGTGCATTCGAGGAACCGCTATCAGCTGGCACACCTTCTGGAGCATGGGCATGTGAAACGTGGCGGCGGACGTGTTCCGGCACAGCCTCATATCGCCTCAGCCGAGGAGCGCGGAAACGAAAAGCTCGTCAATACCATCAAGCAGAAGCTGGGAGGTGGATCATGACATACGACGATGTAATCACCATGTTAGAGGACGCCGGTCTGCCGCTTGCCTACGACCATTTTGCCGAAGGCGAGTCACCAGACCCACCCTTCCTCGTTTTTCTATATCCGGGCTCTGACAATATGTTCGCGGATGACACGGTGTTCAAGAAAATTGATGAGCTGAACATCGAATTATACACGGACGTAAAAGACCCGGAAACAGAAACCCAGATCGAGGACATCTTAATCGCCCACGACCTGCCTTATGAGAAATCTGAGGTATGGATCGAGTCGGAGAAGCTGTACGAGGTCTTATATCAAACACAGATTATAGGAGGTTAAAAACTATGCCTAACACGAGTAACAAGGTCAAGTTCGGCCTTAAAAACTGCCACTACGCAATTGCTACGCTTGCCGCTGACGGCACTGTCACCTTTGGTACACCCGTAGCAATGCCCGGTGCCGTATCCCTTTCGCTGGATGCTGAGGGAGATAATGATCCGTTCTATGCGGACGACTCCGTATATTACATGGTTTCAAACAACAACGGTTATTCCGGCGACTTTGAGCTGGCGCTGATCCCGGAGAGCTTTCTTACGGATGTCATGCATGAAACCGAGGATGCCAACGGTGTCATTGTGGAGAACAAGGACGTGGAGCCGGAGCATTTTGCGCTGCTTTTCGAGTTCTCCGGCGACCAGAGAAAGATCCGTCACTGCATGTATTACTGCAGCGCGACCCGCCCTTCCGTCACCGGCAGCACCAAGGAGGACTCTACTGAGGTGCAGACAGAGACGCTCTCCATTACGGCTTCTCCGCTTCCTTCCGGAATTGTGAAGGTCAAAACCGGCACGAACACTACAAGCGCTGTTTACGACGCATGGTACAACGCTGTATATGAGCCGAGTGCATCGGTAAGTAACGGTGAGTAAGGAGGCGCAATATGGCAGTAACAAAAACAATCGAGGTTGACGGCAAGGAGGTGCAGTTCCGCGCTTCTGCCGCCATTCCTCGCCTTTACAGAAATAAGTTCCACAGGGATATTTACAAGGATTTAAACGAGCTGCAGAAAGGCATCGATGAAAGCGACGCAGAAAGCTCCAATCTGGACACTTTCAGTCTGGAGCTTTTTGAGAACATCGCATGGCTGATGGCAAAGCATCAGAATCCTGATGTCCCGGATACTCCGGAGGACTGGCTCGACCAGTTCAACACTTTCTCCATCTATGAAATCCTGCCGCAGATCATCGAGCTGTGGGGACTGAATGTGGAACAGCAGGTGGAGTCTAAAAAAAACATCATCCGACAGAGCGGGAAATGACAACCCCGCTCTTTTTACTCCGGTGCGTGCAGATCGGGCTTTCCATCTCGGAGCTTGACCTGCTCACCATCGGGACTGTCAATGACATGTACGCAGAAATGAGCAACGACGATTACAACTATCCTGCGCTCGCGACACAGGAGCAGATGGATCGATTTTAACAGGAAGGAGGTCATCGCATGGCTGACAGAATAAAAGGCATAACCGTGGAAATCGGCGGCGATACGACCGGCCTTTCCAAAGCCCTCTCCGGCGTAAACAAGGAAATCAAATCAACACAGTCGCAGCTAAAGGACGTCAACAAGCTCCTGAAGCTCGACCCGACAAATACCGCGCTGCTCGAACAAAAACAGAAGCTCCTACAACAGGCAGTCTCCGAAACGAAGGAAAAGCTCACACAGCTGAAGTCCGTGCAAGACCAGATGGATGCTGGACTAAAAAACGGTACCGTCACCCAGCAGCAATATGATGCATGGCAGCGTGAGATCATAGAGACCGAAAACGAGCTCAAAAACCTCGAACAGCAATGTCGGGAAACAGATACTTCTATCACGGCAACACTCCGGGCGACCGGCTCTAAACTGCAGGAGGTCGGCGGGAAAATATCGGATGTCGGCACGAGCCTGTCTACGCATGTAACGGCTCCTATTGTCGCCATCGGCGCTGCCTCCATTGCAGCCTTTAACGAGGTGGACGCTGGCCTTGACATCGTTGCACAGAAAACCGGCGCTACAGGTGATGAGCTGGAAGATATGTGCCAGATCGTAAAAGACCTCGCCACAGAGATACCGACGGACTTCGAAACTGCCGGTGCTGCTGTCGGCGAGGTCAACACCCGTTTCGGCCTGACCGGGCAGGCGCTGGATGACCTCTCGGCAAAATTCATCAAGTTTGCCCAGCTCAATGATACCGATGTTTCGACATCTATCGACAATGTATCCTCCGTCATGAACGCCTTCGGCATGGACGCTTCCGAGGCAGATAATCTTCTGGATGCCTTAAACGCTACCGGTCAGGCCACCGGCATTGATATGGATACACTGGCAAACGCCCTCTCCTCCAATGCCGCGCAGCTAAAGGAAATGGGACTCACCGCCCAGCAGGCTGCTGGCTTTATGGGCATGGTGGAAATGTCCGGCCTTGATACCTCTGCCGCTATGATGGGCTTAAAGACCGCCATGAAAAATGCAACGGCAGACGGCAAAACGCTGGATCAGGTACTTGCGGAATTTTCTGCTACCATGCAGGGAAGCGGCAGCGATGCAGAAAAGTTGCAGGCGGCCTATGACCTTTTCGGAAGTAAGGCCGGTGCCTCCATTTATAATGCCGTGCAGACCGGAAAGCTCAACCTGTCGGATTTCTCCGGCTTCCTCGGAGATTTTGAAGGCAGCGTCGAGAACACCTTCAATGAGACCCTCGACCCGATTGACCAGTTTCAGATGACCATGAACTCACTGAAGGAAACCGGTGCAGAGGTCGGCAACTCCCTGATGTCAGTTCTCGCTCCTGTCCTTAAAGAGCTCTCTGACAAGCTGAAATCTCTCGCCGAATGGTGGAACAACCTCGGAGAGCCTATGCAGCAGATGATCGTAAAAATTGCACTCGTGGTTGCTGCAATCGGGCCGGTACTTGTAATCGTCGGTAAGGTAATCTCCGCTGTTGGTACCATTATGACGATTATTCCTACTGTTACCACTGCTATGGCCGGAGTAAAGACGGCGATGGCTGGTCTGAATGCTGTCATGGCGGCAAATCCGATAGGCCTGATCATTACGGCCATCGGCCTACTGGTAGCTGCATTTATCTACCTGTGGAACAACTGTGAGGGCTTCAGAGAATTCTGGATCAACCTCTGGGAAAAGGTCAAGGAGATCGCCATTACTGTATGGACGGCGATCAAGGACTTCTTCGTCAGTGTCTGGGAGGCAATAAAGAACACCTTCACCACTGTGGTAAATGCAATCAGCAGTTTTCTTACCACAGCTTGGAATACGATAAAAAGCACGGTCGAAACCGTGATGAATGCCATAAAGACGGTTATCTCTACGATCTGGAATGGCATCAAGAGCTTTTTTGAAACCATTTTCAATGCAATCAAAACTGTAGTGACCACTTACTTCAATATCTATAAGACGATCATCGAAACCGTCCTGAACGTGATAAAGACCGTGGTTACCACTGTTTGGAACGCGATAAAAACAGCTGTTGAAACTGTCGTGAATGCCATAAAGACGGTCATCACCACTGCATGGAATGCCATCAAGACTACGACCTCTACGATTTTTAATGCCGTAAAGAGCGTGGTCACTTCCGTTTGGAACGGTATAAAGAGCGCGGTCATGAATGTGGTGAATACTATGAAGTCCGGCATCAGCAACGGCTTCAATGCGATCAAGAACACGGTGTCCAATATTGTAAATGGGATCAAAAGTACCATCTCGAATGTGTTCAATACCATCTGGAGCACGGTATCCGGCATCGTAAACAAGCTGAAGAGCGTATTCAACTTCAGCTGGAGCCTGCCGAAGATCAAGCTGCCACACTTCTCCATCACGGGCAGCTTTTCGTTGAACCCGCCATCCATACCGCATTTTTCTGTGGACTGGTACAAGAAGGCGATGTCCGGCGGCATGATCTTAAAGGATGCGACCATCTTCGGGCAGAGCGGAGGCACGCTTCTTGGCGGCGGTGAGGCCGGTGATGAAGCTGTGGTCGGTGTGAGCTCGCTGCGCTCCATGATTCAGGATGCAGTAAGCGGCGCTACCCTCAGTGTTTCAGGCGACCAGCCTCTCATCAATATCGAGGAAATGAGTGTCAGAAGCGACGACGATATCCGGAAGATTTCTCAGCAGCTCAATACTCTTCTGACTGCCGGACGCAGGGCGAAAGGACTGGTGTAACATGGGATTTTCATTTAACGGAACAACCTCCCAGTCTATGGGACTTGCGACAAGAATTACAAACGAATACCGTATGCCGGATCTTAGAAACAACACGATCACCATGCCCGGACGGCACGGTGTATTTGATTTTGGAGAAACGGTATCTGAGCGAAAGATTCTGATTTCCTGCTTCATTCCTCCGGGAAAGACAGACGAGCAGTTTCTTTCAAAAAAGGACGATATTATCGAATGGCTGAATCCGGACAACGGCCTCTGCCAGCTCATTCTGGACAAGGAACCGGGACGAGTGTATGAAGCAAGGCTTATGTCCGGATTCTCCTTTGACCGGGCAGTCCGTAATTCCTGCACCTTTGATCTGGAATTTTTCTGCCCAGACCCTTATGGCTATGCCATATCAGACGAGACCTTTGATTTTGCGGAAACCGGAACCTTTACCGCATCTCGCACTCTTGGGAATATCGAGTCCTACCCGGTCTACTCCTTAACGGGTGTAATTCCTTCCGGGACGGACTCGTATATCTCCATAACCACAAACGGCAGCGAGCTTCAGATCATTGGACGGCTTGCCGCCGGAGAAGCATTGATTATTGACTCCGATCTGATGACAGCAAAAGTAGTTGATTCTAATGGAGAAACCCTCCGAAACGGTCTCCCGCTTTTGTCGGAGCTGAATTTCCCGGTCTTAAATACGGGAGATAATACCATCGTGATTGCTGTGGTCGGTACAAGTACAACATTTACGGAACTGAACATTCAAGCCAGAAGCCGCTGGAGGTGATATTGCATGGCTCTTAAAAATATATTGAATACCCAAGATGCCTTCACCGGCGAGTTCCCGGCTGCATGGGCTCCAGACGGTCTCTGGCGCTTTAACGAGTCCGAACCGGAGGCAGATGATTATCTGGCGGATTCCTCCGGGAAGGATCGCAAGGCATATATTCATAACTGGAGCGGAACAACCGCAGATATGAAAACGGGCAATTTCGGTCGCTATTTTCAGATGAACATCAATAATCCTTCATCTGAGAAAACCTACCTGAAGGTAGAAAACGACGGCAGCATCTTCTCAAGCCTCGGTGAAACCATCGTGGTCGGCGGCTGGATGAAGCCTACGACATATTCAGTCGGCAACACCTATACTCCGATCTTGAATACCCGCTACGGTTCCGGGCAGCCGATTTTCTATCTGTCGCTGATCAGAGGAAAACCGAGGATTATGCTGTATAACTCCTCCGGTTCTCTGATCCTCGATACGTCGGTAACGCCATCATTCTCTCTGCTAAACGGCTACTGGTACTTTATTGCCTGCGTGATTAAGCCAAATGCAAAGACGGCGCAGTATATCCTTGGCGATAAGAGTTCCGGCACGGTTTGGCAGTCAAGTGTGCTGACCTTTACCGGAGAGCTGAACCGTAGCTGCGTGGCTGACCTCATCTGGGGAATGCACGCGGACTCCTACTGGTACGCAGGCGGCTTTGATGATTGGTTCCTCGACTGTGATTCTGATCTAACCGCCGATGACCTTGCAGAATATTTTCTGGAATCGCTCTCCGCAAACGGTGCAGATCTGACCGGTGATGTAGACGCTCTGACGACACCGGATGTCGTTACGCTTCGAGCCACAGACTCTGTCTATCCGTCAAGCGGACAGCTCATTACTGCAGCAAGGGTCTGTGGCGTGACTGGCAACGGCAGAGTTTCTGTGAAGGTAGATTACTCTCCGGGAGAGACCTCTATCTCGCTTGTGGAAACAGCCACCTCAGATGACCTCTCCACTTGGACAGAGTGGCAGGCTGTCGGTGCAAACGGTGAGCTGGAATCTCCTGCAAAGAAATACATCAAATACCGCGTCACGCTCACCACAACGAATACAGCGAGGACGCCTACGCTGACATCTATCAGCCTGTACGATAATCCGAAGCCGCTCTATACCAAACTTGGCTATGCAAGACCGGTCATTCTGGACTCAGACGGGAATGTGGAAGCTGTGCTGGATAACGCCTATGACATCATCGTGACCAGTGAGATCAACGGCGTGGATGAGCTGGAATTTAAGCTGCCGTTTCAGGACAGCAAACGCGCCTATATCGATAACGAAAAGACCGTGCGTATTGTCAGAGACACCTATCGTATCCGCACAATTACGGATGATAAGGAAGAAAGCGGCAAGGCCATCACCACGGTCTATGCGGAGGCGGCATTCTATGACCTTGCCTACTCCGTAAAAAAGGATGAGATTACCTTTAACGCGGACACTGCAGATGTGCCGATAGCTTATGCTCTTCAGGGAACTGACTGGGATGTGGGCACGGTTAATGTCTCCACAAAGCGTACTTGGACTTGTTCTGAGAAAAACGCGCTGGCGATCCTGCGGGCAGTACAGAACATTCACGGCGGCGACCTGATTTTTGATAACGCAAACAGAATCGTGAAGCTCCTGACCTTCTCCGGTGAGGATTCCGGCGTGCTGTTCTGCTACAAGAAAAACATGAAATCCATCCAACGCGTCATTGATACGACCAGCCTGCTTACAAGGCTTTACGCCTACGGCAAGGACGGCATGACCTTTGCCTCGATCAATGGCGGCAACGAGTATGTGCAGGACACGACCTATACTTCCGAAATACGAATTGCTACGCTGGATTGCTCGAACTTCACCAATCCGTATCAGATGCTGGAATATGCCAACATGCGTCTGGCGGACTATGCCTCTCCGCGTATTTCCTACGTGCTAAAGGCGATGGATCTGTCAGTATTGACCGGCTACGAGCATGAGACTTGGGAGCTGGGCGATACGGTCATGGTGAAGGATGATGATGATGACCTGAACCTGTCTGTAAAGACCAGAATCGTCCGTAGGGAATACAACCTGCAGGAGCCTTGGAATACGGTGCTGGAGCTTTCCACTACCCTCCGGGAGCTGGGCGATTCCTCCTCACGCTGGGATAGCGCAGCCGATACGCTGGAGTCTACCGATCTGATAGACAGTCAGGAAATGAAGGATCTGGTGCCGTTTAATCACCTGCGTAATTCCAGAGCAGATTCCGGTCTTACCTACTGGCAAAACTCCGGATTTGCCGTGGATGCAGAAAATGGCGTATCCGGTACGGCTTCCTTCAAATGCGAAGGTGCTCTGAATACCACAAAAAGTCTTTCACAGACCGTTACGCCCGCCAACCGACAGTGCTATACCTTTTCGGCGCAGATTGCCTCTGAGAATCTCGCAAAAGGCACGAATGGACAGGTGGGCATTGAAGTGACCTTTGAATATGAGGACGGAACAACGGAAACACGATTTATAGACCTGATCTGAAGGAGGGATCTCTATGGCTTCATTTACACACGTGGCACAGGATATCTCTCCTCAGTATGGCCGCGTTACAAAGATCACCATCCGGGTATGCGTGACTGACTGCACCGGTACAGTCTATATCACAGATATGCTCCTGCAGGGCGGCTCCATCGCCACTGGCTGGGTAGGTCATGTATCAGAAATTCAATGGACGGAGGATGGATAAATGCCGGAGTTTACACGCTTTACAGAGACAATTACAAAAAAACAGGATAAGCGCGTCGTAAACATTACGGTAAAGCCCACCGTCACAGATTGCACCGGCTCGGTCTGGTTCACCGATCTGATGCTGCAGGAAGGCGATAAAGTCACAGGCTTTGTCATCAACACCGAAACATTTCTGGAAAAATACGATGGCGATGATGCTACAGACGGAAAGAGGTTTTATAACGGTATCGTCCGCTCCGCTGCTACCTGCGTCATCTTCAACCTCGGTTCCACTGCTGCCGGTCTTGACTACAAGGTCTATCCGATTCAGGCGATGGCTGCCGGGAGTATATCGCTTGCGCTGGGTAAAGGTGCTCATAAGGCAACTTTCAAAGCAGCGGCTGCTGCCGGTGATGAATTTGATCTTTTTGCTTCTACGAGGGAATGCCTGAAGAACGGCTCTGCAACATCCAAGGACGGCTTTTTCCAATACTCTGCTGCCGGTGACAGCAAGCACCCGATTACTGTGGCAGATAAAAAGTCTGCACGCATCTATGTTGAGTTTCAGGAAATGCAGGACGGAGGTGATGCCATGTGAGCTATGATTATTTGAAAGGCCGCAAGTGCATGGTCTGGACATTCATGGGCAATTCCAGAATGTATCAGGCACTTGTCGCATATGGAGACCGCCTCTCGCAGGTCGGTCTCTTTTCTTTTAAGGTATCGCGCACCGGTATCATCACGGAAAGCGGCGTTGCCATCTCCAACATGCTGACCTACATCAACCGATGGCCGCACATCAAATGGCTCCTGACGATATCCAATGATGGCACGAACAGTATCTTTGCAGCTCTCCGGGATAACACCGACGGTGCTCAGGATACCTTCCTTTCGGAGATCGTCCGCATTATGGAAAAATACCCGTGGTGCAACGGCATCGACATTGACCTTGAGAAAGGCGACGGATATTCCACGCACGCTGCCTCTACGGCGATGTTTCGGAATATCTATAACACAGTAAAAGGTTATGACAGCAGCAAGCTCATGAATATCTGCCTGCCGGGTATGAATTCCATCAACGGCTCGGTCGGAGGTGAAAACTGGTGCGTTTACGGCGATCTCAACGCTTACTGCGATACGGCGGCCATCATGAGCTATGGTATGGCATGGGCGGGCTCTGCTCCCGGAGCCGTCTCTCCAAGGGACTGGCTGGAGGGCATTTACGACTATGCGGTCACAGTCATGAATCCGGAGAAGATATTCTTCGGCCTTCCTGCATACGGCTGGAACTGGCAGATTTATGACCTTCCTGCAAACCTCGGTAAAACCTATCGCGGCACATCAAATACCTATTACGCGGCAAAGAACTGGATGACCGGACAATACAACTTCACGGACGATGCTCCTCCGCAGCCCTTCATCCCGATCCTCGCATATTGGGACGATTACGACATGGTACCTTGGGCGCTTCCGCAGGTCTACGACTTCATGGAAGGCAGAGACGCCACAAGCTATGAGTATCCTTTGATGAACGGAACCTATAACAGGCGGCATTACCTGACCGCTTACAGCAAAGAGCAACACACAGAGTTCGGCACCATTTATGTGGATGCGGATGGAACGACAAGCTCCTACTCCGGCATCGTATCCTTTGAAAACGGTGTAGCCACTCTCGGTGACGCTGGCTCTGCCACATATACCTTTTCCGTATCAAGCGCCGGAACTTACGACATCGCCATCCGCCTCTGTTATCCTTTCTGGGATAAAAACGGCATCTATGTTTCGATTGACGGCAACACGACGCATTTTACGGAAAGCAGGCTCTGGTGGCCATATTGGAGAAGCACCTTCTGGACGACGCTCGCCAGCAACATTTCACTATCTGCCGGGACGCACACCATCGTGATATCCGTAGATGTAAAAGGCGTACAGTTTTACGGCTACCGTGTTTGCAGCAGCTTTTCGGAGGCTCCCTCTGCAGGCAGCGCGACCTTTACACTCTCTCCACGTCACTTTATCGACGTGGACGGCAACGAGTGTCAGCCGGATAGAGCCTTCAAGCTCACCTGTGAAATGCTGAGGCGAAAGCCAGACTCTGCCCTCATCTGGTATGAGGATTTCCGGGACTACGGTGTGCTGCAAACAAACTACTGGACGACGCTTTCAGGCTCTTGGACGGTATGGCGTGAAGATGAATATTCCGAAAGTCGCGTTTACTCCCAGCTTGACGGCTCCGGAAAGCTCGCATGGCAATACGATGGTTTTTCCGATATTCACCTGCGGGCAAGGCTGGCTTTTCCTGCGACAGGAAGTGGCAAGGCCGGAGTATTCTGCGGGGATCTGTTCTGCTGCCTGAATTATGATTCTCAGGCTGTGGAGCTTTATAACGGCAGCACGCTCCTTGGCAGCTACAGCCAGACCATAGAGCGGACAGCAAACGCCGACCTTCGTACCGATCCATCCATGTACACGGTCGAGATGCGTATCCGTGGGAATAAGGTGCGTGTTTATTCCGGTTCTTCCTATACGCTTCGCTTCACTGCTACGGTCAGCGGCTTTTCCGGAGGCTATGCCGGATACCGATCAGATAACCGGACGGTCTGCGAGCTGCTCCGCCTTGGCGACGCATGGACTTACGAGCCATACGAACGCTTTGATGTTACCTTCCCGGACGGCACAGTTACGCAGTATGGCAGGATCAGCCGGTCGAACGCCACGTGGGATACGGAATTTCAGGTGTTTACGTTGACCTCGGATATCGAGGAGGATGCGACACGCAGCGAGATTATTTCGCTGGATTATGAATTCTACCACTCCCATGAGCTTGCCCTGACCTGTGGGAACGATTATACGGTGACCATCACGCCAAAGGATATCGACATCTGGATAGCAAGGCTCTTTCTCGGAGACGCAGACGGCTTTTCCATCCTCTACTATCAGGATGTGGACTCGCTCGTTTACTGGGCAAACGAAGCGGCCTACCGCTGGGGAGTGAGAGGCTTTGCCATGTGGTCGCTGGGACAGGAGGATATGCGGCTCTGGGAAGCGCTGCCAAAACAGATATAACTTTATACACGGATACAGTTCACGAGGCTGTCTGCAAAATGCAGGCGGCTTTTATTTTGCACAAAGGAGGGATTTTCTCATGAAAGAATTCTGGAACACGATCCAACTGGTATTTGCCGCTGTCGGAGGCTGGCTTGGCTATTTCCTTGGCGGCTGTGACGGACTCTTGATTGCTCTGGTGATCTTTGTGACCTGCGACTACCTTACCGGCATCATGTGTGCCATCGCAGACAAAAAGCTCTCAAGCGAGGTCGGCTTTAAGGGAATCTGCCGCAAGGTGCTGATCTTCCTGCTGGTAGGAATCGGAAACGTCATTGATGTTCAGGTACTCGGCCATCCGGGAGTGCTCCGCACGGCGATCATCTTCTTCTACCTGTCCAATGAAGGTCTGTCGCTGACGGAGAACGCAGCACACCTCGGCCTGCCGGTACCAGAGAAATTAAAAGAGGTCTTGGAGCAGCTCCACGACCGTCACGATGAGGAGGAAAAATAATATGACGAGAAAAGGAATCGACGTCAGTCATTGGCAGGGAACCATTGACTGGAATAAGGTCAAAAAGGCCGGTATCGAGTTTGCTATCATCAAAGCTGGCGGCTCCGATTCCGGTTTTTATACGGACAGCAAATGGGAAGCAAATTACAAAGGTGCGAAGGCTGCCGGTATTCCCATCGGCGCTTATTACTTTGTCGGAAAGGACTGCGTGACTGCTGCCGCCGGAAAAGCAGATGCCGAGCGCTTCCTGCAAATCCTGAAGGACAAGCAGCTGGAATACCCGGTCTACATGGATAACGAAGCGCAGCCTGCCTCTGCCAAGGCCGGAATCACTGAGGCCACCATTGCTTTCTGTGAAACTATGGAAGATGCCGAATACTTCGTCGGGATCTATGGCTCCGCTGTTTCCGGCTTCAAAGAACGCATGGATGACACGAAACTCACGCCCTACGCTCACTGGGTAGCTCAGTACACCAGCAAATGTTCTTATAAGGGCGACTACGGCATCTGGCAGTATTCTTCCAAGGGCTCTGTTGACGGCATCAGTGGTAATGTGGATATGGATTACGCTTATGTGGATTATCCAACCATCATCAAGAGCGGCGGCTTCAACGGCTTTACAAAGGCTGCGTCCGATGACAGCAAGCCTGCCACTCCTGCTCCAGTCACTCCGGCAAAGACCGTAGATGAGCTGGCGCAAGAGGTGCTGGACGGCAAATGGGGAAACGGAACTGATCGTAAAGAGCGCCTCACCACTGCCGGGTATGATTATTCTGCCGTGCAGGCAAAGGTCAATGCTCTGGTGAAAAAGCAGGAATCTACTCCTGTCTACTACACCGTAAAAAGCGGTGATACCCTCTCCGGAATTGCTAAGAAATACAGCACCACGGTTTCGGCGATCCAGAAGCTCAACCCGACGCTCATCAAAAACGTCAACCTCATTCTGACTGGCTGGAAGATCAGAGTGAAATAACTGAATACCCAATCTGCTATGCCTGCGAGTGTTCTTCGGAATGCCCGCAGGCTTTTTTTATTTTCCTCCGCTCAAAACGGCAGTTCATCTCCAGTGGAAACTGGAGGTGGATATGTTATGACAGACGAAATCACAAATGTTCAATCTGTATATTTCACGCAGGAGCGGATTCAGGGCGATCTGGACTACCGTAGAGCACAGACAATCGCAAAGAAGATGCTCGATGACGGCCTCATTTCTGTGGCTGAATTTAACAAATTAACCGCCATCAATCGCGAAACTTTCTCTCCCTTGTTCGCGGAAATAATGCCGAAAATCCCTTGATATGTAGTCGCTTTAGAGTGATGTATAGACGTACGGAAAGGAGGGACTTCCCTTGAAAAAAGTCACGAAAATCGCGGAAACAGCGAGCTCGAAAGTTAAACTCAAGAAGATCAGGGTAGCCGCCTACTGCCGCGTCTCTACGGATTCCGATGCCCAGCTTGAAAGCCTTGAGGCACAGAAAACCCACTACGAAAATTACATCACATCCCGTGATGACTGGGAGTTCGCTGGACTCTATTTCGACGAAGGCATCACTGGCACCAAGAAGGACAAGCGCCTGGAGCTCCTACGACTCATTGACGACTGCAAGGCCGGTAAAGTGGACTTTGTTATCACAAAATCCATCAGCCGCTTCAGCCGGAACACAACGGACTGCTTAGAACTGGTAAGAAAACTGCTCGCCCTGCACATTCCGATTTATTTCGAGAAGGAAAATATCAACACCGGCTCAATGGAGAGCGAGCTGTTTCTGGCAATTCTCTCCAGCATGGCCGAAGGCGAGTCTGTTTCCATATCAGAAAACAGCAAGTGGTCAATCCAGAAACGCTTTGAGAGCGGCACCTATAAAGTCAGCTACCCACCCTACGGCTACGATTGGGATGGCGAGCAGATGGTAATTAATCCGGAGCAGGCAGATGTGGTAAAAGAAATCTTCGCAGCGCTGCTCTCCGGCAAAGGCACCCACGCCATCGCGGACGACCTGAACCGGCGAGGCATTCCTACCAAGCGAAACGGACGCTGGACGGCCACAACCATTCGCGGGATGCTCTCCAATGAGAAGTACGTCGGCGACTGCCTTTTCCAGAAGACGTACTCGGATTCACGCTTTGTCCGGCACAACAATCACGGCGAGCAGACACAGTACATGGTCAAGGATCATCACGAGGCAATCATCAGCCGGGAGGACTTTGAAGCTGCTCACGCTTTTATTCACCAGCGGGCAACGGAAAAAGGTGTCGTCAAAGGGAGCGACAAATACCAGAATCGCTACACCTTCTCCGGGAAGATCATCTGCGGCGAGTGCGGCGATACCTTTAAGCGCCGGATACACAGCTGCACCGGATACAAATACACCGCATGGTGCTGCAGTACCCACATCAAGGATAAAGATAAATGCCACATGCTTTTTGTAAAAGACGATGATCTGAAGCAGGCTTTCGTCACCATGATGAACAAGCTGGTCTACGCGCACCGGATCATCCTAAAACCATATGTGGACGCATTGAAAAACACTTCGTCTGATGACTCACTCCGCCGCATTCAGGAAATACAGACCTTATTGGCGCAGAATACAGAAAAGCGCGAGACGCTGACAAAGCTCATGACGCAGGGCATCATCGACCCGATCCTTTTCAACAAAGAGACGAACGAGCTGCTTTCGCAGGCAGACAGTTTCCGGGATGAGATCAACGCCTTAAAAAACGCTGTTTCCGGAGATGTAACAAAGGTTACCGCAGCCACAGCGCTTCTGCACTTTACAGAAAAAGGCGGGATACTTCAGGACTTCGATGATGACCTGTTTAAAGAATATGTGAACCGCATCATTGTGCGCTCCAGAAATGAAGTGTGCTTTGAATTGAAATGCGGACTTACGCTTCGGGAAAGGATGTGAAGACATGGGACATACACCCTACGGCTACAGCATTGAAAACGGCTGCGCCACGATTAAAGAGGATGAAGCCAATAAAATACGAAAGCTCTATGAGAATTACATCTCCGGGATGGCACTGGCCAAGGCTGCTGCCGCTGCTGGCATTGAAACCTATCACGGCACGGCAAAGCGCCTGATGGAAAACAGACACTACCTCGGAGACGATTTTTACCCGGCTATCATTGATCAGGAAACCTACGATAAAGCTACCGCCATCCGATTTGAACGTGCCGGGAAACTTGGCAGGTTGAACAGGAAAAAGAGTGTGGAACCTGCAGCTTCTCCTACCGGCTTTCGCATGGCAACGGCAGAGCAACACTATGAAGATCCGAGGCTGCAGGCAGAATACCTCTACAGCCTCATTGAAAGCGAGGTAAGCTAATGGGAAATGTAATGGTGATTCCGGCCAGACGGCAGGTCGGAAATACAGTAAAGCAATCAGCGCAGAAAAAACTCCGTGTTGCAGCCTACTGCCGCGTCAGCACGGATTCCGAAGAACAGGAAACAAGCTACGAGGCACAGGTCACGCACTACACTGAGTACATTCAAAAGAATCCGGAATGGGAGCTGGCGGGCATATTTGCAGACGACGGCATCTCCGGCACCAACACAAAAAAACGTGACGAATTCAACCGAATGATCGACGAGTGCATGGCTGGTAACATCGACATGGTCATCACCAAGTCCATCAGCCGATTTGCCCGCAACACTCTCGACTGCCTTCAATACATTCGGCAGTTGAAGGACAAGAACATACCTGTTTATTTCGAGAAGGAAGCCATCAACACGCTGGACGCTAAGGGCGAGGTGCTGATCACGATCATGGCGAGCCTCGCCCAACAGGAAAGCCAGTCAATGAGCCAGAACATAAAACTGGGACTCCAGTACCGCTACCAGCAAGGTAAGGTTCAGGTCAACCACAATCGCTTCCTCGGATACACCAAGGATGAAAACGGGCACCTGATCATTGATCCGGAGCAGGCAGAAATCGTAAAGCGCATCTACCGGGAATACCTCGAAGGTTCCAGCATGGATAAGATCGCCGACGGGCTTATGGCTGACGGCATCCTTACCGGCGCTGGCAAGACAAAATGGCACACCAGCACCATCAACAAGATTCTCCGCAACGAGAAATACATGGGTGACGCACTCCTGCAAAAGACCTACACCACAGACTTCCTGACGAAGAAGCGTATCAAGAACAACGGTACCGTCCCTCAATACTACGTCGAGGGCGACCACGAAGCAATCATTCCGAAAGAGCTCTTCATGCAGGTGCAGGCGGAGCTTGTCCGTCGCCGGGTAGTCCACGTCAGCCCGACAGGCAAGAAACGCAGCTTCTCCTGCAATCACTGTTTTGCACAGATGGTTTTCTGCGGAGACTGCGGCGAGCTTTACCGGCGCGTTCACTGGAACAACCACGGCTGCAAGTCCATCGTCTGGCGCTGCATCAGTCGCTTGGAGCCCATCTCCGCTGAAAAGAACTGTACCAACCGGACGGTAAACGAGCTCCTGCTGCAGGAGGTCACGGTCAAGGCCTTTCATCAGATTCTTACTGAGCGGGACTTTTTCCTTAAAACCTTACAGCAGAACATCGCCAAGGCCGTGGTTAACGCTGACACCCTCTCACCGGACGGCATTCAGACAAGACTTGAGGAACTTCAAAAAGAGCTCATCAAGAAGGCAAACAACAAACAGGGCTATGACGCCATCGCAGATGAGATTTTCCGGCTACGCGATCAGAAAGAACAATCCGAACTCGACAGCCACCACCGGGAGGAAGCGATGAACCGGATCAAGGAGCTACAGGACTTCATCGCCGGTCAGGAAACCGACATCACAGAGTTTGATGAGGCTCTGGTCAAAAAGCTCATCGAGAAAATCACCGTTTTCGCCGACCACTTTACCGTGGAATTCAAGTCCGGCATCACAATTGATATCGAAGCATAAAACAAGGCTCCCCGCCGCCCTTGATGGCTGTGTGGGAGCCTCCGCGCTTCTTTACTCATAGTCGATCCGTTCGATCTTGAAAATGACCGGTCTTGTGCCATCCGAGCAGCAGGCGATCATCTCATTTTCCCTGTCCATCCAGCCCTTCATGATGGAACCGCCCTGCAGACCGGTGTAGATATACCGGCTGATGGCATCCCACAGTTCAGAGCAATGCGGCATCTTCGGCCCGCCCGCCACAGTGTCCGGATCGACAGCTGTGTGTATAAGCGTATTCAGACCGCAATGCCAGAAATCATCTCTGTCACCATCACGATAGAATTCAAAGACATCGCCCACGTTGTAGCATGGACATACTCCGGAATTCGGATCAGCGCAGTACTGTTGCTGTAATTCCGGATAAAGCTTTTTGTCGATGACCGTCAGTCTTACTTTATGCTTCATAATGTATTCCTCCATTTCATCGCTCCCCCGCCTTTGATGGCAGTGTGGATGACTTGGCGTATTCTAACTATACTTTTGCCAGTATTCTTTTCAAACATCCTTCCTATACAATAGCAAGTATGCACCGAAGAATGTAAGCAATCCGAATACTGCGACTATTCCCTCCAGTGTCCACGCAGAAAGGTTTATCACGTTGAAGATGCTCAAAGCTCCGATAAAATCCATTCCGGTATGAAGAATTATTGCAAAAGGATACAGCCAGAATCGCTTTTTATCCTTGCAGGCGTAAAAAACAAAAATTGATGCACCTATATGGAACAAGACTGCAAATATCCGCTCGACAAAAGCAATACTCAAATCTGCAAATGAGAATCCTGTGAGCAAACTTACAACGGACTCGATACTGCCGAGCTGCTCCGGAGCCTGTGATACAACCTGATCTACTACGGTTCCAAAGGTTCCGGTGTTTAGCATAACTGCATAAGCAATGTACTGGATATATGTCAGTCCTAATATCAGAATCACTTCAAACCCACCGTGTCCGATGCCGTATGAAATGGAAGTCTCTTTGTTCTTGCGTTTCCTCAGAACCGTCTTAAAGGCGATCAGCCGCCCGGTTTCTTCAAATACTCCGGGGAAAAGCCCTGCAACAAGCGCCAGTAACACCGGGTTTGCATTCAGAAATCGACTGACGGTATGTTCCGGAAGACCCATTGCTGTCGGAAAAGCCAGCACATTCTGAATAGGCTTTTCAAGGATCAGAGCGAAAAGCAAGAAGGTGGCTGCCCCGACCAAAATGGACGTAATAGGCTCTTTTTTCTTTAATTTCCAGATAATTGCTATAGCCACAGGAACTGCAATCCAAAGCACAGCGCCTACAATCAGCCAAATGAAAGATGCAGTTTCGACATGCGCGTTCTCTATCATATCCCTACACCTCCTCATCTTCCTTGCTGAGGAATTTCTTCTGCCAACTCCACTTTCCACATTCCGGGCACTTCATGTATCGTGTTCTGCCTATATGCATCGCAAGATTTGTCTGCCAGTAGGTTGGAATGTGTCTGTCGTGGCATTTCTGACATTCATAGTATCCTGCCTTCTGTTCAATCCCGACCGCGATAAACGCAACTGTCAAAATCATCACAACAGCAACCGCAATCAGCGTGGCCCGTACCCATACAGGCAACTCCACGTAAGCAGCCACAAAGCACATGAAGAGTCCTGCGATAACTGCCGGGAATGATATCAGGTATTCCGTCCTGAGCATTTGCCGGTTCTTTTCTTCGACCTCTCGCCTCATCGCCAGCAGGTTTTCTTCTGCCCGTTTGTCATATGCTTCTGCCATAATTCTTTCGCCCGACAGGAGTTCATTGACATTTATTTTCAGAAGTTCACAAAGATCCAGCATAATCCCGGAATCCGGCATAGACTTTCCGGTCTCCCATTTTGATATCGCCCGGTCACTGATTCCGAGCATCTCGGCAAGGACTGCCTGAGTCATGCCCTGTTCCTTTCTGCAGGATGCTATGAATTTTCCAATTTTAATTTGATCCATATCGGGCACCTCCTTTCATGGCTCAAGCATAGCCGGTATCATCGTATTATTACACGAACCGTAAGTTGATTTCCTGCAACTCTACCGCTGGTTGAGTCCGGTAAAATGCGCTCCCCGTTGCCGTTGATGGCAGTGTGGGAGCCTTGGTCTGTCCGTACAAGTACATTGAATAATTATTAACTGGCACATATTTTCTCGTTAGATTTGACAACAGCCTCCTTGGCTTCGGCAACGCTGATCTCATCCATCTTATCTACCGCTGGTTGAGTCTGGTAAAGTGCGCTCCCAGCCGCCAATGATGGCAGTGTGGGAGCCCTTTCTATTTCACTCCTGTCGCCCTGATTGCGCCCAGACAGTGGATTCTTACTACACGATTCTCGTCGATTCCCGATAGATGTCGCAGCTGCTCCACATACGGCCTGACGAATTCCGGCCTGCGCTTTCCGAGAACGCGGAAGATCTCAGGTGCTTCCTTCCGTACCTTGTCATCTACGTCGTGCAGGAGCTTTTCAAATACCGACATATAGTTTTCGTAAATGTCAGGCGTATTTGTGGCGATATTTTCTGATGCCCAGATGAACGCCAGTCGGACTTTTGGCTCCTCATCGGAGGCGAAACGGAACAGGCTCGCCCAGTACGATTCGATTATGCTATAGTCGCCCCGCCCGATCCTGCCGAGGGCGTTCACTGCCCGCTCCCGCAGAAGCAGCTCCGGGCTGTCAAGGAAGGAAACGATGGTTGGAACTGTATCCTGCACGGACTGATGATAAAGAAGACCCATTTCGCCGAGCAGCCAAAGCACCTTTGCCTGTATCTTTACGGATTCATAATTAAGGAGAGATGAGACATAAGGAATGCTTTCTTCCCATTTTTCTTTTTCCTTGGTCAATACCCCAAGTTCCTTGTAGAGTTTCGCTTCGTCCAATCTTTCATCTCCTTGTGCCGCTCCCAACCGCCGATGATGGCAAAGTGGGAGCCTTATTTTTGACATCTATCTCACAGCCACAACTATGAAACATCTAACTCGGCAACTCAACATAGTGACATCTATCTTGACAACTCAACTCTCACACTTTTTGATCGGATTTGCTCTTGGATAAGTTACCGAGAAGCGTTCGTCCTGCCCGATGCCAAATTTGCTCGATTGTCCGAAAACCGCTGTATTACTGGGCTTTCGCGCCTATTTTCCTTCGACCCTTGACATCAAACAGACCGTCTCAACGGTATTACCTTTTTCCCACAAGAGCCGCCTTACCTCTTGACCATCCCGATATATTGGGAAATTAAACTCTATTGACTTCAAAGGCTGCTCTGACTCCCCATTTGGATATATCTGAATTTCTTTTATGAGATAAGTAATAAGGCTTTTCTTTTCCTCGTCACTTATTATATCATAGAGCTTTCCAAAATTCAGCATAAGCTTGTAAATATTGTCCAGAGTGATTGTTTCCATTTCGATAGAACTTTTTCTCAGCTTTGCATCTTCAATCCGTTCTTCCAACTCTACAATCGTATCATACAAGGCATCAAGTCTTAAAGTCATGTCGTGGATTTTCCTTTCTCTGAAACGAGCATCAATAGGCAGATTATCAATCTCTCGTTCCAGACGGGCTTTATTCAAATCTACTTCTTTCAGCTTACTCTCGTAATTGGCAAGTTCCTTATCAATAGCTGTTGTATCGTTCTGTACGCCAATACGCTTTTCAATCTCTTTTGCAAAATACTTATCGCTTACCAATTCCTTAACAGCTTCAATTACAAGTGGCTCAATATCTGTTTTTCTTAGCGATGCTTTATAATCACAATGATGTCCTCGCTCCTGCTTATTTCTACCACAAATATAATAGTAAACCTCTTTGTATGTGCCGTCTTTATTTGTCCAAGCGTGTTTGTTCGTATACATTGAACTTCCACAAAGGGGACACTTTAATATCCCCGTCAAAAGGTGTGACCTATCCTTACCGATTTTGGATGGCTGTTTAATTCCTGTTGCCATACGCTTTGCGTGAACCTTTTGCCACAATTCCTCGCTGATAATTCCTTCATGTTGTCCATCTTCCAGAATGTAATCCTCTGCATGAACCTGCTTATATTCATTTTTTGTACCTTTTACCTTTTCTCGTGTTCTTCTGCCATAAGCAATCTTTCCACAATAAACAGGATTGTCTAATATCAACCGTATAAAATGACTGCTCCAAGTTTCCAATGTGCCGTTCTGACGAGGTATCTTCTTTATACCTTGAAGATTAAGATATTTTGCTACTCCGCCAAGTCCTATATCAGAATTAGCAAATTTATCAAATATAATTCTGATTGCTTCAGCTTCCGTTTCTTCTATCAAGAGCTGATTGTCTTTCAGATAATATCCGTATGGTGCAAATCCACCATTCCACCCACCTTGTCGTGCTTTTTCTCTCCGTCCATTCATTGTCTGTTCAATGATATTTTCTCTTTCTATTTCTGCAACCGCAGACAAAACAGAGATTAAAAGTTTTCCACTTGTCTGTGACGAGTCAATTCCTTCTTCAATACAAATAAGATTTATTCCATAAGATTGTACAAACTCTAATGAATTTAGAATATCCGCTGCATTTCTTCCGAAACGGGAAAGTTTATAAACCAGAATATAGTCTATCTCCAATCCGTTTTTTATATCGGAAAGCATTTTCTTAAATGCAGGGCGTCCTTCAATAGATTTTCCTGATTTACCCGCATCCTCATAGATACCGACAATTTCCATTTCTTCTCGGTCAGCAAATCGTTTTAATCCGTTTTTTTGTCCTTCAAGGCTATATCCGTCTACCTGCATTTCGGTACTTACTCTCGGATACAGGACACATTTCTTTCCTTCTCTGTTCATCGTACCACCTCCATAATTTTATAGGGAAATGTGATATGTAAGGCTGCGTAGCTTACGCAGCACAATCCAATTCTTGCAAAACTGTCTTTCCGTATTTTTCAACTATCTGCACCATAACATTGATAAATGAATTAAATACTTCGTTTTCATCTTTCATCTGTTCATTTTGCAATTCTGGATTTTGGATATAGTTTTCATTTCCCATAATGAGTACCTCCGCTATAAAACAAGCGGCTGTACTCTAAATTATAGAAATACAGCCGCATTTTTACCAATGTGCAAATCTATCCCGCATACCTGCTTTACACATTTTTTCATATTTTTTTAAGTGCAACACTAATGGCAAGAGCCTTGTTAACTCTTGCCATTATGTTATTGGGCATCATTCCCATATACTGTTTTAACCTCTGCTTATCAATCGTCCGTATCTGCTCAAGCAGGATAACAGAGTCCTTGTCAAGCCCTTCATAATTACTTACTGCGGTATGTGTGGGCAACTTTGCTTTTGTGTGTACTCGGCTCGTAATTGCTGCAATGATTACCGTCGGGCTGTGCTTGTTTCCTATATCATTGGAAATGATAAGTACAGGTCTTGTGCCGCCTTGTTCTGAGCCGATAACGGGATTAAGCTCCGCATAGTAAATGTCGCCACGCTTAATAATTCTTTCCATTGTGTTTGACCTCCCAATATGATTTAGACAGGTGCTTCCTGCCTATGTAGGCAGCCAAACGCAAGGAAGTATTTAAGGTCGGAAGTATCTTAACAATATCTCTGTTCTTATGACCGCCTTTCGTTTGGCTGATATGATAGAAGCATTTCAACTTGTCCTCGACACCCCGAAATGCTATGGGAAGTCGCCAAACGGTCAGCAGCGAACTGACGCCACGGGAGTTCCACCCCAACTGTCGTTCTGACAGAGCCGCCCTCATTGCCTGCGACGGTTTTTTCACGCTCGGACTGTGACTGGACGGGAGTATCATTATCCTCTTTGTGGGTTATGGCGAAATCGGGAGCTGCCCGATATTTTGAGTCGGTAAAGATAGGCTCACCACCTTTCAATCGCTCGCTGCCGCTCGGCAGGTCGTGGCGTACCGCTGCACACGCTTATGCTCATCGCAATCACAAAGAGAAAGTATTTGGCGAATGGGTATTCGGTTGTCAAGGAGCTATCCCGTTTTCGCCACACAAAGGAAAACAGGGTAAGAGGTTTTTGTCCTCTCACCCTGTAGCCCGTGGGAAAGTGCTTTTTTGGACACTATCCTAAAAGTTTTTTTATTTTTTCTTTGAGCCTGCTCAACCGCTTATAAACGGTGTACTCTTTCATATCGAGCATCAGAGCAATTTCAGCGATAGAAAATCCCTGTAACTGCAACAGAACTGCCTGCAAAGTAAGCCTGTCCACTTTAATCAAAACTTGGTAGAGCTGCTGATTTTCGATGTTATCCAAAAAGTCCTCAACCGTTTTTATTTCGGGTGGTGTTGTATCCTCTGCGACTTCATCAAGGTATGTACCTGCTTCCTGCATACGCTGATAGTACCGTCTGTCAGAATTAAAAATCGCCCAATCATGAACACGGAGCTGTTCTATAGTGTCTTCGCTAACCCCCAAGCTCCGTAACTGCTTTTCCTCGGCTTCTTTCCAGAGCCGCCATTTCTTTTCTTCTCTGGCTTTGTTGTAAGCCATAATGTATACCTCCAATCTGAATTTTTTTGAGAAATTCAGATTGAGGTGGGCTACGGCACCCAATGCCAGAAGCAGGTTTATCCTGTGTTGCGACAAAAAACGACAAACAAAAAGCCGCAAAGGTACTAAGACCTCTACGGCAACACGCATAATTATCTCTATGATATAGATATGTGACTTCTACTCGAAAAGTAGAAAAGTGCCACGAGCAAGCAAGGCTTTTTTTAATAAGTTATCCTCACTTCTACGTGACACTATGTAAATAACTGCTGCTTCTGATAAGCAGCGTGATGGTCGTGCTTGACCAACACATAAAAATCCCTCCAAACTCGAAAACGGGTTTAGAGGGCAGTAAAATTTAGTCTGGGCGTGACAAAGCCGCCCACCAAAGCACCGTTTTTTTATTCGGCGGGCTTGTCCTACCTATGGTTATATAAAAACAGAGCCGACAAACTGCGATTACTCACTTGTTCATCGGCTCTGCATCTTATGCGTCTGGCTCTTTGATGACGGTTATTTGTAAATTCTTTACATCAATCAATGTTTCCTGTTTACATTTTGGGCAGTAAAGGGGATAGTTTTTCAAAACTGTGTCCTCTCTGATTTTGTTTCGGGTTTTGTTTCCGCAAAGAGGACATAATAGCCATTCTGTCTGCTTCAAGTTACAACCTACCTTTCAAAATTAAATACATTTACTTACTATCATTCTGCGATAAGCTCCAATAACACGATTTCTGGACGGTTATTAAATCGAATAGGGATTATACTATTGCCAAGTCCTCTGCAAACAATCATATTTGTGTCACCTTTCGTATATAAGCCTGCATCATATTTTGGAAACAAGCCTTGATTTGGAGCAACCAAACCGCCAATAAACGGTAAACGAAACTGACCACCATGTGCGTGACCGCTTAAAACTAAATCGACACCACAATTTACATAGGCTTCAAACAATTCTGGGCGATGTGAAAGCAAAATAGTGTAATTGTCTTTATCTCCGATTAGTCCCCGTAATTTCGTATCAACCATAGCAGGAACTTCTCCAAACATATCCCCTTTAAGCGTAAAGCTTGGGTCGGAAAGTCCGATAAGCGTAATGTCATCTCCATTATATTCTAACTGCATTGCTTTATCTTCAAGGACAACTACACCAGTATTTTCAAGTTCTGCTTTAAGCTCATCATACTGTGACAAACTGGCTTCGTGATTGCCTGTTACATAATATGTATCTGCAATTTGAACAGCTTCTTTTGCAAAATCAAGGGCAACATCAATGTCCGTATGTTCAGCATCAACTAAATCACCCGTTATTACTATTATGTTTGGCTCACATTCTGACAGTATTTGTAACAGTTCTGCATTGTCTTCTCCGAACACTGCATTGTGCAGGTCGGATATTTGAGCTATCCGAAAACCATTAAATGCGGCAGGGATACGATTGCTTGAAACAGTCACCGTACTCAACATCAAAGCTGTATTGCTCCACATAGTCCAAATAATCAAAGCAGCAATCAACGTGCATACAGAAATCAAAGTTTTTTTAGATAATCGTTTTTTCATGGTGTTCTCCATCTTTCCTATATTATGATATAGAGCCAACCTTACAATTAGATGAATTTTGACTTACAAAATAGTAAGCTAAAAGAGGCAGACAATTCCGTTCAAGAATTACCTGCCTGCCCCTCTATGAATGCAATAATATTGAGAACTATTGCACACTAATTATATCTACGATAGATGTTTTCTCCAATTTTTTAATGGGGTTTCTTACTGCCAAAATTACTGCAATGGCAACAACAACAATAATGATACCAAGCTGAACCAGAGGAACACTCCATGCATCGCCCCATTTATAGGTTATAAGTTTGCTAAATAAAATCTTGTTACAGACTATTCCTAAAACGCTACCGCAAATAGTACCTGTGATTGCATAGGTAGATGCTTCGGCAATAATCATTTTAGCCAGTTGCCTGTTACTTAATCCAATCGCTCGAAAAACTCCGTATTGTTTCATTTTTGCCACCACACTCATAGCTATGCTATTTATGATATTGAATAGTGTAATCAATGCAATCAATACCAAAAAGCCATAAATGAAAAGCCCAAAACAATAGTAAGCCCCACGGGTGTTACTATTACCCATTCGCTCATCAGAAAATGTATATTGTGAGCCTACCAAGCGGTGTATTTCATTTACATCATTCTCTGTGGCATTTTGAGATAACTGTATATCAATAATACTATAATCCGTTTCACCCGTCAGTTTTCTAAAGGTATCCTCAGAACAAATGAGCTTGCCAACATCTTGACGATTATTAAATGGGCAGTCAGATAACATACCGACAATCTCCATATCAGCTTGGCTGCCATTCAAATTTAAGGTAATGACATTGCCTACCTCAATGTCGTTTTGTGGCTCAAAAACGATAAGTCCTGTATTACTTTCACTTTGTGCTTTTTCCAAGCTGCCGGACAAAACATAGTCCTTTGCCCAGTCAAACTGCATGTCTTCATATGAAATAAGGTCAACAACTTTTTCCTCGCCATTTACGATTACGGGAACATTGTAAGCAAACATTCGCCCATAAACATTTTTTACGGCGGGATTTTGCTGTAATTCCTCAATAAATTCAGCCTTTACCGAGCAGGTATCTTCTGGACTGATAACAGATATATCGGCAGTCCACGGCTGTAAAGGCGTCAATGTGTGATTCATAAAATCAATAGTTACTGAAAATGCAAGAAAAAGAATAATACTGATTGAAAATGAGCTAATCATTAAAATAAAATTCTTTTTGCTTGCTTTAGCATGATGAATACCAAGAGAAGTGTCTATCTTGAAAAACTTGGTATTCGCCGCTTTTTTTACAGGTTGTAAATCATTTGCATTTCCAGATACCGCTGCCAAAGGAGAAACTTTGGATGCTTTCTTAGCAGGAGAACGGGCAGCAAGGAGAACTGTCAACAAACCAACAACAATACCCGCTATAATACTTGGATAGCTTATACTAAAAGCAGGCATTCCACCAAAATATTGTGGACTAAGCTGCCGCAAAATAAAACACAATACCCAAACCAATACCATACCGCCGATAACACCAAGTGGAATTGCAAAGCGACACCAATTCATAACCTCTTTACGTACTAACTGCATAACCTGTTTAGGTGTTGCCCCTATGCAACGAACCATTCCAAAAAACTCTGTTCGCTGTGCCACATTAGTGTTCATACTACTTGCAATCATTAAAACGCCAGCCATCAAAACGAGGAAAAATAGAATTATTGCAACAGTATACACCTGTGCCATGAATGAATCATCACTCTGCCCCATCAAACCAAGCAATGTTATATTTTCGGTTACTTGTTTATCGGACAATCCGTACTGTTCTTTAATCTCAGCTATCTCTTTTGGAATGTTTCCTTTATTATCAAATAGCACGAAAAACATTGTATACTCAGATGGGTTAACATCTGTTTCATTGGAGTAAATTGTTCGAAAGCCATCTGTTGTCAAAAACACACCATAAACATCTTCACGCATAAGGTTTGCGGAATTTTTCATAAAGCCAGAAATAATATATGAGAATTCCGTTCCATTTGGCGTTGTAATTACAATTTGCTCACCAATTTTTAACTTTAGCGTATCCTTCGCATTGATTGATATCATTGCTTCATTCTCAGTTTTAGGAAACGTCCCTTCATCCAACACATTAAAAATTTCTGTAACTATGCTTTCATTTCCACCGCATATACTCACATTTTTTCCATGCAAAGTATATTCTTGTTCTCCTCGAAAATTCAGCGTACCATAATCGGCAACAGTAGCTACCTCTGGTCTGGAAGATATAAGCATTGCATCTTCATCACTAATGTTTTGTATGCCAATATGCCAATTTCCGTTTTCCTGCTGTGCCTGCAAAATCTGCCCTCTGATAAACATATCAGCCATACCGAAAATAGCTGTTACCAGAAAGACAGCCAATACAATGCAAATAATAGACATACGATTTTGCTTTCGATGTACTTTTGCAGAAATAGGAACAAGGTCAAGATAACTTTTCATTCGCATTACCTCCCAAGTCTGTCAGCACACCGTCTGTGACACGCAAGACACGGTCAACCATAGAAGTAAGACCGTTGTTGTGCGTAATCATAAGTATTGTTTGTTGGTAATGTCTGGATGCTTTTGTCAGCAAATCAATAACATCTTGGCTATTCTTGCTATCCAGATTGCCTGTCGGCTCGTCCGCAAGAATCAACTTCGGTTTTGTAATCAATGCCCTGCCAATAGCGACACGCTGCTGCTGACCGCCAGAAAGCTGGCTTGGCAAATGGTTTCTTCGTTCTGTTAAGCCGAGCAATTCTAATATTTCTTCTACATCAGAAGCTTTCGGTTTGCGATAATCCAAAAGAAGCGGAAATGCTATATTCTGTTCCACCGTCAATTCAGATACAAGCTGAAAAGACTGAAAAATAAAGCCGATATTCCTCCTTCTGAAAATCGTGCGTTCTTCTTCTTTCATAGAAAATAAGTTATTCCCATCCATCGTGACTGTGCCAGAAGTAGGAACATCCAATGCACCGATACAATTTAGCAGGGTACTCTTCCCAGAGCCAGACTCTCCAACGACAGCAACGAACTCACCTTTTTCCAGAGAGAACGATACATTTTTCAAAGCATCGACTTTTGCCTCACCAGTTCCGTATGTTTTACACAGATTTTGTACTTTTAAGATTTCCATTTATAAGTACCTCCTTTCTTACAAGGATAGAAGTAACAGCTTACAATCAGATGAATTTAACCTTACGATTCCGTAAGGAAAGACAATGTAAAGGTTGTTCCCTGTAATCGCTCGCTCTGAACAGAAAGAATACCGCCTTGTCCCTCAACAATCGCCTTTGCTAATGGCAATCCAAGTCCAATCCCTTGACTTTCTGAAGTATTTTTGCTTCGATAAAATCTCTTAAATATGTGGTGTATATCCTCTTGGGAAATGCCGTGTCCGTTATCCGTAATAAATATTCTAATCATAGCGGGCGTTTGTTCCCACGATATAGAGATTTTTCCCCCTGTATCTGTATGGTCAAGTGCGTTTTTGACAATGTTGCCAATGGCTTCGCCCGTCCACTCTATATCACAGTAAAGCATCTGTTCCAAATCACCATCTATCACAATTTCCTTTTTTTCATTGTCCGCCCGTGTTGTCAATTCACTAATTGCGTGATTAATAATATTCGGGATACTGTAATTGGATTTTTCAAAATAGATGCTCCCTGCATCTATTCTTGTGATTTTCAACATAGATTGAATAAGCTGTTCCATTCTCTTTAATGCAGTTCCAATCTTTAAGGAAAATTCTTTGACCGTTTCGAAGTTTTCTGGCTCATTCTCAATAATTTCCTGATACATCATAAGTGCCGACAGAGGCGTTTTTAATTGATGTGATATATCAGAAATTGTATTTTTAAGAAACTCTTTTGTCTTTTGTTCTGTATCATTTTTTGCTTGAAGCATAGTAGCCAATTGGTCAACAGAAGATAAGAGCTGGTAAATAGTTCCCTCGTTAGATTGCGGAAGGTGAACAGTATAGTTCCCATCTATGTAGTCCTTAATGATGTTTTCTGATTCCCTATATAGTCTTTCCCTACGATACAAAAACAGCATTGTACCTAAAAACAGAAGCAGCGTCCATAGAAATAACATCACAAACAGAGATGTCAGTATTGTATTTTTAACAGCAGATACATAAGGTAAATTTTCTATATCCGTGCTGTTTGAAAGACCAATTTCGGCTAAAAACTTATTTCCTGTAGTGCCTGCTTCCGTATTCATTAAGGCTGTTGCAATTACTTCCTTTGAAATTCCTTCTTCCAGTAAAGAAGTAGCAATCGCATTATTGTGTGTTAAAAACATTTCTTTGGTAGCCGCCGTTTGCGTGTCAATGACAGCTATTCCCATCAAAAAAAGCAGCAAAACAAGAGTAACAATGAAAATGCAATAATAACGGCTATGTTTATCATGTAAGAAGTTCATTCGTCCACCTCTTTCCACTGATAACCAAATCCTCGGACTGTTAGTAAATGTTCTGGATGTGATGGGTCTGTTTCTATTTTTTCTCGCAGTCGTCGCACATAGACGGAAAGGGTATTATTGTCTACATAATCTCCTGTGCTGTCCCATAACTCGTCTAAAATAATATCTCTTGTAATAATACGGTTTGCATTCTTTACCAACAGGCATATTAAACGGTATTCTGCGGCGGTAAGTTCTAATATTTTTCCCTTTAATAAGACACGGCTTCCTAAAAGGTCTATCTTAATATCGCCACATTCCATAACTGCCCCTGTTCCTTGAGTGGACAACCCTGCCCGCCGCAGCAACGCTCGTATGCGTGAACATAACTCGCCTAACTTAAACGGTTTTGTTATGTAGTCATCACCGCCGCAGTCCAGACCACGAATAATGCTAACTTCTTCATCAGAAGCTGTCAGAAAAATAATCGGTATCTGACTTCCGTTTTTTCGTACTTTTTCACATATCTCAAAACCTGTTCCGTCTGGCAATGTGACATCAAGGATGAGCATATCGTATTTTTCTATCTCAGATAAATAAGTTAGAGTTTCCTGCACAGAACGGACAAAATCGACATCGAAGCCATTTTTCTTTAGCGAATATTGCAGTCCGTCTATTAAACTTACATCATCTTCTAGTAATAAAATTCTATTCTCCATAATCTGTAACCTTTCTCCGCTTATCAACGGGCTTTTTTGAACTTTTAGGAATAAGCCACACCCGATTTATATTTAGGACACCCTCAATACGGTTTTCTTTGCATAACCGTTGCACACGCCGCACCGATATCCCCCAAAGTTCTGCAGCTTCCTGTGCCGTCATATATTCAAACATCTTCGACCTCCTCAACACACTGTATATATTATATCCGTTTGAACGAACAATATCAACTGTGCAAATATGAATTTTAATAGCCTGTTAGTAGAGATTATATATCCCATTACAAGAGATTTCACAGCGTTCAATCAGAAGCTTCATCTCTGTAAAATATAAGAGTAAGATTTTCAGAGGATAGGTGGTGAGCTTATGGACGCAAGAAACAACGACTTTGACTTCGATTTTACGCCGATAGGACAGGCAATTAAGAAAGCGAGAACATCTCAGGGTATGACCAGAGAGCAGCTTGCACGCATCGTTGATTACGACCCTCGACATTTGCAGGCAATCGAAAATGAGGGGCAATATCCAAGTCTGGAGCTGTTCATTCAGCTCGTGACGATGTTTAATATATCGGTTGACGAGTACATATTCCCCCAAAAAGAAGTCAAAAAGAGTTCCGTCCGCAGACGCTTAGACGCACAGCTCGACATTTTAGATGATAGAGAGCTATCGGTAATCGAAGCAACGGTAAACGGGCTATGTAAGGCAAAAGAGCCAGAGGAATAAACCTCTGGTTTTTCTTTTGCCCATTTTTAATAGGCAGGAACGCCGTAGCCATAGATGGAGCTGCTTCCAACCGTATATTGATTTTGCCTGCAAGCGTCTCCAGAGTTACCCTCCACGGTGTAAACGACACCGTTTTCGCATTTATCCACAATGCCTACATGGTCGGTTTCTCCATCGCCTTCCCAATCAAAAAAGATAATATCGCCTGCCTGCGGCTCGTAGTTTCGGTCTTTCCATTGTCCGTTACCCTTAAACCAATTTGAGCCGTCCACGCAGCCAGAAAATTTAGGGATAATCCCGCTCTCAATATATCCGCATTGGTCGGCACACCATGACACAAAGCAGGCACACCATTCCACACGCCCATCAAAGCCATACCAACTCCAATAAGGCTGACCGCCCTCATTTCCGAGCTGTGTCAAAGCGACCTCCACAATCGCCTGGTTACCGCCGCTTGTGAACGCCCGCCCGTATGGATAATACCGCAGCACATGGGCGGGATACTGCGTGTCGCCATAGCTGTCCCAACCTAACCGTGCCGCCTGCATGGTGGAAAACTCCACCGCATTGGCATAGGAATAGCCGCCATAGTTGGTCTTAGCCCACGAGATATAGCCATTACCGAAATTGTACCCCTGCAAGGCGAGCTTGATACGCTCCATGTCAATCGGGTTTTCCACCTCGGCAGAGAGAAGGGCGGCTTTCAGCTCCTGTACCCCGCACTCAATCGAATATTCTGGGTCTTGTATCCCGTTCGGCTCATGGGGATACCTTGTGTTAAAGCTGCCTTCCGCCGCCTGCATCGGGTCAAGTCCACGCCCGCCAGACTCCTGCATCATAACCGCCTTGATAAGCTCCACATATTCGGGGACACCGTATTGTTTGGCATATTTCTGTATCAAAGGCTCATAGGCTTCCACCTCTGCACTGACAGGGGTATAGGCATTGCTTCCGCTTCCGCCGCCAAACAGGGAAACAGCACAGCCGAGCAGGACAACAATGAGAATAATCACAACTGCAATCCAACCACCTGCAATTAAAGCGGAAATCAGAGCTTTTGTTCCTGCAATAATCGCCTTGACCGCAGCTATAGTGGCTCTGACCGTAGCTTTTGTTGCTTCGGCGGTTGCCTTTGCGGTGGCTTTTGCCGCCTTTGCCGCCTTTTGGGCAGTTTTCGCAGAAGCCTTTGCCGCTGCTTGTGCCGTTTTTACCGAGGTTTCCGTCGTTTTGATTGCCGCCTTAGAAGTTGCCTGTGCGGTTTTAATTCCCTTTTCGGTTGTCTTGACCGTTCCCTTAGCAGTTGCTTTCACCGCTTTTTCTGCATTTCGGGCTGTGGTCTTAATCATTTTTTGCCCCTGCTGTCGGGTCTTTATCAACTGCGATTTTGCTGTCTGGGAAACATCGGGGGCAGAGGAACGGCTTGCAGCCCCGTGACGGATCTGCAAGCCGTGTTGTTCTGACATATTCTGTGTGGCTTTCTGTTCTGCGGCTTTGACACCCCGACTTTGCTTGAAATCGGTTATTTTATCTTTTGCCTTACCGATATTCTCCTGCGTTGTCTTGACCGCCTTTTGCCCCTGCTTATTGAACTGGTGGATACCTTCGTCTTTTACACGGTCTGCCACATAAGAAATCCTATCCGCAGCATATTCTGTGGCAGAGTTTTCATCAGCGTAATATCCCTGTTCCGCTTTTTCCTTTATCCCCACATAGGCAGACTTCATACGCTCACTGGCTATGGCGGCTTTATCTATGGTCTTTATCGTGCCTTTAACTGCATCTCTGGTTTTTATATCAGCCATAGAAAACCTCCTTTCCCAGAGGATTTGCGTTCAAATCAGCAGACCTTTTTTGCCACTACAACGAGCCTGCCGTTCTGTGCGGAGTATTCGCAGGTGGAAAGGGTAATGAGCCTGTCGCCGTATTCAGCGGTCACACCTGTATCATACAAAGCAAGCTCCTTGCACTTCCCGACATAGGAATTAAAATCTTCCTCATTCTCCGCATCAACAAAGTCGTAGTATCGGAAGCCCTCAGAGCTGTACGCCACAGTCTTAAATACAGCGACGATTTCATACTCTGCCTGCTCTGTGAGGGTATCAAACTGAATATTCTTGTGTTCCTCATAAAAGCTCTTGGACTTGTAATCCTCCAACGCTCCAAACATCTTGCCGCCCTTAATGTGATGACCGTAGATAACCAGATTGTCACTTTCAGCAATATCGCAATTCTCCTGCACATAAGGCGTTCCTAAATCGCTGTACTCTTTTTCAAAATTGTGCTTCAGATAAAAATTCGGATTGTTCCTGCTCTGCATCACAGGATAATTGATTGTCGTGCCGGCAATGGAAATCCAACCGACCATATCCTCATTCTGTAAATACAATTCCTGATACTTGGCAAGCACATCTTCTCCCTCGCTAATGAGGATATCGTCTGGCATGGTTTCCTCCGTGGGAGCCTGCTCTACTATTTCGGCAATCTCCTCAAAGGCTTCCGTCTGTTCGTCCACCTGTGCATAGTGATGGTAAATACGGAAGCCGCAAAAAGCCGCCGTACCTAACAGGCACACGGCGGCGGCAACACAGATAATAGATTTATAATTCTTCATAGGCTTTTCCTTCCTTATCTCGAAATTTCCGTCTGTTTTCTGGGAGCAGGAAGCTCCCTGCAATATTCGGGGTATCTGACCTTGATACCCTCCATAAAGTAGGGAGCAAACTCACAGCAGAACAACTCCTCTGGCGTGAAATACCGTTCCTGCCCTTCCTCTGCATACCCGTTCCAAAGGTTAAAAGCAAGATGGCAGACCTTGACTGTTCCACTTGTCTGCCAGCCGCCGTGCATACCCTCTGGCTCGATGCAGTCCTCCTTGAAATTGAACATCTGGTTGATGTTCGCCCTCGTTTCCGAAGCGATACCCATCACATAGAAAAACGCCCTATGATAACAGTCGTTCACTCTGCATTTCATCATATTTTCCAGAAAGAAATCACGGTGAGCCGTATCACGGAATTTAATATCAGCCATAAAAGACCTCCTTTCTTAGACCTCACCGAACTTGGTCGTCATCAACTTGTAAAGCTCGGTATTGCGTGGGAACTTGTTTACAAATGGTACAAGGGAGCTGCCAACTTTGAGTAATCCCTGTCCTGCACCGACATTCGTGATATAACTCATCTGAAGGTCGGAGATATTAAGGAGCTTGGCAAGCTCAAGTCTGTCCGTAGATGCTTGGTTAAGCATAATGATAAATTCGCTGTTAGCAAGCATAGTCCTTGCCGTATGGCTCTGCAAAAGGTCGTCCACATTCTGCGTAATACCCGTACAGTACGCACCGTATTTACGCACACGCTTCCAGAGGGTAAAGAGGAAGTTTGCAGAGTATTCGTGCTGAAAGAGGAGATAGATTTCATCAATGAAAATAAAGGTATTTCTGCCTTTGGCTCTGTTCTGCGTGATACGGTTTAAGATACTGTCAAGCACCACAAGCATACCGATAGGCTGTAACTGCTTACCCAAATCCAGAATGTCATAGCAGATAAGGCGGCTGTGGGTATCCACATTGGTATGCTTGGCAAAGGTGTTGAGAGAGCCATCTGTAAATAATTCGATAGCAAGGGCGATTTCCTGTGCTTCTGGTTCGTTCTGTTTAAGAAGTTCCTCACGGAAGTCCTGCAAGGTGGGCGGCGTTCCCATATAGTTGCCCTGCTGATAGTAGCGGTACACGCTTGCCGTACATCGGTCAATAATGGATTTCTGCTTTGCTCCCAAGTTCGTGCCGCCGATGAGCTGTTCGCAAAGGGATAAAATAAACTCCGATTTCAGAATGACAGGGTTTGCACCGTCACCGTAATTGGAGTTCATATCCATAGCATTGATGTGATTTTCACTTGTCGCAGAGATATGAATAACCTCTCCCTGCATTGCTTTCACAAGCGGGGAATATTCACGCTCTGGGTCAATGATGATTATATCGGCATTAGGGTCGGTCAGAATGATATTCGTCATTTCTTCCTTTGCAGTAAAGGATTTTCCTGCACCCGACACACCGAGAATAAAGGAATTGCCGTTAAGGAGCTGCCTGCGGTTGGCGATAATCATATTTTTGCTGATGACATTCTGACCGTAATACACACCATTTTCGTGGTAGATTTCCTGCACTCGGAACGGGATAAACACTGCAAGGCTCTCTGTTGTGAGGGTACGCAGGGCATCTATCTTCCGTACACCAAATGGCAGGGCTGTATTCAATCCGTCCATCTGCTGATATTTCAGCACCGCAAACTGGCACAAATGCTTTCTTGCGGTAGTCAAGATAGCTTCTGTATCATTGTCGAGCTGCTCTTTGGAATCTGCCGTATGCACCATCGTCAGCACGGCAAACATCATTCTCTGGTCACGGGTTGTCAAATCATCCAGAAATTCCTTGCTTTCTTTTCGCTGCTGTTCCAAATCATAGGGGATAACGGCAGAAAAATTGTTGTTCTGGTTCTGCTTCCTCTGCCAATTCGTGATATTGGTTTCCACACCAAGCAGACGGTTTTCCACCTCCCGCACGGCTTCATCTGTGGGAACGGGGATAATGTCAACGGACAGCATCATATTCCTGTTCAGCTCACAAAGCTCCGCAACCATACTGTCCTTGATATATGCCGCATACTCTCTGAGAAAAATCACACGCCCATATCTGTCACCCATTCTGAAGCAGTCGCTCTCAAATTCAAAGGTATCAGGGCAGATAAAATCCTTGAAATCGTGACCTTTCCGCATCGTCTGGGTAATATCGAAGTGGAACGCTGTTTCTTCTCCTGTTCGGTAGAAGTCGTGGAAGATACGCAGCTTGTCGCCTGCGTCCAGTTCCACACATTTCGACCCCAGACGGTTAAAGTGGGCGATAAGGTCAGCACCCACACGGGCGAAGTAGTTTCGGGCTTCCTCGATATTCTTCTTGCAGATAGATACGGTTACATACTTATCCTGTACGATGGAATTAGCCCCTGTCGCCTTATCCAGAAGCATTTTGTTGTATTCCTTGCGGTACTTATCTAAACCATCATCAGCCATTGGGATTAAAATGGTCTGTTCAAAATCAGCTTTGTTCAAGCGACGGTTGTTGATAGTGATTTTCGTGGTCGCACCGCTGTCAAGGGAATTAAGAAGCTCCGAGTATTCAAGGAACATTGCTTCCTTATCCTCACGGCTTGCCACGGCATAGTTTATATCCTCAAATTTAAAGGTCTTTGCGTACTTGTTCCTGCCGACAAGGAATATGCCGTCCTCCCAGATTGTCTTAATCGGGATAACATTCTGTACCGACTTCGGCACAACAAACTTTTCCCTGTCCTGCTTGAACAGATTTTTAAGAGTTCTCAGCATTGTTTACCTCCTTGCTGCGTTTCGCATTTTTCTTTTTCGATTTCTTTTGTTTTGATGTCCTGCCTTTCTGCTTTTTCCGTACTGTCGCCAATCCTTTTTCATAGGCTTCAATAGTCGGCTTCATCGTTTCGTAATAGAGATTATCTGGCAGGAACATTAGCTTTTTCGGCATCAGAAATTCCGATTTAATCCACGCCCAGACAAACTGCTCTGCGGTCATACCGTTGTATTTGATAAAGCCCATAGCCGCAAAGGGGAACGCACCTAAGATACAAACCCAACTGAGCGTTTCCGTTCCAAACCGTGGACGGAGAAGAAAATACAAACCCACCGCCACGCCGCAGGCAAGGACAGAAAAAATGAACTGTCTGAGGGACAGTCCAAAAAACATACTCTCCGTATAATTACGGATTTCCTTATTTATCTTGACTTCCAATCATAGCACCTCCCTTACAAGCCCATCATTTCTCTTACAACACGGTCTGCCATTTTGACCGCACCGACAAGGACGAGCATATTGAACACAAGCTCCCCGATATAGCTCCACACCATAGATACCGCAGCCGCATCGGGATTGACTACGGGCGGAGAAGAAGCAAACAGGGAAAAGATAATGCAGGCAAGCACGATAACCGCACCTTCAAGGCATACAGCGGCATAGCTCTTAATGAAACTCTTGCCAACGCTTTGGCTCGGCTCTCCCGCAAAAGCGGAAAGGGGTACGGGTGCTATGGCAGTATAGATATACAGCTTGAAAAACCTGCCGTATACCGACATAATCATTATGAATGACAGCACCGTAATAAACAGTCCGCCTATCAGCGTGACCGCCCATAGCGGGATACTCTCAAAAAATCCGCAGTCTTCAACGGCTGTCACGATTTCCTGCGGCAACACCGTCTGCTGTGCCGAGCCAAATCCTGCGGCATTCATAATCGTGGAAATCATACCCTGCACAATCTTAAACAGTGCCATCATCAGTTCCAATCCGTAGGTCACTGCACCTTTGGCAATGGCAAAGCGGATAAACAGCTTCAACGCCTGCTCTGGTCGCTTGACTTCTGCAAAATTTCCGCAGGTACGCATTACACCCACAACAAAGAACAGCACGAGCAGGGCAAGTCCGATAGCCTGCACCGCACCGTGAATATCCACGATGACATTCCATATCGTGCCGCCCTTAAAGTTCTCTGGGGATTGGGTAACGAGCTGCCATATCTCGGCTAATTTCTCATTCCAAGTGTTTAGGGCGTTCTCTAAATTCTGTACCACCCAGTTATCAGACATTTGACCACCTCCTTGATGATATTAGATAACGGGAGCGAGTTCCGCACTCGGCGAATCTGCTCCCGTTATCTTTCGTCTTGTGTCAGTCTGTTATCTTAGCCTGTGATAAGAGTCAAGATTTCTTTTGCAAAGGTAATGACAACGCCGCCTGCAAGGGTCAAAAAGCCGTTAGCTCTCTGGGACGGGTCGTGAGATTTGAGAGAAAGACCAATCTGCACGATACCAAAGCCGAGCATAATCATACCGACAGCCCTCACCAGACCGAAAATGAAATCGGACAGATTGTTGACTACCTGAATGGGGTCATTGGCAGCAAAGGCGGTTACGGAAGTACCAAGCACAAAGGTCATTGCCATAACAGCCATACAGTAATAGCGGAAGCCTTTCTTAACCTTTTTAGTCATCGGCAGCTTCGTGGTTTTCTTGTTCTCGTTCTTCTTAAAAAGTTTCATAGGGTAAATCCTCCTTATAAATTGAATATTTCTTCCAAGTCCTCATCGGACAGAAGCTCATAGGAAGTGCTGACAGCTTTCACGCTCACGGCGTTATCTGGAATATCACTGTCAAACACAAGGGTTGCGACAGCCTGCGTAGGCTCTCCGTGGATATACGGTGGTTGCCCTCCGTCAGCCGTCAGCTTCACATTCGGGTGCTTCAAGATGTCATACTTGAAGTCCATAACGGGGCGTTCTCCACGCACAAAAAGAAGTGCGTAACGGTTATCAAGCATACGCACTTCGTCTGGGGTCATCAGCTCACGCCCCGAAATCTGATAATTTGTTGAATAGTTACCACTCCGCCCAGAGCTTTTCCCGTAAGTGTTGGTATCAATGGTTTCCTTGCCCAAAAGCTCTGACACATATTTATGGGTGCTTTGCTCGTTGCCGCCCAGATACAGAAACTCATCGCAGTTGCCGACAATGCTTTCCCATTGCTTTTCAAAAAGGGCTTTGAGCTGTGCCAGATTTTGCAGGATAATGGATACCGATACCCCTCTGGAACGCATAACAGACAGGATTTTATCAAAGTCATCTGGCAATGAAACATTCGCAAATTCGTCCATTATGAAATGGCAATGCACAGGCAGGCTTCCGCCGTACTTGTGGTCTGCCAGATAAAAAAGCTGTTGAAAGAGCTGGGTATAAAGGATACTGACAAGGAAGTTAAAGCTCGTGTCGTTGTCGGGTATCAGAGCGAACAGAGCGACCTTCTTTTCTCCCAGACTTGGCAGGTCAAGCTCATCGGTGGCGGTCAGTCCTGCAAGGCTCTCCAGATTGAATTTTTCAAGCCTTGCGGCAAGGGTTATCTGGATACTCTTTAAGGTCTTTGCACTACCAGAGTGGTAATCCCTGTAATACTTAAGGGCGATATGCTCTGGGTTTACCATTTCCAGACGGTCAAACAGCTCATCCAGAGGGCTTACATAGCTGTCATCGTCCTCTCGGACTTCGCCTGCACGGAGCAGCTCCATAACCATCGGGAAATTCTGCTCGTCTGGCGGTGCTTCATATTTCAGATAGAACACCAGAGCCAGAAGAAGCATACTCGCCGCCGTATCCCAGAACGGGTCTTGCGACTGTGAGCCTTTCGGTGTGGTCGCCTTAAACAAGTTTGTTACCAACCTCTGAACATCGTTATCGTTCCGCAGATAGACAAAGGGATTGTAACAATGGCTGCGGTGCATATTGATAAGGTCAAGCACACGCACCTCATAGCCTTTGTTTTCCAACAGACCGCCGATGTCACGGACGATTTCGCCCTTTGGGTCGAGTATTACAAAAGATGTGTTGCACTGCATAGCATTTGGCTTGCAGAAAAACCTCGTTTTTCCCGCACCAGAGCCACCGCAGACTAAAATATTCAGATTCCTGCGGTGCTTTTTCCCGTCCAACCCGATACGGACATTCTGGGTCAAGAGCTTATTGGCTGACGGGTCTTTATCTCGGTACTTCTTATTCAAAGCACCTGCGTTGCCCCATTTCGCAGAGCCGTGTTCCTCACGCCTGCGGTAATTCCTGCGTGTAGAGAAATAAACGCCGATGCCCATAGCGTAGGCAAGTAAAAAAATAAGGACAGTCTTTACGCTGTCCTCACATACCATTATTTCAAACGGATTGCCCATCGCCACAGGCAGACCTCGGATAATCTCTACAAGACCGCCGCTGACATAGGGTGCTGTCAGCAGGGCAAGCCATACGACAGGAAGTATACCGCAGACAGAAAGGATTAGGCTCGTTTTCTGGTCATCGTTCCTCATTGCACCTGCAATGCACGACCTTAACCTTTTTTGTCGGAGCGTGTGCCACCTTGCTTATCAGCTCGTCAACAGGCTCGGTGGGGCGTTCCTCCTGTAACTGCCGTGTACGCAGGGTGTTTAAGGCGTTGATGACGATATTCTTATCGTACTTGTCAAGTGCGATATGGTATCGTTCCTCTCTCATAGTCTTCACCTCCGATTAGCGTTCCTGCTCTTTGCTCTTTGCAGGCTTGTTCTTTTCCATACTCTTATACATATCGCTCTGGATTTCGCCCAGAACATCACGCATCGTGCCAAGCTCTCCCTTGAATGCCTGCGTATCCATTTCCGCATACTCTCTGGGAAGTCTGGAAAAGTCAAACCCTCTGGTATCCACGCCGTAACGGGAGCTTACCATATAGGCAACGCAGAAGGATTTGAAATCGGAAGCATCACGGCTCTCGTTGTGCTTAAAGTCATAGACTGCTGCCGATACCTCTTTTGCCATACTCACGAACAGCACTTCCTCGGAAAGCCCCTTCTTAACAAAAATGGTCTGCTGAGAGCTGTCATAATAGGCAGGCAGTTCAAGCTCACCGACGGGTACACAGGGTACAGGGCTTGCATCAATCAGAGCCGACACAAGCTCACGCATGGATTTCGGCTCCTGTTCCTGCTGCCTGTCCTTTGCCGAGGTTTCGGAAATATCATAAACCACTTTGGCATTGTAGGAGATGCCCTTTGTCCCGTCCTCACGGGTGTATTCCTTGCTCGGCTCAAGGATAATAATTTTCTGTGCGTCCTTGTTCACATAGACACGGTTCGCTTTCCATTTGCTGTACTCTTTAAGCTGCGTTGCTTCGGGCATCTGTGCTGACACCAGAATAGCGTTAGCCACGGAGTAGCGGTCAAAGCGACCCTGCACATTAAGATACTGACGGAAGCTGTCGCCGCTTGCCATCATTTCAGAGCAGGTATTGTCAATCAGCTCATAGGCTTCTTTCCGCTGTGCCTGCTTTGCGGCAGCCCATTCCTCTTTATCAAAAGGTCTGTTGCCGCCACTGAATACATCATAAATACTCATAGCTGTTTACCTCGTTTCTTTGGATTTTGGTTTCTTTTTCTTTCTCTGGGGCTGTTTATGCTCCGTTTTCCCGTTAGCACTTTTCGCCCTGTCGGAAGCTCCGCTTTTGTCCAGGGCGGAAGTGCCAATCTCTGCTTCCTGCTCCTTGCGGCTCTCCTTGATTTTCCGCAGTTCCTCTCTGACAGAAGGTTTCTCCTTAGTCATAGTAGCCCCCTCTGCGGACTTCTTTGGCTGCTCTGAGGTAGGCTCGGACTGAGGGGATTTTTCTGTCTTTGCCACCGAGGGGTTTGGGGTGTTTTCCTCCTTTTGGACGGGCTTGCCCATAAGCTCGTCAAGCAGCTTGTCTTTCTCCGCCTTTTCCTGCACACCAATATCTGGCTCTGACTGACCGTCCTTTGCATCTTTAGATTTCTCGGCTTCCGTCACAATAGAAGCGGTATCCACCGAAGCAAGATTAAAGCGTTCCACAATACGGCTGATTTTCGATGCGTCCTCGGCACGAGCGATGACATCGACCTCTGCATTTGGGTCTTTGTTTTTTCTGTCCGTGAGGACGCAGTAAAGCACACCGTATTTTTTCGCTTCCTGAGTGAACTTTTTCAAGTCGCCGCTTTTGACGGTAAAGACTTTCAGTTCCTTACCAGAACGGAGCATACTTGTCAGCCTTGCTTTGCCTTTGGTTTTCTTTTCTTCTTTAAGAATGGAATACAACAGGATAGCGATGTTCTTCGCACCTGCACCTGTAATTTTGGCAGCGACCTCAAAGCCCTCCAAGCTCATTCGGACGATTTGTTCTGCCGCTTCGCCGCCTGTGTTCATTCTTCATCAGCTCCTTTCTTTGCTGTTCGTGTTCGTCTGCCCGTATCGTCTGCAATTTTTCCTTGAGGGTATCACTACGGGCGGCGATGCCCTCGCACAGTCTGACCTCCTTTCGGATAATTTTCAGCCGCCCCGAAATATCGGAAAGCTCTGCCTTGACTGCTTCCTTTTCTTCGCCGCTTGTTCTGCGGGATTTAGAGTAAAGCTCCTTTCTCTTCTGAAGCAGGGCAGACATCTCCGTTTCCAGAGAGCCTTTATATGAACAAAGCTGCTCCGCCGTATCAATGTGATTGCGGCAAAGCAGCCTTGTTTCCTGTGTGATGGCTTCCATCTTCATAAGGTCGTCCTTTAAAAGATAATGAAGCCGTGCATAATTTTGTTTTCTGCCTTTTGGAAGGATACCGAGCTTGTAGCAGTAATGGAGATACAGCCCACGCAAGCCGCCGATTTTCTTGGCATTGTTCAATGAGCCTTTGACCCGATAGACCTTGACCTGTGGCTGTGACTCTGAGAAGCTCTGGAATTTGACCGCATAGGAATTTTCACTGATACGCTCCATAATCCTGTCATTGGTGTATTCCTCTCCGAGCTTATAAAGCCGCTTGGGTCTTTGCCAGCCCTTGCCGATAATCGTCCAATACTTGCGGTTGGGGTCAAAGTTTATGCGGTAGCCCATTTCTGCCAACTGGCGGTCAAAGTCTTTCAGCGTGAATGATTTGCTGATAGCTTCATCCACCGCTTGTCTGGCAACATTATCCCTCGTGGGTCGCCCCTGCTTTTCGGCTTGGTAAAGGGCGTAGGGCTTTTTCTTGCCGCTTGGGTGTTCGATGACAGACAGGGCATACTCACGGCAAAGCTCATCGGAACGCTGACGGAGCAGCCGCAGATTTGCTTTGTTGTCGTGGTAGTGCATACCGTCCGCAAAAGAAACAGAGTTCACGACAAAGTGATTATGCAGGCAATCGGTATTTAGGTGAGTGGCAACGATGACTTGAAATCTGTCGCCCCACATTCGCTCGGCAAGTTTAACGCCGACCTCGTGAGCCTGCTCTGGCGTAACCTCACCGTGCTTGAAGCTCTGGAAGCCGTGATAGCAGACAATCTCACTCGTGTCGCTCCATCCCGCTTTGGTAATCATCATTTCATCTCTGGCGGTGGTCGGGTCACAATTTACACCTGTGACAAAGAAACGCTGCTCGGTCTTATTCTTATTAGTAGCGTACTCCATTACATCGACCATCGCCTGCAGGTCGGCTTCGGTGTATTTAGGGTTGGCGGTTTTTTCGGGATTTTCGGCATAGTCGATTGGGTGGTCGAGCCTGCCACGCACATCCCATATCTCGCAGACCGCCATTACGATGACCTGCGTGGAAGCAGATACCTTTTGCGAATTTCAATCTGAAATTCGTGCCACTTCCTTGCTTCCTCACGGAGCATCGGGGTATCCACAAAGCCGAGGGCGTTTGCCTTAACCGCAAGCTGATTGATACGGTTGCCAATAGCGGACAGCTCACGCATCATTTTATAGAACTTTGGGTCGGGCTTTTCGCAGAGCTGATAGCCCCTTACCATTTCTCTTAAAAAGGCTTCTTTTGAGCGACCCGATTTCCGCACAAGCTCATTAAGGTGTTCGGCTTCCTCCTCAGTCAGACGGAAAAGTATCTGCACATTTCTTTTTCGCATTGTCCACTTCCTTTCTCTCGGAAAGTCTGTTTATCTGCACGCAACACATACACACAACGCCGAACAGACCGCCGAGCATTGTGCCGATAATGAAAAATAAGAACTCACTCATTCTTGAACTCCTTTCTGTTCTCACGGGGTATTAGGGGGCTGCCCCCTAACAAGCGAATTTGGCTAACCAAATTCAGTGCTTGGTAAGACATCTCATTCTTCGCAGTCGTCCTCATACATACACTCACCACACACGGGGCAGAAGTACGGACAGTCCGAACAATCTTCATTTTCCTGTAGTGTTTTCTCGCCCGCACTGTCAAGACCGTCCTCGCTCTGCTCGGTAATATCGGCTTCGCCGCACACAAAATCATCATCGGTAAAGTTGATAAGCTCGGTATCGAACAGGATAATTTTTGTCTTTTCCTTTGCCTGTTCGGGGCTTTCCGCATAGACGGAAACGGTCTTTTGATAATGGGCGGTAAGGGTTACATCATACTTTTTCAATGGTTCATTCCTCGCTTTCAGCACTAAATTTTGATTTGGTTTCGGTGTCTTTCTGGTGAGAATCTACTACACAATCAACGGGCATCACTCCTTTCACGCTTGGGCATAGGTCTTGCAATTTCCAGATAGGACAACAAAAAATCGTTGAAGTCCTTGCCGACAGGCGGTGGATCATCAACGATTTTGTAGTCTTTCTGCAACAGTTCCTTCAAAGTAGCGGTACAAAGCCTGCCTACCTTATCATTATCCAGATGCAGAACTATGGTCTTAATTTGTGGATTGGCACTCAAAAAAGTTGTGAGAGCTATGGGAATTTTGCTGTCCTTCATCTCTTTCTTTGGCTGATACACGCCTGAAAGAGAAAGCAGACTTTCCGATTTGTAGTCCTTGCCCTCGCATTTCAGATAAGTGGCATAGGACAGTAAATCAATGGCGGCTTCAAATAAATGCACGGTATCCGTTGGCTCTCTTGCCAGAAGTCGGAACGAATACCGCTTGTCGCTACCCGATGCGTCCTGCTTGAAAGTGCTACCGAGAGTGCTTCGCAGAGCGGCATATTTCGGTGTTCCGCTTTCATCTTTGCCGATAAAAACAACATTGTGGTAGTTGGCACTCTCATAAAGCGTGCCGTCTGCGATACACTCCTGTATGAGCTGATAGTCAATACCACGCCCGAAAAGATACTGTATCACTCGGTTACAATCCTTATTCTTTAGCGGCAAGAGTAGGACTTTCGGTTCATTTTTCTTGGGAGCAGGGGGTGGCTTCCAGTCCGCCATCGTCTGTCCCGTGAGAATTTCCACGGCTTCCACAAAGTCATATTCCTTGACCTTGATAAGATAATCGAGGGCAGAATAGCCGCCGAAACCTCTCGACCACCAATACCATTTGCCGTTGGAAATCTTTAAGCTGTCGTGTTCTGCGGTACAGTACACATTGCTTGTGCCTTTGACCTTAACGAGATTGCTCGGCTCAAACTCACGCAGATAGGATAACAAATCAATCTGCCGCACCCGTTCAAGCACATCTGGGTCAATCTGCACGTAGGGTCTGTTAGTTCTCATTCAATAAAATCACCTCCAGAAATAGAAAAAGCCGAGGGGCTTTCGTTAAATGAAAACCTCTCGGCTATGTAAAATATAGTTCTTTTAGAATGAAAAAAGCATCCCTTTTTCTGTTGCGATATTATAAATCCATTTGTTACCCGTAGGGCTTACCAAATTACTTATATTCGCAATTTCCTTAATTGTTTTTTCTACAAACTCTGAATTATGCAACTTATAATTTTTTGCAAAGCAATCGCAGCACTCCTGCATTTTTGCATCGGCAGGTGGAAAAAGAGCCATTGGAACATCTTTTGCATCTAAACGACCCTTGATATTACCTCCCGATATTAGGCTTGCATTACCGTCACGCCCTTTACCTGCTATGAGAAAATAGAACGGCAAGGCTAATATAGCATCACAATTTGTATCGGCTACTCGCTTATAAAATGCTTTTATAATATCAAGTAAATCATCGGTAGTTAGGCAATCTTTATTTGTCGCCTTGTTCAAATCTATTGAAATAGCCTTTTCAATAGCTGCGTTACCTGCACTTGAAAAAGCTAAATGGTCATTTATCATAAGGACTTTGTCTAAATCATCTGACAAAGTTTTCCCGTCAATACTTGACCCTCGCTTATCGCCTGCAATAATTATACGGTTATTTTCTTTTATTCCAAAGATAACACTCACAAACTGTCACCTCCTTACTGATTTAAAAATCATACCACATTTTTATGAATTTTTCCACCTCTGCGGCTATGTAAAAGCGGCATCAGCTCCACGCCAATGCCGCCGTTCTCGGTTATAAAATTCCTGCCTTTTTGAGATACCCAACGCTGTCATAGCACCCTCTGAAATAGATTGCTTCCTGCTGCATATCGCTGAGCCTGTTCCGAAGCTCCAAAACTTCTATCAAAGCCTTACACTCCTGCTCGGATAAATCACTCGGCTTTTCCGTATCCAAAACTGCCATCACTTTGGGATACTCCTTGTAGAGTTCCTCTATCCTTTCCTCTGTGGAACGGTATTCTGGATTTTCTTTGGACAGCTTTGCGATAACGGAGCTTAGATATTCAGCAAAGATGTTGCTATGCACATCAACAAAGGTTTCAAATCTGAAATTATCAAGCACACCTTTCACCTCCGACATTTACTAATCTACACCTATTATACTTCCCAGAAATCAGCAATACAAATATGCAAACCGCATTATCTCTCCCGACTTGCACATTTTCTTTCGGGCTGTTCTTCTGTCTGCTCTGGCTCAGTATCCATAACGGAAGTATCTTTTTCATTTAGATTCAGCTCAATGTTAAGAGCGTTCAGCCGTTCTGTTTTTTCTTTCAGTTCATCTTCAAAGGCAAAAGGCTTCTTGATTTCCTCCTTTGCGGTTTCAAGCTGTACGATGGTTTCCGCCTTTTTGGTCTTGGCAGCTTCCAGTCTAGCAGGGAGCTTTGACAGCTCGTTTTCAATTCGGGTCAGATTTCCGAGGGCATCAGCACCTAAATCCACCTTATGCTTTGCCTTTCCGCAGAGGTTCATACAGTAATGGGCATTGACAGTATCATAATAAATCTCCATTCGGAAACCTCGGTAGCTGCCGATTTCGGTAGGTGCGGACATCGGATAATCCTTGCAGATTGCAAGGAGCATCTCGCCTGCGTCTGCCTTTTCAGTGTAGGTCATACCTTTTAGGGTCATCGGGCAGAACTTATCCTCACCCTGCGGCTTGTGCTGCTCGGCAAGTGCTGCATCATTTTCATAGCCTGCAATGCGTTCCTCATACTCCTTAATGGTCTGGGGATAGTATTTCAGCACCCTGTCCTCAAGGTCGTAATGTTCGGAAAGATAACTCTGCTTTAACACTCGAAGCTTTGATACCTGTATATCCAAATCCATCTTTTCCTTAAAACGGGCATCGCCTGTGGCAAGCATTTTAACCTCCGCAAAGGACAGGGCAACCTCGTCCACATCTTCAGCAGAACGGACAGGGCTTTTGCTCGTCATTATCTGGCTGATAAATTTCTGCTTGCTCTCCACCAACTGATAGAGGTAGGCATCAAAAGTTTGCTCTGTCACATAACGGTAAACCTCCACCTCTGGGAACATATTGCCCTGCCTTTCAATACGCCCCTGCCTTTGTTCAAGGTCGGAAGGGCGCCACGGACAATCAAGGTTATGGATTGCTATGAGCCTGTCCTGCACATTCGTACCTGCTCCCATCTTAGGAGTAGAGCCGAACAGCACACGGACTTCGCCGCTTCTGACCTTGCCGAACAACTCTTTTTTCTGTGCATCGGTGGTCGCTTCGTGAATAAAGCATATCTGCTCCGCAGGGATACCACGGGCTATCAGTTTCTCCCTCATATCGTCATAGACATTGAAAGTACCGTCATTTTTCGGGGTGGACAGGTCGCAGAACACAAGCTGTGTCGCTTTGGTATCGGCGTGTTCCTCCCAGATACGGTACACATTATCCACGCAGGCATTGACTTTACTGTCTGGGTCATCTGGCAGCATCGGGTCAATCATTCTCTGGTCAAGAGCCAGTTTCCGCCCGTCATTGGTTATCTTGAGCATATTGTCAATGTTCGGCTCGACAAGCCTTGCCCTGACTTTCTCAGCCCGCTTCGCAAGGGAAGCTACCATTTCGGTCTGTATCTCACTCGGCTTAGTCTTAATATTGTGGTAATTGACCGTTGGCACAGGGAGCTTTAGCATATCGGCGGTCTGTATATCCGCCACCTCACGGAACATCTGCATCAGCTCTGGCAGGTTATAGAACTTGGCAAACCTCGTCTTAGCTCGGTAATTCGTGCCTTCGGGTGCTAATTCCAGAGCTGTAACCGTTTCTCCAAAGGTAGAAGCCCAACTATCAAAATGCTGCAAACCGCTCTGTGCAAGGGTATCATACTGCAAGTACCTCTGAACGGAGTACAGCTCAACCATTGAATTGCTAACAGGCGTACCCGTTGCGAAAACCGTGCCACGGTTGCCCGTGATTTCATCCAGATAGCGGCATTTCATAAAGAGGTCGCTTGATTTCTGGGCTTCGGTCTGGGCGATACCGCCTACATTTCGCATCTTGGTGTAGAGGTACAAATTCTTATAAAAATGGCTCTCATCAATGAAAAGCCTGTCAACGCCGAGCTGTTCAAAGTCGATAACCGTATCCTTACGCTTGGTGTCGTTGAGTTTTTCGAGCTTTGTCTTGATTGCCTTTCGGGTTTTCATTAGCTGTTTGACCGTGAACTGCTCGCCTTTGGATGCCTGCACATCGTCAATGCCACGCTCAATATCAGCAAGCTGCTTTTCCAACTGCTCCCTCTGGCGTTCTATACTCATCGGGATTTTTTCAAACTGCGAATGCCCGATAATGACTGCGTCATAGTCGCCTGTGGCAATCCTACCGCAGAACTTCTTGCGGTTTCCTGTTTCAAAATCCTGCTTTGTTGTAACAAGGATATTTGCACTCGGATAGAGCCGCAGATACTCGGAAGCCCACTGACCGACAAGATGATTCGGCACAACAAACATAGATTTCTGGCATAAACCGAGCCGTTTGCTTTCCTGTGCGGCGGCTACCATTTCAAAGGTTTTTCCTGCTCCCACCTTATGGGCAAGAAGCGTATTGCCGCCATAAAGGATATGGGCGATAGCGTTGACTTGATGGGGTCTTAGTGTGATTTCTGGACTGATACCTCCAAAAGTGATATGGCTTCCGTCATACTCACGGGGTCGCACAGAGTTAAAAGTGTCGTTGTAATAACGGACAAGGCGGTTTCGCCGTTCTGGGTCTTTCCATATCCAATCCTGAAACGCCTGCTTGATGGCTTCCTGCTTCGCCTGTGCCGCCGTGGTTTCCTTTGCATTGAACACCGCTTTTTTATTGCCGTGTTCGTCATACACATAATCAAAGATACGGGTGTCACGCAGGTTTAAGGTGTCCTCAATAATACGATAGGCGGAAGCCCTTTTCGTACCATAGGTGCTGTCCGCCTTTACATTCCCCATATCGGAGCTTTTATTCTCTATGAACCAGTCACCGTTTATCGGGGTGTATCGTACCTTTAATCTTCCTGCGGCATAACTTGACGGAGTTAAAAGCTCCATCACAAACCGCTGTATATCTTCCTGCGGTATCCAAGTCGCACCCAGACGGACAGAGATTTCCGCCGCCGATAGGTCTTTGGGAATGACCTTTTTCAAGGCTTCCACATTAACTGCAAGCTCTGGGTCATTCTTGGCAGCAAGCTCCGCAACCGTCAGCTTGTTTCGGACATTTCCCGACAGATACTCGTCTGTGGCTACATAGGAAACAGGCTCACAGTTCGGTACTTTGAAGATAACACCTTGTAAATCCTGCACAAGCTCAGCCTGCGTTTTGCCTGTGAGCTGCTCCATATAAGGCAAATCAACACGGGCTTTCTCCCCGATAGAGAGGGCGAGGGCTTCGCTTGCGGTTTCAACAGAGGTAATCTCACGGTGGGGCTTGATAGTCCGCTTCGTGAACATATCCGCTTTCCGTTTGAAGTTGCCCTCATCATCAAGCACCTCCAGAGAACATAAAAGGAAGTAGCTCTCGTCTGAAGCAAAAGCAAGATAGTTTCCTCGGCTGTTGATTAGACCGTATTTTGCGGTATAAACATCATACAGACGGTTGAGGTTTTCCTGCTCGGTGCGTATCATTTCCTCTGGGTAATCATCGGTCTGATACTCAATGAGCTTACGCACACAGTCACGGATTTGGATAAGTCCCTTAATACGGTTTTCTGCGGTCATCGACACAGAAGCAGGTTGCATACGGTCGTTCTCTCGGAAGTAAACCCTGCCGTCCACCAGAGTAAAAGAGAAATTACGCACATTCGGGTCAGCAGGAACGGAAAGCTCCTGCTCATCGGAGATTTCATCAACCCTATTATCAAGCTCTGGGATTTCGCCGTTTATCCTCTGAACTGCATTGGACAGAAGCTCGGAAAGTGGTATATCCTTATGGGCTTTACAAACAGGCTCAAAAGTACCAAAGCGTGTGCTTTCCATCTTTATTTCGCCCAACACCATTTCGGGGTGTTCGACAAAATATCTGTTCATCGTAACACCGTTTTCGTCTGTATCAAGGTGTACCCAGTCTGGCTCTATATCTATCACTCGGTCACGCTTTTGCAGGATAAGAATATCGCTCGTAACCTCTGTGCCTGCGTTTGCCTTAAAAGTGTTGTCAGGCAGACGGATAGCTCCGAGCAGCTCGGCTCTCTGAGCAATATACTTGCGTACCTCTGGACTTGCTTTATCCATCGTACCCTTTGAGGTAATGAACATCACAACGCCGCCGGCACGGACTTTATCCAGAGCCTTTGCGAAAAAGTAGTCGTGTATGAGGAACTTCTGGGCGTTGTATCGGCTGTCATTGACCCTTATCTCCCCAAACGGCACATTGCCGATGACTACATCAAAATGGTCGTCTGGGAGATTCGTTTTCTCAAAGCCCTCAATGGCAATGTTCGCTTTTTGGTAGAGCTGCTTTGCAATCCTGCCTGTAAGAGAGTCGATTTCCACGCCGTGGAGCTTGCTGTTTTGCATACTTTCGGGAAGCAGACCAAAGAAATTGCCTGTCCCGCAGGACGGCTCCAAGATATTTCCCTGTGAAAAGCCCAGGCGGTCAAGTGCGTCATACATCGCCTTGATAACAACAGGCGGCGTATAAAAAGCGGTCAGCGTTGACTCCATAGCGGCACGGTATTCCTCTGGGGAAAGGCTGGCATATAGCTCCTTAAATTCCTCCGCCCACGCCGCATTGTGTTCATCAAATGCCATAGAAAGACCGCCCCAACCGACATACCGAGATAGGACTTCCTGTTCTTCGGGTGTGGCAAGGCGGTTTTCGATTTCAAGCTCGTGCAGCAGGTTGATTGCCGCCATATTGTTACGGAACTTTTCTTTTGCTCCGCCGACACCGATGGCGTCATCGTTAATACGGAAATTATGACGGTCTGTGGCAGGAGCTTCCGTTTTTTCTTCGGGTGGTAATTCGGTTTTTTCCTGTTCCAATAGCTTTTGGATATATTCGATTTTCTCCACTCGGTTTATCGGAAAACCCACATTGTTCTGGAATGTGATGTCACGCAGGGACACATCGCCGCTGATTTTCCCGATGCTCTCAATAAGATATTTACGGTTGTCTATGCTGATTTCCCTGCCTATGAGGTCGTCTGTGGATTGCTCCGTTTCAATGGCAGGAGCTTCTGAGCCATTCAGTTTATCGGCATACACCTGTGGTTTTGCTTCGGCTTCCTCGGCTGTCCTGTACCAATCACTTTCGGTAGCCATAATCTCATCAAGGAGCTTCTCGTCCTCTGGGGTCAGCTCGGTGTGCTGTTCCAAGAATGGGATAAACTCATCTCTGCCACGGAGCAGGCTTTCTCGGTCATCTCCATATAGATGTTCGCCCTTTAGCGATAAGGCATAATCGTAAAAATTCTTAATGTGGGCAATTAAATCGCCCTCACCATCGCCAATATCAAACCGCCCTTCATAGTTAAATTCCTCGCCGCCGATAACAGCTTTGATAACAAAATCTGTCTTGTGATACCACCCGATATTTTTATCGCCCTCACGCTCACGGTGCTGTTTCTCGTCCAAAATACCAAGCAGCTTATTACCTAGAGCAAAGCTCAAATCCGTATAGCGGTCATTAAGCTGTCTGTCATAAAAGGCAGGGTGTTCGGAAAAACCGATAGAAAACTGTATTCCGTCCTGCTTTTTCTCGGACGGTGTTTCTGTCCTCTGTTTCTCGGTTACGACCACTTTCAGATGGTCATTTGCAGGATTTTCCGTTAGCTTTTCTTCAAAGTCGGCTCGGCTGTATTCCTGCCCCAAGATAGGGAACTCGGCATTTTGCAGATAGACCTTTTCCTCGGTAAGTGTTGCAATCTCATATTTATCCGCACCGATATACACCACATCGCCCTCATTGTAGAGGTAGCGGAGTGGGTGCAGCTCCCTTAATTCCTCGGTAAACTTCCACCCATTACTGCGGCTGAAAACTGAGGTCGTTTTCCATTGTACCTGTGCAAGAAAGTCTATGAGCTGTTGAACGGTTGAGGGGTCGGATAAGTGCTGTTCCATTTGCTCGGCGGTAACATCTGCAAGGTCGCTTCGTTCCACAACAGATAACAGGTCTTTTTCGTACCTGTCCAAGTCACGGATAAAGTCAGATAGCCGCAAAGCAAGGGTATCCCGTTTGTCGGCAGGCGGCAGGTCACGATGGGCGTCGATAAAACGCTGCCTTGCTATTTTCCTCTGGGTGTCAATCTCATATTGAGGGGCTGACACGCTCTCCAGATAATCGGCATAATGCTCTTTTTCTTTCGGATTGAGATAGCGGTTATCCTTAATCAGCTCACGCAGACGCTTTTCAACCTGTGACCATTTCAACACAAGGTCGTGATTGGTATAAGTGCCGTTTCGGTCAATGGCAAGACCTTTGCTGTCATGCCAAGAATGACCGCTGAAACCATCGGGGAAGATGTGCGTACCGCCGCCCGTTCCATACTCATTTTTAAGGAACTCAATATTTTTCTGTCTGTCCTCGCCCTTTTGAAATTGGCGGTAGATGCGGTATTTTCCGTCCGCAACGCCACTGCCTTTCTGAAGTACGGAGTCAATATCTTCTTTGGAAATAGCAAAAGCAGAGGCTTTTTCGTCCTCTGCTTTTGCTATCATTTCGATTTGTTCATCTACGGTTGGAAGATTGACCCTGACCTCATCCTCTTTGGCAACGCTTACTTGTAAATCAGTTCGGTCAGTATCACTTCCTCCGCTTGGCTGCGGATGTTGTTCATCAGTCCGACCCACTGCATCGGAGCTTTCTCTTTCAGTTCCTCTGTCACGCCCTGCTCGGCTGAGAGCTGCTTCGTCAGAAGCTCCAACCTCTGGAGTGCTGTCTGCTCTACCTCGTGCAGATGCCCGTTCAGCCTGCCCGATGTCAGCAGGTTGAGATAGGTCACTCGTTTGTGCTTCTCCAGATAATCCCTGTGCATCAAAGCGTACCTGCCAAGCGGAAGCTCTGGCTCTGTCGGTAATGTTAGGTCGGGAATAAGATAATCCCCCTGTCTGCTGTAAGTGATTTCGCTCATTGTATTCGCTCCTTTCGGGTTGTTGTCTGCCTTTATCATACTGAGCCTGCGTTCTTTGTGCAAAGGTGCGATTCTGGTCTTTTTCCGCCATTTGCACATTTCGGATAGACTGTGAGATTTCCCGTAACGCCATTTCCGCAATATCGCTCGTGGCAACGCCGATGGCGTTTATCATTGCAGGGGTATTGAAATTTACAATATCCGCAAAATCCTCTCGGTCAAAAAACTCATTCGTATCCAGACCGCAGCGGCTGATCAGCATAAAAGCAACGCTGTTTGCTGCCAGCCGCCTGTAAATGACTTCTATATTAAAGTCGTCCAGTTCTTCCAAAAAGCTGTCTTTCGTGCAGTCCTTTAACTGAGAAAAATAGTCTTGCAGATTGTCCTCCACGGCGTTCTTTGCCGTTTCCATTAAGGCAGAAGCAAGGTCAGTGCTTTCCACATCTCCAAACCTGTCCGAGAGCCTTTCCATAACAGCCTGCTCGTATCGCTCATCCATCTGCCATATCGGAACAGGGCGGCTGCCATAATAGCCCTCGTGGGTGTCGGACACATCAAAATAGTATTTCAGCGTATTCCTGCGACCTTTCGGGTCAAATACGGCAATACCCTTGCTGTCCTTATTGACCCAACGCTTGAACTGCCTGTTCCAAGTTTCGAGCTTCGCAACGGCGACAGCATCGGGGCGTTGGGCGTATATTAAAAGCTGTTCGTCATAACGGCATTTATAGTTGCGGCAGGCAGAGGACAGAAAGCCCTGCCACGCCTGCGGATTTTTTGCAACCGCAACGCCTGTACGCCGATACAGCTCTGTGATTAGCTGATACTTCGCAGCCATTCAACCTACACCTCCTTATCGTTTTTGTTTCAAATATTCCTGTTTGCTCACTCCGCACCACCGCCAAGAAAAGAAATGACCTTGTTCGATTTAATGCTCTTTTGCAGGTCATTGATGAGAGTAATATCCCCAACCGTGATGCCCTGCATAGAAAGAATATCGTCCATAGTCATAGCGGCAATCGCTTTTTCATCGGTAAAGCCTGCTTCCAAGACCTTATTCAAGACCTTGACGGCTTTCTGATTAACAGCCATATTCTAAATCCTCCTTATCGTTCTAAATCCTTGTGCTTCGGTTCTTTCTGCGGCGTTTGCTCCGCAGGTTTCGGCTCATAGGTCGCCCCGTTTTTCTGCATACGCTCGGCAAACTCGCAGATGTGGTACAGATTGCTGCCGACTTCGGTATGGTATTCATCAATGAAGCGGCAGGGATACTCCCGTTTTTCTCCCCAAGAAGTCGTGACAATGACCTTTCCGCCGTCGGGGATACGGAACAGTTCTTTATATTGAGGGTCAATAAATCGGATACCTTGTTCTGCTTTCTGGATATGCTTATCAAGCCATTCCTTCACATAACAATAGCAGTAAAAATTATAGTCGCCTTTGGTGGGATTGCACCGAAGCAGAAAAGCGTGTTTCTCCGTATCCACACGGAAACCGTACTCCGTACAATAGTTACCCTTGATAGCACTTTCGGGAAAATGCCTTGCAAACGCACTCATATCATAGCGGTTATGCAAAAGCCCTTTATCCTCCCGTAAAGCATTGATGACCGTATCAAGGTCTGCCTTAAATTCGTCAGATTTCCATTGTGGTCTGGTATCAAACCAAGTGGTGTAAAAGCCATAGCCCGTTGTGGCAAAGTCACCACGCAGATGCCCGATAGTGCCTGTCTGCCCCTCAAGCTGCATGCTCTGGGCATAGGTGTATTTCTGTTCTGTCGGGGTTAAAGGTCTTGTCTTTATTTCATTACTCATTCGGCTGCTCCTTTCTTTCCTTTTTCTCTTTCTGCTCGTCTAAAATCTTGCGAATACAGACATCGCAGAAAATAACTGACCCATCCTTATATCGGGGATAAGGACAGGTCGTGCAGTCATATTTTATTTTATCGCTCACGGTCATCACCGTTTTTCTGCTTCTGGGCAGGCTGATTATAGGGCATACGGCACTCTGACTGGTATCGTTCATTCAGCTTTTGCCGTGCATCATCAAGCTCATTCGTGTAATAACCCCAGAAATAATTTGAGCCGCCCTTGCAGTACCAACACACATAAGGGTTGGGTGCGTTGGGATTGTGACCGATGACAAGCTCTGTACTCCCGATAGTACAGCTCTCGATGATTTCATAGTTCTGATTAGAGCGTTTTTCTTCGTCCATAAGCACCTCTCTATTCTTTGGCATAACGCCGATAAGCTTTCTCGCCCGTGGCTCTCATTTTCTGAACAGGGCGGCTCCCTGCAAGCTCTGGATACCGTGCCTGCAGCTTGCGGCGTGTCCTGCTGACGCTCTCAAAGCTCGGCAGACCGAGATATTTGTGCTGCGTCATTATCTCCGCAAGCGGCATTGCCCCTGCATCCTTCAGACAGGCATTACAAAGTGCAAGATACAGCACCATATCGTCATTTCTGGCATCCTCATTCTTTTCCAGAACAGCCCTGACTTTCTTTTCAATGGTTTTAAGGTTTCTCATTGTTACCTCCATAAAGGAAAGGGCGGCATCTTTCAGCCGCCCAAACCACTTACTTATTCTTTCTGTTACGGATATTCAGCCATACCGCCGCACCCACAATGAACACGACAAGCACGATTGCGATAATAGTTTTAGCGTCCATCAATTAGTCCTCCTTTTTCTTCTTTCTGTTCTTATAGCCGACAAATCCGAGAACGCCCGCACCGACAACAGACAGAGCTGCAAGGCTTACCCATAAGCCCAGATTGAAGTCATCGCCTGTTTTCGGGGTATCCCTGAACTCATTGTGCATCTGCACGATAGCCGTAGCGTCCACCTTGACCGTTGCCTGTTTATCGGCAGGCAGGATATATCCTGCGGAAGCCTTGTCGCTTACTTCGGATACGGTATAGTCGCCAATCCGCAAGCCCTCAATCACGATTTCTCCGTTCTTATCTGTCTTAAAGGTCTGGTCATAGTCCACGCCTGTCACACGGAAAGAGAAGCCCTCCACTTTACCGTCAGAGGAAGTCTTTACGATTTTAAGAGAGCCTTTCTGTGCTGCATTGATAAATCCTACACCCGCCTTATTTTCCACGGTGTAGGTCTTGCCGTTCTCCTCAACGGATACGGAATACACATTTTCATCAAGCACAAAGCCTGTCGGAGCTTTGGTTTCCTTTACCAGATATTTGCCGTAGCGGAGTTCACTCATCTGGTAAACGCCGCCGTCAAGTTCTTTCATTTCGCCAAGCAGCGTATCGTCTTTATCCAGTTTCCCATCGCCATTAGTATCGGAGTAAACCTCAAATACCGCACCAGACAGCTTGTTGTCGGGATAATCCTCATCAACCTTTGTCAAAGCGATATTGCCCTTAATGAAGTAGTTGACAAGTTCGATTTCCACAACTTCGTCCACCTTGCCGATTGTCACGGCGATTTCTTCCTCGGAGAGTACATATCCCTTCGGGCTTTCGATTTCACGGATTATCCAAGTTCCATACGGCACTTTGGCAAAAGAAAAACTACCATCATCTTTTGATGTGGTAGCTGCAATCGCATTTTCCTTTGTAAACTCGGTAGTTCCTGTCGTAAAGATACCGATAACTGCACCTCCCAGAGCCTTTCCGTCCTCATCAGATTTCTTACCGCTTACAGAGCCGTAAATAATGTCATTTGTGATAGCTTCGCCCTCATTGGCTGTGATGCGGACAGTTTCGGCATCCTGTCCTGCGTATTCAAAAGTAACAGGGTATTTTGCATCGCTGACAATATATGCGGAGTTGGTCGAGATTTCCTGCACATAATAGCTGCCCATCGGCAGGTCGCTGATAGCTTTCCCGTGACCGCTTTCATCAAGGGAAATGACCTCAATCAGACCGTCCGCAGGAATGGTCTTTCCATCTGCGGCTGTGAGTTCCTCCGCCGCATACAAGCCAAAGGTCACATCAAAGATTTCTCCATTCTTGCCAATGCCGTAGGCTTCATCAATGGCAAGGCTCTTGATGAGGTCGATTTCAACACGCTGTCTTTCATTATAGAAAGAAGTAGCCGTTTCCGTTACATCAACATTCTGTCCTGCATACACAAGCTCAACAGAACGGACTTCCTCATTCAGCACCATTCCATACGGAGCTGTGATTTCCTTAACCTCATATTTTCCGAGATACAGTTCTTTGGATTTTGCTGTACCGTCCTTTCCTGTCGTAACGGTATCCACAACCTCGCCCTTGTTTGCTCTGACCGTTCCGTCCAGAGTGACAATATCCTCGGCTGCGGTAATCTCATAGACTGCACCCTCAAGACCGCTGACAGAGAAAATCGGCTGATACAATCCCTTATCGCCTGCAACGGAGCTGAATACCTCGCCAGACTTTTCTACGGTAATTGTGCCTTTCTGTGCCATATTGGAACGTACTACCTCAATAACGGTAATGCCGCTTTCTTCCTCGGAATTTTCCTGCACCACATCAAAATAAACAGGCTCGGAATTTAAGACATACCCATACGGGGCTTGTACTTCCACAAGGGAATAGCCTTTGCCGTATTCCAATGTCTGCGGTGTGATAAGGTCGCCGTCTGCCGTAGTATAGAAGGTGTCAATGGTCGTCACTTCGGGATAAGTGAAAGTCATAGTCACAAGATTTCCATTCGGGTCGTAAATCTGGAAGCCTGCACCTGCATACGGGATTGTATTGCCTGTTTCTGCATCTTTCTTTACGATTTTGATATAGCTCTCAAAGTTAGCGTTGTTGATAAGGTAGCGGTAGGTCTGACCGTCCTTGCTGATAAACACATCAAAGTCTTTCATCAGTTCACGCCCCTCCCAACCAGAGGTCTGGCGGACGGTATAAATGCCATACGGCATATCCTTTGTCTGGGCAAAACCGTTCTCGTCACATGTCAGCACATCACGCTCGGTTTCCTTTGCATTTTCATAGCTGCCTGCGGATTTGAGGAACACTTCAAATACCGCAGCTTCTTCGGGTGTTTCAATCTGGGTTTCCCCGTTATCCGTATGCTTGATGAGTGCGATATTGCCTTTGATGACCTGTTCATTCACATCGTTTGCGGTACTGTTCAGCTCTACCGTGTATAGCTCTGGTTCTGCACCTACCTTGTGGATTGCGGTATCCAGAAGATACCCCTCGGACGGGCTGATTTCACGGACAGTCCAATCATTATCACAGATATAATACTTGGTCGTAAACTGACCGTTTTCATCAGTCGTGTAGGTGTCAATCAGTTCCTCACCTTTATAGATGCCGTAAACCGCACCTGCAAGGGAAGCATTGCCCTGCGGAGAACCTGTTTCTGCATCGGTCTTTGTCACAGTCACTTGGAATTTCTTCAACACATTGTCGAAGCTGCGTTTTGTGACCTTGTTCCATTCAATCGGAGCTGTCTGGGAAGCAGGAACGACATAGCGGACTGCGGTATCCACTTCCTCAACCACATACGGGGTATCGCCACTGATAAGGACATTTTCAAACTTAGCCAGTCCGTTTTTATCAGTCACGGCATACTCGTCAACAGGCAAGCCGCTTAAAGATGTGCCATAAAGGTGGAATTTCATTCCCTCCACCAGATTGTCCTCGGAAGTCTTGACGATTTCCAGACTGCCACGCTTCAAAGTATTGCTGAAGGTCACAGTAGAGGTTTTTCCTCCGATAAGTGTGACGGTCTGGGTTTTCTGCGGCTCATAACGGTCAATAGACTGTTCTGTGACCGTATAAGTGCCAGGGAATAATCCCTCCACGGAGACAGAGCCGTCCTTTCCTGTCTTAACTGTTTTATTGAAGTTATCACCTTTGATTGTAAAAGAGATGCCCTCCACAACTCCGTCCTCAGAAGTCTTTTTGAGGGCAATCGTGCCTGTCGGCGTTTCGATATTGATATATGCAGACACGGTATCAGCATTCTCCACACCTGTTACCAAATCCTGCAAGTTCGGGTCGCCATAGGCAATGAGCTTTGCACTGCTGCTGACAGTCGGCACATTGTTCCTCTTTGCCGTAATGCGGACAGAACCGCTGATAGCTACAGTGGAGCTGATTGTCAGCTTATTTCCAGACTTCGATACACTCACATTACTGTCAGAGCTTAAAAAGCTGTAATCAGAAAGCACGCCGTTGCTGTCATTCAATGTGATGCTGTACTTTCCGTCCTTGTAGGCAAGCTCCTTTGTGATGTCATTCTTACCGCCCGACATAAAGCTCGGAATGGTGTTATGCTCACGCAGCATTGCAACAATCTGGTCATACACTGCCCTTGCTCCGCTGTTGGCATAATTTGAACCGAAGTGCAGGCTGTAAACGGTGGTGCTTGTCTGGTTATATGAACCTGTGGCTTCACGGCAACCTGTGACAAACTCCCATACGAGGGTCTGCGTGGCAAGCCATTTTTCATCATCACTTCCTGACAGATTATTTCGGTTGCCCTGATACCCATAGAGCAGGGCAAGCCCAACCGCCTTTTTCTGGTTGGCTGAAAGGGCGTTCCAAGTATCAGAGGAAGCCTTTTTCAAGGTGTTTCCTGTTTTCAGCGGTACTCCCGGCTGAATACAAAACGCATTCTCACCGTCCACAAACATACGGTACTTATAATTTCCCGTTCCGCCTGCGGTATAGCCGCCGATATTCGCACTGGAATTGTACCTCATCGCATTACCGTTGCTGTCATAGGTGTGGGAAAAGGAAATCGTCCCGATGTCACCCGCAGCAAACGCCGTCGCAGGCATTATGGATAATGCCGTGACCGCAGCCATTACAAAAGCCGCAGCCTTTTTGAACAATTTAGGGATTTTCATAGTTACCTCCTGTAATTTGGATTGAATATTTTGCCTTACTGACCGAAAAAAGCTGCCCGTTATGGACAGCTTAAAGTATTTCTTTTCTCGGATAGTTACTGGCAGTAGTTAGGGGGTGAGGTGTGGAGAGGGGGAATCCAAAATGATGGCTATCCACTCAAATGGGCAGACCTCGCCCTCGGTGTGTGGCTATCTCTCGTGAGCCTTGTTCCGCTGCAAGTGTCGGTTATAAAACTCCAACGCCTTGACAACAAAATCCGTTTCCTGCCCTCTGGGAACAGTCTTTGGAATGAGCTTGGTTATCCTCTCGTCACGGAAAGCAGGTTTTTCCTTCTGATTGGGCTTTTCTTCCTCCATAATGGACTGGATAACCTCGGAAGTGAGCTTGCCATCTTGGTTATACTTCTTCATTTTGATAGCCTGTGCCAATGACGGGGTAGCATCGTTGTACTCCATTGCTTCAAGCAGGGTGTATTGCTGTTCCTCGGTCAGATAGGAAATTTCAACCGCAGGACGGAAAGCAATCTGCCGTTCATCTACCATTTGCAGGATTTCGGGAACAAGCTCGGTTAGACGGATATAGCGGCGTATCTGGTCTTTGCTTTCTCCAACAAGTTCTCCTAATTCCTCATCAGAACGCCCTTTTGATAAATTAGTCGCCAATGGCGACGCATTTTCTTTTGGGGGTCTGCCTGCCTGTCGTTTCATAGCTTCCAACCGCATTTTATACGCAAACGCTTTCTCACTCGGCAAAATAACAGAGCGTTGGAGATTACTTTCCACCATAACAATAATGGCTTCATCACGGGTAAGCTCTTTGACCTCGCATTTCAGCGTTTCAAGTCCTGCAAGTTCACAAGCCTTTTTTCGCCTGTGACCACTGATAAGCTCATACCGTCCGTCCTCTTTTAAGCGAACTGTCGCAGGGGTCATTACACCGTTTCGCTTGATACTCTCAACAAGTTGTTCCATATCTTCGTCCATCAAAACCTTGAACGGGTGGTCTGGAAACTCGTCAATCTCCGATATGGGAATATCCCGTATCTTGCTTAGCTTTGCTTCCTCACGGCTTTCGTCCGTCTGAAAAAGGTCATCGTATGCGGTCAGCTCGATTTTGGTTTCTCTGCTTCTCGCCAATCTCTGCCACCTCCTTTCCTAACTGCTCATAGGCTGCGGCAACCTTGCCGCTTTTGTCGTAAGCAAAAATACTTTTGCCTTCTGCGGTAGCTTCCACCGCACGGATAGAATGAGGTATCTCGGTATCAAATACCTTGATTTTCTTACCGTATGCACTTTTGACCGTTGCCGTAATTTCCTTAGAAATGTTGGTACGGGGCATTACCATAGTCATTAAGATACCGTCTATCCGCAGCTTTGGGTTGATTTGCCGCTTGACCATTGATACGGAGCGAAGCAAAAGCTCCAGACCTTTAGCCGAGAGATAGTGGGGCTGTGTCGGGATAATCACGCTGTCAGCCGCCGCCAGAGCATTGATGGTTATCATGCCTAAGCTCGGCATACAATCAATAAGCACATAATCGTAATTCTTTTTAACCTCATTGACATAGATTTTCAGCACACGCTCACGGCTCATTGCATTGATTAGCCTTACCTCAAAGCCCGACAGCTCAATGTTTGACGGAAGCAGGTCAACGCCCTCTCTGTGATGGATAATACCCTGTGAAGCATCAAGCGTTTTATCGTCTATGATGTTCTGCATCACAGTAGAGAGCGTTATGGGAATATCGTCTGGTCTGTTATAACCCAGAGCCATCGTGAGATTTGCCTGTGCATCGGCATCAATCAGCAGGACTTTTTTACCCTGCTGCACCAGACTTACACCCAGATTGACCGCTGTGGTTGTTTTTCCGACACCACCTTTCTGGTTAGTCAGAGCAATTACTTTGCAATTTGACATAGATGCGTCCTCCTTTCACATAGATTTAGCCACTTTGTCAAGGTGGCTATGTAAACAGTACCAGAGAACGCAAAAAAGCCGCCTACTCTTAAAATCAATAAGAATAAGCGGCTTTGTAATTTGCCTTAGACATATTCAATTTTCATTCTCTTGGTCGGTGCATTTATGACCTTAAAAATAAGCTCGTCAATACAATCCGTATATCTGCCTTGCTGAATAAGTTGATTTTTTAACTCTACAAGGCTATGTATCAAAAGTTTTCTTTCGTGGCTATCCAAATACAGATGATTAAATTTCTCTCTCATAAGCACACCTCCACTTCTTTAGCTTCATTATATTGGAAAGCAGGGGAAAGGACAAATCTGCAAAAGGTACAAAAATAAGCGTACCACTATTTCTAATGATACGCCTATCCTCATTAAATCACTTCAAAATGCTTCAACGCATCCTTTATCGCTTCCACTTTCTCCGCTGTCGGATGCTTCCTCGGCTGTTTCAATTCTTCTACCGCATTAGGAGCATCATACATCGGCAATCCTAAATCTCTCTTTACCTCTGCGATATATGCGGTATGTACTTTGAAGCCGTATTTAGCTTCTATGTACTCCTTTATCATTTTGTAGGTCACTCGTTCCTTGGGCTTGTACTCTTCGGCTCTTTTAGCGATATTATCAAGCGGAACTTTTCCCTCACCTTCGCCAAACTCAACTTTTACGTTGATATGTCCGTCTGGCTTTTTGTGGGAAAGCAGTACAACCGTCTCGACTATTGTTTCATTTTCCAAGGGCAATTCTTTCACTTCTGTTCCATTCA